>Ga0302319_10020083_pt1 | contig 12095 bp, 11 predicted proteins | sample Bog_T0_2_FD_203319 | JGI IMG/M metagenome (GOLD analysis project Ga0302319, IMG submission 203319) | Peat permafrost microbial communities from Stordalen Mire near Abisko, Sweden - Bog_T0_2 | ecosystem: Environmental > Terrestrial > Soil > Wetlands > Peat | place: Sweden: Abisko, Stordalen Mire... | reverse complement strand
CAAATGAGAGGCGAGTAACAAGAGAGTGAGAACCAAGTGAGGAACGGGATTTTCCTGAAGCTCCTGGCGGCCTTTCTGGTCGTCATCCTCGCCGCCGCCGTCACCTTCGACGTCATGCTCGGCGGCGCATGGCAAGCTTCTCTGCGCAACGAAATCGAGCGCAACTTAGTCCAGAAGACCCAACTCCTCGCCCACCGCGTCGAAACCGATCGCACCGGACATTCCCTCGCCGATATCGCCGCCCAGGAAGGTCAGGCCGCCGGCGCGCGCGTCACCATCATCGACGCCCAAGGCCGGGTCCTGGCTGATTCTGAAACCAATCCCGCCGCTATGGAAAACCACGCCACGCGTCCCGAATTTGCCGCCGCGCTCGCCGGCAAAATCGGCCGTGATGAGCGCCGCAGCGCCACCATCGGCACTCCGTTTCTTTACGTGGCCGTTCCCATCTCCGGCGGCGCAGTCCGCCTGGCCTATCCGCTCTCCGATGTCGAAGCTGTTTCGGTGCAGGTTCGCCGCCGCCTCGAACTCGCTTCCGGCCTGGCCTTGCTCTTCGCGTTGCTGGTCGCCGCCATCGCCGCCCAGTGGACCGCCCGCCGCCTCGAGCGCATTGTCGACGTGGCCGCCCGCATCGCGGAAGGCGATCTGCAAGCCCGCATCCTCGAAACTTCGCAGGACGAAGTGGGCCGCGTCGCCGCCGCCATCGACGGCACCGCCCGCCGCGTCGAACAAAGTTTCGCCGCCGTCCGCTCCAGCCAGCGCCAGCTCGAAACCCTGCTCAACAGCATGCAGGATGCCGTCATTGCCATCAGCGCCGATGGCCTCGTGCAGTGGGCCAACCAACCCATGGATCGCCTCGTTCCCCAGGGCACGCGCCTGCATCAACCCGTTGTCGAAACCATCCGTGATCCCGACTTCCTGGCCACTGTCAAGGAAGCCGCCGCAACCCGCGAAGTTAAAACCGCCCGCGCTACCTCCATCGTCCCCGGCCGCGCCTTCGACGTCACCGCCGCGCCTCTTCCCGAAGGCGGCGCTGTCGCGGTTCTCCGCGACCTCACCGAAACCGAGCGCGTCGAAAAAACTCGTCGCGACTTCATCGCCAACGTCTCCCACGAACTCCGCACGCCCCTCACCTCCATTCAGGGCTACGCCGAGACCTTGCTCGACACCACCCCAGAGAACGTCGCTCCCTCGCGCGAGTTCCTCGAAATCATCCGCAAGAATTCCTCCCGCATGTCCCGCCTCACCGAAGATCTACTCACCCTGGCCCGCGTCGAATCCGGCGAAACCCGTTTCGATGTCGAGCCCGTTCCGCCCGCCGAGCTTCTCCACGACGCCGAAGAGAGCTTCCGCGAAATCGCCCGCACTCACGGAGTCGATTTGCAGATTGTTGATTTGCAGATTATTGACTCGCAGATTATTGACTTGCAGGCTAACGATTCGCAGATTCACGACTCGCAAGCCCGCGCCGCCGCCGCTCCCCATTCCACCATCCCGCATCTGCGCCCGGTCCTCGCCGACCGCGAAGCCATCCATCAGGTTTTCTCAAACTTGATCGACAACGCATTGAAATACGGGTCGAAGTACGGCACGAAGTCCGGGACCTCGCCCGGCGCATCCGGCGGCAGAATCCTGCTCGGCGCCCGTGCCGTTCCCCACGCCGTGGAATTTTTCGTCCAGGATTTCGGCGCAGGCATCGCCTCCGAACATCTCCCGCGCCTCTTCGAGCGTTTCTACCGCGTCGACAAAGCCCGCTCCCGCGAATCCGGAGGCACCGGCCTCGGCCTCGCCATCGCCAAGCACATCATGCTCGCCCACGGCGGCTCCATCCGCGCCGAAAGCGACCTCGCCCACGGCAGCACCTTCCTCTTCACCCTCCCCACGGCCTAGCGCACGCTGGGAGGATAGGGCCAGGGGAGAACGCATAACTTAATTTACAATTTAGCAGTGATCCTCAGTTACCGCGACCAGCGGACCAGGGATTTCGCAGCCGGCAAACGGGTGAAAGCTTTCTCGGGCATCGAGCGTCCGGCGCGTCTGAAGCTGGATCGCCTGGAAGCAGCGGTTACTCTCGGGGATCTTGCCGTTTTGCCTGGCAACCGTTTTGCGATGCTGAAGGGAAACAGAAAAGGACAATACAGCATCCGCATCAACGATCAGTGGCGGATTTGCTTCGACTGGAGAGACGGCGCGTCTGGTCCGTCGAATGTGGAGATTGTCGATTACCAGTAGGAGAGTTAATATGCCAGTAACCGCGATTCATCCCGGGGAACATTTGGCCGAAGAGCTTAGCGAGTTGGAGATGAGCGCTGCTGAACTGGCGCGTCAACTCGAAGTACCAACCAACCGCATCACCGAAATCTTAAACGGACGGCGGGCCATCACCGGCGACACGGCGTTGCGCCTGGCTCACTTCTTTGGCACGAGTGCGGAATTCTGGTTGAATTTGCAGAGCTTGTATGAAATCCGGATCGCTCAGCGGAGGGCGGGCAAAGCTATAAAGTCGCTGCCTACGCTGAAGCGCTTTGAACAGGTTCACGCTTAGAACGAACTCTTAATGTTCTTACGACTTCCTCTTTGACTTTAATCCCCACGCGGCAAGGAGATAGGACACTCCAAGGATCACTACGGAAATGCCCAAAGCGACTAGGAACAGTGGGAATCCCTGAAATCCTAGCGACTCCAGGAGTTGGACGATCCCTCCGCCCGGCGAATCTGCCAAGCTATACATGATGCGATTCTAGCGCTCAATCCAGCGACAGCACTACCCAATACACACCTGTGGGATAGGCATCGGTGCGGCCGTAGCATGCGCCGATCGAGAAGCTGCGCAGGTTGTGGCTGGCTAGCATCGCTGCGGCGCTGGCGGGCAACGTTTCGGGATGCAGGCTGTTGTAGGTGAGCACGGTATAACGTTGCGCTAGCTGATGAATGGGAGAGGTGCCGAGTTGATCGGTGTGCGCCATGGAGCAGGCGGCAGCGTCGGGGGCGGGCAGGTCCTTGCTCAGGAAATCGCGGCGGGCGAGAGCGGGCTGGTTGGCCTGATGGCGGGCTTGCATGACTGTCGCCGCAATCTTGTCCTTCACTTCTGCCGGGGAATAGTTGGGGAGGGCGTGGCCGAAGTCCTGCACGATGTAGAGCCGGTCGCCGCTGCGGACCACGCCCAGTCCGGCCACGTTATAGGCGGGGTTGAGCAAATTGGCGCGATGCGGCGGGGAGAGCATGAGATTTTTGTGGCCGTCGGCGGCGTCGAAATCGAGCGCGACGTTCTCGCCTTCCTGATCGAGTGTGATGGGCGTCGCGCTGCCCAGGCGTTGGGGCAGTGAGGGCTCACCATCAAGCTGATGCGAGAGCTGGCGGGCTGCGAACATGGCTTCGGCGTGGGCGCGAGCGGCCTGGCAGAGTCCGGCATCGAGCGTAAGCGCGGGGGCTCCGGCTTGGGCTCGGGATTGATTGGCCAGGTCGAGAAGAACGCGTTCGGCTTGCGGATCGTAGTCGCTGAAAGGAATGTTGGGGGAGGTTGCCGAAGCTGGTTTCAGAGTGGCTTGCTGCGCGGGCTTGGCAGCGCCGTCGCCGCAGCCATCGGAAGCGGCCATGGCTAGAGAGGAAGGCCTCACCGTCGCAGCGCCCTGCAGTAGCACCAGCGCCATCACGACTCTTCGGCCGACTAGTTTTAAGGCTCCGGGCATTAGCTTCTGCCTACCCACTCGACCCTGGGAAGGATCTGTTGCTCAAATCTGCGGTGCAATCTGCTCAGGCTCGAACTTGCCGTTGGTGCTACGCTAGAAGCTGCACTCCAGTCGAGGAAGTTACCTTCGCTATGGAACCAGGTGTCGTAGGGGTCATCGGCCTATTGTTTGGAAGCTTGATTGCATGGCTCGCACTAAGGTCTCGCCATGCCGGGCTAAGCGCTCGTTTGTCGTTGATGGAAAAGGAATTAACGGCTGAAAAGGCCGATCTGGCGCGGCTTCAGGAGGTTTACACGGAGGCGGTAGCGGGCAAAGCCCGCCTCGAATCCGCCCTGGAATCGGAACGAAAGACCAGCAACGAAAAGATCGAATTAATCACCCGCGCCAGCGAGGAATTGCGCAATGCCTTCAAGGCCTTGGCGGCGGAGGCGCTCAAGAGCAATAATTCGTCGTTTCTGGTGATTGCCCAGGAGACCTTGAAGCGCTTTCAAAGCGAGGCGCGTGGCGACTTGGAAAACCGGCAGAAAGCCGTGGCCGACCTGGTCGCGCCGGTGCGTGAGTCGCTGAATAAAGTGGACGCGCACATTCAGCAGATCGAGGTGGAACGCGGCAAAGCCTATTCGGCTCTGCACACGCAGGTAGCATCGCTGATCACCACGCAGAAAGAGCTGCAATCGCAGACCGGAAACTTGGTGCGGGCCCTGCGCACGCCGAATGTGCGCGGGCGCTGGGGAGAGATTCAGTTGCGGCGCGTGGTGGAGATTGCCGGGATGTTGTCCTATTGCGACTTTGCCGAGCAGGAAACCGTAAGTTCAGAGACTGGCAGGCTGCGTCCCGATCTGGTGGTGAAGTTGCCCGGCGGCAAGCATGTGGTGGTGGACGCGAAGACGCCGCTGCAGGCCTTTCTTGAGGCCTTCGAAACTACCGACGAAGACGCGCGGCGCGCCTGCCTCGCCAATCACGCGCGGCAGGTTCGCGACCACATGAAGACGCTCGCCGGGAAGAATTATTGGGAGCAGTTCGAATCCACGCCGGAGTTTGTGGTGATGTTCCTTCCTGGGGAGACGTTTTTCAGCGCGGCTCTCGAGCAAGACCCGGCGCTGATTGAGCAAGGAGTGTTGCAGCGTGTGATACCGGCGTCGCCGACCACGCTGATCGCGCTGCTCAAGGCCGTCAACTACGGATGGAACCAGGAAAAGCTGGCGCGCAACGCGCAGCAGATCAGCGCACTGGGCAAAGAATTACACGACCGGCTGCGCAAATTGGCGTCGCATATCACTGCCGTGGGCTCCAACCTTGATAGCGCCGTTGAAGCATACAACCAGGCGGTGGGATCGCTGGAGAGCCGGGTGCTGGTTTCGGCGCGCAAGTTTGCCGAGTTGGGCGCGTCGGTGGCCGATGACATTCCTGAACTCGAGCCGATTGAAACTACAGCGCGGGCGCTCTCGTTCGATTGGGGCGAGGAAGATTCCACCATCGATGCCGCTGAGGATGAACGCAAGGCCGGATAAGTCGATTTCGGCGCTAACGCAACTATGCAATTTCCTGCATCTTGACACTTACCCTGCTTACGGCGAGACTGGCTGCCGTCGCCTTTTCCCCCAGGTGAAGATTCTATGGCTTCCGCACCTCGCTTCAAGATCGGCTTTCCAGGCAGGCGGCATGCGGTGGCGCTTGCCATCACGGTATTGGCTTTTGCGGCAGCACTCCCCGCGCAAACTGGCTTCGTGTCGTTTGACGCTCCGGATGCGAGCGAAGGGACATACCCAATCGCGATCAACCAAGGCGGAGCTATCGCCGGCTATTACTTTCCCTCTTCTGGGCTACCTCAGGGGTTTGTACGTAGCTCCTCGGGCGTGATCACCGAATTCAGCTACTCTGGCGGCTTCGATTTGTTTATTGCCGGCATCAATGGGCCCGGTCAAATCGTGGGAACGATTGGCTTCTCGAGAAATGTCGGAGGATTCTTGCGCAACCCGAATGGCAGCATCATTGTGATTCAGCCTTTTGCTGCGCCGGCTGCCGAAGCGACAGGAATTAACGACTCGGGCCAGATTGTTGGGTACTATACCGATGCAGCAAACGTCAACCATGGCTTCCTGCGCAATGCCGACGGAACGTATATAAGTTTTGATGCGCCCGGTGCGGGCGGCGCGGAGAACCAGGGAACAGTCGCGACCACAATCAACAACTCTGGGGAGATCAGCGGACACGTCGCGGATGGCAATACGGTTTACCACGGATTCATCCGCGATAGCTCGGGCAAGTTCACGGAATTTGATGCGCCTGGTGCCGGAACGACAGCATTTCGCGGCACATTGCCGGTGGCCATCAACTCTTCGGGCGAGGTTGTCGGGTATTCGTTCACCAACACGCGTTCGTACGGGCTCGCCTTTGTTCGCCCTCCGTCGGGGCCAGCGACTTCTTTTGTGCCTCCTGGGTCTGTGGGCGCGTCATGCCTCGGCGTTACCGACAATGGGGAAGCTTTATGTGCTGGAGGGTGGGGCAACCAAGCACAACGCGGCCTTGGTATTTTACGGGACCCAGCCGGCGATCTTTCTCTTTTTTCTGTCCCGGTCCCGAATCTCAGCACGACACCGGAGGCGACCAACAACAGTCTCAGTGTCACGGGTGTCTATACGGACCTGAACGGAGCGCTTCATGCATTCCTGGAGCAGGTCGCGAGCGATTCGCGGTAATGAATGGGGTAATCGGAAGTGAGTATCCCAAGGATAAGGACTCCGCTGGATGCAATTTCCTGCATCTTGACAGCGTGTCGAAGCGGGGTAATACTTGTGCCTCGTTTACAGGAGACCCGTTCCCAATGGCCGCTTCCCGCCGCAGCAAAGTTGGCTTTTCGCGATCGCCCAAAGCACTATGGCTGGCGATCTTGACGTCATGCTGCATTGCCTCGCTTGCGCAGGCTCAGACCTTCACCTCGTTCGACGCGCCCAACGCGGGCAGCGGAAAAAATCAGGGGACAGAGGCAATCGCAATTAACCAGAGCGGTGAAATCGTTGGAAGCTACATCGACAGCAGCAACGCCCTTCACGGATTCGTTCGCTCGGCTAGCGGCACGATCACCGAATTCGACGCGCCGGGCTTGACCGATACCCAGGCCGCCGCAATCAACACCAGCGGGCAGACCGTGGGCAGCGGCAATCACGACAGTCGAATTCGAGGAACGATCGAAGGATTTCTGCGAAGTCCAAGCGGCACGATCAGCGGATTTCAACCTCCAAGTGCGCTGTTGACGTTTCCTGCCGGCATCAACGATAGGGGACAAATCGCCGGAACTTATCTCACCGGCGGTAGCGTTTACCACGCCTTTATCGTCGTCATCAACGGGGGAACAAGCTCCTACACTCTTTTCGACGAACCGGATGCTTCAGACGCCCCTGGGCGGGGAACGTTTGTGTCGGGCATCAACGCGAATGGAGAAGCGGTTGGCTATTATGTGGACGCGACTGTGGGAGCCCTTCACGGCTTCACTCGCGACAGTAAGGGCAACTTCACGTCATTCGATGCCCCCGGGGCGGGGACCATTCTGGACTCCGGCACCGTTCCAACGTCCGTTAACCGGAGCGGGGAGATGACGGGGTATTACACGGACAATAACTACCAAGAACACTGCTTTATCCGCGATGCGTCGGGCAACTTCACCGACTTTGATCCACCCGGCTCGACCGGGACCTATGCCACCAGGATCAACGACGGAGGCGAGATTGTAGGCTATTGGGAGGACAGCGCGGCGCTGGTCAGCGGCTTCGTGCGCAGTGCCTCCGGCGCCATCACTTCTTACACTGTGCCGGTTCCAAACAGCGCGACCTACCTTTACAGCGTCAATAACGCGGGCCACTTGGTCGGAATCTATGCCGACCTGAACGGCACCTATCACGGGTTCGTACAGTAGCATCACGAACGAGAAGACTGCGAAGGGGATGAGACCGATGGCTTCTATTGCCGAACGCAGGGCAGGCATTCTACGCTCGCGAAGCCTTTCCTGGCTGGCAGTCGCCGCATTGGGTTTCGCAGCGCCGCTCTTGGCGCAAACTCGCGGCTTCATTCCCGTGAATCCGCCGGGCGCGGGCACGCTCGCGGATCAAGGCACGGTTGCGATTGCCATCAACCAGAGTGGCGTGGTCGCCGGGTACTACGGCGACGACAACCACGCCTTCCATGGATTTGTGCGCTCCGCGCAAGGCGTGATCACCGAATTCGACGCGCCCGGTTTGACCAACACGATGGTCTTCGGGATCAATAGCAGCGGTCAGGTCGTGGGAAACGGCCATCACCAGTTTAATATTCGCGGAGAGCTTCTAGGATTTCTGCGCAATTCTAACGGTGCCTTTAGCGGCATCAGTCCTTCCGGCGCGGTCACGACCTTCCCCAATGGAATTAACGACAGCGGAGAAATCGCCGGATTTTACTACACGGGACGGAATGATGTAGACCACGGCTTTATCGCTGCCAACAGCGGCGCAGCCTTCTCCTACACGCGTTTCGACGAACCGGATGCCTCGCTCCAACCCAGCGGCGGGACGGTCGCGAACGGGATCAATGCAAGCGGAGAAGTTTTTGGATATTACACCGACGCGACCGTGGGAGCGGTCCACGGCTTCACCCGCGATCGCGAAGGCAACTTTACTTCGTTTGATGCGCCCGGAGCCGGGAGGCTGCAGGGCTATGGAACCATCCCGCTCTCCATCAATGGAAGCGGCGAGATCGTGGGCTACTATAGCGACAGCGTCGCCGTGTTCCATGGTTTCTATCGCGATGCCCTGGGCAACGTAACCGATTTCGACCCTCCCGGGTCGGTCCAGACTTTCGCTTACGGCATTAACGACCATGGCGATGTCGTGGGCTATTGGATGCCCAGCTTCCAAGGGACGCGCGGCTTTCTGCGGGACAAGTCGGGCAACATCACTTCGTTCTCCGCGCCGGTGCAAGACGCTAGTGCAACGCTCATTTTCAGCATCAACAACGCCCGCCAGATGACGGGATCTTATTATGACTTGAACGGCGCGCTGCACGGGTTTCTGTGGCAGGCGGCCAGTGCGGAAGACCGCAAGTAAACGAGGTCCGCAGGTATGCAATTTCCTTCATCTTGACGGCGTAATCCCCTCGGAGGACACTTAGCGTCTCTAATCTTCCAGGAGGTCACCCTAATGAGCCCGAGTGCCCGCCGCGGTAAGTTGATTTTCAGTCCGCTCTTGCATTTTGTTTCGTTCGCGATTGTGTTGTGCGGCGTGGCGCCGTTAGCCGCGCAGACTCCTGGCTTCACTTCCTTCGACGCGCCCCATGCGGGCACGCTTTTCAACACCGGGACTCATGCCGTGAAGATCAACGCCAACGGCATGATTGCCGGATATTACATCGACACGTCCGGCTGGAACTCTCATGGATTTATCCGCAAGGCCGATGGCAATTTCATCGAATTCGATGTGCCGGGCCTCTACGACGTGACAGTTAGTTCCATGAATAACAGCGGCGACGTGGTCGGCTGGGGCGGCCATGAGAGCGGAAGCCGTCATCCGGACGCAAGGATTCCTGCGCTTCGCCAATGGCAAGATCATTCAACTAAACATTCCCGGCACGGTCGGCAATAGTCCAGAAGGCATCAACGACGGCGGGGTGGTCGCCGGAACCTATTTCGATTCGAAGGGAGACCACGGATTTATACGCGACGCCAACGGCAACTACACATTGTTTGACGATCCGGACGTGGTGACCGGCAAGGAGGAGCGCGGAACCTACGTGCGGGGGATCGAGAGCAACGGCACGGTCGTCGGATATTACACCGGGAAAACGGGCACCGGGCACGGATACATTCGCGACGAGTTCGGCAATTTCACCAACTTTGACGCGCCCGATGCGGGCAGCGGATTCCTTATCGGCACGTTCCCGCGGTCCATCAACGAGGCCGGCGAGGTCACGGGCTATTACGTCGACACCCACGGGGATGACCACGGTTTTGTGCGTGATGCGCAGGGCACGCTGACGGAGTTCAGCGGGCCCGACGCTTCCTATACCGTCGCATTCAGCAGCAACAATTCCGGCAAGACCGTGGGCATTTGGGCAAGCGAAGAATTTGGCGGCGGTTTCGTTCGCGACAGCTCCGGCGCGCTGACTACTTTCTCCGTGCCGCTGCGCAATACCGGCACCCAGCCCAGCGATATCAACGACGCCGGCCAGATCGCAGGTTCGTGGGTGGATGCCGGGCAACGGGCGTACCATGGATTCGTGCAAGTGAATTAGAAACCTGTCGGTATTTCGTGTTGCGCAAGATCGATTTTTTCGTGAGGCTTCGTATGACTGCTCTTGCTCACAGCCGCAAGAACCCTACCTCGGCATCCCTGAGATTTTTTTCGCTAGCCGCCGCACTGTTGGGCTGCGTGGTGCTGCCGCTCTCCGCGCAAACGTTCGTTTCGTTCGACGCTCCCGGCGCAGGCGCCGGACTGAATCAGGGTACGATCGCCACCAGCATCAACCAGAATGGCACGATCGTGGGCTACTACTTCGACAGCAGCGATGTGGTTCATTCCTTTCTGCGTTCGAATCATGGAGCGATCACCGAGTTTGATCCTCCGGGCCTGATTAACGATGAGGCGGCTGCCATCAATGGCAGCGGGGAGATCATCGGTTATGGGTCTGACCTTAGCACTTCGACCATCCCTGGATTTTTACGCAATGCGAACGGAACTTTTGTGAGCATCGTCCCGCCCCGCTCCGTGATTACGATCCTCACGGGAATCAACGACAGCGGGGAGATCGCGGGATACTTCAACGATGCGGCTGGAGTGTGGTACGGTTTCGTGCGCAGCGCCAGAGGAGCTTACACGGTGTTTCGCGAGCCCAATGCCGCCAGCCAGAACGGCACCGGCACGTTCGTGGCCGGCCTCAACGCCAGCGGAACCGTGGCCGGATACTACAACGACAACGCCGGCTTCCTGCACGGTTTTATTCGCGACAATGCGGGCAACTTCACCTCGTTCGACGCTCCCGGCGGCCAGGATACGACTTCCGCCGCCATCAACGCCAGCGGAGAAGTCACCGGATATTACAATCAAGATTCGAGCTACACGACGGCAGGGTTTCTCCGCGATGCGGCGGGCAACTTTACTTCCTTCACCGCCGCCGGATCCTTGTCGACGTTTCCCTTCAGCATGAATGATGCGGGCACAATCGCCGGGGAGTGGAAAAACAGCGCCTACACCCTTTTAGGTTTTGAGCGCGACGCTTCCGGCAGCCTCGACCCATTTTCGGCGTCGCCGCCGGATAGCACCAACGCCTACAGCATCAACAATGCTGGGCACATCGCCGGCTGCTACACAGACGCGAACCAGGTGCTGCACGGGTTCGTGAAGTAAGCCAACAAGAAGCACGGCGCGTTTCCCAGCGTGGCTGCGCTGGTTGGGGCATGGTATACAATTTTCTGCATCTTGACGGCATGGCCGCCGGAAGGGACACTTTAGCTCTCAACATCCTTCTCAGGAGGTCACCCTAATGACCCCAATCGCGCGCTCCCGCAGAGTTCTTCGCTCCACACTTTTGCAGATTCTCTCCCTCGCCCTCGCAGCCTGGTGCTGCGCGGCGCAACTTCCCGCGCAGACTCCCGGCTTCACTTCCCTTGACGCGCCCCACGCGGGCACGGGTCAAAACCAGGGCACGGTTCCCGTGGCGATCAACGCCCGCGGCGTGATTGCCGGCTACTACATCGATTCGGGCAATCAGACGCACAGTTTTGTGCGCACGGCCGCAGGAGTAATCACGGAGTTCGACGCCGCCGGGCTTACCGGTACGGCGGTCACGGCGATCAACCGCAGCGGCCAGATTGTGGGCAATGGCTTCCACACCACGCGTTTCGGAAGCAATCCGTATGGGTTCCTATGCGGCTGGGCAACGGCCAGTTCGTGACCATCGCGCCGCCCGGGGCAGTGTCGGTTACGGCCCTGGGCATTACGGACGGCGGAGAGATCGCCGGCTTTTACCTGGACGTGAACAGCGTGGAGCATGGTTTTATACGCGACGCGCACGGCAACTACACCACCGTGAACGATCCGGACGCAGCCGCTGCACCCGGCGTGGGAACCGTGCTCACGGCCATCCAGTTCAGCGGAACCGTGACCGGCTCCTTCAAAGACGCCACCACGTTCACGGACCGCGGCTTCGTGCTCAACCAGTTCGGCGCCTTCACCAATTTTGACGCTCCCGATGCGGGCAGCTGCGTGGGTTGCGGCACCTACCCGCTGGCGATCAATGCGCTGGGCGAAATTACCGGCTATTACGTCGATAACAATTCCCTCCAGCATTCCTTTCTGCGCGACAATTTGGGCAACATTACCGAGTTCAGCATGCCCGGCAGTTTCCTTACCGAAGCGGTGAGCACCAATAATTTTGGCGAGACCG
>Ga0302319_10020082_pt1 | contig 12095 bp, 8 predicted proteins | sample Bog_T0_2_FD_203319 | JGI IMG/M metagenome (GOLD analysis project Ga0302319, IMG submission 203319) | Peat permafrost microbial communities from Stordalen Mire near Abisko, Sweden - Bog_T0_2 | ecosystem: Environmental > Terrestrial > Soil > Wetlands > Peat | place: Sweden: Abisko, Stordalen Mire... | reverse complement strand
CTGTGGCTGGTCTCCGCCGCTTGCGCCGCTCTGGCTGCGCAAGCTCCATTTCCCCCCAACGCAGCCCAGAGCGCCGGCCACACCATCGCCGGCATCGTCGTCAACGCCAAATCCGGCCAGCCCGTCCATGACGCGGAAGTGACCCTTACCCACACCCAGACGCTGAATCAAGGGCGCTCGCTGGCCGCCTCTACCATCACAGACGACCAGGGCCATTTCGCATTCCCGAACCTGCCCAGCGGCAAATTCGCCCTCCACGTCTCCCATCGCGGCTACATCGGCGCCGATTACGACCAGCACGACAATGGCTCGACGGCCATCGTCACCGGCGAAAACCCGGAAACCGCCGCCCTGGACATCGCCCACGTGCAGTTTCTGCTGGCTCCTCAGGGCGTTCTCTACGGCACGGTGACCGAAGACTCCGGCGACCCCGTACCCGGCGCGCAGATTACCCTCTATCGCCAGGAACCCGGCCGCGGAACTGGGGGCGTCGTCCGCGCCAGCACGGCTAACGCCGATGAGCAGGGCAACTACGAAATCGCCAATCTTGCCCCCGGCAGCTACTTCCTTTCCGTCTCCGGCTCACCCTGGTACGCCAGTCAGCCCGCAACCCAACCCCAATCCAACGGCGCCAAACGCGCAAGCCAAACCCGCTCCCCGCTCGACGTCGCCTATCCTGTCACGTATTACCCGGACGCCACGGATGCCGCCTTCGCCGCGCCCATCGCCGTCTCGGCAGGCGACCGCGTCCCCGTCAATCTCACTTTGCATCCCGTGCCATCCCTTCATATCACAATGCAAATCCCCAGCGCGGGACCAAATCGCGGCTTTTCAGCGCCCCAGTTGCGACAGGAGATCTTCGGCACCACTAACTACCTCCAAACCCGCATGTCGTTCACCGGGCCCAATGAACATGACGGCGTCACCACCGTCGAGCTTTCCGGAGTCGCCCCCGGGCAATACGAGATGGCGCTCATCGGGGCGGGGCGCGAATCTGGCGCCGATTCCAGCCGCGAGACCTCCGTCAACCTCGCCTCTGACCAGACGCTCGATCTCTCGACGACAACCGCACTCGCCAATGTCTCGGGAAAGCTCGCCGCAGCCGGAGGCGGCAAACTCCCGCCATCCCTCTTTCTCGTACTTTCCCCGCAGGAAGGGGAAACCCGCGACACTTCGCGTGTCGAAGCCGACGGTAGTTTCCGCTTCCAAGCCGTCCGCCCCGGCACCTATGAACTGGTTGCCAGCACTGGCGAATATCCCATGACCGTCACACAACTCGCCGCCAGCGGAGCCAGCGTTGCCGGCCGCCTTATCAAGATTGGCAGCGATCCTGTCACCCTGACCGCGTACATCGCTGAAACCACCGCTATTGTCCACGGTTTCGCTCGATCCGGCGGAAAATCCGCCCCTGGCGTCTTCCTCCTGCTCGTCCCTTCCAACCCCAACGCCGGCCGCGAAGCCTGGCGCACCAATCAGAGCGACTCCGACGGCAGCTTCGACTTTCCTCAGGTAATGCCTGGACAATACACGCTTCTGGCGATTCAGGAAGGCTGGACCCTGGACTCGAGTTTGGATTGGGCGCACCCCGAATCCATGGCAAAGTATCTCGCCCGGGGGCTGAAAGTCACCGTCCCGGCGCACGCAGGAGACATTCCCCTCAAAGAGGCCGTCGAAGTCCAGCCCAAGTAAACACCAAAGTCATCAGAATCCATTACCTTTTCTCAAGTTGCATCGCATATCGGCGATAACTCCCTTGGAAAGTTTTTCCCATCAAGGAGTGTAAGTGTTGCCGCGAATTGGTTCCAACGAGCAACTGACTGAGATCGAGAAAACGCTATCCCGAAAGGGACTTGGCCTTAGCTTCCCTCCGCGTCTCGAAGCCGCCTACGAAGAGGCACGCGGACCGGCAAGGAATCGCGCTATCGGCACCTTCCTGCTGGTGTATCTGGCTGCCAAGCTCCTCTTCCTGTTGGCTAATCTCCAGATCGGCTCGAAGGTCTTTTACCTCTCGATGGAGTTGCGGCTGGGCATCGTGCTGCCGCTCACGCTCACAGCCGTCTTCCTGCTGCGCCGCCGGTTACCCGCGTGGGTTCACGGAGTCGTGGCCTTTGCCCCGCTGGTCGCGGAAACCGCACTGGTGATGCTTCTGGGTCGGCTGTCCGGGGCCAAATTCAGTGAGCGATATATTATGGCGGCCGCGGTCGGCATATTCGCCCAGACCCTCTTGATGCGCGCGCCCTTCCGCGTTTGCGTCAATGGGCTGGCCGTCTCCCTGACCGTCTTTTGCGTCTTGTCGCGGGTATCGTGGCCGGGACACTTCGGTCCGCCCGTCCCGCTCGACGAAGTGGTATTCGCCGTCGGCTTCAGCATTCCCGCGCTCTTTGAGCGGCATGGTCGCGCGCGCGCCGACCGGCGCAACTTTCTCCTCGGCGAAACCAATCGCCTGCGCATGGAAGACATCCTGCGTATCAACGAGCATCTGTTACGGCTCTCCAGCATGGACGCGCTCACCGGCATATTCAACCGCCGCTATCTGGATTCGGCGCTCAGCCGCTCCTGCGAGGTAGCGAACGCAAAAGACCGCTGGATTGGCATTTTGATGATCGACATTGACTATTTCAAGCGTCTTAACGACTCCGCGGGTCATCAGCAGGGCGACTACTGCCTCGAACAGGTCGCCCAGATCTTGCAGCGCTCGGTGCGCGCCGGCGTGGACACCGTAGCTCGCTACGGCGGCGAAGAGTTCTGCGCCATTCTGCCCGATGCAGACGAGCAGATCGTCGTGGACATCGGAGAGCGCATCCGCCGGTCCGTCGAAGCCGCCAAATTCCCATCCATAGACGGCCGCGTGGTCACCATCAGCGCGGGAGCCACCGCCGTTCAGAGTAGCGCCGACTTACGCTTTTCTCCCCAGGAACTCGTCGCCTGGGCTGACCGCGCCCTCTACCACGCCAAACAATCCGGACGCAACCGCGTCGTCAGTTCTTTCCAGGCAATGCAACTGCCCGCTATCGAGGCATGACGCGCAACCCTCTCCGAACAAATCAACTTTCATGGAAAGGCAAATTCCGAATGATCGAAATACAGCCATATTTCCGCGCCTTCGCGCGTCCCACCTTCCTCTGCGCACCGCTTGTTCTCGCGGCAGCGTTCGTGTGCGGCAGTTCCGTCGCCGTGGCCCAGGCCGCGCTTCCCGACGTGGTCAAGCCGCCGGTCGCCATCAACCTGGGCAGCACCAGTTTTTACGACGGCTTCGGCAGAATCAAACCCGGGGTCACCCTGCTCCAATATTTCCGCTGGGCGCATAACACCGAAATCGCCGGCGCCAACGGCAGCGAAAACCCCCTTTTCCTCGGGCCGCGCATCGATGCCTTTCCCAGCCTTACCCAGGCCATCGTGGCTTCCAAGTGGCATCCGTTCGGCGGTGGTACCGGCTTCTCTGTACTGCTCCCAGTCGTCGACCGGACCACCGGATTCGCATCTAACAGCCCCAAACGGCTCTCGAACGACGGCCTCGGTATCGGCGACATCATCGCCGGCCCCATCTATCAGTCCAAATACTTCGTCCATGATCCGGAAGTGGGCGGTCAGAACTCGTATCTCGCCTATCGCGCACAGTTTCTGGTCCAGATTCCTACCGGAAAATTCGACTCCGCCAAGAGCCTCGATTCAGGATCCGGCTATTGGGCCGTCGCTCCCTACCTTGCAGCAACCTGGCTGCCCGTGCCGCGCCTGGAGATCAGCACTCGATTTCACTACCAGTACAACCTTGCCACGACGCGGATTCCCAGCCCTCCCCCCATTCCCCATCTGGTATACAAGAGCGGCCAGGCCGGTCAGCTCCTCTACGACAACCTCACCGCCTCCTGGAAACTCACCCACAAGCTCTATCTGGGAACGAACGCCTACGGCCTCTATCAGCTCACGCCAGACCGGACCAACGGCACTCCGGTCGCCAAGGCCCGCGAAACCCAGTTCTATCTCGGACCCGGCGGAGGTTATAACTTCGGCAAAGACAATTCCATCAACGTCAATCTCTATCTCAAAGCAGAAGCGCACAATACTGCGGCCGGACCCCAGCTCCAGTTGCTCTACATCCACCGCTTCTAAACTGTCCCCGCAAGGGCGGCATCTTCGGAAAAATGCCGCCGCTATTCCGCCTGCGAAATGCTCCGTCCGCCCTTGCGCGTCATCACAAACGTCTTGCGCCGGTCGGCCGCCGCGTGGTCGATCTTCTTCCAGAAGCCAATAAAGTAATCTACCGCAGAAATCACCGATACCAGCGTCGCAAAATAGATGGCCGTAATCGCCGTCCACTCCACTGGCACAATGAATCCCCAGAAATTCCACGCAAACCAATGGTGCGCCAGAATCGCCGAGACCACCGCCACAATCTGGATTACCGTCTTCAGCTTGCCCAGGTCGCTGGCCTGAATCGTGAACCCCTCCGAAGCCGCAATCGAACGCAGTCCGGAGATCAGGAACTCCCGGCCGATAATCACCACGGCAATCCAGACCTTGACCACCGAAGGGTTATAGGCCACCAGCGCGATAAACGCCGCTGTCACCATAATTTTGTCCGCCAGCGGATCGAGCAGAATCCCCATGGTGGTAATCTGCCCCCGGCTGCGGGCAAGGTACCCATCCACGCCATCGGTGATCGATGCCAGAATGAACAGGATCGAAGCTGAAAGCTCCTGCACGCCATTGCCGCGCCACAAAAAATGCGGCGACAGCATCCACAGCAAGAGCGGGATCATGACGATGCGGCTTAGCGTGATGGAGTTGGGCAGGTTCAAAAGGCGTCGGCTTTCCGGGAACTGGGCGAGAACAATGGTTCAGGTTGCCTGAGAGAGATTATATGCGCAGCCCGGATTCCGCATACGCGACCAATCCCCATGGTGTGAGACGCACGCCGGACATTGCCGCCTAAGCCGACGCCCCTTGTTCCCAAAGTGGGCTGCATGTCGTCGCGATTTCCAAGTCCGCAGCGGGCACATGCAAGACTCGCCGGTACCCGTCTCACACCGCCTCAGCGCGGCTGGCAATCATCGCCATTGGAAGCACCCTCGGCTCGGTCCACATCTCCACCCGGTCGCGTCCAAGCGATTTGGCGCGGTAGAGCGCCTCGTCCGCCCGGCTCATCAGCGTCTCAAACGCCAGGCCAGCAGAAGGTTCCGCGGCGGTCACACCGATGCTGATGGTGATAATGCGCTCGCCCGCCTTGAGCGCGAGTCCCTTTACTTGCTGGCGCACGTTTTCCGCTGCGGCAAACGCACCCTCCGCTTCCAGTCCGGGCAACAGCAGCGCAAACTCATCGCCTCCCAGCCGCGCGCCGTGTCCGCCTGGAGTTGCCTCCGAAGCCGAGCGCAGCACTTCAGCAATCGCGACAAGAACCTGGTCTCCGTAGAGATGTCCGTGGCGGTCGTTGGCCTGCTTGAACCAATCCGTATCCAGCAGCACCAGAGCAAACCACTGGGGTGCCCGGTTGCGATTCAGCTCGGCAAACGCTGCCATCAACGAGAAGCGGTTGCCGGCCCCGGTGAGCGCATCCCGCGTTACGAGTTGCTCCAGTTGCAGATTCCGCTGATAGAGCTTTTCCCGCTCCGCTCCAACCTGGCTTTGCAAGAGCAGCGAGCGAAGCACATAGCAGGTGGCGGTGACCAGCACTGCTTCGACCGCCTGCGCTGGATAGTAGCGCAACAGCAGCAATGACAACAGTAGGTTTCCAAAAGCGATGATCGACGGCATCAGGTTGCGCACGAATACCGGCGGCTTTGCGGTTCGCTCCTCCGGAAGCCTCCGTCGTAATCCGCAGAGAGCCAGCCAGCAGAACAGCGAATCGGTCAAAATCGGCGCAGAGTCCCACAGACTTCCACTTCGGTGATGGAGCCAAAGGTAGGAAACCTGTCCGAGCAAAATCGCCGAAACGGCCCGCAGCCCAAGAAACAGCGAGACCAGGCGCAGCAGACGGGACTCCGCCTGAGACGCCGCCCCGATTGCCGCCGTGCGCACCAGGAGGAAGAGAAAAATCGGCGTCCAGATCGATATCTGCAAGTGGGTGTCGGTGAAGAGATCCTGAGTTTTCGGCGAAAAAATCACACCAAAGCGCAGAGCCGCAAACAACAACGCCTGCAGCGTATCCACCAACGCCATGGTCCGCGAAGACTGCGAAAACAAGAAGATCGCGGAAAGCAGCAAGAGCGAATAGCCCGCGGCCGAAAGCAGAACTTCCGCAAATTGCACATCCCGATTCTCGAGAACCTGGAATCCGATCAACGAAGCAATCGCCATGTTGATCGCGAAAAGAAGAATCGCGCCGCCAAACATGATCCAGCGCGCGCGCATGGTTCCCGATTCCCGGCTTGCGTAAAGGAGCACGAAAATCGCAGAGGCGAGCTGAGCGACTCCAAACAGCGCGTAATTGACACCGTCGTCGAAGGTCTCGCTTGTAGGGATGGCAAGGATCGAAATCGCAACTAGAATTCCCGTCACCGAGAGCAGACCCAGCAGCGACATCGCCTTCCGCCGACGCGCCCGGGGCCCCTTGCCCTTTTCGCGCTTGGCGACCGTGAACCCAAACAAGCTTGACGGAGTCAAAAGACGCATCCGAACCGCACCTCAACAATGGCAGCTCCATCACACAAGGAGCGAAGCCCAGCAATTGGGGGAAAGGCGATTTCAATTACTTTATACAGGAAGGAACACCAAAGTAACGAGAAAAGGCGGGGATGCTCGTGACTCTTTCGTGTGACAGATGAGTGGGAGCGTTGCGGCTTCTGTGAGCATTCCGAGCGCAGAACAAAAATGCCTCCGGAATTCCGGAGGCATTTCGGCAGGTTTTTCGCCTGCTTTCAAGCGTAAATCCCGCGCTGCTTGATGGTGAACGCCACCCGGTCGATGGCCAGCATGTACGCCGCGATCCGGTTGTTCACGTTATGCGCCTCGGAGTAACGCACCACATCGTCGAACGCCTCGCGCAGAATGCTTTCCAACTGCTCGATCAGGACCGCTTCTTTCCAGAAGTAGCCCTGCCGGTCCTGCACCCACTCGAAGTAGCTGGAAGTCACCCCGCCCGAGTTGGCCAGAATATCCGGCACCACAAAGACCCGCTTTTCAGCGAGGATCTCATCGGCGACGGCGGTCGTCGGCCCGTTCGCGCCCTCCACCAGGATCTTGCAGCGCAGCTTTTCCGCGTTCCGGCTGGTAATCACATTCTCTGTCGCCGCCGGAATGAGGATTTCGCATTCGGATAGCATCACTTCGTCCGAAGGCACCGCCTCGGCATTGGAGAAGCCGAGCGTCGTTCCATAGCGCTCCTTGTAGCTGAGCAGTTGGTGGATGTCGATCCCGGCCTGATTGTAGAGTCCGCCGTCGTACTCGGCGATGCCGACCACCTTATAGCCATTCTCAGCCAGCAACCGCGCCGCGTTCGATCCCACGTTGCCGAAGCCCTGTATCACCACCCGGCATCCCTCTTTCGGCAGCTTCAGGTAGCGCAGGCTCTCGTCGCACATCACCATGATGCCGCGCCCGGTGGCTTCCTTGCGCCCCCGCGAACCGCCGATATTGAGCGGCTTGCCGGTCACCACGCTGGTCACCGTCTGGCGCATGTGCATCGAATAAGTGTCCATGATCCACGCCATGGTTTGCTCGTTGGTGTTCACATCGGGCGCGGGAACATCCTTCTCCGGTCCTATAAACTCAATGATTTCTGATGTATAGCGCCGGGTCATGCGCTCCAGCTCGCCCTGCGACATGTTCTTCGGGTTGCAGATCACTCCTCCCTTGGCTCCGCCGAAGGGGATATTGACCACGGCGCACTTCCACGTCATCCAGCTTGCCAGGGCGCGGACTTCGTCCAGCGTCACATCCGGCGCATAGCGGATGCCACCCTTGCCCGGCCCGCGGGCGATGGAGTGCTGCACCCGGTAGCCGGTAAAAAGCTCGATCCGGCCATCGTCCATCAATACCGGAAAATGCACGATTATCTCGCGCGAAGGGGAACTGAGAACCTTCCAAAGACCGGGATCGAGGTTCAGCTTGCTTGCTGCAAAGTCAAATCGAGCGGATTGCGCCTCCCAGGGGTTGATTTCCTGCTCGAGTGTCATGGTTGCCATACGGATTCATCTCCAATTTCTGTGCGCCGGGTGGGGAAATTTCTGCCCGTGTTGCGCGCCTGGTCCTGCTCTAAAACCGCCCCGCTACTTATATCGGCTCTTGCGAACCGCACTACAGGTTATTGGACGCGGCTTCACGGTACTCCGGTTCGGTAAATTGTCCGGTAAATTCTTCGCATAAGGGGATTTATCCCCCTTGCACCCGGCCGGTCGGTCTGGGAACCGGCTGCTCCAGAACCGACGTTTCGTTGGCATTGGCCAAACTCGAAGAGTCTAGGTGCCCCATAAGTAGAACGTCAACTCCACTTAGGGGGAACTTATCTCCTTCGAAGGTGGGGGTACCTTTCCAACAACCCCCGCTAGTATGAGCGTGAAAGGCTGGGTTTCGTGTCCAATTTTCCGTGAATTGCGCGGAATCGGGGTTGGACGGCGCCCCGTGTGGTATGTTCGGGCCAGAATTCCATCCGGCGTCAGGCCGGTTTCGGAGACCATTTACGAAGACGGCAGCGATCATCGGCAGCGGACCCAACGGACTGAGCGCCGCCATCACCTTTGCCCGCGCCGGAGCCGAGGTCACCGTCTTCGAGGGGCGCGATACCTTCGGCGGCGCCGCCTCTACCGGCGAAGTCACCCTCCACGGCTTTCACCACGACCTCGGCTCCTCCATTTTCCCCATGGGCATCTCCAGCCCATTTTTCCAGTCCCTCCCGCTTGCAGATTTCGGCCTTCAATGGATCGAACCCGACGCGCCGCTCGCCCATCCTCTCGACGACGGCTCGGCTGTCATGCTGGAGCATGATCTGGCCAAAACCGCCGCGAATCTCGGTCCCGACGGAACCGCCTATTCCCGGCTCATGCGCCCACTGGTCGAGCAATGGCCAGCGCTTTGCCGCGAAATCCTAGGCCCCGTGATCCACATCCCGTCGCACCCAATCCTCATGGCTCGCTTTGGCATTCTCGCAACCCTTCCGGCTGATCTCCTTGCCAAAGCCTTCTTCCGCGGATCGCGCGCCCGCGCCCTTTTCGCCGGCAACGCCGCGCACTCCGTCTTACCGCTCGAATCGCCATTTTCCGCCGCTGTGGGGCTGGTGCTCGGCGCAGCCGGCCATGCCTCCGGCTGGCCGATCGCGGCGGGAGGGGCCCAATCCATCTCCAATGCCCTGGCCGGCTATCTGAAGAGCCTTGGAGGGCGCATCGAGACCGGACGCCCCGTCGCCTCGCTCAAGGAACTCGCAGACTATGACGTGACCCTCTGCGACGTCTCCCCGCGCCAACTCCTCCGCCTCGCCGGAGACGAACTTCCCGACAACTACCGCCGCAGCCTGGAAAACTTCCGCTATGGCCCCGGCGCCTTCAAAATCGACTGGGCACTGTGCGAACCCATCCCCTGGCGCGCCAAAGACTGCCTCCGCGCCGCCACGGTCCACCTGGGCGGTTCGCTTGAAGAAATCGCCGCCTCTGAGCGCGCCCCATGGGAAGGCCGTGTCGATGAGAACCCCTTCGTCCTCGTAACCCAGCCAAGTCTCTTCGACTCGACTCGCGCGCCAGCCGGAAGGCACACCGCCTGGGCCTACTGCCACGTCCCCAACGGCTTCACCGGCTCCGCTCAGGAACTTATCGAAGATCAGGTGGAGCGCTTCGCCCCCGGCTTCCGCGACTGCGTCCTCGCTCGCAAAGTCTGGTCCACAGCCGCTTTCGAGCGCTGGAACCCCAACCTCGTCGGCGGCGACTTGTCTGGCGGAGCGATGTCCATCAGCCAGCTCATCTTCCGGCCCACCGTTTCCCAGTACCGGACGCCGAAAAAAGGCCTCTACCTGTGCAGCGCCAGCACTCCACCGGGGGGAGCGGTCCACGGCATGTGCGGCCATCTGGCGGCAAAAGCGGCACTTGATGACCTCCATAAGCACTAGCCGCGAAGACCGAACCGCTATTTCCCACTTCCAGGCAGCCGCTCCGGAGTCCAATACGGCTCCCCGGCCGGAATGAAGTCGACCCGCACGCCCGGAAACATCGGTCTGAGCCATTTCGCGCAATTGTCCATCCCCGGCTCTTCCGAGGTCACGTGACCAAGCAGGATCAGCGCCTTCTTGCGCCCTTGCTGCGCCGCATCGCGCGCATACAGGATCGTCTCCCACTCCGGAATCTCCCCGACCAGCAGTACTTCGACATCGTCCCGCTCCAGGGCTTTCACCTGCGTCGCCTCGCCGGCCGCGCCGGGCGCATACGCCACTTTGGTCACGTTCAGCGCCGGGTCGCCCACGATCCGGATCACCCGGGCGTGCAGCTTCCGTTTCAGCTCCTTCGACAGCTCCAGCACCGTCGTCGGCGGCAGGGTAAAGAAGAATCCCTTTTTCTCGGCTGGCGTGGCATTCTCAAACCGCTCCCACCCCAACTGCGCCACGAACCCCTCCGCAATTCCATCCGGCTGCCGCAGGTGCCAGGTGTCATGAAACCGCCAGATCACCAGATGATGCTCCTGAATGTAGGCTAGCTTCTCCTTGTAAACCGCGTCATCGGCAAACAGCGTCGTCTGATCGAGATGGTTATAGAACGTAGGCTCGTGGGAGACGATCAGGTTGTCCCCGTCTGCGACGGCCTTGCGCAGAACCTCCATCGTAGGCGTAAAAGTGGTTGCAATCCCCGTCACCACCGTCGCCGGATCGCCGGCTTTGATGGTGTCCACGGTATTTGCCGGCAGCGTGGCGCCGGTCGCCTTCACGATGCGGTCGATCGCCTCGCCGGCGGTCACTTGATCGGCAGGAATGGCTATGCTTTGCGCGAATATCCACGCGTTGCCGAATGAGAAAGGGAGCATTGCGATCGCAAGAAGGCGGAAGAGGAGGTGGTTACCGGATCGAGGCATGGCTAAGGGTAACAAACACCTCTCTAAGAGCGAATGGTCTGCTATTTGCCGCTCGCTTCCCATCGAGAGACGGGCAGAAGATCACCTCTGCGCCATTGCTTCAGCGTCATCTGCGAACCGAATCCTAATTGCAGGACTCTCGAATCCGGAACGCCTTTCTATATGAATTCTGCTGCCAATTCCTCAAGAACACGTTCGCCCGCGGCGGGTTCAAACTCCAAAGCAAGGAAAGCAAACCACTTTAGAACGTGGGGATTCTGGCTCTCCAAATAGGGCAATATTACCGTGGGAACCGAATTGCACATCGCCAGAAGCGTGCGCGAAAGCGAAGCCATCTGGTCGAAAAGCAAATTGGCCTCATCAATTCTGCCCTCCTCCAACGCAGAGCCGCGTGAAGCGATCTTTTCAACGAGATTGACGATCAATGCCGCTTCTGTTTTGTCCACAAAGAACCTCGTCACGCGACTTCATTATTCCGCTCACGCCGGAATTGCCTGAAATCCCAACTGCCGCGCAGCTTCCAGTAGTTGCACTTCCCCGGAGATGAAAACGCGCCCCGTCGGCCTGCCAACTGCCCAAACATATGCCGCCGCTAACTGCTGCGCATCTGCACCCCTCAATTGGAAGCGGTCAACGAATGCCTCTGCTTCATCACGCAAAGACTGACTCGGTTGAATTTCATGCCAGTTGTCTCTCAAGAAGACCAAGACTCGCTGTGCATCGCTCCATTCGAGTCGCGTCAACTGTCCCATTCGGACCAATCGCGCAAAGGCGCTTTTCATCTCAACGGGCGCTGACCACCATACGTGAATTCGATAGTTGACCGAAAGCTGACGGACCAATGAACTGGAGGGTTGAGTAACGCAAAGCGGAACCAACGCACTGGAATCCCAAAACGCCGGGTCCACCTATCGGTCTCCCTTGCTCTCAATCGCCGCCTGGACTGCCACATCGTGCGGCACGTTTGGACGGGGCAGCGCCCAAAATGCTTCCCAATCCATCTCTTGCGCCGGGAGTTTCAACTGGCCGGTTGCAACAAGGTACGCCTCTTCTTCAGAAGCGGTCATTGCGGCGTATGGCACAATGCGTGCCACGGGTATGTTGCGGTCGCG
>Ga0302319_10020080_pt1 | contig 12096 bp, 5 predicted proteins | sample Bog_T0_2_FD_203319 | JGI IMG/M metagenome (GOLD analysis project Ga0302319, IMG submission 203319) | Peat permafrost microbial communities from Stordalen Mire near Abisko, Sweden - Bog_T0_2 | ecosystem: Environmental > Terrestrial > Soil > Wetlands > Peat | place: Sweden: Abisko, Stordalen Mire... | reverse complement strand
TGCAGCCGACTTTCCAAAACCGGCACGCAAGCGGCACAATGGTTGGGTTTGCTTGCGAGGATCGTAAAGACGATGAAATCAAGATGGGTGCAAGGGGTAGTGTGTGGTTTTCTGCTGGGCGCCGTGGTGGGGCCACTCGGTGTATCGCACGCGCAAGCTGTCGCAGCGGGCCCCGTGGAGTTGCGGGTTGACGATCTCACGACACCGCTGGGTATCGACGATGCCACGCCAAGGTTCTCATGGCAGCTACGTGATCCCGCGCAAGGCGCGCGGCAGACTGCGTACGAGGTACTGGTGGCGTCGCGAGCGGAGTTGCTTGAAGCGGGCAAGACAGATATTTGGGATAGTGGCAGGATTGCCTCGGGCGCGAGCTTGAATGTACGCTACGCCGGCCCCCCGCTTACCGCGAGTTCGCAATATGTTTGGCGCGTGATGGTATGGGGCGCCGAGGGAAAAGCATATGCGGAAAGCGAGCCGAGCTGGTGGGAGACAGGGCTGCTTAAGCAGGATGCGTGGCGCGCGCAATGGATAGGCTTTGAAACCGCAAAAGAGGCGGCGGTCCGACATGCGACTGCCGCGTGGATTGCGAGCCCTGATGCCAAAACCCTGAATGACGAAAAAGCAGATGATCAGCGAGTCGAGTACAGGAAGACGATAGCCCTCGCGAAAGCTATACGGAACGCGGCACTTTACGCCACCGGTCAGGATACTGTGTCGGCGTGGGTCAACGGGGCGCAGGTGTTGACGGCGAATCCGTTTCCGGCATGGAAGCAAATGCCGTGGAAGAAGTTTGTACGCGCAGACGTAAGCGGCAACCTTGGCAGCGGCGATAACACGATTTCGATTGAGACCGTGCATTACGTCGAGAACCACGACGGGGCTGCGACTGCGGATGCGCCTCCCATGATTGCGACCCTGGTGGTGGAATATGCCGATGGTTCGACGGCAACCTTTGCGAGCGGGACGGACTGGAAGACCGCAATACACGCTGCGCAGGGCTGGGAGCAGAAGGCATTTGACGACGCTGGCTGGAAGAACGCTGTTGTCTGGACGCAGCAGCCAGGACCAAGGAATCAGCCATTGGGGCATCCATGGATTCCTGATTCGGTGAAAGCGTTGCGCCATGATTTCGAGGTGAGTCGCGCTGTAAAGTCGGCCCGGATTTACTCGACGGCGCTCGGGGTCTACCAGGTATTCGTCAATGGCAAGCGGGTTGGAGAAGACGTTCTGGCGCCCGGCTGGACCGACTATCGGGAGCACGTGAAATACCAGACATACGATGGGACGGCGCTGCTGGCGAATGGAAAGAATACGATTGCGGCGCTACTGGCGCCCGGGTGGTACGAGACGTCCCTCGAGTGGTTCCAGCAGCCAAACAATTATGGGGACACTCCACCCGCCCTGCGGGCTCAGCTGAGGATTGAGTTCACGGATGGCACCATCGAGTGGGTGACGACAGATCCAGGCTGGACGGCGAGCACCACGGACATTCTGCATTCGGAACTTTACGACGGCGAAAGCCAGGACGCGCGTTTGAAGCAGCCCGGCTGGAACGCAACCGGATTTGACGAGCGCAATTGGAAACCTGCGATTGCCATTGAGCCGAAAGAATTGACGATCGAGGCCCAGGATTTTCCATCGATCAAAATGGAGCGCACGCTCGATGCAAAGAATGTCACCGAGGTAAGGCCCGGTGTATATGTCTTCGACTTTGGCCAGAACTTCTCCGGTGTAGAGCGTTTGCGTGTTACCGGACCGGCTGGAACAGATGTAAAGCTTCGGTTCGCTGAAATTGTGAATGCGGACGGCACAATCTATACAGACAATCTGCGCACGGCGAAGGCGACGGATCACTTCGTTCTCAACGGCGATGGTGTGGAAGAATTCACTCCGCAGTTTACGTTTCATGGGTTTCGCTACGCGGAGCTGACTGGCTTGCCGACGGCGCCAGGCAAGGATGCAGTGACCGGGGTTGTGTTTCACACAGACGCACCGTTTACTGCAAAGCTCGAAACGGGCAACCAGATGGTCAATCAGCTTTGGAGCAATATTCTTTGGGGCCAGCGCTCGAATTTTGTGGGGATTCCAACCGATTGCCCGCAGCGCGATGAACGGCTGGGATGGATGGCGGACGCGCAGGTGTTCTGGCGTGCGGCCACCTACAACATGGACCTGGTGGCGTTTTCGCGGAAATTCGCGGGAGACATGCGCGGGACGCAGGCAGGGACGCCGTACTTCGGGATTTACTCGCCAGGTACCGCGGAGCAATCATCGCAAAGCGGCGCCGGGTGGAGCGATGCGGGCGTGATTATCCCCTGGACTTCGTGGCTGCAATCCGGCGACACCAGCGTGATTGAACAAAACTGGGCGGCCATGGAAACGTATCTGAACGCGATTGAGGCGGCCAATCCCGATGGGCTCTGGAAACACGAGGCTGGGATACCATTTGGTGATTGGCTTTCCCCCGAAGGAAAAACGGATTTTACTCTGATCGCGACAGCCTATTGGGCGTACGACGTTACGCTGATGCGTGAAATGGCGCATGCGCTGGGGCACGCTGCGGACGAGGAGAAATATGCTCGCCAGTTTGAAAGAATCCGCAACGCGTTCGAAATGCAGTTCGTGCATGCGGATGGATTTGTTCCGGGCACAGACAATTCGCCTTCGCCGTTTGGACAGATCAACAATCCCAATGCGAAAAGCAAGACCGGCGATACACAAACGGGATACGTGCTTGCGCTTCACATGAACCTGGTGCCGGAGAATCTGCGCGCGGCAGCAGCCCAAAAGCTGGCAGACAAGATTGAGGCGAATCACGGCCTGCTGGGCACGGGATTTCTGGGGACGCCCTATTTGCTTGAAGTGTTGACGAACACTGGCCATGCCAAGCTGGCTTATAAATTATTGCTCAATACCGAGTACCCATCTTGGGGATACCTGGTTGGGCACGGCGCTACGACCATGTGGGAGCGGTGGAACGGCGACCAGATGAAGGCTGACCCGAGTATGAACTCGTATAACCATTACGCATACGGCGCCGTGGCAGACTGGATTTACGGATACGCCGCCGGTGTGGATGCAACGCCGCTGGACGCAGGCTTCCACACGGTGGTGCTGCACCCGGCATTCGACGAGCGGATGGGAAGCGTGGCATTCGACTATGCTTCGGCCTATGGGTCCATCCATTCGGATTGGAAGGTGGATGGTACGACCGCGGCGTGGCATGTGACCATTCCGGCAAATACCACCGGGTGGTTGGATGTTAGTCGCGCGGAGGCTGCGAAATACAAACTCGAAGGAACTTCTCTTTCAAAGAGCAAGCTCGCTAAGGCTCTCTCTCGGGACGGACGGAATGGATTCGAGCTGCCGTCGGGAAGTTATAGTTTCGCGGTCAGTGTCGATTAGGGCAGTTTTCGGAGAACGCCAGCATTTCGAGCCATGGCAAGCGAACAAACGGAGTGTGAATGTCGATAATCGCGGGGATTGGGTGGCACATGGTGGGGGCTGCATCCGCAGCCTCGTTCTATGCGCCCATTGAGAAGGTGAGGAAATGGTCGTGGGAGACGACGTGGGCCGTGGCCGGACTCTTCTCATGGATACTGCTGCCAATCTCGGTGAGCTTGTTGCTGCTGCCGGACTTTCAAGGCTTTTACGCGTCGATGGGGCCGGGCGTGTTGTGGAAGGTGGCGCTCTTCGGAGCGATGTGGGGCGTGGGCAATGTCAGCTACGGCCTGACGATGCGACATCTGGGCATGTCGCTCGGAATCGGCATAGCGATTGGCGTCACGCTGGTGGTGGGAACGTTGATTCCTCCGCTTCTGCATGGGCAGGCGGCGATGCTCTTCGAGACGCGGGGCGGACAGCTCACCATGGCGGGCGTACTGGTGGCGCTTATAGGCGTTGCGACCGTCTCCTATGCCGGCCATCAGAAAGAAGCGCAACTGCGAGGAGAGCCGCGGGAATTCAATCTGAAGCTTGGCATTCTGCTCGCGGGACTATGCGGAGTGTTCTCGTCCGGGATGTCGTTCGCCATCGATGCGGCGCGGCCAATGGAAGCCGCTGCGCTGCACCTGGGCGTGAATCCGCTTTATGCGGCGCTGCCAAGTTACGTGATCATCATGGGCGGCGGGGCGCTGGTGAACATGAGCTACTGCTTCATCCGCCTGGCGATATTGAAGAGAATTTCTCTGCGAGACGATCTCTCTCAGCCTCGCGGGACGCTGGTGAGGAACGGTGTGCTGGCTGCAACAGCAGGGATCATGTGGTATTTGCAGTTCTTCTTCTACGCGTGGGGCTCGGCCAACATTCCGCAGCGTCTGTTCTACGTGAACTGGATGTTGCACATGAGCATGTATGTGCTCTGCGGCGGGCTGGTGGGACTGGCATTGGGCGAATGGGCCGGGGTTGGCAGCAGGCCAGTGCGATTGCTGTGGGTCGGAATGCTGGTGATTATTGCCGCCGCAAACCTAGTGGGACTGGGCATGGCTTCGTAGTGGCGGGCGCGGTTCAGCTTTGTTCGGGGCTGCCGTGCGGCTCGCCGGTTTCTTCGCCCAAAGAAACAATGCCGGAGACGAATCCCCGGCATGTTCGCGTTCGAGCACATTTCTCAATCGATGGTCTGGTCCAGGCGGAGATCGCGTGAAGAAGTGCCTACGCTTAGTTTGCGTTTGCCCGTGGCCGTCACCCACTTCGTGTCCGCGGTCGACCAGTATTGCAACTGCCGCGGTTGAACGTGGAGAGTAACGGTCTTTGCCTCTCCGGCTCCAAGGTGAACGCGGTCGAAAGCAACCAGCGCGCGAACCGGGAACTGAACTCCCGTGGGAACTTCACCCGGCGCGCTCAGGTAGACCTGCGGTACTTCATCGCTTTCAACGGCCCCAGCGTTCTTGATCTGGACTCTTACATCGAGTCCGCCGTCTGAAGCTTTCTCGACCTTCAGATCAGAGTATTCAAACTTCGTGTAGCTGAGGCCGTGACCGAAGCCGAACAGAGGAGCGATGTTTTCCTTATCGAACCAGCGATAGCCAACGTTGACGCCTTCGCTGTATGTCGTTTTTCCATCGACGCCTTTCATTGACCGCTCCGGATGCTTGGGGTCAGTGGCAGGATAGTCATCAAGGCTCTTGCCCCAGGTAACGGGCAAGCGCCCAGCAGGACTGCTCTTGCCGAGAAGCAGGTTGGCGGTTGACCAGCCGCCCTCATCGCCGGGCCACCACATCTCAAGAATGGCTTTCACTTTGTCCACCCAGGGCAGTGCAACCGGTTGACTGGTGTTCAGTACGACGATGGTGTTGGGATTGACCGCCGCAATTTCCTCGACGAGCTTATCCTGGTCGCCGGGAAGTCCGAACACGGGTTGAAGCCGCGTCCACACAAACACAACGGCGGTCTTCGCATTCTTGGCAGCGGCGACTGCGGCATCGTGATCGCCCTTGCGCTGTTCGGGCGTGTACCAGTTCAGCCGCACTTGTACAGGCGCGTTGGAACTGTCAGGGCTGGTCTTGATTTCGACTGCGTGCGGCCCATCGGAAAGTTCAACGGCGCGTCGAACGTTGTCAAGGCGATCGGTGGTGGGGATGGCGTTGTCCTGGTTGGCTTGCAGGATATCTCCATGCACGCCGCCCTGGAATGCGCCGGTGCCGGCAAGATGCTTGCCGTCAAGTGAGATGCTCGCGTTGGTGCCCATGGCCTGCAGATAGAGCCAATAGGTGCCCGCATGAGGGGCGGTAAGCGAGCCTTTCCACAAGACGGTGGAGTTTGGTGGAAGCGCTTTTCCATTGCCGGTTGTGAAGTTGAGATCGTTGTCGGTTTGGTCGGAGCCGCCTCCGCTGCGGATCAGGCCGGGCTTGCCATCGTGGCTGAAAGCGCTGGCCGGAATGGTTGTGCCCGTCATGTCGTCCGCGACTGCGAACTGAATGTTCGAATTGCCGGAGATTTTCTTCAATGCTTCAAGCGGGCCCACCTGGCGGTTTGGCAAACCCACCGAACGCTCGCCGTTGATGCCGATCGAGTCAACCTGGGCTGCAGTGGGGCCGATCAGAACAACAGATCCAAGGTCCGCCGTTTTCAAGGGCAGTGCGGCATTTTCATTCTTCAACAAAACAGCAGCATCTTCGCCGGTCTTCTCGATAATCTTGGCGTTGGCGTCAATGGCCTGCGCCGTCACTTCGTGCTTCGCCTGGCCATCGAGGTATCCACAGTGAACCATCTCATAAAGCACGCGACCGGCCGCGCGCGTGACCGCGGCTTCGGTGACCGTGCCATCTTTGAGGGCCTCTGCCATTTTCTTCGGATCGAGTTTCACTCCGAAGCTTCCGCCGCCTTCGCGATGCGGAACGGGCTCTTCAGGAATGTGTCCGCCAAACATGTCACCGCCGCCACCACCTGCGGGTCGGGCGGGAGGGGGGGGCGGAACGGGCTGCATGTCAAAGAAAGAGGGTATGGAGAATACCGCGCCAGGCGCGGGCTCTCCTGGCATTTCCATATCGAGACCGGCATTGATGAAGTTGACGGCGTGAACCGCTCCCCAGTCGGAGGTGACGAAACCCTTGAAGCCGATCTGATCGCGGAGAATCCTGGTTAACGTGTCCGGGTTGCCGCACGCGAACGGCCCATTGATGCGGTTGTACGAGCACATGATGGATGAGACACCCACCTTTACAGCGGCATCGAAGGGGGCAACGTAGACCTCGTGAAGTGTCTGATCGTCGACCCAGATGTTGGTGGCATTGCTGTCATAGGCGACGTAGTGCTTCACCTGCGCCATGACGTGCTGCGACTGGATGCCCTTGATTTCCGCAGCGCCTATCTCGGCGGTCAGGAAGGGGTCTTCGCCGAAGGTGTTGTAGCCGCGGCCAAATTCGAGATCGCGATCGATGTTCACGAATGGCTGGAGGGAAACATCAATGCCGAGCGAGCGATCTTCGCGCCCTATCACCAGGCCATTCTCTTCGGCCATCTTCACACTGAACGTGGCGGCAACGCCCATGGTTGCGGTTTCCGCCTGCGAAGGATGGCGCGTGAGTACGCCCGGAGGGCCATCGGCAAATCGCAAACCGGGGATGCCGAGGCGCGGAATGCCGCCGAGATAACCGGCCTGCGCCTGGTATAACGCGGGATCTTCGTGCGTCCCATGAATCAGCGTGAGCTTTTCTGCAAGTGTCATCTGGCCCAAAAGCTTGTCTACGCGTGCGTCGCCGGTCACCACCGGGACAGCCTGCGCAAACGTCATGGTTGAACAAACGGCGAGGGAAATGGCCCCCAGAACCATGCGCAGCGGAATGGCCCATGCGGCCACGATTTCATCTGTTTTTCTTTGCATTTGCATCCTTCGGCACTCCAACCGTATGTCTGGACGGATCAGCTTAGCCCGAAGCCCCCCGCGATATTCCTACTGCCCTCGTATATAAAACGGTTTAGCGAGCTGCTGACCAACGGCAAGCAGTGTAGACCATGAAGGGGGCGCTTGGCATATTTTCTGCGACGACCTTGGTGCTGAGTACGCGTTCATCCATTCATTTTTCGAATGCGTTCATGGTGCCAAGCAATCTTGGGCTGGATGGGATGTCGTATGACTCGGGTTAAGTTATCACTTTTAATACGCGTCGCAGTTCGCAGATTCTGAGAAGACTCTCAATCATGCCGATGGCGGTACTTATTGACTAGATCTTCTGAGGCCCGGGCCCAATCGGGAAACTCAAATTGAAATCCTGCGTCGAGGAGACGTCCCGGAATCACCCGGCGACTCTTCAGGACCAGTTCGGACTCGGTGCGAAGTAGAAACGAGCCTATCTCGATGAGTGGTGCGGGGGCAGGCAAGCCGTTCGGCACGCCCCACGCATCGCGAAGCTCCTGCATGAATGCGCAGTTCGGAAGCGGATTCGGCGTGGCGATATTGACCGGACCCTGCAATTCATCGTGGTCAATCAGGAATTCCAGCGCGCGTGCGAAATCGAGTTCATGAATCCAAGAGACAAACTGGCGGCCATTGCCTTGCGTGCCGCCCAGGCCAAGTCGTACCAAGTTCGAAAATATCGCAAAGGCGTTGCCCGGATTAGGACTCAATGTAATGGCACTGCGCATGGCAACTTTGCGGGTGCGCGGAGTTGGAGTTGAGAAAAACTCCGCTTCCCAATCTTTGGCAACGCGAATCGAAAAATTCCAGGTCTCCGGTGCGCGCGTCCTTGCGAATATGAATTCATTGCCGCCCAACTCGCCCCTGGCTTCGTCCATGTCTCGGTCAAGGGCGTGTCGATAGATGGTGGCCGTTGAGGCGTTCAGCCATAGCCATGGCGGTTCAGCAAGTCCGGCGATCACTTGGTTCAGAATCCGCGTGGAGCCGATACGAGAGTCATAGATTGCGCGGCGATTCTCAGCGTGATAGCGGCAATTAACGCTGCGCCCCGCAAGATTAATGCAGATATCTGCGCCTTCAAGGTGCTCGGTCCATGGGCCTGTATGTTCGCCATCCCAATGTACCGTCTGCCAGGCCGCGGCATAGGGACCGCGCGTCAGCACCGTCACGTAGTGGCCCCGTTCCTGAAAGTAGCGCGCGAGCATTTGCCCAACCTGGCCGCTGCCACCGGGCATTACGATGCGCAATGGCCGCACATCCGCGCTGATCCTGCTCATGGATTCAGCCTATCGCGTCTGGCGTGATTCCTGCTCGCAGGCCTGCCGCTATTGTCGCGGCGGGAAGGGATACCCACGCAGCAGAAGGCGGCGCCGGTAGGAGCGATATTCGTGTACCACCAGGATGACGACGAGGCCGATTAGAGCGAGCGGGCCGAAGAAAATCCATCCCGGCTGCACCACGCGATCCTGGCCCACGGAGACGGATTCAGGAGCGTGAAGCGAACCAAACATGGCTACCAGGTCCTCGCCGACCGATACGTTTTCTCCCAGGCGAATGGCGCCGAATATGCTGACGAGGTCGTGGCCGATGCGGGCATCGTCAGCGGCAGTCACCCGGCCGAAGAAGTTCACAACATCATGCTGGGCCTCGCTGGTCACGTGTACGTTGCCGAAGAAAACCACCACGTCCCCGGTGGCCTTGCCCTCAAGGTTGACGCTGCAGAAAAAACAGACAGCGTCGTGTACGGTGTCGTCGGGGCCGACATGGATGTTGGAGAAGAACTGGACGGCGTCGTGATCGGCGCGTGCAGGCGTCGAAGCGGCCAGAAATGTGACCGCGAGCAGGCTAGTGACAAGGATTCTCTTGATCATGAGCACGTCCCTTCCACCGGTACGCAAAAGGTTGCTTGCTGGTTCCACGCAAGGGGGGGGAAGCCTTGCAGGCATGCCAACAGTTTACGACGGAGCAGATTCGGGCTGCTGAATTTCCGGGTTCTAGAATTCGAAGCGCATGCCTAGTTGGATCCGGCGGGGAGGGGCGACGGATGTGACCTGGCCAAAGGACGACGAGGTTTCAACTGGATCGATACTGGCGGCATTCTCATGGTTGATCACGTTGAACGCGCCGGCAGAGAAGCCGAGGCGCGGCGCTTCTTCGTCCTTGTTGGCGGTGATGGCGAAGTCGTGGCCCCAGCGCAAATCAAGGTCCACATAGGAAGGATTCGTCTCGGTATTACGTCCCACTCCGTCCGGGCGCGTATTGAACAAATCGTCCCCGTAAGCGTCCGTGCCGGTGATCTCGGTCCATGGCGTGCCGGTATTGGCGAACACGCCCGCGGAAAGATTCAGCACGCTCTCCGGCTGGAACATTGCGTACATGCCGAGGCGATGACGGCGATCGAAGCCGGCATTCGACCATTCATCATTGGGCGCGTACTGGTTCTGCGGAAACCAGCCAATTCCGCCGGTGTTCGACTCATAGTGAGAAAACGTGTAGCGACCAAAGCCGGTGAAATATTTGTTGAGGCGGCCGCGGTAGGAAATATCCATCCCATCGCCTTCCCAGAAGCCCGCCGGCTGCATCTGGCGAATGCGGCTATAGGCTGGGTTCGGGCGCTCCGTGTACCCGGATTGCGGCGTGGGTGCGTTGATATCGACAGAACGGAAGCTGTCAATGCCGCGGGCTGAATAGACGCTGACGACGCCGGTCGCCTTCTCGCCCAACTGCCGTTCGATCGAAAGCCCGTACTGAATCTGATAGGGAATCTTGGCGTTGGGCTCAAGCTGGGCCAGCGCTGGGGGCGCAGTGGCGGCGCAGGTTGAAATGGTGTCGAAGTCCTGAAAGCACCCCGTGGCTGGAACGGCGGGATTTTGCGAAAGCAACACAGAGTGACGCCGCGCGCTCTCGTATCGAACCAGGTCGAGCAGCGGGCCAGAGCCGAAGCGATCGTAATAAATGCCGCCGCCGCCGCGAACCACGGTCTTGGTGTCCTCATTCACCAGCCATGCGAAGGAAACGCGAGGAGAAAAACCGAGCCGGCGCGATGCAAGAAAGTTTTGCCAGTCATAGCGCAAGCCGGGCGTGATTGAGAAGCGGCTGTTGACCTTGAACTGGTCCTGCACAAACCCGCCCATCTCCTGCTGGTGATAAATAAAGTGGGTATCGCCTGTGTTCTTCGAGTAGCCGGAGAGCAGGTTCGCTGTGTAATTCTGCAATGCCGATTGCAGTACCGTGACGCCGTCGGACGCGAGTGTGGGGCCATACGTATAAGTACCGAGTGCATTGGTATTGTCGTCAAATCCGCGGCGGCTAATGTGTGGCGTACCGACGCCGAATTTCAGCAGGTGGCGGCCGTGGGTCCACGTCACCATGTCGGAAACGCGGAAATTGTATTCCGTGCTGAGCGCATCATTCTGCGCCGAGCCGGACAAAAAATCTCCCTGCACGCTCACCCGCGGAGCTTCAGCAACATTGGTGTTCCGACTCGAATCATGCTCTGCCACCAGCGACAGCTGATTCAACAGCACCGCTGACAGGGTCGAATCGACGTGAGCCGTAATATCATCTTCTCGATATTCGTTATTGAAGCCTGCCGAGGCCAACGTCTGGCCGCCGACACCCTGGTTCTGCCCGGTCCAATCCTGATAGCTGTACTGTACGTAACCGGAATGCTTCTCGCTCAACTGGCGCGCGGCTCGCATGCTGAATTCGGTATCGCGCGTCGGTGCCGGCACGTTGGCCTGGAACTCGCCGCTGGGATTGGATGGAGTGGGCACCAGTGTCGCGCTCACCACCTGGTCGATATCTTCCTCCGCGCGGTTGAAAGATGCGAGAAAGCTGCTTTTCGCGGCATGAGGGACGGGGCCGGTCAGGTGTCCCTCGTAAACGCGGCGCTGCTCAAAGGGCTTGGATGGTGCGAGCGCGTTTTGAGCGTTCAGTGCGGAGTCCCGAAACAGAAAGTTGAACTGGCCGTGGTAATGGTCGGCGGCAGATTTGCTGATGATCTCCATTTGTCCGCGGCCCGGATTGTAATATTGCGCCGAGTACGGATCTTGATTGATGCGAACTTCCTGCACCGCGGATGCTGAGACGGTTGCTCGATTCGCTTCAACGCCGTCGACAATGAGGCCGCTGCCGCCGGTGGCCGTGACGTTCTGATCGAGAAAAGCGCCCATTGCACTGGCGTAATCATTATCAAAAATAGGAAGCGACTTGAGGTCATTCGAACTCAAAACCGAGGTATCGTGATTGGCGTCCGGGGCGGTCAGGTCTTCACTGTTTTCTGCGCTGACGCGGATGTTGGTGGCGAACTGCGCGATGGGAAGAACAATATGCAACGCTGCGATGGGCAACGTGGCAGGCGATGCGGCCGCAATGGCGGGCGCCGGAACTACCACCGGTGTCCGCACAGTTTCAAAGCCGGCTTCAGAAACCACCAGCACAAAATTCCCGGCATGAGGTGCCAGCACCTGAAAGTTTCCATCGCCGTCAGAGTGGTACGTGGCGGCCACAGAGCCGTTAGTATCCAGCAGATCGATTTCCGCGCCGGGCACAATCCCCCCTGCAGGATCCGCAACCACGCCGTACAATGCGGACGGAGCATGCGGCGACGCCGCGGCTGGAGTAGCGGAAAAAGTGGGTAGGGATGTAAACGTTACCAGGGCGAAAACAAGTACTAGCAAACGCATGCGATTCTCCAAGGCAAAACAAAATGGTGCGCAATCGGGCAGCGAAGAAGTCGT
>Ga0302319_10020079_pt1 | contig 12097 bp, 13 predicted proteins | sample Bog_T0_2_FD_203319 | JGI IMG/M metagenome (GOLD analysis project Ga0302319, IMG submission 203319) | Peat permafrost microbial communities from Stordalen Mire near Abisko, Sweden - Bog_T0_2 | ecosystem: Environmental > Terrestrial > Soil > Wetlands > Peat | place: Sweden: Abisko, Stordalen Mire... | reverse complement strand
CCGCAGATCGTCACGTGGGTTCGCGGCATGTTCGGCGTCTAGGAGCGGCTCGTGCAAAACCTCGATACCGGGCTCACCAAAGATCCGCTCTTCGTCGGCGCGACGCGTCCGCCGATGCGCTGGGGGGTGACTTATTCGGCCCTGCTATTCAACATGGTATTCGTGATGGAGGCGTTCTTGCTGACCAAGAACCTGCTCACGCTGCTCCTGAGCGCTCCGATTCACGGTGTCAGCATGCTTCTGTGCGCCCGCGACGCCCGGTTCTTCGATCTGGTGTTGCTGTGCGCGCGGACTCGATTGCCGGCGCTCTTTGCGAACCTGCGTCTTTGGAAATCGAGCAGCTATGCGCCCCTGTCGGCGCAGATCGCCGATCGCAACGGGCGGCGCCGGAACGAAACGGTGCACGCCATCCATGCGCATTCAAGTGGAGCGTCGACGTGCCGCGGTTGAGCGCCGGCGCGGCGCTGCGGCGCGAACGGGCCGCCGCCGAACATGTTCCCTATCGCGCGCATGTGGCCCCGAGCGTGGTGCGAACCGAATTCGGCGACTATTTGCAGGCCTTTAGGCTGGGCGGCGCAAGCTTCGAGAGCAGCGACGACGAGGAGCTCAACAACTGGCACGAGCGTCTCAACGTGCTGTGGCGGAACATTGCGAGCCCGAGCGTTGCGCTGTGGACGCACGTGATTCGGCGGCGCGCACCGGTCGGCGACCCGCCCGAAGACAGCGCCCGATTTGCGGATTCCCTGCACGCACGCTATCGGCGGAAGCTCGGCGGCGAAACCTTGATGCTCAACGAAATCTACCTGGCGGTGCTTTACCGGCCGGTGGCGGGAACGGCCAGCGGCTGGCTGTCGCGCGTGCTGGCGAGGGCGCAGCGCGGGGCCTGGCGCGCCGAACTCGCCGATGCGCTCGATGCATGCGAAAAATTGTCTCAGACCTTGGACGCGTCGCTGGCGCGCTACGAGCCCGAGCTCCTCGGCTGCTACCGGCACGGAGGAATTTGGTGCTCATCGTTGCTCGAGTATCTGGCATTGCTGGTCAACGGCGACTCGCAACGGGTGCCGCTCCCGAAGGGCCCGCTCCATCACGCGCTCGTGGGCGCCCGACTGTTCTTCGGCAGCGAAGCCATCGAATACCGCTCGCCGCACGAGACACGGGTGGGCGCGGTGTTGGGCATCAAGGAATACCCGACACCCACAATCGTGGGGATGTACGACCGGCTCCTGCGTGCGCCGATGTCCTTCGTGCTCACGCAGTCGTTCTCCTTCTTGACCAAGTCGGCCGGGCAAGCCCTGCTGCAGCGTCAATTCAATCGCATGGTGAATGCGGGAGACTTCGCCGTCTCGCAGGCCGAGGAACTCAAGCAAGCGCTCGATGCACTGACGAGCAACGAATTCGTGATGGGTGATCATCACTTCTCCTTGCAGCTCATGGCGCAGGTGCCGGATGCGGGGGTGACCGAAAGCGACATCGGGCGGCTCAAGCCGCTCAACGATCACGTGGCCATGGCCCGCAGCCTGTTGGCGGACACCGGGATGCTGGTCGCGCGGGAAGATCTTGCGGTGGAGGCCGCATTTTGGGCGCAGTTGCCGGGCAACTTTGCATTCAGGCCGAGGAAGTCACCGATCACGTCGCGCAACTTCGCCGCCATGGCCCCCTTTCACAATTACCCGACCGGTCGTGCCGACGGCAATCACTGGGGCGAAGCTTTGACGCTCTTGGTGAGCAGCGCCCGATCGCCCTATCATTTCTCCCTTCATGCGAGCGATCCGGCCGAGCCGGACGGCGGCAGCCGCAAGGACACCGGCCATACACTGGTGTGCGGTCCCACGGGATCGGGCAAGACAGTGTTTGTCGGGTTTCTGATCAGCATGCTCGCTCGCCGCAATGCGACTCAGGTGATCTTCGACAAGGATCGCGGGCTCGAGATCTTGGTGAGGGCGCTCGGCGGGGAATACTTTCCGCTGAAGAGCGGTGTCCCCACTGGCTTCAATCCGCTGCAGTTGCCGGTAACGCCCGCCAACGTGGAATTTCTCAAGAACTGGCTGCGGGAGTTGAGCGCTGCATCGACGGGCCGTAACGGCCGGTCACTGAGCGTGCGCGAACAGGCCGATCTCGAGCAGGCGTTGCGGGGGACGCTTGCGCTCGACATCGAGGAGCGGAGGCTGTCGCGACTGATCGAATTTCTGGACGCGACGGATCCCGAGGGGCTGCACGCGCGTCTCGCCGGCTGGTGTGAAGTGTGCCGGGGCGACTACGCCTGGGCATTCGACAATCGCACCGACACGCTGGCGGCGCGGCTAACCGGCCGGTCGGTCATCGGATTCGACGTAACGGAATTTCTCGATCACGCACAGATCCGCGGCTCGGTCACGTTGTATCTGTTCCATTTGGTGAGGCAGCTGCTCGACGGACGGCCGTTGGTCTGCTGGATGGACGAATTCTGGCGCCTGCTCGCCGATCCCGCCTCGAGAGCTTCGCCAAGGACGGGCCCAAGACGTGGCGGAAGTTGAACGCCGTCATGTGCCTCGCGACGCAGAGTCCGAGCGACGTGCTTCAAAGTCCGATAAGCCGCACGCTGGTGGAGCAAACACCCACCAAGATTTTCTTTCCGAACTCCGACGCCGATTTCTCGGAATACACCCAGGGCTTTGGACTGACCACGCGGGAATATCGCCTCATCAAAGAGGAGCTCGAACCCGGCTCCCGCATGTTCCTCGTCAAGCAATCGCATCACAGCGTCGTGTGCCGGCTCGACTTGAAGGGGTTCAATGCCGAGCTCGCCGTGATTTCCGGGCGGGCCGGCAACGTGGCACAGATGCAAGAGTTCATTTCGGCGGCCGGCCCGGATCCCGCCGGCTGGCTGCCGCTTTTTTTGGACGCTCATTCGGCGGACCAACGCCAACACTCACCACGGAGAGAGCACGCATGATCAGATCCTTACCCCGCCTTCTCGCGGTGCCGCTGACCCTGTCCCTCGCCGCAATTCCCGCCGCTCGCGCGCAGTGGGCGGTTGTCGATGTGGGCGCGATCGCGCAGTTGATCCAACAAGTGCAGACCCTGCGGCAGCAGCTCATGACGGCGCAGCAGCAATTGAGCCAGGCGAAAACGACGCTCCAGTCGATGAGCGGGGATCGCGGCATGGAGTTGTTGTTGGGCGACACCCAGCGCAACTATCTGCCGACCAGCGGCACGCAATTGACCGCGGCCCTCCAAGGAGGCGGAAGCTACTCGGCCCTCGCATACAACGTACGCAGCGCACAGAGCGCGAATGCCATATTGACTCCGACACAGTTGTCGACATTGTCGCCGGCCGACCAGCGGCAGATCACCGCCGAGCGCCAGACGGTCGCTTTGCGTCAGGCCGTGGCGCAGCAGGCGCTCGCCAATTCGAGCGGACGTTTCGCGGCTTTGCAGTCGCTCATCGCCGCGATTTCCACCGCCGGCGATCAGAAGGCGATTCTCGACCTGCAGGCGCGTATCAGCGCCGAGCTCGGCATGCTGCAAAACGAACAAACCAAGCTCCAGATCCTCGGTCAATCGACCGAGGCGCTCGCGGCGGCGAACGCACAACAGGAGCGGGAGCAGGCGATCGCCGGCCAGGGACGATTCCAAACCCGCTTTCAACCGGCGCCCTGAGCCGTCATGGGCTTTTTCACGACATTCTGGAATTGGCTGAACGGCCAGCTCGCCACCTACATCGGCACCAACACGGCGCGACTCGCCGGCGTGCTCGAGCCGACGATCGTGACCTTGGCGACGCTGTACGTGATGGCATGGGGTTATCTCCATCTGACCGGCCGCATCGAAGAGCCGCTCGTCACGGGTCTCAAGCGCATCATTACGATCGCGGTGATTCTCGGCGTCGGTCTCAATCTGTGGTTGTACAACACCGTCATCGTCGATACGTTCTACAACGCCCCGGCCGCCTTCGCGGCCGCCGTGGTCGGCGCCGGAGATCCGGTCGGCACCATCGACTCGATCTGGGCGAGCGGCGGCGCCGTGGCCGGCAATCTTTGGGCGCGGGGGTCCGGTGTGTTCGGCCTCGAGTCGGCGCTCGCCGGCATCGTGGTCTGGTGCCTGGTCGGATTACTGTGCATCTACGCCATGTTTCTGATTGCGCTGTCCGACATTGCGCTCGCGGTCTTGCTGGCTCTCGGACCTCTTTTTATCGCGCTGCTCTTCTTCGATTCGACGCGTCGATTGTTCTCAGCCTGGATTGCCCAGCTCGCAAACTATGCATTGATCACGATTCTCACCGTCATGGTCGCCGCCCTGTTGCTGCAAGTGGTGCAAAGCTTTGCATCGCAGACGGCGGCGAAGGGCCCCACCATCATGACCGTGGATGCATTGAACATGGTGCTGATCGCGGTGCTCGTGTTCCTGATACTCCGTCAGGTCATGCCGCTCGCCGCGGGCCTTGCGGGCGGTCTCGCGCTGAACTCTTCGGGCCTCTTGAGCGGCGTCGTGCGCTGGAGCGCGACGCGTGTTGCCACGCGCGCAACGGGTCCCAAATCGGAGTCGGGCACACCTTATTCGGCGAGAGGTTTTGGTGGAGCCCCCGGACAGATGGTCGCCTCGGTGGGCGCGGCTGCGCGTCCCGGGCAATCCGTCGACCGTCGAGCGTGAATAGGGCAATCGCAAATACGGAGACTGAATCATGCGGCTGATAGTCCTGTCGTTATTCCTGCTGACCGCGTGCTCGTCGCACAAACTGCGATGCGACGCGCATCTTCAACCGATCAACAAGCCGGCGCCTGCGGGGGCCGCCAAGTGAACGCTCGAACCGAGCTCGAGCCCTATTTCAACGAGGCGCATTCATGGGACGCCGACCGTGCCGCACAATCTCGCCGAAGCGCTCAGGTCGCCTGGTGGGTGTCGGGAGCGGGCTGGACCTGCGCCGTCGCTGCCTCCGTTGCGTTGGCGGTGCTCATGCCTCTGAAGCGTGTCGATCCGTTCGTCGTGCGCGTGGACAACACCACGGGGATTGTCGATGTGGTTCCCGTCTACGACGGCCGTGCCGCCGCTCAAGAGTCCGTCACCCGATATTTTTTGACGCATTATTTGACCGTGTGCGAGCGCTTCAATTTCGCGACCGCGGAAAGCGACTACGAGGAATGCGGCGCGTTCCATTCTCCCCAACGCAATCAAATCTGGTATGCGCAGTGGACCGCGGCGAATCCCTCGTCGCCCTTGAACGTTCACAAGGACGGAAGCACGGTCAGGGTGCAGGTGAAATCCGTAAGCTTCTTTACCCGCGCGAGCGGCCTCGCCGATCTCGCGCAGGTCCGCTATCTAAAAATATTGCGCCAGGGGATCGGCGCCGAGGAGAAGTTCAGCGATTGGGTGGCAACCGTGCAATACGCCTACGCCGAACCAGCCAAGGATCCGAAAACGCGCCGATGGAATCCCTTGGGCTTCAAAATCGTCGATTTCAAATCTGAGCCCGAGGCGCCGGTCGATGAATCCAACGATAAGGAGCGCCGTCATGACTCCTAGGATCGCGATCTGCGCCTTGGTGCTCCAAGGCTTGCTTCTTTCATCACAGACGCGGGCTGAAATCGTGCCCGCGCGGGGCACCGTCGACAGCCGTATACGCGCCGCTGCCTACGACAGCGAGCAGGTTTACAAAGTCTTTGGCTACGTCGGGTATCAGATCGATTTCGAATTCGAATCGGGCGAGACCTTTGTGGGTCTCGGAGCGGGAGACATCGAGGGACTCTCCTATGCCGGCCAGGATAATCATCTGTTTTTGAAGCCGAGGGCGGCGAGGGTGGCCACCAATCTCACGTTGCTCACGAATCGACGGCGCTATCAAATCGAGTATGCGGCCGCACCCCGCCGTTCCAACTCCGAGGATCTCGACGTCATCTTCGTGCTGCGATTCACCTACCCGCCGGCGGTTGCCCAGACGGCCGCCGAACAAGCGGCGAAACGCATCGATACCGCGCTCGTGGATGCCTCCGCAAAGCGGCCCCGGAATATCGACTATTGGTATTGCGGAAGTCCGTACCTGCGTCCGGTGGCGGCATCGGACGACGGCATTCACACGCGGCTGCGCTTCGCGGCGAATGCGGACTTGCCGGCGATCTTCGTGCGCAACGCGGACGGCGCGGAGTCGTTGCTGAATTTCAGCATGGATGCCGGCGATGTCATCGTTCATCGGGTCGCCCAACAATTCATTCTTCGGCGCGGCAAATTGACCGGTTGCATCGCCAACCGTGGATTCGTCGGGGGCGGACTGCGGCTCGAGTCGGGCACCGTCGCTCCCGACGTGCAGCGTCAGGTTCCGGGAGCGATTCCATGACCCAGGAGTCCGCACACGGAGCGGTGGCCGGAGAGCGAAGTTCGACACTCGTCAATCGGGCAGTGTCGGTGCAATCGCGGTTGAGCAGCGTCCTGGCGCTCACTCTGATGAGCGTGCTCGGCCTGGGATCGCTCACCTGGTACTACGCGAACACGCTGTCGCGGCAGAGCCGTGCCCGCCAGAGCGCTCAAAGCGCTTCGGTGAGCCACGCCCAAGGGGACACGGCACTGCCGAGTTTGGGAAGAATCGATCCGCCGCCGCCCCCGCTCGTCCACGACAGCGTACTCGAACTCGATACGGGCGCAGACCGGCTGCCGGCGCCCGCTGTCGCGCTTCCCGAGATTCCACTCGCGCCAACTCCGGCGGCCACCATGAGCGGCGCGCCGCCGGCCCCCACCCCGGAGCAGCTTGCGCAGGAACGGCAGTTGTCGGGCTCTGTCTTCTCCAACGCCTCCTTGGGCGCCGCGGCTCCCGCGGCCACGGCTGCGGCCGCAGGTCCCGCTGCCGCGGCGGCCTCCGCGCCCGCACCGGGCGAACTCTCGACGCTACTGCGTCCCAGTGTCGCCGCGTCCGTGCGCGCGGAGCTGCTGCCGGCGCAACGCCTGCTGCTGCCCAAGGGCGCGTTCATCGATTGCACGCTGGAAACCGCCATCGACTCGACGCTGCCGGGCATGACCACGTGTGTGATGGCGACGGACACCTTCGGCGTGGACGGCAATGTGGTGTTGCTGGAGCGCGGGACCAAGCTCATCGGCGAAACCCGCGGCCAGGTACAGCAGGGATCCGCGCGCGTGTTTGTTCTTTGGACCGAGGCGCGCACTCCGACGGGCGTGGTGGTGCCGCTGGCGTCGCCCGGCGCCGACGAATTGGGACGCTCCGGATTGCCCGGTGACGTGAATCGTCACTTCTGGGAACGCTTTGGCGCGGCTCTGCTCATCTCCATCGTCGATGGCGCAGTCGATACCGCCGCCCAATCGTCGCGCAGCGGCAGCGGCAGCGGCACGGTCATCGTCGACCCGTCCGCCTCTCAAGGGGTCATGACCGAGGTGCTCAAGGGTACGGTGAACATCCCGCCGACGGTGGTCAAACATAACGGCGACCGCATTCAGGTGTTGGTGGCGCGCGATCTCGACTTCAGGTCCGTCTATGAATTGCGAACCGTCGGCCGCTGATCAAGTGACCGAGCTTTCCGCGCTCGCCTTGACGCTGCGCGCCCTGCGCCCGCTTCTCGCGGATCGCGAGGTGACGGAAATCTGCATCAATCGGCCCCGGGAAGCCTTCGTCGAGACCCGAGCCGGTTGGCAATGCCAGGAACTACCTTACGCGGACTACGAGTGGTGCGGCCGGTTTGCGAAGCTGGTCGCGAATTTCACGCTGCAGCGCGTGGACTCGACCGCGCCGCTGCTCTCGGCGTCGTTGCCGGGCGGGGAGAGAGTGCAAATTGTGTTGCCGCCGGCCACGAGCGCCGGATGCGTGGCCATCGCCATTCGCCGTCCCGCGGACGAGGTGTGGAGCATGGAGGAGTTGGCGCAACGGGGAATCTTCAATCGCGCGCGGCGGGCCCAGCCGGCACTCGAAGAGGGAGAGCGGGAATTGCTGCGTCTATTGGCGGCGGGTGAGCACATCGAGTTCATGAGGCTGGCCGTCCGCAGCCGTAAGAACATCCTCGTGTCCGGACCGACGGGGTCGGGCAAGACCACCTGGACAAAGGCGTTGATCCGGGAGATCCCCTCGACCGAGCGTTTGATCACCATCGAAGATGCCCGGGAGCTGGTTCTCGACCGTCATCCGAATCACGTCCGGCTGTTTTATTCGAAGGACGACCAGGGAATCGCGCGGGTCACGCCGAAGCAGCTGCTCGAGTGCTGTCTCCGAATGAAACCCGACCGAATTTTGCTCGCTGAACTGCGGGCGGAGGAAGCCTTCGACTACCTGCGCAACGTCAATTCGGGGCATCCGGGTTCGATCACCAGCGTGCACGCGGCCAGTGCGGAACTGGCCTTCGAGCAGCTGGTGTTGTTGGTCAAGCAAAACCCCGGCGGCAGGGATTTGGCGAGGAGCGACATCAAGAGCCTGTTGTATCTGCTGATCGACGTCGTCATCCAATTCGGCGTCGAATCGCATGAACGATTCATCAAAGAAATCTGGTACGACCCTGAGCGCAAGCGGCGCGTCGTCGCGCCATGTTAGGGGCCGCGGGGTGGTGGGGCGTCGGTTTGGCCTACGCCTCCGTCCAGCTTCCCATGATTGCCGGACTCGCAAAGCATCGCGGAGGCTGGCACCAATATTTGAAGTCGCCGGCGGTGGCGGCACCCCTGACCGTGATGGTCGGACTGGGACTCGCAGTGGCCAATCCCGTGTTGTCGGCCATGGGCGCGTCGTCGGGAGGCCTGATTCAATCGGCTGTGGGCGTCTGGTTCGCCATGGCCGCAGGATACGCCGGCGGTCGGATCATGGCCCAAGATGCGCTCAAGAACAAGGTCCATCAGCGGGGCGCGTTGGTCGCCGAGGAGACGTCGCAGCAAGATGGTCGAGCTCGCGCCGGTGAGGAGCACAACATCACGGTGGCGGGCCGCGCGATTCCGCCGCTCGATGAGACCAAGCATTTCAAGCTGATCGGCACCACCGGCACCGGCAAGAGCACTGCCATCCGGGAAATCTTGAATGCCGCGCTCGCGCGTGGAGATCGCGCCGTCGTCGCCGATCCCGACGCAGGGTATCTGAGTCGATTTTACGATCCCGGCCGCGGAGACGTCGTGCTCAATCCCTTCGATGAACGCTCCGTGAAGTGGGACCTGTTCTCGGAGATCCGCTCATCGTTCGACGTGGAGCAATTGGCCCGCTCGCTCATTCCCGATCAGGAGGGCGACAGAATCTGGCGCGGCTATGCACGCACTTTTTTTACCGCGGTGACGCGCCAGGCTCACGAAGCAGGCGTCACCGACGTCGCGGAGCTATATCGCCTGCTGATGGTCGCGGATACCAAGGAGCTGCGCACTCTGGTTCACGCCACGCCCGCACAGCCGTTTCTCGAAGAGCACAACGCCAAAATGTTCGACTCGATCCGATCCGTGACCAGTTCGACCCTGGGCGCGCTCGAATACATCGCGCAGCAGAAGGGGGAGCCGTTCTCCGTCCGTTCGTGGGTCTCGGATGAAAAGGCAGGGGTGCTGTTCATGCCGTACAAGGCGGGGCAGATCGCGGCGCTGCGATCCGCCATTTCCGGCTGGATGCGCCTCGCCATTTTCGAGGCCATGGATGGCCCCGAACTGCCGGCAGAACAACCCTCCAAGGGGAAGCAGGGCCTTTGGTTCGTGGTCGACGAACTCGACGCGCTGGGCCAGATCGACGGACTGAAGGACGCGCTCGCCCGGCTGCGAAAATTCGGAGGCCGTTGCGTACTGGGGTTCCAGTCGATCGCGCAAGTTTCCAGTACCTATGGTCACGGCGACGCGCATACCATCGTGGAGAATTGCGGGAACACGTTGATTTTACGCTGTTCCGCAAGCGAAGGTGGCGGCACGGCGCGATTCGCCTCACAACTCATCGGCGAGCGTGAAATCCTGCGAACCACGGTATCGAGGAGCCGGCGCTCGAACGAAATGACGGGCTCTGTGTCGCACAGCGAGCATTACAGCGTCGAGAGCGCGGTGATGGCCTCGCAAATCGAGCAACTGCCGGATCTCTCGGGGTATCTCAAATACGCATCGGATCCCCAGTGGCGGCGCGTGAAGCTTCAGGCGAGGCAGACGTGGCAGGAAAGCCGAGCTGCAACCCCCCGCGCGGCGCTTGGCCGGGCTGCCGGCGGCGGCACCGCTGCCGGCCGCGAGGTCGAGGGGCGCAGCTATGACTGAGCGCGCGCCCGCGATGGACGATGCGACCCTGAAAATCGGACTCCTCATGGAGAGCGCGCAAGCGCACCAGAAGCTGGCCGAATCGCAACTGGAACAGTTGCGCACCCACACACAGGACCTCGACGGCGTCGTACGCGACGAAATTCGCCGCACGCTCATCGCGGAACTCCGGGAGGTGACCGCGGAGAGCAAGCGTGCCGCGCAGGCGCTTCACGGGGTGAAACGCGCCGCCAACATGCGAGGACTTCTTTGGAGCTTAGTTATCGCGATTTTCTCGACCGCCGTTCCCGGCGCCATGGCCCATTGGATTTTGCCGTCTGCCGCAGAGATCGACGCGCTGAAAGTTCGCAGGGACCATTTGCGCGACGACGTGAGCCGTCTCGAGCAGCGCGGCGGGCGCGCCGACCTTCGCCGTTGCGGCAGCCCGGAGCGGCTGTGTGTCCGCATCGACAAGAGCGCCCCGGCGTACGGAGACAAAGCCGACTACTTCATCGTGCAGGGGTATTGAGAGATGGACTGGCTGGAAGTCATTCGTGGGGCTTTGGGCGGGAACGTGGTGGCAACGGCCGCCGGGCTGATGGCGTGCGTGGCCGCAGGCATCCGCGTCCGGCGGCGTAGCGGATCGGAGAAACATAAGCGCGGGGTGATCGTGCGGGACCGTGCTGAAAGCCGTCGCCGGATCGCGTTCTGTCGATCGACTGAGGGCGCTTTGACGCTCGCAGGCATACCGATACCGCCCAGGGATGAGACCAAGCATTTCAAATTGATCGGCACGACAGGGACCGGAAAGTCGACGGCGATCGGTGAACTCTTGCGGACCGCGCTGGCGCGCGGCGACCGGGCGATCGTTGCCGATCCCGATGCGGGATATCGGTCGCGCTTCTTCGACAAGTATCGAGGCGATGTGGTGCTCAATCCGTTCGAGCGCGGCTCGGTCAAATGGGATCCGTTCTTGGAAATTGGCGATAACCACGACGTCGAGCAGCTTGCGAGCGGACTGATTCCCGCGAGCGCGGATCCTTCAGCGAACGAATGGCGCGGTTATGCGCGCACCTTCCTCGCGGCCGTCTTGCGACGCCGAGCGCACGCCCGGCTTCGCGACTGCACCGAGCTGTGGCGGCTGTTGGCCGTCGCATCGATCGAAGAACTTCGCGCGGTCGTAGCGGGCACCCCGGCGCAGCCGTTTTTGGATTCCGACAACGCCCGGATGTTCGGCTCGATCCGATCGGTGACTTTGTCGGCGGTCGCCGCTTTCGAGCATGTGCAGGCCCAGCGCGCAGCGCCATTTTCCATCCGCCGCTGGGTGAGAGAAGGCGAGAACGGCGGCACCTTGTTCATTCCCTACCAGGCGGGGCAGATCGCCGCACTCAAATCGATGATCGCGACCTGGATGAGGCTTGCCATTTTCGAGGCCATGAGCGCCGAGGAGAATCGCGATCAGCGCCTGTGGTTCATCGTTGACGAGTTGGACGCCTTGGGCGCGATGGACGGACTCAAGGACGCCCTCGCACGCCTGCGAAAATTCGGCGGACGTTGTGTGTTGGGCTTTCAGTCGATCGCCCAGGTCTCCACGACCTATGGCGCGGGCGACGCCCAAACCATTGTCGAGAATTGCGGCAACACTCTGATTTTACGTTGTTCCGGAAGCGAAAACGGCGGGACCTCGCAGTTCGCCTCCCGGCTGATCGGCGAGCGGGAGATCCTGAGGCGGCAAGTCTCCCGCGGCAGCGACCGGGACGGCTCATGGTCGTCCCGGGGCGCGCGGCGGTCCCGAAACACCAGTGAGCAGCATGTGATCGAGGCCGCCGTGCTGCCGTCCGAGATCGAGAAGCTCGCTGATTTCAGCGGTTATTTGAAGGCGGCGTCGTCGCACGAGTGGCTCAAGGTCTCCTTCGGCCGGCGCCCCCCACCCCAAGCGAGGTTGCTCTGATGTCGG
>Ga0302319_10020071_pt1 | contig 12101 bp, 6 predicted proteins | sample Bog_T0_2_FD_203319 | JGI IMG/M metagenome (GOLD analysis project Ga0302319, IMG submission 203319) | Peat permafrost microbial communities from Stordalen Mire near Abisko, Sweden - Bog_T0_2 | ecosystem: Environmental > Terrestrial > Soil > Wetlands > Peat | place: Sweden: Abisko, Stordalen Mire... | reverse complement strand
CGACCGGCGAACTGATCGTCGAGGCGATGAAGGCGGCTAAGGCCGCCGGCGCCGTTACTTCCTTCGATCTTAACTATCGCGAGAAGCTCTGGAAGATCTGGGGCGGCGGTACGAAGGCGGTAGAAACCCTTGGCCGCATTGTCGAAAACGTGGATGTGCTGTTGGGCAACGAAGAGGATTTGCAGAAGGGACTCGGAGTCGCCGGCCCGGCTGTGGAAGCAACTTCGAAGCTTGACACGATCGCGTTCGTGGGCATGATGGATAACGTGGTGGAGAAGCATCCCAACGTGAAGATCGTCGCGACCACGCTGCGCGAGGTTCACTCGACATCCCGCCACACATGGAGCGCGGTCGCCTGGATCAACGGGCACGTTTACTCCGCTCCGCATTGCGAGCTCGACGTGCATGACCGGGTAGGTGGGGGCGACGGTTTTGCCTCCGGGTTCATTTACGGCCTGCTCAACGGAGATACTCTCGACGACTGCGTCCGCCTCGGCTGGGCTCACGGAGCGCTGCTGACCACTTTCCCCGGCGACACCACGATGGCTTCGGTCGATCAGGTTCGCGCTTTCGCAAAGGGCGGATCGGCACGTATTCAGCGATAAATGTTGGCGGTTTGAGGCGGCCGTAATAAACTGGAACGCGTGAAAAGTGTCACGCTACTGTTTGTTATCGCCGCCTCGCTTGCGGCTCAGTTCAATCCGGTGAACCCGGTCACGGGGCTCGATCAGCGCTCCGAAAAGCTGGTGATCCCGCTACAGACCGGTGCGCTGCAGTTCCAGTCCTGCACCGAGTCGATGTTTCATGTGATCTACTCGCCTACCGGCGATTTTCCGGATACGCCACATCCGGCGATCGTGAAGCCGCTTTGCTACGGGCCGTTTTCGGTGGAGGAGACCGCGAAGGATGTGACGCTTGCCACTCCGCGCATGAAGATCACGGTCAACAGGGCGGACGGCGCGATTACCTATAAGGATGCCAATAATCGCAAGCTGGTAGCCGAAGGCCCGCACCTGATGCGCCCGGCAAAGGTGAACGGGGAGGACATGTACCGGTCACAGGCCGTGTTTGGGATTTACGGCTCGCATGAGGCGATCTATGGGCTGGGACAGCACCAGGCGGGAGTCTGGAACTATCGCGGCGAGTCGGTTGACCTTTCGCAGGACAACACCAACATCTCGGTTCCTTTGATGCTTTCGAGCAACGGCTACGGGATCTACTGGAACAACGATTCGCGCGGACGGATGAATAACCGGTTCGCCAATTACCTGTTCCTAAGCTCTGAGGCCGCCGACACGATCGACTACTACTTCATCTATGGGCCTGAGTTCGATTCGATTATTGCTGGCTATCGCCAACTCACCGGCGCTGCGCCGATGTATGGCAAGTGGGCTTACGGGTTCTGGCAGAGCAAGAACAAGTACAACTCACAGCAGGAACTGCTCGATGTGGCGAAGCGGTATCGGGCGGAGCATATCCCGATCGACAACATCGTTCAGGACTGGTTCTGGTGGACCGACATGGGGGATTTCCACTTCGATCCGAAACGCTATCCCGATCCTAAGGGCATGGTCGATCAGCTGCATAGCGACCACTTCCACATCATGTTCTCGATCTGGCCTTACTTTTATCCGGGATCGGATGTTTATAACGAGATGGATAAGCTCGGGTACTTTGTCGACAAGACGAAGTCTAAGGCTTATCATCCTCAGGGCATGGCGGTTTACGATCCTACGAACCCTAAGGCCAGCGCTTATTATATGAACCTGGTCAGCAAGTCGCTGCTGAGCATCGGCGCGGATGCCTTCTGGATGGATACGACCGAGCCGGAGACGGAAGGCCAGGAAGAGAACGTGCTCACCTATAACAGGATGGGTATCGGCAATGGGGCGCGGTATGCCAATATTTATCCGCTGGCGACGACTGGCGTGGTTTACGACGGTCAGCGCAAGGCCTCGGACAAAGAGCGGGTCTACATCCTTTCGCGATCCGCTTATTCGGGCAACCAGCGTTATGGGGTGACGGCCTGGTCGGGCGATCTGGTGGCGGACTGGGAGACTTTCAAGCGGCAGATTCCGGCCGGACTGAACTTCGAACTCTCGGGCATTCCTTACTGGACTACCGATATTGGCGGGTTTGTTTCGAGCAACCCGAACAGCCCGGCTTATCGTGAGCTCTATATTCGCTGGTTCGAGTATGGGACGTTCTGCCCGATTTTCCGGACGCATGGAACGCGGACGACGAACCAGAACGAGCTCTGGTCCTATGGCCCCGAAGCTCAGAAGATCCTGGTGGCTTTCGATAAACTTCGCTATCAGCTGATGCCTTACATTTATTCCGTGGCCTGGAAGACTACCAATGAGTCCTACACGCCGATGCGACCTCTGGTGATGGATTACCGGGAGGATGTTCGGGCGCAGAACATCGGCGATGAATTCCTGTTCGGACCTTCGATTCTGGTGGCTCCCGTGACGGAGCCGGACGCGACTACACGGCATCTCTATCTGCCGAAGGGCCGCTGGTATGACTTCTGGACCGGTACCGTAGTCGAAGGAGGCAAGGCGATCGATGCGGCGGCGCCTATCGACCGGATCCCGCTTTATGTGAAGTCAGGGGCGATTATCCCGATGGGTCCCGACGTAGAGTATGCGACCGAGAAGCAGGCCGACCCGATTGAGCTTAAGATCTTCAAAGGCGCGGACGCCAGCTTCAGCCTTTACGAGGACGAGAACGACAGCTACAACTATGAGAAGGGTGTCCGAGCCACGATCCCAATGAAATGGGACGAGGCGGCGCAGACGCTGACGATAGGAGACCGGGTCGGTACGTTTCCCGGGATGCTGACGACGCGGACGTTCCGGATAGAGGGCAAGGACGTGGCTTATTCCGGCAAGCAGGTTACTGTGAGTCTTCGGTAACGGTGGCCTTCAGACCGTCGCGGGCGAAGAGCACCCTGATCTCCGAGCCTGCCGGCGCGCTGGCGGATTCTTTAACGATCTGACCCTGGTCGTTGAGCACGATCGCGTAGCCTCGCGCCAGAACCATTCTGGGGTTAAGCTGTTCCAGCTTGGCCGTGAGCATGCCCAGCCGCTGCCGCCGCCGCGCGAGCACCTGCTGCGCGAGGGTTTCGAGGCGTGAAGAAGCCGTATTCATGCGCTCGCGATCTCGTCTGAGGCGCGGGCGCAGATCGTAGTAGCGAAGCTGGTCTTCCAGGTTTCGGCGTCGTTTTTCAAGGCCTGCCATCCGGCTTCTGATCGCGGTTCGAAGGCGTTCGGCGTTGTCATCGACGCGCTGCATCCTGCGGCCGATGTTGCGATGGAGCAGCGCCGTGGCTCGTCCGATGGCCTGTTCGTGGAGACGGCGGGCAAGCATGGCAAGCCGGTAGCGGGCCAGCTGGATGAGGCGGTTTCGCTTCGCGTCGATGCGTTCGAGGAGTTCGGATTTGGCTCCCACAATCATCTCCGCGGCGGCTGAGGGGGTAGGGGCTCTCAGGTCGGCCACGAAGTCGGCAATGGTTGTGTCGGTTTCGTGGCCTATAGCCGAGACAACAGGGACTGGGCAGGCGGCGATGGCTCTCGCGATCGCTTCTTCGTTGAAGGTCCAGAGGTCTTCGAGTGAGCCGCCTCCGCGCGCGACGACCACGATTTGCGTCCACGCGCGACCCAGATACTGGATTCCCCGGCAGACTTCTTCGATGGATCCGGCGCCCTGGACGCGGGCAGGGAAGAGGCGGATGTGGAGGCCGGGGAAGCGGCGGGTGAGGACCTGGATGAAGTCGCGGATTACGGCTCCTTCAGGTGACGTGACGATGCCGATGCGCCACGGGATGCGGGGCAGCGGGCGTTTGCGAGAGGCTTCGAACAGACCTTCGAGGAGGAGCTTTTGTTTGAGCTGGTCGAAGGCGATTTGCAGGGCTCCCGCACCCCGGGGTTCTATCGACTCGACTACGAACTGGTATTCGCTGCGGAGCTCATAGATGTCGACTCGGCCTCTTACGATGACCAGCATTCCGTCTTTGGGTTTGCATTTGAGACGCCAGTAGGACAGTTTCCAGCAGACGCATTTGATTTGCGCTTCGGTGTCTTTGAGGGTGAAGTAGCAGTGGCCGCTGGGGATGAGGCGGGTACTGGAGATTTCGCCCGAGATCCAGATGTTGGTGAAGGAGCGCTCGAGGGTGTTGCGGATGCTGTCGCTGAGTTCTCGCAGGGTCAGGATGCGGCGTTCGGGGATAAAGGAGAGAGCGAATTGTTCCATGTCCGGCCTATCTCTCAATTAACACGCCCACCGAGGGCAGGATGGGGAACATGGTGTCCAGTGAGACGGAGGTCTGGCCGGTCTTAGTGTTGTAGCCGTTGACGCTGTCGAAGACGTAGTTGGTTCGGTTGGTCAGGTTGACTACTTCTCCGTAGAGAGTGAATTTGGATTTGCCTCGGGTCCAGGCTTTGTTGATTCTCAGGTCAGTCCGCTGGTAGTAGGGAATTCGGAGCTGGTTTTTCGAGGGTCCCAGGAAGTAAACTCCCGCGGCGTTTTGGGTGAGGTAGCCGGGGATGGGGAAGCCGCTTCCGTAGGTGGAGCGGAGGCTCACGTTCAGGCTCGGGCGCAAACGATAGCTGCCATACACATTGACGGAGTGCTTCTGATCGTAGTCGGAAGGGAAGCCGCTCATTTCGGCGTGCCCGTAGGCGTAAGAGATCCAGCCCGTAAAGCGGTTGGCACTGCTGCGCTGGAGGAAGATTTCGGCGCCTCGGCCATAGCCGCGCAGAGAATTCGTGTAGGGCGGGTTCAGCGGCGGCACAAAGACCAGGCCTTTGACGAGGCGCGGATCGTACAAGGGCTGGTAGAGGATGTCGCGGTCGGCTCGATTGTAGAGTTCGAGGCGCAGACGGGTGCGGGCAGTCAGGCGCTGCTCGATTGCCGCGATCTCGTGGTTCGAACGCAGGGGCAGAAGACCATGGCCTCCCAGCGGCGAGGTGAGATAAGAGAGCTCGGGAAACTGCGCATATTGACCCCATCCCAGCTGGATTCGAGTGGCCCCGAAGACGAACGCAGCGGAAACCTGGGGCGCAGTTGTCGAGATGGCTTCGAGCGATTGATGGTCTTCGCGAATGCTGCCCGTGAGGTGAATGCGGCCGGACCAGCCGGTCCACGATTGCGAAACATAGGCGCCGGTGAGCACTCCGGTTCCGTTGAAACGATCGAGCAAACGAGGCGCCGTGACAACCGTTTGGTATTGGGCAGTTAGGCCTTCGTCGCGTAAACGGCGGGAAGAGATGCCGAAATCGAGCGCGCCCGCATCGGTCCAGCTCCAGGAAGCATTCGAGTTCACAACCCATTCCCCATAGAAGCCATTGCCGAGCAGGAGTTTGGTGGGGTTCAGGTTATCGAACTTTTCGCGCATCCAGGCGGCATGGCTCACGACCGCGAGTTTATCGGTGGGGGTGAAGCGCCAGCCCAGGTTCGCAAGCGTGTAATTGTAACCGGCGGTTCCAAGCGAGTTTATGCCGAGGTTCGGAGTGTTGTTGCGGTTGACGGTGGAGTAGCTTTCGAGCAGGTAAAAGGAGACGTTGTTGCGGGGCGTGATGTCGTACGTGAAGCGGGCCTGGAGGTCTTCGATGCCGAAGACCAGGGCGTTTTCGGTGGAGGACAGCTGACTCACCAGGTACTGCAGATAGCTTTTGCGCGTGCCCACCAGCCATGAGCCGCGTTTGCGGCGGCCAAGCGGACCTTCGACAATCAGGCCGGCATTCGAGAGGCTGGCTTCGACGCGGAACGAGAATGCGTCCCGACTGCCTTCGCGGGTGTGGACATCGAGGATGCCGGCGCTGCGGTCGCCGAAGCGCTGCGGAAAGGCCCCTTCGTGCAGTTCCATATCCTGCACCATGTCGCCATTGAAGGCGGCGCCGGAGCCGGTTACGGTCTGGCCCTGGATCATGTGAAAAGGCTCGTGCAGCAGGATGTCATCGAGATAGAGGCCGACGCGGGAGAAATCTGCGCCGCGAATGGAAAAGCGGGCGTCGAAGTCATTGTCGGACGTAACGCCGGGCAAGCCCTGGACGGCGCGGAGCGGATCGTCAGCCAGGACGCTGCCGAGGTTTTTGACATCGTTACCCGCGAGTGTGAGGGTGCTCGGACTGTCCTGGCGGGCGGTTTCGAATGGTCCAGCCGACACCTCCACATGGTCGGTGCGGCGCAGGCTGTCGGCGCTGAGCACGATCTCGAAGGCTTGGGTTTGGTCGGCGGCGAGGTGGAACGGACGCTTCAGGGTGTGGTAGCCAACCGTCTCAATAGAAAGGGAATAGTCGCCCTCTGGCAGGTCTTGGACTTGAAACTTACCGGAAGCGTCGGTGCGGGTTCGGCGCTCGGAGCCGGGTTCGATTCGGACGGCTACGTTGGCGAGAGGTTCGCCGCCGCGGGCGTCGACCACGGTTCCTGAGATCGTAGCGGCCGGGGCGGGGACCGCGGCGCAGAACACGGCGGCGAGTATGCGCAGATCCATCTGGTTTATGCTACATGTTTTGCGCGATAATAAAAGTTCACGTAAGAAAAGGAGACCTGCTTGAAGCGTGCCGGATCGGATGACACACTGCGTTGTTCCTTTTGTCACAAGAGCCAGGACGTTGTTGGAAAGCTGATCTCTTCCCCGAGCGATTATCCGCGCGCATACATTTGCGACGAGTGTATAGCGGTCTGCAATTCGATTCTCGAAGACGACAAGCCTGAGCCCACCTCGACCGGCCCCCATAAGATCCCGAAGCCTCTCGAGATCAAAGATTTTCTCGATCAGTATGTGATCGGGCAGGAAGCCACCAAGCGCAAGCTGGCGGTGGCGGTTTATAACCATTCGAAGCGCATCCAGATGAACCGGATGCGGAATTCCGAGATCGAGCTGGCGAAGTCGAATATTCTGCTGATCGGCCCGACGGGCACCGGCAAGACTTTGATGGCGCAGACGCTGGCGCGCATTCTGGACGTTCCGTTCGCGATTGTGGATGCGACCACGCTCACCGAAGCCGGCTATGTGGGCGAGGATGTGGAGAACATTATCCTGAAGTTGCTCCAGGCGGCCGACGGCGATGTGCAGCGGTGCCAGCAGGGCATTATCTATATCGACGAGATCGATAAGATTTGCCGCAAGGACGAGAACCCTTCGATTACGCGCGATGTGTCGGGCGAAGGCGTTCAGCAGGCGCTGCTGAAGATTCTGGAAGGCACGGTGGCGAACGTTCCGCCGCAGGGCGGGCGCAAGCATCCGCATCAGGAATTCACCCCGATCGATACAACGAACATTCTGTTCATTTGCGGCGGGGCGTTTATCGGGCTTGAGAAAATTGTGGCGCGCCGCGTGGGCAAAAAGTCGATGGGCTTCCACCAGGAAGAAAGCAAGACCGAGACGAAGACCGTGGGGATCAGCGACCGGCGGGATCTGGATCTGCTGCGGCAGCTGCAGCCGCACGACCTGATTAAGTACGGGTTTATTCCGGAGTTCATCGGGCGTTTGCCGGTGGTGGCGACGCTGGAGGATCTGGATAAAGCGGCTTTGATTCAGATTCTGACCAAGCCGAAGAACGCGATCGTGAAGCAGTATCAGCGGCTGTTCGAGTATGAGAACGTTCGGCTGCGATTTACCGAGGATGCGCTCGATGCTATTGCGGGGCTGGCTTTGGAGCGCAAGGTGGGGGCTCGCGGGCTGCGGATGATTATTGAGGATCTGATGCTGGATCTGATGTATTTCCTGCCTTCGTATAAGAAGGTGAAGGAATTCCAGGTTTCGAAGGAAATGGTGCTGAGCCAGAAGATCAGTATCAGTTTGCTCGAAAAGGCTGGTTAGGCGCGTAAGTTGGTTTGAGAGACCACCGGGCGACACTTCGGGTTTGCCGGTGGGGTGCGGCATGAGATTTGAAGGCGATTTCATGCGGCGGAACCGAGTGCGTCGCGCGCGCTGCTGATCACGCGCCTGTGGATGCTGGGTGCGCAGTTGCACCTGATCGCGGGGCTCTGTTTTATCCTGACCGGTCTCGGGAAATTTTTCGAAGAGGCGTGGCGAGGTGAGCCCAAACGCCCTGTTTTATTTGGTCTTCGGCTGTATCAGTGGGCGGCGATCGCCAGTGTGGCCGGGGGAGCTCTCATGACTACCCTGGGGCATAGTACGGCGGCGCCTCCTCCCTTTTTTGGAACGAACACGCTGCTCACCACGATACTCTTCGGACTGGCGGTTTTCGCGGCGAAGGGTGTGGATTTCCCGAACTCGAATCGCCGTTTCTCAAGGCTGGTTTGAGTAACTGTTTCGGCGAGCTGTTCGTTTGGAAACGGAGTGGGGAAAACAAACCGGGTTATGCTATCGAAAAGAGGTGGTCAGCGATGCGCCAGGCGGTGTGTTTCTTCCCGATCGCGGTCCTGCTTGTTCGCGCTCAAACGATCGACGTAACTCCGGCGCACGTTTCGATCGACGAAGCCGCTGCTATCCAGGTGAGCGGCTGCCGGCCCGGAGAACGCATGACCATCCGCGCGGAACTGTCTGACGGCGACGACGGCCGCTGGGTCTCACAATCCGAGTTCATAGCGGATGCGCACGGCACGGTCGACACGTCACGGGACGCACCGGTCGCCGGTTCGTACAAGGAAGCTTCCGGCATGGGTCCCGTCTGGTCGATGAAGCCCATGAATTCGAAAGCGGGCCGATACATTCCGCCGCGCGATTTCGGCGTCAGGAGAACGGATTTTCAGCTGATGCGCGGGGCAACGGTCGTTTCCACGGCCCATCTGGAACAGGCAGCGCTGGCGGAGGGCATCGAGCGCGTGACCGTGCACGACGGTTCCCTGCGGGGCGTGCTTTTCGTTCCGCCGGGCAAAGGTCCGCATCCCGGGATTCTGGTTCTGGGCGGATCGGAGGGAGGCATGCTTTTTGGCTCGTCCTCTTCTGTGCGGCCGTATTGCTGTGGACCGTGATCAGGTGAACGGGCCTGGTTACTCCCGAAATCCCACCCCCGCAACCCACGCGGCCACCAGCATATTCGCCGGAATATAGAAATCGAAATCGACCGCACTTTCTAAGGCAATCGCCGAAAGCGAAGCCGCGCAGGCAATCGCCAGCGAGCGGTGACGCGAGCGCCGCCACGGCTGCACGAAGATCCACGCGCCGGCCAGCGCGAACGGAATGAAACCGACGATGCCCAGTTCCGCAATCAACTGCAGGTAATCGTTGTGCGCGAAATCGAGCAGCATCAGAGGCGCGGAGTTCCGGTACGTCTGGATCGCCGATGCGTAAGTGCCCAGCCCGCATCCCAGCGCCGGATACGCGGCGATTAAACGCAGCGTCTCGCGCCAGAACTGCAGGCGGGCTTCCGGGGTGACCGTGAATCGGTCCGCCAGCGCACCCGGTGCGGTAAGCAGAACCACGGCTAACACGGCCAGAGGAATCAAAGCCGCCACCATGCGCAATCTTCCGCGCGAGAAGGCGAGCCAGCCCGCGATGGCCCCGCACGCGAGCATGGTCGCGAGTCCCATTCTCGAGAGCGAGAACAAAGTGCCCAGCAGAATGGCCGCGGCACATGCCATCAGCAGGCAACTCAGCGCCACCCGCGACGCCGGCAGTTCCAGCTCGCCGGTGCGCCGCCGCATCGCTCTGACGGCCCCCATAGCCGCGAAAGGCAGGGACATGTTGAGCAGCGCCGCAAAGTGGTTCGGATTGACGTAGGTGCCGTACGCGCGCCCCATCCCGCTGAAGAACTGCGCCAGACCCAGCACCGCTTCGAGCGTCCCCACTAATATGACCGGCGCCGCGAGCCACCACCCTCGGACCGTCATCGATCGGGCGACAAAGAACACGACCAGGTAAGCCAGCAGACGTTCCAGATGCGCGAAAGTAATCGAGGGAGCGACGCTGAACGCGACGATCTGCAGGCCAACGATCAGCGGACAAAGCGCCAGAGCCGCAAGCAGAACAGGATGAAGCGGAGGGCTTTGGCTCCGGCCCGGCAAAGACAGGCCGCAGACCGCAATCGAGAGCAGGCAGAACCCCCACTCCCGTGAAGTCACTCCGCCGTGCTCGAGGCAGGCATAGCCGATCGTCAAAGCGATCAGGGCGAGCACCAGCCGGCTAACCATGCGTCGTGTTATATCCGCGTGAATCTGCGTTCATCTGCGGCTCATGTTTTAGCTGTCTTTAGCCGCGATGCCCTTCGAATAGAACGACGAATAATACTGCGAATAGCTCTCGTATCCGTAGTACCCGGCGGCCTTAGGATTCCAGTCGTTCAGCACCGTCCCGAACACCGCGATCCCATCCTGTTCGAGGCGCCGCTTCACGGAAATGGCCGCATCTCGCGAAGTATGGCCGGAACGAACGACCAGCAGCACACCATCTGCCAGCGCCCCCACAATGCGCGCGTCGGCCAGATGCAGCATGGGCGGCGTATCGATTAAAACCGCGTCGAACTGCTCGCGGGCAAGCGCCATCAGCTCATTCAGCCGCACCGAATGCAGCAGACTCGCCGCGCCGGTCTCGAGCGAGCCGCTCGGCAGCACGCTCACTCCCGCAAACTTCGTCGACTGCACCGCCGTCACCAGATCCCTCGCGCACAACGGTTCCCGGCCTGCGAGCAGCGAGGCAAGCCCGGTCTCGTTCGAGACCTCGAACAGCGCATGCAAACGCGGACGCCGCATATCGCAATCGATCACCAGCACGCTGCGGCTGGTTTCGGCCAGCCCCATCGCCAGATTCGAGATCACAGTGGTCTTGCCTTCAGACGCCCCCGGGCTCCCCACCACCACCACCTGCGCGAGGCGTTTTCTCCCGATATACAGCATCGAAGTCAGGATCACCCGGAACGCCTCCGCCGCCAGCGACTGGCTGCGCTGAAACGCAGTAATCGCCGGACCGCTCGAATCCCTGCGGTGCCCCAAAGCAAAGAACCGCTTCGGGTTGTCCGCTTCCGCCACGCGATCGATCGACCATGAAGGCACCACGCCCAGTTCGGGAACGTTCAGATAGAACTGCGTCTCGCCCGGAGCCTCGATGCGCCGGCTCATCTTCTCCTGCGCGAGCACCAGACCCACGCCGCCGAACAAGCCCACCAGCAGACCCAGCGACGCGCCCTTTCTGAGGTCCGGCGTAAAAGGCCCGGCGGGCGCTTTGGCCTCATCGATCACCTGAATATTCGAAGCCCGCAACGCCGCGCTGATCGACGCCTCCTTGACCTTCTGCAGCAGCGACTCGTACAACTGCTGGTTCGATTCCACCTCGCGCTTCAGAATGTTGTAGTGGGTGATCTTCGCGGCCTGGTCGGACACCACCGAAGCCTGGGCTTTGTATTCGCCTTCGAGCAGTTTCTCGCGGCGATCCGCCTCGCGATAATCGTTCGCGATACGGTCGACGATCCGGCCGCGCGCTTTCTTCTGGTCGGCCTCCATCTCGGCGATCTGCGCCTTGACCTTCTTCACGCGATCGTGCGCCGGACCCAGCGTCGAGCTCAACTCCGCCAGTTCGCGCCGCAAATCGATCAGCTTCGCTTCGAGCCCGCGCAGCGTCGTATCGTCCACCACCTGCCCCAGCGCCTCGTTCGAACCCGCCATCGCCAGTTCATACCGCGATTGTTTCGTCACACGGTCCGCCTGCGCCACGCTCAGTTCCGACTGCAGCTGGCTGAGCTTCTCCTGCGAAACGTTGGTTCGCTCCTTATCGCCCGAGAAAACCAGGTTCACCGATGTCGCATAACCCTGCAGCTGATCCTCGGATTTTTCGAGCGTCGCCTTCACTTCGTCGAGCTGCCGCGTCAGCCATTCTCCGGTATGGCGAGCCGATTGCCAGCGGGTTTCGACACTCTGCTCGATATATTCGTGAGCCAGCGTGTTGACGAAGTCCGCCGCCAGCTGCGGTTCTTCGGAATCGCACAGGATCTCGATTACCCGCGAGTTGCGGATCGCCTTCACGGAGACGCTGCCCGCCGTCATCTCAATCGCCTGACGCCGGCCGGGAGCCGGATTCGCCGGTAAATGCAGCGCCTGCCGCCACGCCGCGTAACGATCCGCCGGCGCCTGGATCCTGAGATTCGGGTCCGCGTCCAGCTTCGCAATCACCCGATCGAGCAAGGAACCCGTGCTCA
>Ga0302319_10020069_pt1 | contig 12102 bp, 10 predicted proteins | sample Bog_T0_2_FD_203319 | JGI IMG/M metagenome (GOLD analysis project Ga0302319, IMG submission 203319) | Peat permafrost microbial communities from Stordalen Mire near Abisko, Sweden - Bog_T0_2 | ecosystem: Environmental > Terrestrial > Soil > Wetlands > Peat | place: Sweden: Abisko, Stordalen Mire... | reverse complement strand
AGCAATGCCTTCGATTACTGTTATGGTTTGCACAATATTACCATTCCCGGCAGTGTCCAGAGCATTGGAGATTCGGCCTTCTACAATTGTAACACCCTGACTAATGCCACCTTGTCCACTGGCCTCACCACCATCGGCGCATCCACCTTCAGTTACTCCACTTTGAAAACGTTGACACTGCCCGCCTCCATTATGAGTATTGGGTTGAATGCGTTTGATTCCTGCACTCTGCTGACCGGAGTCAGCCTTCCCGCGACCCTGACCAACATCGGTTCAGGAGCGTTTGAACAGTGTACCCGACTGACCAATGTCACCATGGCCAGCGGCCTCTCCATCATTTCGAGCTTCGAATTTGAATTGGATACCAGTCTCAGCAGTGTCAGCATTCCCGGCAGCGTGACCAATATCGGCCAGGGGGCATTTATCGAATGTTCGGCACTGACCAACGCCACCTTGGCCAGCGGCGTCGCAGCCATCGGTGGAACCGCCTTCGCCTCTTCCGGCCTGACCAGTGTCACCATTCCCGACAGTGTTACCAATATCGGATCCCTGGCCTTCTGGCAGTGCGCCAACCTGACCGCAATCAACGTCAATACGGCCAATACCAATTATAGCAGCTTGGACGGGGTGTTGTTCGACAAGGGGCAGGATGCACTGATTCAATATCCCGGCGGACTGAATGGAGCTTACACGGTTCCCGGCACGGTCACCGCCATCGAGGGGAGTGCGTTTTACGATTGTGCCGGTCTGACGACCATTGCGATCCCCGGTAGCGTTACCAGTATCGGAAGCTATGCTTTCTATGGCTGCTCTGGCCTGGTCACCGCCGGTTTGAGCAACGGTCTGTTGAATATTAATACGTATGCCTTCGATGAATGCACGGGCCTGGCCAGTGTTACCATTCCCGGCAGCGTCACCAATCTCGGCGCCTTTGCGTTCCAAACCTGCAGCAGCCTGACCAACGTTGTCATCAATAATGGCGTCACCAGCCTCGGGGAATACGCTTTCTCGGTTTGCGGCAATTTGCTCAGCGTCACGATTCCGGCCAGCGTCACGAACCTCGGGCCGTATGAGTTCACTGCCTGCTATGCGCTGACCAGTGTTTATTTCCAGGGAAACGCCCCCGGGGTGGATTCAACGGTATTCGCTGACGACACCGGCGCCGTGGCCTACTATCTTTCGGGCACCTCCGGCTGGGCCACCTTCGCCGCCAAGGCCAATATTCAGATCCAGCCAATCACCACAAATTCGCCACCTCAACTCACTGGCGTCGGTGTGCAGGGCAATGGATTTGGATTCACGTTTACCGGCACCAACAACCAGATTATTGTGGTGGAAGTCAGCACCGACCCAGCGAGCTCAGGCTGGCAACCAGTACTGACCAACACGTTGACCGGCACCAGCTTCAATTTCACTGATCCACAATGGACCAATTATCCTGCCCGTTTCTATCGGGTCCTCTTATTGCCGTAAAGGTACATTTCGCAATGCCGCATAGGTCGACTTGTGTGGCGTCGGTGATGGTTTGTTTGCGGGCTTAGGCGAAGCTGACCTCGCCCAAGGGTGAGTTTTCGTTTGGTTTTATTTGTTTGTTTCCTTTTGATTATATGTGGCCGATGCTGGGCCCATGCCCAACTTCATCGGCGAAAGTGGAAACGCTCGCAATCGTTGTTTGGTGGGAAAGATTATCGGATCGACGAATTGGCAGTAGTTGATTAAAAGTATGGCAAAATGAGGAATACATCCCTAAAGCTTCGCCCACTTAAGTTGGAAGATGAGCGCTCATTCAGGCGGGCTGTCGAAGAGTTTCGGCAGGAACAGCCGCCATTTGAGTTTGCGATGGGTTCCGATGATTGCGTCAGTTTTTCGGATTACGTGAACAGGCTTGAAGGCTGGCCGCGTGGCGAAAACCTGCCAGCCGGGTTTGTGCCTGGTTGTTTTTACGTCGGCATAGTCGACCGGGAGGTGATCGGAAGGCTTTCTCTGAGGTATCACTTGAATGAATTCCTGAGCAAAGTCGGCGGTCACGTTGGATACGGTGTCAGGCCAAGCCAACGCAGACGTGGTTATGCCTGCGAAATGTTGCGTCAGGTTTTGCCAATTTGTGCCGGCATCGGACTCGAACAAGTGCTGATCACCTGCGATGCCGACAACATCGGATCGATGAAAGTGATCGAGCGATGTGGTGGGGTTTTTGAAGGAGTGACCGCTTACCCCGAACTAAAGATTCAGAAGCTTCGCTATTGGATTAATACGGATAAGCAGGGATAAAAATAGATGGTTGGATTTGGCGGAAAAAAGACCAACCCGGTCGCGGGCAAGATACCCAATGGGAAATTCCAATTGGGGACGATCGTTGAGACCAAATTCAAAACGACACATTTCTGACTATTAGTTTGAAAAGTCGCTGCCCTGTGTGTCATAATCTCCTCCAGGGAAGGACTCAGAATCAACCCCTATTGGCTGTGAACACACGATTTATTAACTTATTACTTTCTGTTCTCTTGATGACCGGATTGAGCCGTATCCTGGTTGCCACCGCGGCGGGGCAAAACTTTACCACATTGTACCGGTTTTCGTTGGCGGATGCCAACGGCTTGAACAGCGACGGTCGCAATCCATTTGGCGGCTTGAACATATCGGGTAGTACGTTGTCCGGCACGACAGCTTCCGGCGGCTATTATGGCAACGGCACGGTGTTCATTATCGATACTAACGGCACGGGATTTCTCTCCGCGCACAGTTTCACAGCTTCAGCGTTGGATTACAACGAGAGCAGTCCCGCCTATTTTGCAGTGACCAATGGCGAGGGCACCTTTCCCCAGGCAGGATTAACCATTTCCGGCACCGCCCTTTTCGGAACAACTAGAAACGGTGGAACCAACGGTAGCGGTACGATCTTCTCCCTCAGCCAGTCAGCAGGTGTCTCGACAGTTCATGCATTTACTCCCACCGTGTTTATCCCGGGCCAGACCGATACCGATTATTACACCAACTATGAAGGTGCCAATCCGAGCTGCGATTTGGTAGTATCGGGCACCACCTTGTATGGCGTGGCGCAGAAGGGCGGTTATTCGAGCGGGACGGTCTTTAAGATGAATACTGACGGCACTGGGGTAACGACCCTGCACAGTTTCTCGCTGTTGACGTCGGAAACAATAAACCGGAACGGTCTGGTGCAATACCTCGAGACCAATACGGACGGCGCATCGCCAATTAGCGGCTTGGTTTTATCGGGGGACACTTTGTATGGCACAACCCCTGATGGCGGCACGGCCGGTGATGGCACCATCTTTGCCGTCAACACGGATGGATCGGGCTTTACAAATATTTATAATTTCCAGGGAGCCCCATTTGACGGACAAAACCCGCAAGCTAAATTACTTTTATCGGGCCAGAGGCTTTATGGCACCTGCTTTTTCGGTGGTCCGAACGGTAACGGCTCCATTTTCGCCATCGATACGAACGGCAGCAATTACATGGTGCTTCACTTTTTCTCCACCGGTACCAATGATCAATCTTTTTCACCCTATAACAACCATACCTATACCAATTTGGATGGCGCGAATCCTGCCGCCGGTTTGATCGTGAATGCCGGCACGCTTCTGGGCACCACGTCCGAGGGCGGTACTGCCGGCAATGGCACGGTGTTTGCCCTTAACACTGATGGCGCGGCCTTCCAGGTCCTTCATACCTTCTCTTATGTCAACACCAATTCCGGCGGCGTCTTCACCAACAGTGACGGGGCTAATCCGCAAGCGCCGCTGTTGTCGTCTGGTGGCGTCTTATATGGTACGGCAGCTTATGGCGGATTGGGCGATGGCACCCTTTTCAGTCTGCCCTTGCCCGGGCCGCCCCTCCACATCCTGCGTGCGGGCGCCAATCTCATCGTGAGCTGGGCCACGAACCAGACCGGGTTCGTTTTGCAATCCGCGACCAATCTGGTGTCACCCGTGGCTTGGCAGTCGACCTCACCGGCGCCGGCGGTCTTCGACGGCCAGTACACCGTGACCAACGGCATCTCCGGCACCCAGAAGTTTTACCGTTTAAGCCAGTAAGTCTGCAAAGCAGTTTATTTCAGACGGGGAAGATTGTTTAATACCTCCTGCCAGTCGCCAGCGCAAGCCGGGACGGCTACGAACCAAGGGGGGCACCGTCGGGATTGACTACGGATACTTTAGCCGGTAGTAAGCGCTCCCGGCGGGGGGATTGATCAAGATGGATTTGTTCGTACCGTCGTCGCTGACGGTTTGGGGCGGGGTAATCCAATTGGTCGTGTTCAAGTTGGTGTTTACTTGCAGATGGAAATTGGTCAAAGCGGACTGCCAGAAAACCTCCACGGCGGCGTTGCTTCTGGCAACGTTGAGCAGGGGAATTCCAATTGGGCTGTAATTTGGGTTGAATTGCCAGAAAAGAATGTCCTGATCATTGTATTGTCCGCCAGTGGCCGAGGTGAAACCAGCGAATACATGCGGTGATGATCCCAGGATGGCGGCGTTGCCGAGGTCAATCGTCTGGCTCAACTGCGGATTAGCCGGACGGACATTGACGCCGTCCGACAGACGCACATCGAGGCGGGGGATGGATCCGTCGTAATCAATCCAGGCATACCACACATCGCCGTTTTTCATGAACGTTCCTGGCACATAATATTGAGGCGTGGTGCTTGGATTGCCCGGCGAATACGGTAAGTAACCCGCCGTCTGCGTGCTGCCATTTGTATAGACCGCAACAAAATTGCCGGTCGGATCGCTGTCCTGCGGGAAACCGTTCGCCACCCCGTCCTGCCAAGTGTCGAATTTGATGCCGACCGAATTGGGTATGCCTTGATAACCGACCCCTTGGCCTAAAGCCCCGACATTGTTGGTGGTAACATTCAAAACAAAAACAATTCCGTCGGCCCCAGGGGGTTCCGGTGGCTGGTTCCCATCGCTCAAGGAGCCCCCACCGGCCGACAATTGAAAGGCAAACGTGGTGCTGAAACTACCGCTGTTGCCAAGTTGAACCGCATTGAGGCTGAACGCGCTGCCAGCCTGGTTCAGCAGCGCAGGCGTCAGACGCAGCACCTCGGCACCGTCCACGTCACTGGTCGGTGCGGCCGCATTTCCGTTGATTTTAAGAGGATTGCTTGCAAGTGACGCTGAAGAAAAGTCGGGATAATTGAATGATTGCGCACTGGAAGTTTGCCGCAGATAAATCAGGGCAACCAACATTAAAGCCAAACGAACGGTGCAACCTCGCGACTCGACCCCGCTGATGCAAATCGAAATCATACGTCAGAAGCTACTGCCCTCGCCGCAAAATCTCAAGGTTGGATCCATTGCTTGCCCGTGATATTTTTGCCGGCTGCCTGCGCTGGTAACAATTGACCCTCCCCCTATTTCATACCCACGAACGCGTGAGTATTTATTATGGAGATTTATTCTCCGTGAGTTTAATACCCCGAAGCTTGCTTCGGCTTTGTGGGGTGGTGAGAATGAGTTAGGGAAAGTCGCTGCGTCCACCAGCAGCAGATGGCTTTTGGATTCTGAAATGCCTCGCAGCTTGCTGTGAGAGTTATTCACTTCTTTTTCTGACCCGCCAAGCGGTTCGGTCTTGCTCGTTGTTTGATCCCTGCTTTTATCGCGTTAAATATTCTGCGACAAATGTCTTTGAAGCATGGCAAAGCTATGAACCGCTTCTTTGGCGACGCGTTTCATGATCTCAGATCCGAATGCTTCATCTTCTTCGCATTTTTGCCGCAGGTGGGTTCCATAAAAGAAAATCGCTCTGGTTGGTTCTATCGCTTGGGCAACCACCTATCTCTGAAAAAGATCACCCCTAAGTTGATCGAGCTGGCTGGGGTGAACACCCCATATCGCCTGAGTGTTTTCCGGAGGACAATGACTCCGTGACTTCAAACCAGAATGTCTTCTTCATTAACCTCTCCAAAATCTTTGCCTGAAATAAAACTGCAGTGGCCAAAACATGAGCCGCGAACCACAAGACAAATTGCCGACGGAGCAGGAGACTCACGAGGCGCAGGCAAAGACGCAAACCGAGCAGGCCTCCACGCGGGCGATACAGGCTGAAACCCACGCCGAGCAAGCCCGCACGCGCACCACCCAGGCGGCCACGCATTCCGAACAGGCCAGCACCCGGATGGCCCAGACGAAGACGCAGTCAGCGCAAGACAAGACGCGTGACGCGCAGGCGGAAACGCAGATCGAGCAAGACAAGACGCGGATCGCGCAGGCGGAGACGCAGACCAGGCAGGCCAGCACCCAGATCATTGAGCAGGCGCTGGGCGTCTCGGAATTTAGTTACCGGCGGCTGTTCGAGGCAGCGCAGGACGGTATTTTAATTTTGGACGTGGAGACCGGTCGCATCAATGATGTGAACCCGTTTCTGGTTAAATTGCTGGGATTTTCCCGTGCTGAAATGCTCGGCAAAACGGTCGGGGAACTCAGCCCATCCACGGATGTCGTTTCCAACCAAGCCATGCTGGAGCGTTTGCAAAAGGATGGCTATGTCCTGTACGAAGACTTGCCGCTGAAAACGAAGGGTGGCCACGACATCGCCGTGGAGTTTGTCAGCAATGTCTATCGCGCCGGGGACAAAAAAGTAATCCAATGCAATATCCGCGACATCACCGTCCGCAAGCAGGCGGAAGCCACCTCAGCCTTGCTGGCGTCCATTATTGAATCTTCGGACGATGCGATCTTCGGCGTGGACTTGAACAGCCTCTTCACCAGTTGGAACCACGGCGCGGAAAAGATTTACGGCTATGCGGCCAGCGAAATGATCGGGACCCACATCTCGCGGATCATTCCGGCTGAACGGCAGGCGGAAGAAAAGAAGACGTTGGAGCGGATCAAGAACGGCGAGAAATTGAATCACATTGAGACGTTGCGCTTGACCAAAGACGGGCGGTTGATCGATGTCTCAGTCACGGCTTCGACGATCCTGAATACGAAGGGGGAAATCGTTGGGGTGTCCAAGACGGCGCGCGACATTTCGGAGCGGAAGCGGGCGGCGACGGCGTTATTGGAGTCCAAGCGTTTCCTGCAATCCACCCTCAATGCCTTGTCCTCGCACATCACGATTCTGGACGAACATGGGACAATTGTGGAGGTCAACGCGGCCTGGCATCGTTTTGGCCAGGAAAATCAGGTTCGCGGTAGCGGCGGTCGGGGGGATAATTATTTGCAGGTCTGCCGCTCGGCCACCGGGCATTCTTGCGAAGAAGCTCCGGCGGTCGCCAGCGGCATTCGGGACGTCATGGCCGGAAGAAAAACTGAATTTCATTTGGAATACCCTTGCCATAGTCCAAGCGAGCGGCGCTGGTTTATCGTGCGCATCACCCGCTTTGACGGCGACGGTCCCGTCCGCCTGGTCGTGGCCCATGAAAACATCACCGAGCGAAAACTGGCGGAGGCGGCGTTACAGCTTAGTGAACGAAAATTCCGTGACCTGCTTGAAAACTTGCAACTGGGAGTGGTGGCCCACGAACCCGATACGACCATTCAATTTTCCAATCCCATGGCGGCGCAACTGCTCGGTCTGACGTCGGATCAAATGCGCGGCAAAATGGCGATTGATCCGGCCTGGTGTTTTATCCGGGAGGACGGGACCCGGTTGGCACTGGAAGAATATCCGGTGAATCGAGTCGTGTCGGCCGCCATGAAGCAGTTTCCAAACTTAATTCTGGGCATCTGCCGTCCAGACCGGGAAAAGCCGATTTGGGTGCAATGTAATACCCACCCCATTCTGGATCCTAACGGTCAACTGCAACAGATCGTTGTGACGTTCTTTGACATCACCGACCGAAAACTGGCGGAGCAAGAAGTGCTGTGGAAAACCGCCTTGCTAGAAGCCCAGCTGGAATCTTCGATTGACGGCATACTGGTGGTGGGCAACCAGGGCGAGCAGCTGCTCCAAAACCGGCGAATGGTAGAGCTATGGAAATTTCCTCCGCAGATGGTCGCGGACAAGGATGAAACCGCGCAGTTGCGCTATGCCACCAGCCAGACAAAAACCCCGGAAAAGTTTTCCGCACGGGTAAACCACCTTAACGCCCATCCGGACGAGTCCAGCCACGACGAGATCGAATTAATTGACGGCACCATCCTGGACCGGTATTCCACGGCCGTCCGGGACAAGGCGGGGAAACATTACGGTCGAATCTGGTCGTTTCGCGACCTTACCGAGCCCCGGAAATTGGAGAATGCCTTCCGCCAGGCGCAAAAGATGGACTCCATCGGCCAGTTGGCGGGCGGCATCGCGCATGATTTCAACAACATTCTGACGGGTATTTTCGGCTATGTTTATCTGGCCAAAGTGGAAGCGGCGGAACAACCCGCCATTCTCAATTTATTGGAGAACATTTCCGAAGGCGGTCAGCGGGCGACCGAATTGGTCAAACAAATATTGACCTTCAGCCGCCTGGACAACCCGGAGCGAGAACCGGTCAAGCTGAACCATGTCGTGCTGGAAGCCTTAAAGCTTTTGCGCTCCAGCGTGCCGGCCACGATTCGGATTCAAACAGAACTGGCCGAGGTGCCCACCGTGCTGGCCAATGCCACCGCGATTCACCAGGTGATCATGAATCTTGGCACCAACGCCTGGCACGCCATGCGCGATCAAATCGGTGTGCTGAAAATCGAAATGAAGGTCTTGGAGGTGGATGAGGATTTTGTCAGAACGCATCCCGATCTTCGGCCGGGAAACTATGTGCAGTTGTCGGTTAGCGACTCCGGGTGCGGCATGGATCGCGCCACCCTGGAACATATTTTTGAACCTTTTTTCACCACCAAGGCCGTGGGTGAAGGCACCGGCCTGGGTCTGGCGGTGGTGCACGGAATCATGAAAACCCATGACGGCGGTATTTCCGTTTACAGCCAGCCCGGCGAAGGCACCACGTTCCGTCTGTTCTTCCCGGTAATTGAAATCGAAGCGGTCGCGGGCAAGCTCGAAGCGGCGTCCATCCCGCGTGGCCACGGCGAACAAATTTTACTCGTGGACGATGAAGCCATGCTGGCCAGCCTTGGCAAACAGATGCTCGAACGATTGGGCTATGTCGTGACCGCACAAACCAACCCGCTCGAAGCCATCGCTGCGGTGCGCGCTCAGCCGAAGTTGTTTGACCTGGTCATCACCGATTTGACCATGCCCGGCATGGATGGCGCCAAACTCGGCGCGCAGCTGCTGCAAATTCAACCAACCATGCCCATCATTATTACGACGGGCTACAGTGGATTGATGACGGCCGCGAAAGTCCGCGAGCTGGGCTTCCGGGAATTGTTGGGCAAGCCGAGCACCGCCCGAACTTTGGGCGAAACCGTGCATCGCGTTTTGCAACAAACGGCGTCAACCAAAGCCTGAAGCGGAAGATTTGGTTCCCTGGCGGCCCTCCGCTGCTTCGCCGACCACTCCAAAATCCCCCTCCAATTCCAGCATCCGAGGAAAGACTTCACGCACGACCGAATGGTCATCCGCCGGTGAAACAGTGATTCTTTTCATGGTCTTTGAAGTTTGATTTTCCCGGGCGACCGCTGCGAGTTTTCCATCCTTGGCCTCCAAGCCACTGCCAAACAGGATCAGGAGCAACGCATGGCCATGCCAGGTTACTTTATTGTCGCCGCTTGGTCGGAGCCTTGCAATTTCGGTCTTTGGTCGTGCAATGAAAAGCTTAAGATCCCCAAAATAATAATGATCCAAAACGTCCAGCCAAGCAGGATGGCGTTTCGCCGGACGGGAGTGCGGATCATGCCTTGCCAACTCCAGTCGAAATCGCGGTCGAATCGTCCCAGGCGGAGGAGTTTGGCGAGCAACCACCACGGAATTAAGGGAAGCCACCTCACGTTTTCATTTTCGGATGACGCGGCATTATTCCTGACTTTTTCTTCCCCTTGTCTGCCATCGCGGATGCGGGCATACGGGCAATTCGTTTATCCACGACCTTCCAGCCAAAGTTGAGCATGAACCAATCCGCATCCCTGTCGGCCAAGTATGACGGAAATTTGAGTTCACGCCAGATGAGCTTGGTGAGCCATCCTGGCGAAGGGCTTTTTTGCCCGTGAGCCGGATCCAATCTCGTCGGCCCAAGGCCGGCCCCGCCACAGGCTTGGCTGGTTTATTCCCGGCGGGTTGGCTGCCGGGCTCACTCATTACGCTGGCTTATTAAAGCCGGGGAAGCGACCCCGCCGCCCCACAGGTATATAGCTCCTGAAATGGCGGGAGCGTCCACGTTGGCCGGCTGGTAAAATCCGGTAAAATCGGCCTCTTGTCGGGGTTGGTTGAGGTTGATTGTATTTAATCTGACCCCCCTAAAACAGGGGAGTATTTCAATGGCAACGAGGGCGGCGGCGGCAAGTCCTATTATAAGGTATTTTGCACTGGTTGTCTTATCCCCTTTATTGACAATGGTTTCTTGGGTGTCCGGCGGTAAATTCCCATTCGGGCCTTTATTTACCAACATTGTCACTGTTGTCGTTACTGATTGTTTGGCCGGCATTGGGAATCGAATAGACATTAGCTGCACTGATTCTTCCGGTTGTCTTTCGGCAGAACCATTGGCCGACGCCGGACGCGTTGGTGAGGCAATGGGTGACGCAATTAAGCGTCCCAGAATGGGGCTCATTCTGGCGGCGGCTACGACCATTGGCGGTTCCTGCATGATACCATTGTAGGTCTTTTTATTTCGGTTGTTGGAAAGAGCGAAGAATTCTTTTAGGAGAAGGTGATCGGTGCTGTCAGGGAGTCGGGAAAGCCACCATGGCCTCCCGTGACTGGGATTGACACCCTGGTGATGCCGATGTGCACAGCGGAGGCCGCGCTTGGCACCGAAGACTGACGGCCCACACACGGTCGCCGCTCCTGCCGTGAAGCCTTTGGTTTGGAACCGGAAGAGAATGTCTTGATTCACCAACTATTGGAAACTGCCGTTGGTTTCTACCAGCCAAGGACGCACCGTGGACGGTTTGGGTATGGTTGCCGCCAATGGAACATCCGCTCGGCAGGTGGGTGCCGCGATGCACTTACCCGTCAGCTCGTCGACAGCGACACGAGTATCTATCCGGGCGGGAAGCTTGGCGCCATGATCTTCCCGGACCGGCGGCTGGTCAATCACGCCAGGATTGTTTATGCCAGTCTGGATTTGTTTTCCTTAGGTTATATTGATTTCCTGGCTTGAGCTGTGACTTAAGCCTTTTTCCATTTTGCGGAGGCTCCGCGGGCTTTTTTGGCGAAATCGCCCTTCTCGGCACGCTGCCAGAAAAGGTCAATTTGCTGCTTGGTGACGAACAATTTGCCTTCGACATTGACGGCTTTGATCATGTTCTTTTTGCGCCAACGATACCCCGTTGGTCGCGATTTGCCGATGCGGGTCAGCCAGAGAATAAACTCTATGCCGCCACAATCCGGCCCGGTTCCTTTGTTTGCTGCGTTTTCCATATTCTATATTGTAAGGCTTTTCTTTTTTGCTGCGTGATTAAGTTTCTTGGCTCCTCTATAGTTATAAGAAGTGAGCAGGGGGTAGGTTCCTTTGTGGGTAAGACAGCGGCGGCATAGGATAAAGCTCGTGCGGATCGGAATGTTGCTAATGATCATAAACGAGTGTTACCAGCTAAGCACGTTTGACAGTGCCAAGCATGCTGATCTCAACCTTGACGATGCCGGGGACCTTGAAACGCTACTGGGGGAAGCCCGGGGAAAGTTAAAACGTGGAGAGACCCGCCGGACCATCTTAATGGACAAGGGTAAAGTGCTCTGAGCTTATCCCCGAAATTCGGACCACCAGTGTAAGCAAGACTTTTTTGGTGTCTGATGGCCTTCTGCTGGCGACGGCGGTGGAAAACAGGAGGATGCCGGTGTTAATCCGACTCCCGCTTGGCCGCGGCTCCCCGAGGTTTTTTGGCGAATTCACCTTTTCCGGCTCGATCCCAGAAGCGGTCGATTTGCTCCTTGGTAATAAACAATTTACCTTCGACGTTGACGGTCCTAAGCATCCGCTTCTTCCGCCAGCGATACCCGGTTGGGCGGGATTTGCCGATTCGCGTCAGCCACAGAATGAACTCCATGCCGCCGCAGTCCGATCCGCACTCGATTTTTGCTACATTTTCC
>Ga0302319_10020068_pt1 | contig 12102 bp, 5 predicted proteins | sample Bog_T0_2_FD_203319 | JGI IMG/M metagenome (GOLD analysis project Ga0302319, IMG submission 203319) | Peat permafrost microbial communities from Stordalen Mire near Abisko, Sweden - Bog_T0_2 | ecosystem: Environmental > Terrestrial > Soil > Wetlands > Peat | place: Sweden: Abisko, Stordalen Mire... | reverse complement strand
ACACTTCTCTTTCTCATCGGCGCACTTGCAGTCATTGTGTTTGGGAGCAGGACTGCGCTTTCCTACTGGGTTGACCTGCTTTGGTTCAGCTCGCTCGGTTTCAGCGAGGTGTTCTGGAAAACACGGGTTCTCGAGTGGGGAATCTTCGCTGCCTTCGCGATCGTAACGTTTCTCGTCCTCTTTGGAGTGTTTTCGGCTCTGAAACGGGCACACGGCGCTGAGTTACCGCATTCGCATACGATCTTCGTGGCGGGCAATGCAGTCGACCTGCCCGTAGAGTCAGCATTGCGCTGGGTCGCGGTTGGTGCTTCGCTGCTTGTCTCGCTCGCGACTGCGGCGGCGATGGAGGCGCAATGGTCAACTTTGGCGCTCTACTGGTATGCGCCACGCACCAGCGGGAATGAATCAGACGCAATCTTTGGGCTGCCGCTTAATTTTTATCTATTTACTTTGCCGGCCTGGCACATCATCGTTGGATGGCTACTCACCTTGTCCGTCCTCAGTTGTATTGTCGCCGCCATCTTCATTCTGATCACGGGCGGAACTCGCGCACTGGGCGGACGCCTCAGCGGCGGCAGCGACATGCCCTGGCGCGGAGTCTCGATTACGCTGGGAAGCTTTTTGTTCGTTCTCGCCCTGCATGTATATGTCGGCCGATTCGATCTTCTGTTTGAACACCATACGATCTTCGATGGGGTCACTTATACTGACGCGCACGTAACCATCACCGGGATGCTCATCGTCTCGCTAGCTCTAGTTCTTGGCGCGATCATTGCAATTGCAGGCGGCGTCTTGAAGCCGCGCGGACGAACACTTGTTGTCGCCATTCTTCCAGCAGTGGTGTGTTATGTGGGCGTTGGCATCGTAGGCTGGTACGTGAGCAGCTTTCTTGTCAAACCGAATGAATTGGTTCGCGAGCAGCCCTACATCTCTCATAACATCGAGATGACTCGGCAGGCCTACGGTCTGGACCGGTTTGCGCAACGCGAGTTCCCTGCCGAGACGACCGTTGGGGCAACCGATCCAGCCAACAATCAGCCGACGTTACAGAACATCCGGTTGTGGGATGTGAAAGCGCTGCAGGATACGCTGAGGCAGATCCAGGAGATTCGCACCTATTACGACTTTCCAGATATCGACATTGACCGCTATACCGTGAACGGCAACATGCGTGAAGTAATGCTCGCCGTGCGCGAACTGAACGTGGACAAGCTACCGGAGAGCAGCCGCAACTGGATCAACGACAAACTCATCTACACGCATGGCTACGGAATTACGATGAACCCGGTAAATGGGTTCACGTCGGAGGGCTTGCCCACGCTGATGCTGAGTAACATGCCCGTCCAGAGCACGGTGCCCGGTCTCAAAGTAACACGGCCCGAGATCTATTTCGGTGAGATGACCAACACGGATGTGTATGTGAAGACGCGGCAGCAGGAATTCAACTATCCCGAGGGGGATAACAATAACCTGACGTCTTATGAAGGCACAGGGGGCATCGCCGTGGGCGGCTTCCTGCGTCGCATCCTGTTGGCCTTTGACCGCGGCGACATTGCGAAACTGCCATTCAGCGACGATGTGAATGCGCAAAGCCGTCTGCTGATGCGGCGCAACGTGCTCGAACGCGCAGCAGCGCTGGCGCCATTTCTCACGTTTGATCCGGACCCATATATTGTTGTGGGAGACGATGGCCGGCTGTCGTGGATCATTGATGGCTTTACATCCTCCGATACTTACCCCTACTCGGCACATGAATCACTCGGAGATAACCAGTCAATCAACTACATGCGCAACAGCGTCAAAGTGGTAGTAGACGCTTACGATGGCTCCACGACATTCTATGTCTTCGACAGCGAAGATCCGATTCTAGCGGCTTATCGCGGCATATTCCCTTCCCTGTTCAAAGATGCTTCAGCGATGCCGACCTGGCTGCACAAACACGTGCGCTACCCGGAACTATTGCTCAGCGTTCAAGCGGAGTTATACGGGCTGTATCACATGACCAATCCGGAGGTCTTCTACAACCGTGAGGATCTGTGGACCGTCGCAACCGAAACCGGCCAGGCCCAGAGTGGGGATCAAAGCGTGCAGCCCATGAAGCCCAACTTCGTATTGATGAAGCTTCCCGACGAAGCCGGGCTGGAGTTTGTTGAGATTTTGCCGTTCACGCCGGCAAACCGGAACAACCTAATCGGCTGGATCGCCGGGCGCAGCGACGGCGCCAACTACGGCTCGGCTGTGGTCTACGACTTTCCCAAGACCAAGCTGGTTGACGGACCTCAGCAGATCGAATCGCGCATCGATCAGAACGCTCAACTCTCAGGACAACTCACCCTCTGGAACCAGCAAGGCTCTCACGTGCAGCGCGGCAGCTTGCTGGTGATTCCCTGCGGGCGGGCTTTGCTGTATGCCGAGCCGATTTACCTGAAAGCCGATCGAAGCCCCATGCCGGAATTGCGCCTTGTGGTGCTGGCGCTGCAAGACCGTCTGGCCTACGCGCCGACATTTGAAGCCGCGCTGGCGTCGCTTTATGGAACAGACACCTCTTCGCTCAGCGCAACTGAAGCGCCAAGATCCGTACCTGAGCCTGGTGGAGCGACCAAGCCCGCGGAGAGTCTCGATTCGCTCATTTCACAGGCCGGCAAGGACTTTGCAGATTATCAGCGCCTGACATCGGAAGGCAAACTTGGCGACGCCGGGCAGAAGCTCGACGATTTGAAGCACGTGCTCGACAAGCTGAATGCGCACCCGAAATAGCCGCATTGCGAGTCTCTAAATCGCGCGTTCCTGTTTCATCGACGGATTGACTCATCCGCCTTTGAGGATTTCTTGCTGCCTCTTGGGCAATCGCTCGGGTATAGTGCATCCATGGGTTTTTTAGCCACCATCTTCAGGTTGATGCGGCAGTCGGGCAAGGTTCGCCTTGCCGGAACGATACTGGCCCTTCCTCTCGTTGCACTTGCAAGCGACCTTGCGCGCGCGCAGCAAGCGATGCAAATGGGCAACGGTCACGATATGGCCGGAATGCAGGCCATTCCTCCGCCCGAGCAGCTTCCAATCCCAATCAAGCTGACCGGAATCGGCAATAGCCACATCACGATCAAGGCCACGCCGGAAGCGCAGATGTGGTTTGACCAGGGGTTGAGCCTGATGCACGACTTCTGGGACTACGAGTCCGCCAAGGCCTTCGAGCAAAGCATCCGCGTTGACCCGAAGTGTGCGATGTGCTGGTGGGGCCTGGCGGAAGACGAAGGGCTTCGCGGCGGAGACACAAAGGTCTACGCCGCCCGAGCCCTGGCCGAGGCCGTGCGCCTGAAAAATCACGCAGGGAGCGCCGACAAGCTTTACATTGAAGCTGCCCAGGCCGAGGCTGCCGCTAAGGGTGAAAACGACGCGGAACAGATCGCAGTTCTTCGCAAGCTGGTGAAGAAGTATCCGAAAGACATCGAGGCGCGCATCTTCCTGGCTGAAGCAGTCAGAGATGGCTACGACGACGCGGGCGAGCCGAAGGCCGGGCAGAAGGAAGCAATCGCCATTCTTGAGGGAGTTATTCGCGACGCGCCCAACGATTCTGCAGCCAATCACTACTGGATTCACGCGATGGAGCCGGGCAATCATCCAGAGCGCGCGCTCACCAGCGCTGCACTGCTGGCAAGCCTGGCGCCTACCTCAGGTCACATGGTTCACATGCCGGGCCACATCTTTTATCGAGTTGGAAACTACCCTGCGGCTGAACATTGGTTTGCCGCGTCGATGGAAGCGGATGAGCAGTATATGCACCAGCAGCACGTGGGCGTTGACGATGACTGGAACTACGTTCACAACATGATGTATGCCATTGCCAACCTCATGGAGCAGGGCAAGCTGACTGAAGCCAACGCCCTCTCTGACCGCCTGGCTGGTGCGCGAGGCCAGCTATCGGCAACTCTTTATATCTGGTCGGCGCGCGATCAGATGGCGCGGATCAGCCGCCGGCTTCCAGTTGCGCTCCGGGTTGCCGACTGGGACTCTGTGCTCGCGATGCTGGGTCAGGCGAATCTTGGCGAAGGAGAAAAGACAATGAACCTGCGCTTTCTGGCCGCGGAACTCAGCGACTTTGCCACCGGCATGAAGGCGCTCGATAACAAAGATATAGCGGCCGCGCAAGCCGCTTCCGATGGCATGGATGCGGGATTGTGGCGTCTTCAACATGATCAGGATGACAACGCCAAAGATCATCTGAAGAAAATGACGGATGCTGCCGCTGGCGCGACCGCCACCGCCGCGAAGAAAGATCAGCCAGCGATGGCGCCGATTTCGCCCGACGCAGTGCCGGGCCCGCTTGTGCAGAGTCTTAATGTGGCATCGTTGGAGCTACAGGCGGGATTGCTGGCCGGCAATGGAAAGCTGGAGGAAGCAAAGAAGCTCTATGTCAAAGCGGCACTCGAAGAAAAGAAACTCGGCTACCATGAGCCACCGTTTTATATTCGGCCGGTGGGCGAGAACGAAGCGACCGCGCTGATCCGCGCAAAGGATTACGCGGGTGCAAGGGCGGCCTATGAAGCCGCGCTCATTGAACGCCCCAACTCCGGATTCGGGCTATATGGCCTGGCACTTGTGAAAGAACTCTCCGGCGACGCATCGGGCGCTCGCGAAAGCTACCAGGCATTCCTCAAGGCGTGGCCGTCGGCAGACTCGACGTTGCCCGAAGTGGCACATGCGCGCAAGATGATCGGAATGGATGCAACTGCAACCCGCTGACAGGCGCGTAATCGGGGCCGACAATCAGAATGCGACAGCTTGAATTCCGTCAGAGAAACGGCCTGCAAGCCGGCAGTTCAGATCCTCAGGAACAGTTTTCTGCGATACATCCAAAATAGAGTGAGCCAGTAGATCGACATCACGACAATACCAAGCATCAGTGGCTCAAGACCGGTTCCGAACAATTGAAAAACCCGGTGTCCAAGATTGATGTGCAGATTGCCGACAATGAACTCCTCCGACATGTCGGCAATCATGTAAGCGGCGATTGAATTCATTCCCACCACAACCAGGGGGAAGGCCCATCTGCGATAGGACTTCACTTCAACGATCCATGAGAATGCCGCTAGGAAGAAGAAGCAGATTCCGCCGCTGAAGAGCGTCCAGCTTGGCGTCCAGATGCGCTTCACGATCGGGCAGACTCCGGTTACATGCAGAAGAATGCCGACGGCCATCAGGAGGATTCCGGCGATCACGAAGCGCTTGAGAGGAATCCTGGGGGCTGCGGAACGAAACCATTCCCCAGCGCGCACGCCGATAAGTATCGTGCCGAGTGTTGGGATGAAGCTGAGAGTGAGATAGCCCCCTGCGTTGTAAAGGAACCGAGCCGGACGGGGAAACAGGTTGAGAAACCAGGTGTCAAATGCAAGCCCAAGGTTGGTGTTTTTGTTCCAGTGAGAGGCAAATCCGGTGAAGTTATAGTGCCAGTCGCTGGGCACCCCAACGGCAGCGTAATTGAAGTTTGGCCCCGGAGCCGGATAAAGCGCCCATGCCAGCCAATATCCAAACAGGATCGCCGCCAGGGCCGCCCATTGCAACCTGGGCCGGCAATGCGCCAGCAAGAACGCGAACGTGTAGCCAAGGCCAATTTGGGTGAGCGTGTCTTCAAATGTAAAATTTGTCTGACTGCTGTGCGTAGAGCGCATGAAAATTCCCAGCAAGACGAGCACCAGGCTGCGCCAGACTGTGTGCGCCAATTGCCGCTTGAAGCTCTGCCCCTTGCCGGTGCGGCTGAGGATGGAATAAGGAAGAGCAACGCCGACCAGAAAACTGAAGGAGGGCTGGATTGTATCGTGAAGACTGCATCCCGCCCATGGAACATGCGTCTGATTGTATGCAAGGATGCGCCAGACCACGCTTTGCGGAAAGGACCGGGCGACCGCTGGAAAGTCAAGCACTTCGCCCATCATGAGCAGCATCACCAGCCCGCGATAGGCGTCGATTGCAATGTTACGCGGTGGCGCTAACGCTGTGATCTTGCGGCCTGCATGGGACGAAGCGGCCACACCATTTTCGATGCTGATCGGCTGTTGCACCCCGCTCACACTCCTGAACTCGACACGCTCCGCTTGAACCGCGTGAATGCCTCAACAAGCCACCGAGTCAAAGGCAATAGTAAGGTAGCACACCCGCTTCTGGCCGGGCCATCGATAAGCGACTGAGTCGGGGTGAGGTTGACTGAATGCAGAGGCTGACCTAGACTCATGACGAATCCAAAGTGAAGTGTTCGACCTGGGGCGGCCGGTCATCTGAGTTGGATGGATCGCCGCCATGAAATGGAATTCAACTTTTGAGGGCTGCTATGAACGACGAAACGCCCGGTTTGCTTAGTGATCTTTCTCGCAGAGACTTTCTACGGCTTGGCAGCGCAACTGCTGTTGGTCTGAGCATCGCTGAGCTCGATGCTGAATCCGCAAAGCCGCACGCTTCGACAGTGATCGGCATGGCTTTTGCGCCTGTGAATCCAAAGGTCGGCATCGTTGGCACCGGGGGAAGAGGCACGAGCCTGCTGGAAAACCTGCTCGCGGCCGACGTGAAGGTACTCGCTCTGTGCGACGTGGTGCGAGAGAAGGCTGAGCATGGCCAATCGATGGTCGAAAAGGCGGGGCAGCCATCTCCTGCGCTCTACACGGACGGCGATCACGCATTTGAATCGCTTGTAGCCCGAGACGACCTGGACCTGGTTATCATTGCGACCCCGTGGAACTGGCATGTCGAGATGGCTGTCGCTGCCATGAGTCATGGGAAACATGCGGCGGTTGAAGTGCCCGCCGCGACGACGATTGAGGATTGCTGGAAGCTGGTCAACACATCCGAGCAAACCCGGCGTCATTGCATCATGCTTGAGAATTGCTGCTACGGCTACAACGAAACGCTTATTCTCAGAATGATTCATGAAGGACTCTTCGGCGACCTTGTCTATGGCGAGGGCGCATACGTCCACGACTTACGCGAAGAGCTTTTCTCCAACAAGGGTGAAGGCCTTTGGCGCCGCACCGTTCACACGCAGAGGAATTGCAACCTTTACCCGACGCATGGGCTGGGCCCCATTGCCAACTATATGGGCATTCAAAGAGGCGACAGCTTCGACTACCTTGTCTCTGTAAGCACGCCACAGCGAGGACTCGATCAATACCGGAAGGCGCATCTTGAACCTTCCGACCCTCGGTGGGCCGAGCGATATGTAACCGGGGACATGAACACGTCGATCATCAAGACCGCGAACGGCCTATCGATTACGCTCAAGCACGACACTGTGAACCCGCATCCTTACGATCGCATCAACGTGATTGCGGGCACCAAGGGAGCGTTCGCTGACTATCCGCCACGCATCTACTTCGACGGGCAACCTGGCGCCGAAGACTGGGGCACCATCGAGTCGTGGAAGGAACATCAGCACCCCTTGTGGAAGGCTGAAGGTGAGATTGCAAAGAAACTTGGGGGACATGGCGGCATGGATTACATCATGCTCTACCGACTCATGCAGTGCATGCGCGCGGGCATGGCTCCAGATATGGATGTCTACGATGCCGCGGCCTGGTCTGCACCGGGTCCATTGAGCAGAGCCTCGGTAGCTGGCGGTAGTGCGCCGATCAAGTTTCCCGACTTCACCCGCGGACGATGGCATGAGCGTACGGCCTCAGCGATTGCAACGCAAAGCTAAGATTGCAATCGCCTCGCTAGGCGCCGACGCCGATGCTGAAACGTGGCCATTCAGGCCGGATTGCGTGGTGGTCGACGACGGGAGGCTGATCGCACTCGCACGCAATGACGGTGATTGGATCGTCAGGGGGCTGCTCGGGCAGTCCCGTCACACGCAATGAAAATGCGTCCTGGGTAAAGGAAAGTTTCTCGCCGGTCTTGAGGAGCACAGCCGAGAGCACCTTGGCACGGACGCCACCGACGGCCACCACCGTCGTTGGCCGAAAGAATGCGAGCCATTCAGCCGCGGGCGTACTTCCGGGCCAGAAGTACACGTGGATGTAAAGGGTATTGCCCTTGCGCGTGAAGTTGGTGTAGTTGCCAAAGCTGATGGATGCGCCGCCCTGCGTGCCGTAGATCGCTTCTCCGTTGACACTGAGCCACCCGCCCGCTGCATCGAGAATGCGGACAGATTCCGCCGGAACCGTCCCGTCTGGTTCGGGGCCAATGTTGAGCAGATAGTTGCCGCCCTGCTGAGCACAGGTCGTCAGGTCATTGAGGATGCGCCGGGGAGACTTCCACTCATGATCCGAGCGCTGATAGCCCCAACCAAGATTGAGGGTATCGCAGGATTCCCAAGCCCGCTTGTCTGCCTGTATCTTGTGCTCGGGAGTGGAGAAGTCGCCGTCGAGGCCATTGCGGTTGTTTACGATGATGTCAGGTTGCAACTCGAAGACCATGCGATTCATTCGGTCTGCTTCCCACTGAGCGGGGGTGAGTGGATAGTCCACGTCATACCATAGGATGTCGATCTTGCCGTAATTCGTAAGCAGCTCACGAATCAGGCCGTGGGTGTATTCAACAAAACGCCTTCGGGCGGGCTCATCCGTCGCGCAGCGGATGCCGTCGGGATGATGCCAATCCATCAAGGAGTAGTAAAGGCCTACGCGAATACCTTGCGCACGGGCAGCGTCAACAAATTCTCTGACCAGATCGCGCCCCGGCCCTTGCTGCACGGCGTTGTAATTTGTCAGTCTGGTGTCCCAGAGGCAGAAGCCCTCATGGTGCTTGGTAGTCAGAACCATGTATTTCTGTCCAGCGCGCTTTGCCAGGCGTGCCCACTCGCGCGCAAAGCCGGGCTTGGGCTTGAAATGTTGCGCCAGAAGCTCATATTGCGGGATGGGAATGCCTTCCGATTCCAAAACCCACTCCTGTTGCCCGATGATGCTGTACAGGCCCCAGTGAATAAACATGCCGAAGCGCGCCCGCTGCCACCATGCAAGGCGGCGTGCTCGCGACTCCTCCTGGTAGGGCAGCTTTCCGTGCTCTGTCGCAAGAGGACTTGCCCCGGCTTCCTGCGCAAAGGCCGCGGGAGTTGCGGCGGCGATGGAGTTCGTTCCGATGGCGCCTGCCGCGGCAAGTTTCACGAAGCTTCTGCGTGAGATGGGTTCAAACGGCATGGATTCGAATCTCCTTCGTCAAGGGGCATGGTAGCAAAGCCAGCGGGCTGGTGGTGAGCATGTTCGAGCAGTGATTGGGGACTCGCTTGACAGGGCGCGGATGTAGGCCCGGATAATCAGGAACATGCGATGGATTGGCCTTGCGGCGTTGATGGTTTGTAGTGCGAGCGTGTGGGCGCAGGAAGCATTGGTATTGCCGGCGGCTGAAGGGTCAAGCAGTGGAGTTGGGGAGCCCTTTCGCTTTGTAGCCGATGGCCCAATCGGCCCTGGGTGGACGCGGCCCGATGAGATTGCGCGAAAGTACTTTCACGAAGCATTGCCAGCTTTATTCGAACGGACGCTCACGCTGAAAGGCGAATTGCCTGCGCGGACCAGCCTGAAATGGATTTTTACAGGACCTCATGCGGGCTTCACGGTTGAACTGAGCTCGAGCAAAGTCCGCATATCGGAACGGTACTACGACTCGATGGGCCTGTACGAGGGCCAGGGGAATTACCCCGAGAAGAAAGTGCTCGACGAGGAGCGCCAATTCGTGGGGCATGCACAAACGCTCACCGTGATGGCGGACTCGCATCTGGCTCTGAGAGTTTTGGTCAATGGGTTGCAAGTTCTGGATGCGCCACTGCTGTTCGATGTAACGCGGCATCAGCTGATGTATGTTGCTCCACGGACGGGCCATGAGGTGGTCGACGGCGTATTACTTCAACCCGACGTCCAAGCAACTACCGTTACAATCGCGCCACAAAGAACGCATCAGACCATGCTGGGATTTGGCGGTAGCCCCAGCATTCCAGCGTATGAGGGGCTCAGCGAAGACGGAAAGCGCATTTACTGGCAAATGCTCAAGCGCTATAACCTTTTGCTGTCGCGCGAGTACCCGATGGGTTCGGAACTTAAGGCGGATTTGAGCAACATGGGGAATCTTGCGGATGCAACACCGCACTATTATGGAGACAACTTCCCCAACGGTGAGGTATCGAGCTTCGAGTACAACAAGCACGTTATCGACATGGGCGGCGACGTGATCTACGAGCTGTGGGCACTGCCGTCATGGGCTACCGAAGAATACAACGGACCGCGGAGTGTGGATGCCTGGAATAAGCCGGTGAAGCTCGCGGCGAAGCCTGAGGAGTATGCCCGGATCGTCGTTGAGTTTTGCAAGCAGGAACAGGCGAAAACCGGAGTGGCTCCGCTGATTGTGGGCATCGAAAATGAAGTAGAACAGCCGCCGTCAGTGTTCAACGCAATGGTGCTCATGCTGCGGCACGAGCTGGACAAAGCGGGATTCGAGAAGACCAGGATTCACATGGCCGATGCGAGCTACATGTTCTATGGCGTCGAGCGAGCCAAGGAGCTGCGTAAAAACGCGGCAGTATGGAAGGCGATCGACTACACTGCTGTTCACGAGTATGACTTCCAGGAGTTCATAGCCAATCCGGATATGTACAACGCACGGATGCTGGCGATGCATGAGGCGAGCGCGGGCAAGGAGTTTCTGGCAACTGAGATTTGCTTCAACGATCCCCACTATCAAGAGCCTTCGTACCGAATTGCGCTTGCGGCGGCGCAACTCTACCACAAGAATCTGACCGAACTCGATGCTGTCGCCCTGATGTATTGTTGGATGCTGCTTGATATCGAGCAGCCAACATTTGGCGGATCGCGATCACTGATGGCGCCGGACAGAACCCTTGGATCGGCGCCCGTTGCGTCAAGTTTTGAATTGCGCGTCCTTGGCGCCTATAGCAGACATATTCTGAAAGGCATGCGGCGTATCGACGTTGAAACGGACGGCCAAGACTTGCTGACGACGGCATTTGCGGACGCTGAGAATCAGACGCTCGTAATGTTGAATCGAGGAGTGCAAGCGATGAAGGTCACGATCCACGGAAATACCGGGAATTGGAATCAGATGGAACGCACAGGACTTGAAGAAAACAATTCGGTTTCGGCGGCGCCTGCGGAAGTAGTGGTGGAGCCAGGCGAGATCGTAGTGCTTTCAACGGTGATCGCCGAGAATTGAACAAGGTGCGGTCACTGAAATCCGCGTTTCATTGAACGAAAGCAATTCCTGGAGCGCGACGACTCCGATTACACTTGCATGTCCTGCATTTCTCAGTAGCGAGGTGGCGTGTGCGTTCCAAGTGGTGCTGTATTGCGTGGCTGATTTTGTCGGGTGGATTTGGCGCTGCTTCTGGGCAGGTAACGATCGATCATCGTTGGTCAAATACCGATGCGCAGAGTTTGATCGGCTTGCCAATGGGCAGTCACAAAACGATCGTAGACAAAGAAGGCGATTTGAAATGGTCGCAGTGGAGCCTGAAACGCAAACCGCTCGATTCGCCCATCGGATTCAGCAGCCAGATGGATGGCGAGCTGGCCATCGCGGCGTTTTCGGGAGATGAGCCCTTCAAAGTGAGCGGGCAGGAGCTTTATCGGGGGCGCTATCCGTTTGTGGTGTCGAAGCTCGAATGCGGCACACTCGCGCTGGAGGAATTGGCTTTCGCCGTTGATCCAGACGCGAAGGCGGGTCAACTGCCAGACAAGAATTCGGGCACGCGGGGCCTGGACATGGTGCGGCTCGCGTTTCGCAATGACGGAGCGACGACAGTCGATGCCGAGTTGAAGCTGAGCGGTAAAGAGCGGAATCTACCGGGGCATGTTTCTGGACAAACTCTTATCACGAACAGCGGCGAGGATGTGGCATTGGTGAAGAATGCCGCAGACGCTGTTGCGTCGGGAGAAGACAACGGCTTGACGCTTGCTTTGCGTGTCAGCGTACCCGCTCACGGAGAAAAGACACTGTGGATCGAGCTGCCCTACGAGTGGCAGGCCGCGCGGAATGGAGACCTGTCGCAGGATAATGGTGAGGAGCTGCTTGCGCGGGCCGTTGCACAGTGGGACGATCTATGGGCGCACGGGACGAGGGTTGAGTTCCCGCAAACAGAGCTGAGTGACTTTTACTATTCATCGATTGCGT
>Ga0302319_10020067_pt1 | contig 12102 bp, 5 predicted proteins | sample Bog_T0_2_FD_203319 | JGI IMG/M metagenome (GOLD analysis project Ga0302319, IMG submission 203319) | Peat permafrost microbial communities from Stordalen Mire near Abisko, Sweden - Bog_T0_2 | ecosystem: Environmental > Terrestrial > Soil > Wetlands > Peat | place: Sweden: Abisko, Stordalen Mire... | reverse complement strand
CACGCCCTCATCTACGAGATCTACCCGCGTTCCTTCCAGGACACGAACGGTGACGGCATTGGCGATCTGAACGGCATCGTCTCGCGTCTCGACTACCTCGAGAAGCTTGGCGTCGACGCCCTCTGGATCGCTCCCATGTACCCGTCGCCCCAGGTTGACTTCGGCTACGACATCTCCGACTACGATGCCGTTGACCCTGAATACGGAAACATGGCCGACATGGATCACCTGATTGCCAGGGCTAAGGAACACCACATCCGCGTGATCCTCGACATGGTGCTCAACCACACCTCCGAAAAGCACGCCTGGTTCATCGCGTCCTCCAGTGCGCGCACCAACCCCAGGCACGACTGGTATGTGTGGAACGACGGCATCCCATCCAACGCGCCTGGTGTAACTGCGTATCAGAAGAAGTATGAGCACGAAGGCCGCGTCCCGCCCAACAATTGGGTATCGCTCTTCGGCGGCTCCGCCTGGGAGTGGGTCCCAGCCGTTCACCAGTTTTACTACCACAAGTTCTACAAGCAGCAGCCCGACCTCAACTGGCGCAATCCGGCGGTCGAGAACGCCTGCTTCGACGCCATGCGCTTCTGGCTCGACAAGGGCGTTGCCGGCTTCCGCCTCGATGCGATCCCCACCCTGTTTGAAGACGAGCAACTGCGCAACGAGCCCGAACTCGGCGGCCTCAACGCACAGGGCGACCCCAACCTCAGCGACATCTACACCAACCTGCTGCCCGAGGTGCACGGCGTGCTGCGCCGCATGCGCCAGCTCGCCGATAGCTACCCCGACGACCGCGTACTCATCGGCGAAACCTACCTGCCCGACACGCGCGAACTCCTCCAGTGGTATGGCGCCGACCACGACGAGTTGCATCTCCCCATGGACATGCTGGTCGGCTTCCATTCCGAAGGCGGCGGCCCAAGCTCCGCGAACGTCAAGCTCAACGCCAATCACCTCCGCACCACCATCGGTGAGATGGAGACCGAACTCGGAACCAACTGGCCCTTACTCGTCTTTGACAATCACGATAACGAGCGCAGTTGGGATCGTTTCGGCGACGGCCTGCACAACGCGCAGATCGCCAGGATCATCTCTACCCTGCTGCTCACCACGCGCGCCACCGCTCTTATGTACTATGGCGAAGAGATCGGCATGGTCACCTCCACGCCCTCCCGCAAAGAAGACGTGAAAGACCCCATCGGCATCACCGGATGGCCCTGGGAGAAAGGCCGCGACGGCGAACGCACACCCATGCAGTGGGCCCCCGGACCGCAGGCTGGCTTCAGCACCAACCCGCACACATGGCTGCCCATCCCGGCAAGCTACAAAGCAACCAACGTTGAAGTCGAGTCCTCAGATCCCGATTCGCAGTTGACCTGGTTCGGGAAACTCGTGGCCCTGCGCCGCTCCAATGCCGCGTTGCATGGTGGATCGATGACCATGCTGGACGCCGGTGCGTCCGACGTCGTCGCCTATGCACGCACGGCTGCCGATGGCGGCGGAGTCGTCGTCGCGGTCAACTGCTCCAGCCAGCCTCATACCATCATCCTCGACCTCGGCAGCACCAGCATCAAGGGCAATCACCTTACGACCCTTGCCACCAGCGATCCGGCGCTCAACAGCGCGAATTCCCTCAAGAGCATCACCCTCGCCCCTTTCGCCAGTTGGGTGGCCGAGGTCAAATAACGGTCCACCGGCCCGGGCCGATCCGACGATGAGGAGAGAACGATGAAGCCTGTGCCTGTGCGTGTTCTTTCGGGGGTGGTTGCCGTGATCATCGCCCTCCAGGCACTCATCACTGTCCTCGTCATCCACCGCGAGTCGCTCACTTTTGACGAGGCCAACCACATGTTCGCGGGCTACATGATGTGGCACACGGGTGACTACGGTCTCAATCCCGAGCATCCACCCCTTGTCAAACTCCTTGCGACTATCCCCATGCTCGGCCGCCAGCTGTGGGTACCACCGCTCAAGGGACGCGAATTCAAAGCGGAGGCCTACCTCAGCGGCCGCGATTGGCTGGCCCGCAACGATGGCGATCGCAATCAGCTCGTCTTCCAGATGCGCCTCGCTGCCGGGCTACTCGCCATCGCTTTCTCGCTCGTCGTTTTCTTCGCCGCCCGCGACCTCTTCGGCGACTGGGCCGCGCTCGCTGCGCTCGCTTTGGCCGCCCTCGATCCCAACATCCTGGCCCACTCCGCCCTTGTCACCACCGATATCGGCGTATCCCTCTTTTTCCTCCTAAGCACATGGGCCTTCTATCGTTATGTTCGCCAGCCTTCGTGGCCGCGCCTCCTGTTCGCAGCCTTCGTCGCAGGGCTCCTGCTCGCGACCAAGCATTCCGGCATTCTTTTCGCCCCAATGATGATGGTGCTCATCGCCTGCGAAGTGTTCACCGCCCAAAAAGGCGCACGTCGGCGCACCGCGCTCCGCCTGTCCGGCGCATTTTGCGTCATTGTCGTGCTCGGCGTTCTCGTGCTCTGGAGTTTCTATGGCTTCCGCTATGCAGCCAGACCTGCTGGGCTCCAAATGAGCACGACTGTGGCCCAATACGTTGAACCCCTCGGGCCCCATACCGCTGCCATCGTCAACGGCATCGCCAGCCTCCACCTCCTCCCCGAGTCCTATCTCATCGGCATGGTCGATGTGAAACGAGTGGCCCTTTTCTATCCCACTTTCCTCTTCAACACCAACTACTCGCACGGCGTCTGGTGGTACTTCCCTTGCGTCATCGCAATCAAGACTACTCTCGGCCTTCTCGCGCTCCTTGCCCTCGCAATATTTGCCATCGCCATGCGCAAACTCCGCTGGGGTCGCGAGCTCACGTTTCTGCTTGTGCCCGCACTCTTCTATCTCTTCATCGCGATGGTCTCGAACATGAACATCGGTTCGCGCCACCTGCTTCCCTTCTACGCCTATTGCTTCATCCTGGCCGGCGCCGGCGCTGCTGCACTCGCCCCGCAAAGCCGTCGCTGGCTGGTCTTGTGTTCTGTACTCATCGCCGCCCACATCCTCTCCTCCCTCGTCAACTTCCCCAACTACATGCCCTACGCCAACGAAGCCTGGGGAGGAGCAGCCAACATCCACAATCTGCTCAGCGATGCAAGCGTGGATTGGGCCCAGCAGCTATTCCAGGTCAAGGCCTGGCAGGATCGCCACCCCGGAGAAGAATGCTGGTTTGCTTACTTCGCGTATCCCGAGATCGAGCCCGAAACATACGGCATCCGCTGCCATCACCTTCCAACCCTCGACGTCTACTGGTCGGGCGGAGCGCAAAAGGTTCCCCCTGTCCTTGAAGGCACAATCCTGTTGAGCGCGGGCGACCTCTCGGGCTGCGAGTGGCCGGCCGCATCGCTCAATCCCTTCGATACTTTCCGCGGCATCAAGCCCGCGGAATCCATTGATCGCTCCGTCTTCGTCTACCGCGGACGTTTCGATATGCACCAGGCCGCTGCACTCTCGCGCGTGGAACTCGCCTCACAGTTCGTCTGGCAAGGGGACGCAGCCTCCGCTCTCCCCTTGGCGCAGGAGGCCGTTGCCCTCGATCCATCGTCGATCATGGCCCACCAGACGCTCGGCTGGGCGCTTGCCGGAAACCACCGAGGTGCCGAAGCCCGCCAGCAATGGCAACAAGCGTTAACTCTCGCCCGCAACCTCGACCCAGGAGCCCAAACCATGTTCGTGCCCGACCTCGAGGCTTCGTTGAAGAAGTAAGGCTCGACGCCGATTTGCCGCCGCGCTCGCCCACGGCCGCACAGCCCCGCAATATCCCCAAAAAATCATAGCCCGGATCAATCTCGATCCGGGCCACACACCCTTCAGCAAACTGTCCCCGCGCTTTCTACTTCAGATCGAAGCGGTCCAGGTTCATCACCTTCGCCCAGGCTGCAACAAACTCCTCCACAAAGGCCTTCTCGCCGTCGCTGCTTGCGTAGACCTCGGCCAGCGCCCGCAGTTGCGAATTCGATCCGAAGACCAGATCCACCTGCGTGGCTGTCCACTTCAGCGCACCAGTTTTGCGATCATGCCCTTCAAGAACGCCTTCCGCCACTTTCTCCCAATTCGTGCCCATATCCAGCAGGTTTACAAAGAAATCGTTGCTCAGCGTTTCCGGCCGCTTGGTAAACACCCCATGCTGCGCTCCGTCGTAGTTCGCGTTCAGCACGCGCAGTCCGCCCACCAGCACGGTCATCTCCGGCGCTGTAAGCGTCAGCAGTTGCGCCTTGTCCAGCAACAGACTCGCCGCATGTGCCTCATGCCCCTTGCGCGCATAGTTGCGGAACCCATCTGCCTCCGGCTCCAGCACGGCAAACGACGAAACATCGGTCTGCTCCGACGACGCGTCGGTCCGCCCCGCCGCAAAGGGAACCTTCACGTCATAGCCGGCCTTCTTCGCCGCGACCTCCACCGCCGCATCGCCCGCAATCACAATCAAATCAGCCTGCGAAACCTTCTTGCCATCCGTCTGTCCAGCGTTGAACTTTTTCTGGATTCCCTCCAGCGTCGTCAGCACCTTGGCGAGTTCTGCCGGTTCATTCGCCTCCCAGTCCTTCTGCGGCTCGAGCCGGATGCGCGCTCCGTTGGCGCCCCCGCGTTTGTCGCTGCCGCGGAAGCTTGACGCCGCCGCCCATGCTGTCCTCGCCAGTTCCGATGTCGTCAGCCCGCTCGCCAGCACCTCGGCTTTCAGCGCCTCCGCATCCTTCTCATTGATCAGAATGTGATCAACAGCCGGAACCGGATCTTGCCAGATCAGCTCTTCCTTCGGCACAAGCTTGCCCAGATAGCGCGCGCGCGGACCCATATCGCGATGCGTCAGCTTGAACCACGCCCGAGCGAACGCATCGGCAAACTCCTCGGGATGTTCATGGAATCGCCGCGAGATCTTCTCATAGGCCGGATCGAACCGCAACGAAAGGTCGGTCGTCAGCATTTGTGGCGGATGCTTCTTGCTCGGGTCGTGCGCATCCGGGACCATATCTCCCGCACTGACCTCGCCCTTCGGTTTCCACTGGTGCGCGCCTGCCGGACTCTTCGTCAGCTCATATTCATACTCAAAGAGGTTGTCAAAGAAGTCGCTGCTCCACTTCGTTGGCGTCGAGCTCCAGGTCACTTCAATGCCGCTCGTGATCGCATCCCCGCCTTTGCCAGTTCCGTGGCTGTTTTTCCAGCCCAGACCCTGCTCCTCGAGGCTCGCGGCCTCAGGCTCCGCGCCCACGTGGCTTGCAGGCGCCGCGCCGTGCGTCTTGCCAAACGTATGTCCACCCGCAATCAACGCCACCGTCTCTTCATCGTTCATCGCCATGCGTTTAAAGGTCTCCCGGATGTCCCGCGCCGCCAACACGGGATCGGGATTCCCATTCGGGCCCTCAGGGTTCACATAGATCAGCCCCATCTGCACTGCCGCCAGCGGGTTCGCCAGGTCCCGGTCGCCGCTGTACCGCTCGTCGCCCAGCCAGGTCGTCTCCGGACCCCAACTGATCTCTTCTTCCGGCTCCCAGATGTCCTCGCGGCCGCCCCCAAATCCAAATGTCTTGAACCCCATCGACTCCAGCGCCACGTTCCCCGTCAGAACCAGCAGGTCCGCCCATGACAGGCGGGTTCCATACTTCTGCTTGATCGGCCATAGCAGCCGTCGCGCCTTGTCCAGATTCACGTTATCGGGCCAGCTGTTCAGCGGAGCAAACCGCTGCGAGCCCCGAGCCGCGCCGCCGCGTCCGTCATGAATCCTGTAAGTCCCCGCGGCATGCCACGCCATGCGGATGAAAAGCGGCCCATAATGCCCAAAGTCCGCGGGCCACCACTCCTGCGAGTCCGTCATCAGCGCATGAAGGTCCTTCACCACCGCATCCAGGTCCAGGCTCTTGAACGCTTCGGCATAGTCAAACTCCTCGCCCATCGGGTTCGACAGCGACGAGTGCTGATGCAGGATTCCCACGTTCAGTTGCTGCGGCCACCAGTCCCGATTGCCCTTGGCCCCAAGTGTTGTGTTGTTCCCGCCCGTGAACGGGCACTTCGCTTCATTGGACATTATGCCTCCTATGATTCGTCGCCCGAAAACTGGCCACAATTCCCAGCGGACCCGCCGACGATTTCCGAGAGTGATTCTATCAACCGCGCCGTCCCTTGTCTGGCGACACATGATCACATCACTTCCAGCCGGTCGATGCTTCACTGATTTGTTACCGCCTGGAAACCAGAGAAGGTCCCAGGATTCCCTCGAAATGCGTGGTCAGGTTCTAGGGTCGGAGGAACTCTGCCTTGAGGCGATGTCACTGCCCGAGTCATCCTTTGCCTGTTTCGCAAGCGATCTGCGATCTGCCCAGTGCCAAAGACACCCTGCAATCGCTGTAGCGGCGAAGATCCATTTGACGAGCGGGATTGAAGCACCAATTCCTGTGAAGAACAAAGGAAAGTGAATCCACCTGCCAAGAATCGAATGGAACAGGGGCATCATGCCGTAAACAGCGCCTGCCAGAGGGAAATACCTATAAGCGAAAATGACTATCGGTAGACCAACGATGAATAGCAAGTGCAAACAGCCAGAAGTCCTGGTCGGGAGGGCCATGATCACCGCAAGGAGCACGGGCATGTTGATGAATGCACACCCTCCCAAAATCAGTTGATAACTCGTCACGGAGAACGGTCCGAACTGCTCAGCTTCACTCGCCAATTCCACGATCCCTCATATTCAATTGCTCACCGAACTTCCCCTCAGCACCGCACAATCTTGGCCGACTGAATTCCCTTTGTCGCGTTCCGCGTATCCACCACCAGCTTCGATTCCTCAACAATTGCCCGGTAGTCGTAACTCGAGTGATCGGTCACGATCACTGTCGCGTCAAATTCCCCAATCTCGTCCAATGGCGTGCTCACCATATTCAGGTCGTAGTGCCGACCGCGCCCCACCGTCGGAAAATATGGATCGTTGTACGCTACTTCTGCCCCTCGCGACCGCAGCAGCTCAATGATCGTCAGCGAAGGCGACTCGCGCAGATCGTCGATGTCGCGCTTGTAGGCTAGCCCCAGCACCAGGATCCTCGCGCCCTTCAGGCACTTCGACTGCTCATTCAACCCTGTCGACACTTGGTCCACGACGAAGTAGGGCATCCGCGCATTCAGTTCGCCCGCCAGCTCGATAAACCGCGTCCTGAAGTCAAACTCTCGCGCCTTCCACGAAAGATAGTACGGATCGATTGGAATGCAGTGCCCACCGAGCCCCGGCCCCGGATAAAACGCCTGAAACCCGAACGGCTTGGTCTTTGCAGCGTCGATCACCTCGTGAATGTCGATCCCCATCCGCATGCACAGTTGTTTCAACTCGTTCACCAGCGCGATGTTCACGCATCGATAGATGTTCTCGAGCAGCTTCGTCATCTCTGCCACTGAAGTACTGCTCACCGGCACGACGCGATGAAAGATTGTGCTGTACATAGCCTTCGCCAGCTCCACCGCAACCGGCCCGCACCCGCCCACCACCTTCGGAATATCGTGCCGCGCGACACTGTCGTTGCCCGGATCTTCGCGCTCCGGCGAAAAGACCACGTGTAGCCCTGTCTGCTCTTCACTTCGCGCCGCCCTCAGCCCATGCGGATTTCCCGCCTCGAGCAGCGGAATCACAACCTCTTCCGTCGTCCCCGGATACGTCGTACTCTCAAGTACGATCAGTTGCCCCTCGCGAACGTGCGGCGCAATCGATTCGATCGTCCGCTTCACGTAGCTCAGATCGGGATCGCTGTGCTCGTCCAGCGGCGTCGGCACGCAGATGATCACGGCATCCATCTGCCCGATCTCCGCATAATCGGCCGTCGCGCGAAACCCCGCACCCTGCGCTCGCTTGATCGTCTCTGGCTCGATGCGCACAATGTACGAACCGCCCGAGTTCAGCGCGCTCACCTTCGCCGGGTCAATGTCGAATCCTGTTACCCGAAAGTGTTCATCGCTGAAGAGCAGGGCCAGCGGCAACCCAACGTAGCCCATGCCGATGATGCCGATCCGTGCCTCGCGCGTTTGCATCCTTCTGATTGTGTCATTGGGGGTGAAACCGGGTGGGCCGTCCATTCCGTGAATTATATAGAGCTTCAACCTTCCATCTAAACAGCACGAAAGGCTCTACGGCCGCATACACACCGAATCCTTCGCAGCTGCACACCCTCATCCCGACGAGACATCCTCCCGCCCGTCGATTGATCGTTCTCCCGTCTGCACTCATGCGCAACACGGTTCTTGCCTGCGGGACTAGTCACCGGCCCTCTATACTTTCTGACGTAACGAATTGAGGACGCTTCCGCGACAGCGCGGTTTGGGATTACGATTTGCGCCCGTCGAGTTCGAACCATTCATGCAACTCGAAGGAGTAAACGATGAGATCGACCGCGCGGCGCGACTTCCTCAAGCAAGCAGGTTTCATGGGATCGGCCGCCCTCTCGGCCGGCATTGTGGCTGCATTCCCGCAGGGCGCTCTGGCTTTCGGCGGCGCAACCGCCATCCCAACGGAAGAGGCAGTTCAAGCCTCAACCGAACCCGTTGTGAAAAACCGCATCAAGTTTGCTGTATGCGGCATGAGCCACGACCATATTTATGGCATGATCCTCGCTGTCATGCGCGGCGGTGGCGAACTCGTTGCGGCATGGGCCGGCGAGCCAGACAAACTCGCTACCTTCAAAGCGCGCTTTCCCAATGTCAAAATCGCTGTAACACAAGACGAGATCATCGACGATTCCGCGATCCAGCTTGTCCTCAGCTCGCAGGTCGCCAGTGAGCGCGCCCCGCTCGGCGTTCGCGCCATGCGCCACGGAAAAGACTTCCTCGCCGACAAGCCCGGCATCACCACCCTTGCGCAACTGGCTGACGTCCGCAAGACCATCGCGGAGACCAAACGCATCTACGCCATCATGTACAGCGAGCGCCTCGAAGTGAAAGCCGCCGTCTACGCAGGCGACCTCGTCCAGCAAGGCGCTATCGGCAAAGTCATCCAGACCATCAATATCGCTCCTCACCAGATCGTCCAGGGTCATGGCGATGCAGGCGGCGGCGCAGACCGGCCTGAATGGTTCTGGAACCCTGATCAGTACGGCGGTATCCTCTGCGACATCGGCTCGCATCAGGTCGACCAGTTTCTCTTCTACACCGGCTCAAGACAAGCCGAAGTCGTCGAGTCGCAGATCGCCAATGTCCGCCACCCCAACCGTCCGCGCTTCCAGGACTTCGGCGACATGGTTCTCCGCGGCGATCGCGGCCTCGGCTACGTGCGCCTCGACTGGTTCACCCCAGACGGCCTCGGCACTTGGGGCGATGGCCGCCTTTTCATCCTTGGCACGGACGGCTACATTGAAATTCGCAAATACACTGACGTCGCCAATAAAAAGCAGGGCAACAATCTCTTCATCGTCGACAACAAGCAGGCTCGTTATATCGACTGCAACGCCATGCCCCTGCCCTTTGGCCCGCAGTTCGTCGATGACATCCTCAACCGCACCCATACCGCGCAGGATCAGGAGCAGTGCCTTCTCGCCGCTGAACTGGTAATCAAAGCCCAAATGGCCGCAAAATGGGTAACGCTGAAGGACTAGAGTCTCTGAATGCTTGAACACTGACAGGCTTGGGTGCCCCATCCATTCGCGTACTCTGCGGATGGGTGGGGTACGAAGGACCTCCAAGGCAATCTGCTCGGGTGCCCCATCCAATCCGCGGCCCTTGCGGATTGGGTGGGATGCGACCCGGCGGCCTTGGACCAGACCAACCCCGCCCCTCAGAATCGCACCACCACTCCCGTATTGATCCGCAGATTGTTCTGGTGGTTGTTCCCTCCGTTATCAAACGTCGTCAGCAGGTAGTCGGCTTCCGCCAGCCGAATCGACCACCGCCCCTTCAGCCGCCAATCCACACCGCCCCCCATAATCGACGCGAATGCCGCTCCCGCGTTCCCCACATTCGTGTCCGGCCCGTTCACCAGCGTCCCGCTCGCATGCCCAACCCCAACTAGAACTTGTCCAAAAGGTTGAAGCGCGAAGCGCCGCCCCATCTTTGGCACGTAACGCATCCCCGCTGTGTACGTGCTCATCGTCAGGCCGTATCCGCCGCTCCCAGCCACGGCGGTAACATAGGTCTTCGTCTTCAGGCCGTAGCTGCTGACCGCAGTTCCGCTCGCAATGCCGCCTGCATATGTCGCCGTCACGTCGCCCACCAGAGCAAACTGCCCGTCCCAGAGCGGCCACGCAAACTCCGCGCTCCCGCCATTCTGGTTGAAGCAGGTGCATCCGCCGGGAGGCGCATTGCTGCGCACATAACTATAGCCAAGCGCCAGCTCCGGTCGGGCCACTGGGTTGCTTACCTCTGTCGCCTGTGCCCACGCAACCCTCGGCCCCTCCAAGACTGCGGAGACCGCGGCGATCGCAAGCAGCATCCATGCAAATTGAACTCTGAATCGCATACGCGTCTCCTCTTACTGCACCGTTAGTGTCACGGTCGTTGTCTGTTGAATGGCCCCGCTCGTCGCGGTCACCGTCACCGTGTAGGTCTGCGTCGGCGCCTTAGGAATTGCAAACCCGCCGCCGCATCCGGACATCGCCGTCACTGCGCCAAACGACGCCAGCAGCAGCACCGCCATGGTGATCCACCGTCTGCGCCGCTTGCCAGGTATGAAGAACAATCCCAGACCAGCCAGTGCAGGCGCAGCCAGCGGCCATCCCACCTTCAACCCAGCCGTCTGCAATGTGCCCGTCTGGATCGTCAGCGTTGAGCTCGCCGGTGATCCGCCTGGCGTTACACTCGCGGGCAGGAACGTCCCGGCTGCGCCCGTTGGCAATCCGCTCACGGCAAACGTCACCGCGTTGTTAAACGACCCATTCTGCGGCGTCACCGTAATCGTGTACATCGCCGACCCGCCTGCGGAAATTGTCTGCGGCCCGGTCGGGGAGCTGATAGTAAACGTCGGCGCCGGCGATCCCGTTCCGTTCAGCGTAGTCGTTTGCGGAGCACCGGTTGCGTTGTCTGCCACCGACAGCGTCGCCGTCAGGCTCGCCGCCGATGCCGGCGTAAACGTCACACTGATCGTGCAGGTCTGCTGCGGCGCCAGGGAAGCCGGGCATTCGTTCGACTGGCCAAAGTCGCTGGGGTTCGCCCCTGTCAGGCTAATCCCCGTAATCGACACTGCTGTGTTGCCCGTGTTGGTCAGCGTCGCTGTCTGCGCAGCACTCGTCGTGCCCACCACGCCGGAAAACGTCAGCGTTCCCGGTGTCAGCGTCGCTGAAAGCACCTGCACCACAGTTACAGTCACGGTCACCGCGGGCGATGTGCTGCCCGCGTTGTTGCTATCGCCTCCATATACAGCCGTCACCGAATGCGCCCCGAGCGCCAGCGTTGACGTCGAGTATGTCGCCACGCCTGAACCGTTCAGCATGCCCGTCCCCAGCGTCGTTGCTCCATCCATGAAAGTCACCGTCCCTGTTGGCACGCTGCTCCCAGGGTTTTGCGTCACCGTTGCCGTGAAGGTCACGCTCGTGCCCGTCGCCGGATTCAACGAGCTCGCCATCATCGCCGTCGACGTCTGCGCCACGCTCACCGTCACTGTCACTGCATTCGAGGTGCTGCCTGCGTTATTGCTGTCGCCGCCAAACACGGCAGTCACCGAATGCGGCCCGAGCGCAAGCGTCGAAGTCGCGAACGTCGCAACGCCCGCCCCATTCAACATTCCCGTGCCTAGCGTCTTCGCGCCATCCATGAAGGTCACTGTTCCCGTCGGCACACTGCTTCCTAGGCTCTGCGTCACCGTTGCGGTGAATGTCACGTTCGTGCCCACATTCACATTCGCCGCACTCGCCATCAGCGCCGTCGACGTCTGCGCCAGGCTCACCGTCACTGTCACTGCAGCCGATGTGCTGGCCGCGTTATTGCTGTCGCCGCCATACACCGCGGTGACCGAATTCGCCCCGAGAGGCAGCATCGAAGTCGCAAACGTCGCCACGCCCGAGCCGTTCAGCATCCCGGTGCCCAGCGTCGCTGCCCCGTCCATGAACGTCACGCTGCCCGTCGGCGTTATCCCTCCCGTTGGCGGCGTCACCGTCGCCGTGAACGTCACGCTAGTTCCAACCACCACATTCG
>Ga0302319_10020066_pt1 | contig 12102 bp, 7 predicted proteins | sample Bog_T0_2_FD_203319 | JGI IMG/M metagenome (GOLD analysis project Ga0302319, IMG submission 203319) | Peat permafrost microbial communities from Stordalen Mire near Abisko, Sweden - Bog_T0_2 | ecosystem: Environmental > Terrestrial > Soil > Wetlands > Peat | place: Sweden: Abisko, Stordalen Mire... | reverse complement strand
TGGAGTCAATCAAGCCAATGGTTACGTGCTCGCGCTCGGCTAGCTGCTTGCCGAAGAAATAGGCGACTGCTGAAAATTTGGCGGCGGTTTCGGGTGTGCAGGTTGTCCAGGCAGTTGGTCCAAAATCGCGTTGCGGAAAGTTGGAAGTTTTGTGAGGGACGATGAGGAGCCGTAAGTTGGGCTGATTGGCATTACGAATTTCCTCGTCGGCGTTAGTAACTACGGCTGAGCCGGGAAAACCCGCAAGCGGCATCTCCATATTGGATTGGCCGGAAGCGAACCAAACGTCGCCGACCATCACATCCTCCAGTTCTAGGACGTTAGTACCTTTAACCGTCAGCTTGTAAGGTCCACCAGCTGATTTAGGAGGCAACGAAAGATCCCAGCGCCCTAGGCGATCGGCGATGGTATTTTGTTGCACATTTTTAAAATCTACTGAAACGCTTTCGCCCGGTGTGGCACTACCCCAGATATGAATTGGCTGGCCACGCTGCAAGACCATGTGGCTGCTGAGAAGCGCCGGGAGGTTTATTTCCGAGTGCAGCACGGCGTTCGCGTTTAAGAGGAGTAGAGATGGCAAACAAGCGAAGAGAATTTTGCGGGTCGTCATTGGTATTACATTCCTCGATTGACTTTAAGAAGCAAAATCAGCATATAATACATAATTATTTTCTTGCGGGAGAGCCGCGTTTGCACCGCCGTTCATCGCAGTAGTCCCAAGTTGCCTATTCTGCGGATTTCGCCATTTTCATTAAAAGGGGAAAGTCTAATGAGGATTCGCATGCTAATTCGAGTTATCTCACTTTGTTTTCTTTTCAGCGTGGGGATGTTTGCACAGCTCACGGCTGATGGCACTCTGATTGGAACAGTTACCGACAACTCCGGCGGTGTTCTGCCCAACGCCAATGTTAAGGTTCTGAACACCGGCACAAATACCACGCGTGAAGTTACCACTAATGGCGATGGCTTTTACCGGGTTGATCTTTTACCGGCCGGCAGTTATAGCGTGACTGTGACCGCGACAGGCTTTGCGCGACAGGAATTCGTGGGTATCGGTTTGGCGGTTAGTCAAACTACCACGTTGAATGCCACGCTGACAGTTGGCAATCAAAAAGAAATTGTGACAGTGGAAGGCGCCGCGCCCGTTGTAGATATGGCTAAGACCGACGTGAGTCTGCCTGTTAGTACGGAGCAACTGGAGAATTTACCGCTGAACGGGCGCGACTTTGTCAATCTTGCCTATCTGGCTCCCGGTGCGCGTCCGGTGAACTCATACGATCCGACGAAGAACCGTGCAGGTGTGTTCTCCGTGGATGGATCGAACGGGCGCAATGTGAACGTCACGGTGAACGGCATCGACGATAAGGACAACACCGTGGGCGGGCCGGTTATGCAGCTGCCGCTAGAAGCGGTAGAAGAATTTCAGATCAGTACGCAGCGTTTTTCGGCAGCCAATGGCCGGAGTGAAGGCGCGGCTATTACGGCGATCACTAAATCGGGAACGAACGAATTTCACGGATCGCTTTATTTGTTCGACCGCAACGAAGCGATGAACGCGACTGATTACTTCACGAAACAGGCGGGCGGCAGCAAGCCACCGTATTCACGCCAGCAGTTCGGCGGTTCGATTGGCGGCCCAGTGCGCAAGAGCAAAGACTTTCTGTTCTTTACGCTGGAGCGGACGCGCGAATCAACCAGCATTGTAGAGGAACCCAGTCTATACACGCAGTTAGTGTTAGCCGAACCCTTAGGCGCTAAACCGGCGTCTACCATTCCCACACCTTATTTTGATTGGCGCTACAACGGACGTTGGGATCACGTTATCAACGACAAGAACAACTTCTTTGTCAGCTACACGAATCAGAACAATAATGGGCAGAACGACCAATCCACCGGTACCAGCGATCTGACCGCGGGTAACTTCACCACCAACCAATTGATTCTCGCGAGCGCCAATCTAAACTCGGTGATTAGTCCGACGATTGTGAACGCGGTGACGGTTGGCTACCAATATTGGAACAACTTGATTGATTCCACCATTCGCGAACCAACTATTTCGTTCCCGTCCGGCGAATCGTTCGGAACCAACGGTAACGTGCCGCAGCAGTCTTTCCAAAAGAAGTGGCAGTTTAAGGACGATCTGTCCATTACGCATGGCAATCACAATTTCAAGGTCGGCTTCGATTGGGTAAAGGAACCGACGCTGGGCGGTTTCTTCGAATCGAATCCCACGCCAGCGGTAACGTTCGGCGTCGATCCTAGCGCCATTCTGGGCAACCCCGCGCTATACCCGCAAGGCTTTGCGACACCCGGATTAATTACGAACATTTCGGAGAGTTCAGGCGACCCTTATTATATTCAGCACGTGAACATGTTCGGCGTTTACTTCCAGGACGATTGGAAAGTGAGCAAGCGTCTTACTCTGAATCTGGGACTGCGCTGGGACAAAGACTTCGGGTTAGTGGCCGGACCGCAGGAAGCGCAAGCACGAGCTTTTATCGATCTGAAGGCGATTGGCAGCTCCTATGGCGGCGCGACGCCGCATGACGATAACAAAGACTTCAGCCCGCGCGTAGGTTTTGCGTATGACCTGACGGGCCGCGGCAAACACGTGGTACGGGGCGGCTTTGGTCTCTATTACGGACAGATCTTCCAGAACATCACGCTGTTCATGTTGCAGCAGGCGAACCCGACGATCTTCGGGCAGGTGTTGAATCTGAATAGCGTCGGACCGGGGGATACGAACGCCGATCCCGTTCCCGGAACGAGCTTGTTGCTATCGCAATTTCGTTACGGCATTGATCCGATTCCGCCGGTGCCCGCACCTTCCACCATACTGGGCGCAGGTGCAACGGGCCGCTTGATCGATCCGCTGTACCGCAATCCCTACACGGAGCAGTTCAACGTCGGCTACTCGTGGGAGGTTTCCGAAACGAGTGTGATTGAAGTGGACTACAGCCATGTTCTGGGGCTGCACGAATCGAAGAGCGTGCAACTGAATCCGAAAGGACTGACCTTTTCGGGACGGCTGCTGACGCCTGCCTTTACCGCTGCCGGGGTGCCCGCGCTCGGCAGTATCACCGACTTCGCACCGGTGGGCCGTTCGCGGTATGACGGTTTGAGCATTGCCTATCGGCGGCGGCTTTCCAAGCGTTTCAGCATCAACACGAGCTATGTGTTGTCGCGCGCGCTCGCGTACAACGGTTCCGCCGCCAACTTTTCACAGGCAGCGACCGATCCGTCAAACATCTTTGCGGCTCACGACTTTGGGCCATCGCCGGCGGATGAGCGACACCGTTGGGTGACCAGCGGGTTAGTCAATCTTCCTTGGGGCATCAAATTCGCGCCTATTATGCAACTGGCGTCGGCCCGGCCTTATTCGGCAAAGGAAGGCGTCGATTATTTCGGCGTCGGAAATAGCGCGACCACGGATTTCGCGGTCTTGCTAAACAGTGCTCCAACGAATTACAAGGCCACCGCCGGTTACACAGCGACACAGTTGCAGAGCTGCCTTGCTGCCTCCAATTGCCATATCTCGTCATTCGATGCGCTGCGCGGATCGCCCTTTTTCCAATTGGATGCCCGTGTAAGCAAGGGTTTCCATTTTGGTGAAAAGACGAACCTGGAATTTATGTTCCAGATGTTCAATTTGACCAATCGGGCGAACTTCGGCGGCGACTATCAGGGCAATATTCGGAGTTCAACGTTTGGAACGCCGATTGGGTTTATCACGCCATCGAGCGTCATTTTGCCGCAGGCTTTCACCGGTGAGGCTGGGTTTACGTTGCGGTTCTGAAAAACGAACCCAAAAATTGGGCCGGGGAGCAATCAAGAACTCCCCGGAACAAGCCCGAGTTAAAAGATGGAATAGTACTATAGTACCTATCCTGAATCGGCCGTAAGAAGTAGTACTGAAAGGAGTTAACCGCAGTCTTTCCAATGCTTTCAGGCGTTGTCTGATACCTTAAAACCCTAGTATAATTTGTTAGGTGCTCTTAATTTTTGGCGCTATTAGTCCTGGGGTCCTATTCACATAATGAAACGCAATTTTATAGAGCTGGCTTCGATCATTGGTCTGACTTTATGTTCAGTGAACTTGCAAGCGGATATTTTGATTGGTCCTGGCGGGGCATGGCAACCCTGGACTGCCGCAGTTCTAGGGCCGGATGCGGCTCCAACATACACTAGCTCGACACACCCTGGTCCCTATTGGAATAATTTTTCTGGTGACGGTCCGACGGCGAATATTGGTTGGTGTTTGACGGGCGGCGGCGGTTGTGTGATTGCAACCCCTCCGGGCGCGATCGCTTATTACGGCACGTCGACGGGCGCGGCGGTTCAGAACATGGCGCTTGTCAGTGGCGGCTGGACGATTACGGCGACGCTTTTAGGACAGTTGACCAATCAACTTGGGACTGCGGCCAATCCTGGGTATAACGTTTTCGGTTGGTACACGATCAATCCAAATGGCACGATTAGCGCAACGCCGCTTTGGAACTCCAAAACGGATACGATCGGACAGACGATCAGCTTCAATACCGGCCCGGCGGGCACGCAGTACGGGTTGTATTTGGAAAATATTCAAGGCTCCGGGACGTCGACCGTGGCCGATTACTTCTGGTTCATGAACTCCAGCTCCGATTACAGTACGGGCCCGGGTGCTTCTACGCCGGATACGAATCAGCACTTTGCGGTGTTTTGTAAGCCCGGCAATGATATAACGTGCGGTGGAACGTATTACATAGGGGTTGACGACACGAACAACGGCAATCAAGATTTCAACAACATGATTATCGAGTTGGCCACGTCACCAGAACCGAGCACGTACTCGCTAGTTGGTCTTGGGCTGGCATGTTGCTGGTTGGTCCGGCAGCGGAAGCACAAGCTTTCGTAGGCTATTCAATCTTTACCAGCGTGCGCGCAATTCACGGCGGGAAAATGCGTCGGTTATTCCGATGGCATACGTTTTGGGTGAGCGTGTATCTACATCGGTATCCGCTACCAACTTGCGCCAGCATTGGTCTGCGGCCAGGCAGAAAGCGCCGAGAGAGTAACCACGGGATTTAAGGCAACGACGGTGTGCCCACCAGAAAACGAGAGCGACGAATTTCATACTACAAGGTTGCCATAAATACTTTGTATTGTAAAGTACTTGTTATTTATTGATTCGGTCTTCGTCGGCTCCCGCTGCCTCAGCCTTTTCAGCTTGCGGCATCATTCTTGTTAAGCCGTAGAGTGACATTACGAAGGTGATCAGGAAAAGATAGACCGCTTTGGGTTCGGGAACGGTGGACACCGGGGTGTCTGTCGGCGGAATGAGACTTGGCGGACCAGGTGGCTGGATAGGAGGCGTCGCCGGCGGTGTGGGCGTTGTTGACGGCGGCGGTGCAATGGGTGGAAAGAGCATTGGCACGATCGGCATCACCGGGGTTACAGGCTGCACAGGGACCAAGGGCGGCAATTCAGGGGGCGGCGGTGCGGATGCTGGCGGTAAAACGGGCGGAAACCTTTCGATATCGACCGGCGGAATGGACGATAATTCGCCAAGGGCCGGCGTTTCGGCCAATTGCATGGGTGTACCTAATTCCATTGGCGGCATCGACAAAGCTTTAGCCGGAGGTTCTTCGGCGCTCGTTTCCTTGTGCGGCTTTTCCGATAAACGGTTGCCACAGCGCGCCCGTGCCCAACTGGAGCCATCTGTCAACAGCAGTTCACCCTTTGGAATTCTTAGTTTTTTCTTAGTCCAGTAGATCTTCTTCCGCAAACGGTACGAAACATATTGATAGCGGTCATCCGTTAGGCGTACCACCTCAGCCCTCTTCATGTTGAAATCGGCATAATGCTCTTTCACCAGAGGGTCTTCTTGATCGGCGTTTCGTAACTCTGCCGGCGAATAGGCTCCTCCGGGAATGATGGAGTAGGGATAGTTAGGATGCAAGGATCTGGCGTACGCTGGAACGGGTTCTCTGAGTGGCGCAGTGTGCCCGGCGATTGATCCGAATGCAGCAAACTTGCGAACTCCGTACGGGATTGTGATCCCCGCTACTAGAGCGCAGACGACGAAAACTGAAAGGCGGCCGATTTTCATTAGAGTGCGTACCCAGCGAACTTATCGGCCTAATTCGCTGTCTCCGACAGGGTCAGATCGACCTTAATACGGTGTTCCCAGTTCGGGTGACTGTCAATAAAAAAGCTGCCGAGTTCACGAACCATCAGCCTGCATTGCCTGGTTCGGAATTCTCGGCAGCCCCCTCCGTGAACTTTACTGAATGCTACGGGCCTCAGCTAAAGAAGGTAAGCGGGTTTGGATTGGTGCTCGTATCAAAACTCGCCAAATTCGGGAAGACCCTGGCGATGTTCGTTGGATCGGTGATGCCGAACCAGCGAATGAGACTTTCGCCGTATTGATCGACGGCCGCGGTGGGAATCCAGCGCCCGCGTCCGTCAAAATCGCTCGGTCCATTTAAAGCGAAGGTCGGGAAAGAGTTGTAAATTTTCTGACCCTTTACTGGGCCGCCCATCACCAGGTGATGACTGCCCCAGGCATGGTCGCTACCGTCGGTGGTGGTCGGCTGCATGGTGCGGCTGAACTCCGATTCGGTGAAGGTGACTACGTTATTCTGCAATCCGATTTCGTTCAAGGCCGCCCAGAACGTGCTGAGTGCGGCATCTAATTGCGGATAGAGATTGTTGTGCGCTTCCAACTCGCCCGTGTGGGTGTCGAAGCCGCCCAACGAACAGAAGAAGATTTGCTTTGACATGCCAAGGCCGGTGCCGGCTTGGTTCGCCTTCATGATTAGAGCCACTTGCTTCAACTGTTGACCAAGGCTGCCACTGGCTGCCGTGAAAACGGTATTCAGAGTCACGCCCGTGAGTGCATTGGTCAGAAGTTTGGCATTGGCGATGGATTGCGACATCACACCGTTCGCCGCTCCGTACAGGCTCAAGCCGGAATCAGTGGTCAGCAGGTTGTGGATAGCCACGCTGCGCGCTTGTGTCAGCGTGTAATCGAAGCCGCTCAGATTCAGATTGCCACCCGGATTCAGTTCGAGCTGTTCATCCGGACCCACTCCGAAAATGTCGTTGCCGGACACGGACATAAGAGTGGGGAATCCAGATGTATTCTGCGACTGAACGACAGCGGCAGCTCGCCCGCCCCAGCCATAGGTTGGATGGGACAACTGCGTGGGATCGGTGGTCTGCCATTCCTGCTGCTGATCGGCATGCGAAAACAGATTGGAAGGCAAATTGGTTAGATTCGATTTTTTGGTGAGCGCTGTCAAGGGACCGACATTGGCGGCAACAGCCAAATTACCGGCAGTAAACAGGCTTGCGAGTTGCGGCATTTTGCCGTGGAAATAATAGCCGTTTGAACTCTTATCGGTAACCAGAGTCAGCGCCGAGGTGGGCAGCGCGAGGTTGGCGGTTCCGCGAATCGTTTGGTAAGCGGTGTATTGATTTTCGGGAATGATCATGTTGTTTGAATCGTTCCCTCCATACAAGAACACGCACACCAAGGCTTGATAGCCGCTGGCTGAACTTTGCGCCATAGCCGGCATCAATCCGAAATTGCGTAGGGCGAGCGAACCAACGGAGGCCGCACCTATCTTTATGAATCTGCGACGTGAATGCATATTGTGTCTCCTTTTGTCCTTTCGCCTTAGTGAATAATCTGATACTCGCTCGAAGTGAGCGCTATCAATAGAGCAGCCTGGGCTTTCGTTGTGGCTGTGGTTTGCCCAACAATTCCGCTGGTAATGGCCGTTTGCAAAGCCGAGGTCATCTGCCCATGGAAAAACTGAGTGTTGATGGCAGTGATCAGGGTTGGGGTCGAACTGGCAGCGGTCACGAACGCTGAAATGTCGAAGGTGGTGCTTGCGTCCAACTTGCCGCTGTAGATCGTGGCGTAAATGTAGTTGGAGCGCGTGACCGCCGTTTGCGTGGAATTGAGTTGAAATTCGGGCGCGGTTAAGGCACCGGCGTGATAATCGGGCGAGAAGTAGCTGAAGACGCTGGGCGGATAAAAGAGATTTTGTCCGAGGTTCGAGGTGTAGTTGTACAGCGTCGAACTATCGTAAATTGTGCCGTTCATACCGCGGAGCAGGTTTTCCACTAACAAAACGGGTTCGCGGAGGTGGCCGAATTGCGTCAAATCGCCGCCTGCGTCGCCTGCGCGCGCTTCCGGGTCTGTCAGGATCTGATAGACCACCGACTTCAAGTTACCGCCCGTGGAAGAGAAAACTGCGGAGACTCGCGAGATATAGGCGGGACTGGGATTGCTGGTCACCAGGTGCTGGATCAGCTGTTTTGAGATAAACGGCGCCATAGTCGGATTGGCCATTAGACCTGCAATCACATCCGCCAAGTCCTGTTCCGCGGTTTGGCCGGCCGCAAGAGCAGTGGTGTGAACGGTGCCGTCGGGATAAGTGAAAGGCAACGATTTTGCCGTCGTGTCGTGCTGCGTTTCCAGACCCCTCGATTCAACGGGAACCATTGGCAAAAAGTAATTCGGACCCTGCGCGCCGGTCGGTGTCGCGGCATATGTCCAGCCGGTTAACGCGGCCGAGATCGCTCCGACGGTGGCTTGCGAATAAGTCGGGAGGGGAGTGTTAGAAGCGTCAACCACCACCGAACCATCCGGATTGAGGACGTTCAAGCCGACGGTGAAGAGCTGCATCACTTCGCGTCCATAATTTTCATTGGGCAAATAGGAACCGCTGGCTTTACGGTTGTTGACCATATCCAGGTACTGGCCCATGGCCGGATTCAGGGTCACGTCTTTTATTAATTGCGGATAACTGGCGAAAGCATCCTGTTGAAAAATGTTAAGCAACGGCGGAAAGGCGGCGGCGTAGCCGATTGTGCTTTCCTTGGAGACGACCCAAATTTCGCTTAAAGCGAAGGCCACTCGCTGGCGCAGTTGATCATTGTTATATAAGGCATTCTCGAAGAACTGAACTTGGACGCCGGCCATGTTGGAAAAAGCAGTGCCGGTAGAGGTCAACATCGGTTGGTTGGGATAGGTCGTCATCGGTGTTGCCACCTGATTAGCGAACCAGTTGTCAAAGCCTGTCGATTGCAAGGCCGCAACGGAGGCCGGCGTGGGTCCCCAAGTTGCTTGTTCCAAAATGCGCGATGCTGCCGCAGCTGACATCCCCGGTCCTGGACTCTGTGCTGTACAGAGAATCGCAGAGACGACCCCAACCGCAGCCAAGCGCATTGATGCGGATCTATTCATATTGCTCCCTTCGTTAGTACTACGTTGAGTGCGGTGGGCTTGCCCCTAGCAGTACTGCAAGTCCTACCGCTTCGACACTAGAACGAAGGAACTGGTATTCTGGTTTACCTGTTGTGCCGATGTTTATCTTTGTTAATGTGCCAGCTGATTTTTGCTGACAATGAAAAATTTTGGCTCCACTGGGTCAGAGCCTTAATCAGAACGGATAACGATGAGTCTTAGTCATACGGCAGATCTGCAATTGGAGCGTATTGCCGTCAATGAGTTTCTCAATCAACTCCTTTGCGGCGAAGGCACTGGCGGCGATAGCAGCATTGTTCAGGATGCGATGAGGTATGCGGTTTTAGGCGCGGCTCAACGGGTCCGCCCTATTCTGGCGTTGCGTATTGCCCAGATGGTGCAGGCCCCGACGGAATTGACCCTGCGCTTGGCCGCGTCGGTGGAACTTCTGCACTGCGCTTCCCTGGTTGTCGACGACCTTCCCTGCATGGACGATTCTCCCTACCGGCGCGATAAAGAGTCGGTACACGTCAAATTTGGCGAAGCTACTGCGATCCTAGCTGCTTTTGGATTGGTGGCGCTGGCGGCACGCAGTGTGCTGGAAGGTCCCTGTACGGAACGATACCGCTCCAGAATGGTTGAGTTTCAAATTGCGTTGCTGCGAAGTCTGGATTGCTCGGGCCTGATCGCTGGGCAAGCGCTGGATTTGCAGTGCAACACTTCGTCGTCTGCCATTTCAGAGCTTAAAACGGTTCCATTGTTTAACCTCTCCGTAATGGCCGGTTCACTGCTGGCGGACCTGCAGGCCAACGAACGAGCCTTACTGAATTGCTTCGGGCGGGAATTTGGCTTGGCGTTTCAAATGAGTGACGATTTGTTGGATGGTGAAATGGTGAGCCCGGAGCCATTTGAAGAGAAGTTGTCTACCTTGCGCGCCGCCATTCGCCCCTTCGGCCCCGCCTCGGCTCCGCTCGAAAATCTGATCGACTATTTGCATGCCCGCATCCCAGCCCTCCGCGTCCGTTAAGAAGTCTGTGGTCGTGATCGGCAGCGGCTTTGGCGGGCTGGCTACTGCCGTCCGTTTGCAGACCAGAGGCTACCAGGTTGAGCTGTTTGAAGCTCGTGATAAATTGGGCGGCCGTGCTTACCTTTATGAGCAAGACGGCTTTAAGTTCGACGGCGGCCCCACCGTTATCACCGCGCCGTTTCTGATCAATGAACTGTTCAGCGGAGCAGGGAAGAACCCGGCCGACTATTTTCGGCTGGTTCCTGTGGACCCGTTTTACCGCATCGAGTTTCATGATGGCCGTTGGTTTGAGTATGGCCAAGACGAGACGCGCACGGAAGAACTGATCAGACAGTTCGCTCCTAACGACTTGGCGGGTTATCGCCGCTTGGTGCAACATGCCAAGGCTGTTTTTAAGACCGGCTTTCTGGAGCTTTCGGACAAACCGTTCTTGAAATTTTCGGACATGCTGCGGGTGGCTCCGGATCTGATTCGGTTGCAGTCGTATAAAACCGTCTACCAATTTGCGGCTGGCTATATAAAGGATCCGATGCTGCGCCGCGTCTTTAGCTTCCACCCATTACTGGTAGGCGGGAATCCCTTTCAGACGACGTCTATCTATGCCTTGATCCACTATTTGGAGCGGGAATGGGGTGTTCATTACGCTATCGGGGGGACGGGCGCTATTGTGGCCGCGCTCGGCAAGCTATTCACAGAACTAGGCGGGCGCACGCATCTTTCGACAGCCGTTTCTAAACTGCTGGTGGAGAATCGCGAAGCCAAAGGCGTGGTCACGCAACAGGGCGAAACGTTTCGTGCGGATGCGGTGGTCAGTAACGCTGATGTGGCGAATACTTACTTGAAGATGGTGGATGCCAGCGATCGGCCTAAATATACTGCGTCCAAGTTAAAGGGCATGCGCTACAGCATGTCGCTGTTTGTGATTTACTTTGGCACCCGCAAACAGTATCCGAATATCAAGCACCACACCATTATCTTGGGTGAACGTTATCGCGAGTTGCTGACAGAGATCTTTGACAAAAAAGTTCTTGCTGGCGACTTCAGTCTCTATCTGCACCGCCCTACAGCGACGGATGCCAGCATGGCTCCTCCTGATCACGAGTGCTTTTACGTCTTGGCGCCGGTTCCTAACCAACTGAGCGGTATCGATTGGCGGGAGCGTGCGAAACCGTTTCGAGACGCGATAATGAAATTTCTCGACGAGCGCTACCTGCCGGGTCTTCTCGATAATGTAGTAACAGAGCGGCTGTTAACACCGCTCGATTTTGAAACCACTTTGAATACCTATAACGGCACTGGTTTTTCGTTCGAGCCAATCTTCCGCCAGTCGGCCTGGTTTCGGCCGCATAACGAATCGGAAGACATTCGAAATCTGTTTTTCGTTGGCGCGGGTACGCATCCGGGCGCAGGTGTGCCGGGTGTTTTGTCGTCAGCAAAGATTGCGGAGAAGCTCGTGTGTCAACGGCTGGGTTAGCGGAGTTATATAAACAAGCGGCTGCCGCTACCGCCGAAGGCTCTAAAAGCTTTTACTTCGCCACTCGTTTCTTTCCTCCCACTCTTGCGCAAGCCGCCCACGCCGTGTATTGGTTCTGCCGTTACACGGACGATCTTGTTGACGAGTGCCCGGACATAGAGACCGGTCGCCGCCAACTGGAAGATTGGGCCGCGCAACTGAGCAAGGCGCAACAAACGAATACGACCGATCACCCGGTTCTATCTGTATTCCTTGACACAGCCCGACGCTATCAAATTCCCATGCAGTATCCATTCGAACTGATCGAAGGCATGCGGATGGACCTGAACCAAACCACATACGAAACGTTTGAAGAGCTGCGGG
>Ga0302319_10020065_pt1 | contig 12103 bp, 8 predicted proteins | sample Bog_T0_2_FD_203319 | JGI IMG/M metagenome (GOLD analysis project Ga0302319, IMG submission 203319) | Peat permafrost microbial communities from Stordalen Mire near Abisko, Sweden - Bog_T0_2 | ecosystem: Environmental > Terrestrial > Soil > Wetlands > Peat | place: Sweden: Abisko, Stordalen Mire... | reverse complement strand
TTTTACGCCGTCGGGCCAGCGAATCTCAACTTTGTCCACCGTTGTACTCTCGCCCAATCCAAAATGCTGACGGAAGTCGTTCGAGGACATGAAGCTGCCACCGCTCATCACATCTCCGCGCTGCCGCATGCCGCCGGCCGTCAAGTACACCGTTGAGCCCACCGCATCGCGAGGGCTCTTGGGGCCGCCGGTGAGCAACAAGCCCACCCAGTGGTTATGATCGTCGTTCACATTGCGCAGCAGAACGGGGGTGTGGTCAATGCAGTTGATCACTACATCGATTTTGCCGTCGTTAAACAAGTCGCCAAAAGCCGCGCCACGCGATGGAATCACATCGGCGAGTCCGGTGCCCTCGACCGCGGGCATCACCTCGAACTTCTTGCCGTGATTCAGGTTGTGAAACAGCAGCGGCCGCTCGGCAAAGGAGGTTCCCCAGTTGTGTTGATCGACCTGGGGGTAGACATGGCCGCTGACGAACATCAGATCTTTCCAGCCGTCATTGTCGTAATCAAAGAATGCGGTGCCCCAACTGAGGAAGGGATAAGTGGGTTCGGCAATGCCCATCTGGGGAGTGACGTCGACAAAATTGCCATCACCATAGTTGCGGTAAAGGGTCTTATAGTCGTCGGAGAAAGTTGTGGTGTAGAGATCGAGCCGCCCGTTGTTTGTGGAGTCTCCCACAGCCACGCCCATCGAGGCAGTCTCACGGGCATCCTGGTTCAGCGCGAAGCCAGAGTAGAAGCTTGCATCCTGGAAGGTTCCGTCGCCCTTGTTGATGTAGAGATAGTTGGGAGATGAATCGTCGGCGACAATCAGGTCCACTTTGCCGTCGTCATCGATGTCGACAAAGGTTGAGGAGAAGCCGTAGTAATGGCGCTTGTCGCTGACGCCTGCTTTCTCGCTGACGTCTGTAAAAGTCCCATCGCCGTTGTTGTGGAAGAGGTGGTCCGGTTCACCGGGCAGGCCGCGCGGACCGCACATTGTCTGTGCGCCGCGGAACTGACAGTTTGCAAAGCCCATCTCCTTCGATCCGGAAGTGGGCAGATGATTCATATCCCAATGGACGTAGCCCGGCACGAAGATATCGAGAAGCCCGTCACCGTCGTAGTCGCCAAAGCTCGGGCCCGTGGACCAGTTTCCAAGTTGAATGCCGGCTTTCTCTGCAACGTCAGAGAACGTGCCGTCGTGGTTGTTGTGGTAGAGGCGGTTCTTGCCGTAGTTGCCGACATAGATATCGGGCCAGCCATCGTTGTCGTAGTCTCCAACCGCGCAGCCGAATCCCCAGCGGTCATTGGTCACGCCGGCGATGTTGGCAACATTTGTGAAAGTGCCGTCATGATTATTGTGAAAGAGAGCGGCATGGGGCGGCTCGGTCTTGCCATCCAGAGCATCATAAGTCGAGCCATTGACCATGAAGATGTCGAGCCAGCCATCGTGATCGTAGTCGAGAAGGCAGACGCCGGAGCCGACCGTCTCCAAGATGTAGGGCTTCTCGGGAGTGCCCATCTTATGCTTCCAGGCAGTGAGGCCGGCTTTCTCAGAGATGTCTTGAAAGACGATAGGACCGGTCTTCACAAACCCACCCGCAGTGATGGGTCGCTTCTCGGCATCGAGCACGGGAGCAAAGACTCCACCTGTTGCAGAACCACTCTGTTGTTGAGGAAGAGTGGCCGGGGCGCTGCCTCCATAAAGCGGCGGCTGCGACGGGGGCGGTCCCTGCGAGACGGCCGTAGCGCAAAGAACGATGGATGCAGCGAACGCAATACCTGAGCCCAAGCGCCTGGGGGCGACAAAAGAAGCGCAATCAATCAAGATTTGACCTCGTGTTGAGGGGAAGTCCCTACGCGTCCGATTTCATCGTACTCCAGTGGAAGTGTCTTCGGTCAACGGGAGGACGACCTTCTAATCCGAATGATGGATACGGTCAGGAGTCCCAGGGAATTCACTCTCCACAAGAGGGACTCCGACGGACCGGAATGCAGCGCGGCCTGCACCCACGCATGCAATCTCGTCCGAAAGATTGGTTGAAGAGCCAATCCTTAGACCATTGTGCGACGGGTTTGGTTAGCGCAACATGGCTGCGGCGAATGTGTTCCAAAATAGCGATTGTTCTGTGTGCGGTGTGAAGCATCGATGGGAGCGCAATTGGAGGCAATTTCGAGATCGGCAGCCGGCGCAAGGACGGTTGCAACCGGCACATTCAGCCGGGCGTGGGTACTGTTGCTCGCAGCGGGTTTTCTTTCTCAGTCCGGCGTTCTGCATGGACAGAAAACCCAGCCCGCGGGGGCCACGGAATCCCCGATGAAGCTGCACTATGAAGCCGCATTCAAGTTTCAGGGTGCGGGAGATATAGTGCGTGCAAACTCGGAGTACAGGCTCTATCTGTCGATGGCGCTTCATCGCATCGCGAATGGCCATGCGAATCTAGGGGAGTATGCGCACGCGGTGGAGCTCTACGAGGAGTCGCTCAGGCTAGCGCCTGACGATGAGGAACTGAAGATCGACTATGCCGCCGCGGCCTTGGGCGGAGCCGATTGGGAGAGAGCGAAAGTTCTGGCGACGGCTGTGCTGGATTCGCTGAGCCGGAATGGGCAAACCCCCAAAGCGAAGGCTGTCTCAATCCTTGGCCAGGCTCTGCTGGAAATGGGTGAGCATCAGGAGGCGTTGCAGCAGTTCAAATTCGCGGCGGAGTTGCATCCAACATTCGACACGTCTTCCCAGGTGGCGGCGGCTTATCTGGTGCTGGGGGATCAGTTGAGCGCCGCGAAGATACTTGACGAGATGCCGAAGAAGTACGGGGATACGGCGGCACTCCATTTGAAGTTGGGCGCGTTGTATGGGAATTCAAAGTTCTTTGAAGCGGCCATTGCTGAATTCAAGAGGGCGATTGCGATGGACGATCGCATCCGGGGCGCGCATTATTCGCTGGGCGCCAGCTACATGATGCAATCGGGCGAGCCGGGGTACGAAAAGGCGGAAGTGGAGTTTCGCAAGGAACTGGCAATCAATCCGGAAGAAACTCTTGTCTACATGCCGCTCGGCAAGATTCATATGAGCCGGCATCTGTATGCGGAGGCGGAGGCAGAACTGAAGCGCGCCGAGGAAGCAAACCCGCAGAGCGCAGTGATCCTTTTTGCGCTCGGCCAACTCTACAAAGAGACAGGGAAAACTTCGGAGGCGGAGCGCGTGCTACGTAAGTCGATTGCTCTAACGCTCGATCCATCGACGGACGACTATGAGGTGGAGCAGGCGCACTACTGGCTGGGCAGGCTTCTTGTGGACAGCGGGAACACAGCGGAAGGGCACAAAGAGCTGGACATCGCGCGTAATCTGCTTTACCTCAAAGAGCAACAGGTGGAGTCGAGATTATCTGGAGGGTCTTTGGTTCAGATGTCTCTGGAAAGGACTCACGCGGCTGATCCGGGAAAGTTAGTCGAATTGAAAGCATTCGAGAAGCAATCCGGGCCGATCATTGCCAGCAGCTACGACAATCTTGGAGCCAATGCAGCAAACGCGGGCGAATTCGGGGATGCATCCAGCTACTTTGAGCAGGCCGCAAGGTGGAACCCAGCGCTCCCCGGCATCGACGAGAACTTTGGCCGCGCCGCCTTTGCAGCAAGGGAGTATGTGAAGGCGGCAGTGCCGTTAAGCCGGACGCTTGCCCTGCGTCCGGCAGATGCGCATGTCCGCGCGATGCTGGGGCTGAGCCTTTGCCTGACGCACGATTACGCCCGCGCCCTGCAGACGTTGCGGCCGATTGAAGCAAAAGTGGATTCGATTCCGGAGCTCGCGATTGCGTATGCCGGCTCAATGGCAATCGCCTCGAATTCGAACGATGGGATGGCTCGGCTGGAATCTCTCGAGCAGGCTCATTCGGAGATCCCACTTGTTCACTACCTGCTCGGGGAGACGTATCTGAGCAAGAGGCTCTACAGCCAGTCCGCGGACGAACTGCGCATCGCATTAAGGCTGGACCCCTCGAATGCAGAGGCGAAGAATGCCTTGGTGTTGACCGACCTGGCACTGGGCCAACGGACGGAAGCACTAGCAGTGCTATCCGAGTTGGCTGAGTCCGAATCCGAGGGGGGTGAAGTCCATTATCGGCTGGCTCAACTGCAAATCGAATCGGGATTGGCGAAGGCCGCAATTGACAGCCTGGAAACTGCGATAAGACTCAACCCCACGGTTGCCGCTTATCACCAGGAATTGGCAGAGGCCTATCGGAGGAATGAACAGCCGGAGGAGGCCGAGCGCGAAACGCGGCAATCGGAGTCGCTGCAAGAACTTGGGGGCTTCAACTAACGATTGGGGGCCGGCAGTTGAGAGGTTGAGCGCGCGTCGGGTCGGCGTAGCAGGCTTGAACAACGACGATCTCCAAATGCTTGAGCAGTTTTGACCGGCCAGATTCGAACGAATTCGCTCACAATCTACTAGCTGCCTTATCGGCGCCCAAGAGCTGCCGATCTTGATGCAGCGTCATCCTAGAGGAGCGACCAATGTCCGATCAGAATCCGTCCGGCCTGTCAGATAACGCCGCAGGTGGCATTGCCTACATCACGATGATTCCGGCAATCGTCTTCCTGATCATCGAGCCCTTCAAGAGAAGCCCTCTTGTACGTTTCCAGGCGTGGCAGTCGATCTTTTTCTTTGTTGCCTGGGCGATTGTGAACATACTTATTGGGGTTGTGCAGCATCTGGTTCCTTCGGGTGTCTTCCTGACCTTGACTGTCATGCAGTTGGTGGGCCTGGCCATCTTTGTTGTATGGCTCATCGTCTTCATCAGCGCCTTCGCCGGCAAGCAGATCAAGCTGCCTATCATTGGCAACCTGGCCGAAGCACAGGCGAACCGGTAAGTGCCGTTTGAGTCCGGGGCTGAAGCCCAAGCTCATTCGAAGTCGTCGGTCATTGCTCTGAGGCCGATGCTCCCTCGGGTTGGGTCACGATGGCTTCTGTCATCCCACCCATTCGCGGTTAGGCTGCGAATGGATGGGGCACAGCTCGTTTTCTGCGTTGCGAATTGGGCTAGAAGTGGTAGACGACGGAGAAGCTGGCCTGCGGGTTCCAGGTGCGGTGAGCGGAGTAGCCGAGTTCCTTGGAGTTGTTGATGGGGGAAAACGACGCGCCAATGTCGTCGCCGGTTGCGCGCAGAGAGAAGCGGTTGTTGACCTTGTACTCCATGCCGCCGCCGAAGCCCCCGGCGAAAGAAGTTGCCGGGATCTGACTTTCGCCGCCGGAGTGCTCGATTCCGATGAGCCCATGGAGGAATCCGCTGAACTTGCCGGTGATGTCGGCATGGACCGCTGGCCCGGCTAGACCGGAGTAGAGGCGGGGATCACCGGGGTTGGGATTTGAAGGGTTGGAAGAAATGGGGAATTTGTAATAGCTGCCCTCGGCAGTGAGGCCGAAGTACCTTCCAAAGTCCCGGGTGACGCCGGCCTTGAGGCCGACGAGGCCATAGCGCGATTGGTTGACTTGATTGAGGCTGGTGTATGCGAAGCCGACGAAGGCTTCCCATTTGTAGTCGACGTCAGCGCTATCGGCTGAGGGCTTTTTGCGGTCGGAGTCGACCTGAGCAGAAGCGGGGACGGACAAAATCACGGCCGAGATCACGGCCAGCATCGTAAGCAACAACGTTCTCTTCAACGGGTAACACTCCTCAAAGGCGCGCTGAGCTCGGCATGCGGCGGACAGGGATCGGAATCGGGCCCCATAGCCAATCGCCGCAGCTCGAAATCGCTGTTTCTAGACTATCCTCTCGACCCCGGTAAGAAGAAGTGGCGAGGAGAAGAGGCAGGGTGTGGAGGGTAGGGTGTCGGGGATGGGGAATGGAGAAGGACAAGACCCAAGCCTCAGAACGCCGTGCATGGATTGCTTGAGGGTGAGACGGCGGGCGGGGCGGGAGGGAAGCGAATACGGCGGGAATGCGTTTTACGAACGAGCGAACGCGAGAAGTGGCGCTATGTCATTCCGGTCGGCCGCCTGGAGAGCGTCGATATAGCGGCGCCGCGGATCTGCCAGGGCGACGATGTCTGCTCCGCCCCAGGTGAATAAAGTTTGGCCCTGTTTCCGCGCCAGCACGTCGGCGATGAGTCTTGCATGACAACCGTTGCCATTGGCGAAGGGATGGATCGAGACGAGCCGATGGTGAAAGCGGACGGCGATCTCGTCTGGTGAGAAGGTCTGGTGTTCGAGCCAGTAGCGGGCATCGCCCAACAAAGCGCCGAATTTGTCGCGGATTTGGTAGTGCGGGATACCGATGTTTTTTTCGGAGGTCCTGTAGACGCCCGCCCACTTCCATGTCTGGTCGAACATTCGACGGTGCAGGTCTCTGAGATAAGGTTCGGTCAGTGGATCTTGCCGGCGAATATTCCGCGGAGCGAGGGCCCAGTCATAGGCTACTAGGATATTTGCCCTCTCGAACTCGTTAAGCTCTTCCTTCGTGGCGAGGTTGGGAACGAGGTCGGCTTGTTCGTCGGGAGAGAGCGGGGTATTGGCATCTCCTGTGGCGAGGATTGTCATGTCCGTTTAAGGTCTCTTGTGAGTTGCTGCGCCTCTGCATCGATAGCCTGCTCCAGATTGCCGCTCGCCTGATTCTCAAGTGCCATCGAATGCTCGACACGCAGGACGTTTGCTTTGGCGGCAGCGCGCGCGCGCGAAATCGCGAGTTCTTGAAGAGTGCGCGCGCGGGGGACGAAGGCGTAGACCATGTCACAATCGAGCGCGTTGGCATAGGCCCGCAAGCTCTTGAGAGTGATCCGGTCCTCAGCCTCGGCCTTCTCCTGCTGCACGACCAGCGACCGGTTCGTTTGCATTCTCCGGGCCAAGTCCGCGGAGGAGACGCCGAGCGCCTCGCGGATGGCGCGAATCCAACCCTTCGGAGGGCGGGCTGGTTTCAGTGACCGCAACGTGGCTACGGCTCGGTCGAGCTGCCGGGATCGAAGTTGTCGAAAGTGGTTGCGCATCAGGGTGGTTTCCGTTTGAGATTGACTATTTAAAGATAGCACGAATTGGTTGATTTGGATATATATAGATAGACAAGACATGAAAAATGACTATCCATAAATAGCCGATTGAGCTCAATTGCTTTGATGTTTCTAAGGCAACACCGAGCGAAGATTGCGACGAATCTAGTGTCCAGAGGCGAAGGATGGTTGCGTAATTTTCGAATTGCAACGGCGGGTTCTTCAACCGATTTTGGCGCAAAAAAACGCGCCAAACTTCGTCCAGGATGAACAGGAGTGGGGTGGCATAATTTCTCCGCTCCCCTACGGCGCGCGAGGGATTCTATTGCGCAGGTTTCCCAGGGTTTCAACCTGGGCTATTCTCTTAGCCTCCCTCCAGGAGGCAGAACGTTCATCGGCCCAGGAGGCACAAGGTTCCTCTGTCGGGGATGCAAGGCGGCCACCCGCGGGCGTTACTCGTCATAGCGAGTATGGATGCTCGGGATGACAGCTCTTTCGTAGAGCAGGCTTCTGACTCGGGACACCGGGCGCTAGGAGTTCGATGGAGCGCCGATCGCGGCGGGGAGGGTGAACTGGAATTTGCTGCCCTGGCCGGGGGTGCTTTCGGCCCAGATGCGTCCGCCATGCTGCTCGACGATGCTTCGGCAGAGAGCGAGGCCGAGGCCGGTGCCGCCAAGGGCGCGGGAATCTGAAGCGTCGCCCTGCTGGAATCGATCGAAGATGCGCTCGAGCTTCTCGGGCGAGATGCCGCGGCCCTCATCTTCAACACTGAAGGTGACCTGGCCCTGGGCGATGGGCTGGGAAGATGGTTCCCAGGCCTCAGAATCGAGATCTCCACCCCCCGGACGAAGATCTGTCCGCGGGGACCCCGGACCTGGGGCACCCGCGGGCTGGCCGGAGGGTTGGGCGGAGAGGCTGATGGTGGTGTCGGGGGGCGAGAATTTGAGGGCGTTGGCGACGAGTTCGTTGAGGACCTGGAGGATGCGCTCTTCATCGGCAAGGATCCGGATGGGCGCCGCTTCGACGCGAAGGGTGATGCGGGCCTGGGTGGCATGCGGGTAAGCGACATCGGCAGCGCGGCGCAGCAGGACCAAGGCCTCGACGGGCTGGCGGTCGAGAGGCAGGTTGCCTTTGCCGACGCGGTCGAAGTCGAGGATGTCGTTGACAAGGCGGATGAGGCGGTCGGAGTTGTCGATGGCCATATCGACCAACTGATGCTGCTTTTCAGGCCGGCGGTCGAGCGAGCCGGAGGCTATCAGGCCGAGCGAGGCGCGGAGCGATGTGAGGGGCGTGCGCAGCTCGTGGCTAACGGTGGAGATGAACTCGTCCTTCATTTTCTCAAGGCGGCGGCGCTCGGAGACGTCGCGGAAGGCGACGACCATGCCGGAGACGCGGCCGTCTTCGAGGATGGGATTGGCGCTGTACTCAACGGGGAAGGCGGATTGATTGTCGCGCCAAAAGACCTCGTCGCGCATGCGGATGGACTCGCAGCGGCGGAGGGCCTGGAGGATGGGGCTGGTGGAGCGGGAGTAAGGCGTTCCATCCGAATGACTGTGGCGGATAACTTCGTGCATGTCGCGCCCGGTGAGCTGCTCGGGGTTGCAGCCGAGGGCGGCGGCGCCGGCCTGGTTGACGAAGGTGATGCGGCCTTCGAGGTCGATGCCGTAGATTCCGTCGCCGACCGACTCGAGGATGAGCTCGCGCTGGCGCATGGCCAAATGGAGCGCCTGCTCTGCCTGATGCTGTTCGGTGATGTCGATGCCGTGGTTGAGGACAAAGGGGCGCTCGCCGGGCAACTGAAGGCGGCGGCTGCGGAAGGCGATACGGCGGTAGACGCCGTCACTGCGGCGGAGGGCGAGAGCGCCCTGCCACTCCTCGCTGCTCTGGAGGCTCCTGAGGCAGTCCTGGAAATCGGCGCTGCCTTGATTGTCGAGCAGATCGACGACGGCGCGGCCGACGAGGGCTTCGGCGCGGTAGCCGAGGGTCTCCGCTGTGAAGCCGTTGAGAGAGGTGAAGCGGCCCTCCATGGAGCATGTAAAGACGAAGCCGAGGGAGTTCTCGACGACCTCGCGATAGCGGGCTTCGCTGGAGTGGAGGGCTGACTCGATCTCGCGCTGCTCGGTGACGTCCTGGCCGGTGACGATGAGGTACTGAATCTCCTCGCTGGGGCCCTGGAGGGGTCGGAGGGTCCAACTGACGCGGCGGGTCTTGCCGCCATGGATGCGCCAGGCGGTTTCGTGGGGGCCGGAGACCTGGCCTGAGGCGGCCTCGCGGAGGCGCGCGGCCACCCAATGGCGGTCTTCGGATTCGAGAACTTCCTCGACGAAGGGACGGCCGACGGCATCTGCCAGGGAGAGCCCGGTGAGGGTGGCACAGGACTGGTTCATGCGGACGGTGCGGCCAGCGGTGTCGAGCACGGCGACGAGGGCGGGGACGGAGTCAAGCGTGGCGGCGACGAAAAGCCGCTCGGTGGCCAGAGCTCGCTCTGTGCGCATGCGGGCGCGCTGAGCCTGCTCCTGCGCACGGATACGGTTGTAGAGCTCGATGCGGGTCATGGCCTGGCGGCCAAGCACTTCGAGGAGGGTGAGGTGCTCCACGTTGAAGCGGTTGGGCTGCACGGCGAGGATGGCGAACGAGCCGACAATCTGGCCGTCGGGCCGGATGAGAGGCGTGCCAGCGTAAGAGCGGCATGGCCGGGCGCCGGAAACAGGGATTCCGGTGGGTGGGAAATGTGGGTCGATCGCTGCATCGGGGATCAGCAGCGGCGCCGCGAGCTCGAGCATGCGCTGGCAGCCCGTGGACCATCGGGGCTGTTCCAGGGCTCTGAAGCCAAACTGCGACTTGAACCAGAGACGGTTTTCGTCCATCGAGCCCAGATACGCCTGATCGGCGTTACTGAGGACCGCGGCCAGTTCGACGATTTCGTCTAACGCGGGGTCAGGATTCCGCTCAAAGATCTCCAGATCAGAACGCACAGGCGTTCCCTGGAAGTCTCCGGGACCTGAACCCTGCAAGACAGTCATGTTTCACCCACACCCACCAGCAGTATGGGAGATGTTGACTGGGATAGCACTTCCACAAAACGGTCAAAAACCTGTCGTCGGGGATACGACCTAAGTAAGTGGTTTTCGAGGGTCTGGCGAGCAGGATTCGGTTACTCCTGCGGAGTGAATGAACTGAAGAAACATTACCTGGGATAGTTACTTGGGAGACGGCATGTCTGGGGCTGCGGCCGAGCGGGGTGACAGGTAGCCGCTGTCAGTGAGCCAGTCGGCCATGCGCTGGGGCCAGGTGTTTACGGTGACGAGCTTGGAGCGGTCGCCCATGTTGAAGGCGTGACGGCCTTTGGCGAGGAAGATGGCTTCGACGCTCACATTGGCGGCGCGCAGCTTCTGGTAGAGGTCGAGGGTGACTTTGTCGCAGCCGTAGTCGTCGTCGTTGGCGACGAGGAGAAATGTTGGCGGCGAGCCAGCGGGAATGTTGTCGGGAACCTGGCCGCCGGGATAGACGAGCATCTGGAAGTCAGGGCGGCCGTTGAGACGGTCGATGGGATCGGGAGCAGAAGGGTCGCCGTTGCCGGGGGTGTAAGCGATGAGCGAAGCCACAGCGCCGCCGGCGGAGAAGCCGAGGAAGCCGACGCGGTGCGGATCGATGCCCCACTCGGCAGCGCGGCCACGGATGAGGCGCACGGCGCGCCAGGCATCCTGGCGGACGTTTTCCTGGGTGTAGGGCGAGTCTTTTTCCTCGGGCAGGCGATACTTAAGCGCGAAGGCGGCGACGCCGATGCTATTGAGGAACTGGGCGGCCTGGACACCCTCAGCGTTGAAGACGAGCTCGCGGAACCCGCCGCCGGGAGCGATGAGGACGGCCGCGCCGGTGGCCTTTTCTTTGGGGGGCAGATAGACGGTGATGGAGGGATTGTTGACGTTGCGGACCCAGTAGTCCTGCGCCTGCTCAGGGATGTCTTTGCGGGACTCGAAGCCGGGCGCGCCGTTGGGCCAGAGGTGGATGACCTGCGGGGCGGTTTGGGCGGCGGCTGCGGCGGAGAGGGCGAGGGTGAGCGCGAGGAGGCATTTCATGGTTTGGTCCTTTGATGGGCGGGGTTTAACGACTATTTCTGGTGCATGACTTCACGAAGGCTTATCGTTCCATGAAGCTCGTTTGGCAGTCCAACGATCGAATCCACCCTAACCCGAGCTGCCCCTTTTGTGGTTTCGACATCGCCCCAGAAATAAAAGTCATTTTCTCGTTCAAAAATCAATTCCTTCTCTGGGTAGTCTTTTGAGTCCAGGATCTGTAAATTCCATGATTTCGCGGAATAAAAACCATCACGATCATGGAATTTCGAAATCTTCCACAGGCTGAAATCGAATAATCTCGACGACGTATCGCAGGTTACGTAGTAGAACCAATGTTCGTTTTCCGATGGGAGTTTCCCAGCCAAATGCACCGTTTGGCCTGAGACAACAATGGTATTGGATTTAATTGACAGGCTTGGTGGATCAATGCACTTGCAGAGATTCGCAGCTTCTCCGCATTGGCACATAGCAGCGTTAGTCTGCGCAGTAGTCCCCACCAAGATGATGGCCATCCAAACGATCCGCATACGATCCCTCCAAAGCGATAGGTTCCGTCTCGGAAACTAAGGGGTGACTTTGCAGCAGTCGCCTGCGGCGGCGGGCTCGTTGGCTCCGGCGTCGAGTACGACCTTCCAGGCGCCGTTGGTCTGCTTGCGCCAGATGGTGATGTAGCGGCCGGAGGTGGTGACGGGGTTGCCGTTGGCGTCTTTGCTGTGGCCCTCGAAGTGTCCCCAGGTGTAGCCGATGTCGCCGGAGGGTCCGAGAACGGCTTCGGTCGGGGTCCAGGTGAGCTGGTAGACCCTGGGGTCCCAGTTGGCGGACTTCATAATGGCGACGCGGCCGATGACAGGCTGTTGGCCATTGCCGAGGGCGACGCCGTCTTCAGCGAACCAGTCGGCAAAGGCAGCGCCACCGCGGGCGAGGACGTCTTTGGCGAACTTGGCTTCGAGGTCGAAGAGCAGGACCTTGCCGGGATTGACTGTGGTGTCGCTGAAGGGATTGGGAGCGGTGGTGGGAGCGAGGGCGGAGGGATCGGGGAGCTGAGCGAAAGCTGTGCTGGAC
>Ga0302319_10020064_pt1 | contig 12103 bp, 10 predicted proteins | sample Bog_T0_2_FD_203319 | JGI IMG/M metagenome (GOLD analysis project Ga0302319, IMG submission 203319) | Peat permafrost microbial communities from Stordalen Mire near Abisko, Sweden - Bog_T0_2 | ecosystem: Environmental > Terrestrial > Soil > Wetlands > Peat | place: Sweden: Abisko, Stordalen Mire... | reverse complement strand
CTCCTATCGTTTTCTATGAGAATGACGGCGCCTTTACGAATCTTTATTCAGATCCTGCTACTCCGTTGCTACTCCGATTTGTGAATTCAGCGAGCACCGCAGCGCGAGCCCGCCACCGCGACTCCTTTGCTACTCCAATTTGAAGACGCCCTGGACGTGCCCACTACTCCGTGGAATTAGACAAGAACCTGAGCGCACTCGATGGACGTATCGGTACTCAGCACACGACCGACGTGCCCTATTCCTCGGTCGTGGGTTCGATCCCCACCGGCCCTACTGACTGACCTGAACCCCAAATACCGGACAGATTGACCTGGACCCTAGAAACTGGACCGGTTGACCTGGACCCCATTCCTTGGACTTCGTGGCGTTGACCCCATTCCATGGACTTCGTTTATGCGAGTGAGGTCTGGGGTTCCTTTGAGTGGCTGTCCGAAACGACACCGCCGGTCCAATCTCCGATCAAACGAATTCTCCTGGCTGCAGCTTTGAACGGCTTGCAAATCGCATTACGGATCGACTTCTCAACAGAGTCTCGATGCGTGATCACACGCGCGGTGAATCACATTTACGAAGAAAATGTCGATTATGACTCTGGGAATGTGTCCCTGACGAGAACTCCTCATAATCGACAACACAGATGAGCTTGATGCGTCCTCGTACCTTGTAGTTGCCGGGTAACTCACGATGAGACGACGTGGTAGGTTGCGCTGACTGAAATCATCTGCGGTAAGGGGAGAGATGACAAGGCACCCACGGTCCGGGATCCGCTCGGCTTCGTGGACGGTGGTCGCAGGTCTGATTGTGGTGGGCAGTACGTTTGTTTCGGTCGTCGAATCCAACGTTGAAGCAGGAGCGACTTCTCCACCTCTGCTTTTTGGAAAGATGAATGTCGTGTCTCCTGATTCGTCAGGGGGCGGCTCACTGGTCGACCTGACGTGTGTCTCCTCCACGTCCTGCATCGGCGTCGGTACCGATAACGCGCCCTCGAACCAAGAGGTGTTCTCCGTCGGGACGCAGTCGGGTGTCCTGTGGTCGTGGTCTACCACGAAGGTCGTCTCGCCCGACGGCTCCGGTGGCGGGGTGCTCTACGGTGTCGCGTGCCCGACCGCGACGACGTGCGTGGCGGTCGGCCAAGACAACGATGATCAGTCCATTGCGACGTCGGGTACTTACTCTTCGAGTTCGTGGTCGTGGACATCCTCGGAGGTGTTGAGTTCAGAGAGTTCTGGATTTAGTGTTCTAAACAGCGTCGCGTGCCCTGAAACAAACACGTGTATTGCGGTCGGCGAAGACAACAGCGCGAAGTCCGTGTACACGATTGGCACTGAAGTCGCTGGCGCGTGGAGTTGGTCAACCCCCGCAGAGATCACGCCCGACTCCTCGGGTTATGGCACGCTGTATAGCGTCTCCTGTGCTTCTCCCGTAGCGTGCGTTGCCGTAGGCGAAGACGGTGGTAGTCAGGCGATCGTTACGTCGGCATCGAGGAGTGGTTCCACGTGGACATGGACCAATTCCTCCACGGTGGCCTCGGACACCACGGGCGAGGGTCTCCTCGCCTCCGTGGACTGTCCGACCCCGACGGTATGCGTTGCCGTTGGCGAAGACGGAGATAACTACTCTGACGCGACCACCGGGACCCTTTCGGGCGGGTCGTGGAGTTGGTTACCCGAGAGGGCGTATGGAGTCGGGGGATTTGATGAGTCGATAACTGATGTGAGTTGTTCGAGTTCGACATTCTGTCTCGCCGTTGGTCAAGACAATTACAGCGGTGGACAGCCGAGCTACTTTGTGGGTACGTCGACCTCGGGAACCTGGACCTGGACACCACCATCCGAACCTGCTGGCGAGTCCGTCGGTGGAGGCTTCAACGGAGTCGATTGCGTGAGCTCCACTCTCTGTATCACCGCAGGATTCGACAACCAAGGTAAAGAGATAACGGCGGTCTATTCGCCGCTCCCAATTCCCCCGGAGGTGTCCGCCATCGGAGCCAATGGTTCAGCGGACGTCTCATGGCTCATATGGTCGGTCCCAGAAAGTTCGGTAACTGGTTACAGTATCGACGCAACGAACGTGACGACGTCGACGACATCGACCAATGTCTGTGCAACGAGCGATACGAGTACAACGCAGTCGTGCGATATCACGGGACTCATCAACGGTGACGCGTATACGTTTAGCGTCGCCGCGATAAACGCTTACGGTACTGGCGAGCAATCGGAACCTACCGGCGTAATCTCGCCTTCGTCAAGCCTGCCATCCTTCACGGGCGACATCACGCCCGACACGGCTGGAGCCACCACTTTGGCGGCGGTGAGTTGTGCCAGCGCTACGTCGTGCATGGCGGTCGGCTCCGACAACAACGCCACTCCAACATTCTCAACGGGAACGGAGTCAGCTGGCGTGTGGTCGTGGTCAACGGATGCGGCGATGGCATCGGGCGGACCCCAAGGAGAGGCCTCTTCGGTGAGTTGTCCCTCGACAACGGCCTGCGTTGCGGTGGGTGCTTTCAATGACTCAACCACTCTCGTGTCCGAAGCTGCATACTCAGCGTCGGCGTGGTCCTGGACCACTCCGACGTCATTGGGCAGTGGGGGATTCGATAGCGTCGACTGTCCTTCGGCGACATCGTGCGTGGCGGTGGGTTCGAATGACAGTGGCGGAGCCATCACGACGAGTGGGGTATTGGCGAACGGAACGTGGACGTGGTCGACACCGGCGCTCGTCTCTTCGGGAGGATCCGGCGCCAATGAACTCGGGAGTGTTAGTTGCACTTCGGCCACGTCGTGCGTGGCAGTTGGGTCCAACTCGCAAGACGAAGCCGTGTACGTTGTCGCTTCATTGTCGGGGGGCGTTTGGACCTGGTCGGTTCCGAACATCGTCTCGTCGACTCCGAGCGAATCGTGGACCGTGAGTTGTCCGAGCGCCACAACGTGTGTGGCCACTGGCGGATACAACTTCTCCACCTCCTCTCTCGTATCGGATGGGAGCGAAAGTGGAGGCGTGTGGACGTGGTCTCCGACAACGACACTGCCCAAGGAGGTCCCGACCGATCCAGATGTGGAGCAGGTCGTTAATGACATTGACTGCCCCACGTCGACGAAGTGCGTCGTCGTGGGAACCGCGTACGTGGAATATGACGTGCAGGAGTTTGAATACACTGCTCAAGTCATCAATGGAGCGTGGGTCTGGTCGTCGCCCCTCGCGATTCCTGACGACAGTTCGGGGAGTGGAATCCTAACTCACGTGAGCTGTCCGACAAGTGAGACGTGCGTCGCCGTTGGTGAGGGTGGGAGCACCCCGATCTACACCAGTTGGGACCCGGGAACGTTCACTGTTCCGAGCTCTCCCACCACCGTGGAGGCTTACGCGGACGGGAATGATGCGAACGTCACGTGGGTGCCCGGAGCGGACGGCGGCACTGCCATCACCGGTTTTAAAATTACGGCCCACGACGAAACCAGTTCGACGTCGACGAGTGACGCATGCCCGTCGTCAGACGCGAGCACGGCGTCCTCGTGCGAAGTGGAGAATCTCACGGTCGGTGACGTCTATTCGTTCACGGTCACTTCGATCAACGCCGCGGGCACCGGGCCTGCTTCCGGGGAGTCGAACGCGATTACGTCGGTGGCGACAGCACCTGGAGCGCCAGTGATCGCTGATCAGGTGGCGGGCAATGAGAACGTTGAACTGTCATGGAGTCCTGGCTCCAATGGCGGTGCTCCAATCACGGGGTACTACGTTGCGGACTATGACGCGACCACGTCCACTCTTTATCTCGACGTCTGTCCATCTTCGGAGTCCAGTACCGCAACGACGTGCACGGTGAGTGGTCTCACGAACGGCGACGTCTACTACTTCATAGTTGCCGGGAGCAACGATGTCGGTCTCGGAGCCTTCTCGAACTCATCTGCCGCAGTGACCCCCGTGTCGTCCGGCGGTGGCGGTGGCGGTGGCGGTGGCGGTGGCGGTTCAACCCCAACCTCTCCTGCGCCTCCAAGCGCTCCGCCGACATCCGCGAGTTCAACTCCCGTACCTCGTGAAGTCACCTACGGTGCCAGCGCAAGTGCATTGAGCGCGAAGGCCAAACTGGTACTCGATGGCCTGATCGCCAAACTTCAGGGCGGCGCCTCTGTGACGATCACGGGATACGCATACAAGAACAGCGCACTGGCTCGCAAGCGGGCCAACGTCGTCGCCGCGTTCTTGAAGTCGAAGGTGAGTATTCACGTCACAATCAATGTCGTGACGAGTGAGCGGGTTGGCAGGGTTTCGGTGGTAACGATGAAGCAGTAGGCGTCGTCGCTCCACATCAAACCTATGCGACCACCTCATAGCCGCGCGGTCGCGCCATCGAATCCCACCGGTCGTACTCCCTCAAACGTATTGATACGGGGAAAGATTTCACTTAACCCCCGTCGTGAAATCTCGCTTGGCATATGACCGCAGCGTCGCTTTCGACTCGATAGACAAGTCGAAAGGAGCCGACAAGGGTGAGTTCGTGAGCGGCTCACCAATCGGAGCGCAAGAGAGAACAACGTCGTCGTGAGTGCACCGCCAAGCTCGTCTTTGGGCGCAATTGAATGTTCGAACTTTCGGGGAAGTGAACATGGCGTGGTTGAGTATCTTCTCCCAAAAAGTGACGGCATAAAACGCGAATAAGGACCCTCACCGCGTAAAATTTTGGTGTCTGGGCACTGAGCGCAAGGAGAGCGTCATGAGCGATTCCCTTCCCCTAAATATCGCCGCGGTACCCGAGCAGGTGACGCCTACGCGATCCGCCGCGAGCGGCCCGTGCAAGTGTGCCCGGCACTCGTGTTGGCATTCGCGTGAGTGCCGCTCGAACGGCGTGGTGCGAATACTTCGGGCGCCCGTGCCCGAACGTGAGACCCGTTCTTCCGTGGTGCTCTGTCGCGAGTGTGCGGCACCAACCCGACGAAACAGAGTCGCGTAACGCTGCGGTCGGGCGGCACCCGCCTAGCGAATATCCCTGCGGAACCAGAACGCGGCCTCAGGGTTGTTGTTGTAGTCCGGCACCTCGTCAAACCCCGCTGACCGGTACAACGCGACCGCCTCGGGGAGGTGCGCGCTCGTGTCGAGACAGAGCCGTTGATAGCCCAACGCAACCCCACTGGCTTCAAGTTCTCTGAGTAGCCCGCGACCCACTCCACGTCCGCGCGCCACGGGGTCGACCCACATTCGTTTCACTTCTGCCGTGTTGTCATCGAATCGGCGAAGCGCTCCGCACCCAATCGGCGCGTCGCTGAGGAACGCAACGAGGAAGATCCCCCCAGGCGGGGCGTACTCGTGCAGTTGCGCCACCGCGGCATGACCAGGTTCAAAGCCGTTGGGAAAACGAAGAGCCAACTCGTGGTAGTAGCGCTGAAGGAGACGGCGAGCGAGATCGCTGCGTGACGACTCGCTCGTGATACGTATTTCTTCAGTCACCGACGTCGTCCATTCGCGCTCGTGAGCGACACGATGCTCGAGCGTGTCGAGCAGCCTACGTTGTCCGAGCTCGTTGTAAGGAGACATTGTGCGTGACCGTCGTTTCCTCGCATAAGCCCACGTCGAGGCGATGACGGGGGTGAGGCGGGCTCTACCGTGGCTCGCCCCGCGTGGACGGTTGGGAACGTTACTTAGAGGGTCAGAACGTACGCTACGAGGTGGAGGGGCTCTTCCGTGCTGTAGGGCTCGCCATCGTAGAAGACGTCGAATTCCGGGGCGCGGACGAAGCCGAGGCGCACGTACATGGCTTGCGCCACTACCATCACCGGCGTCGAGTGCAGGATAATTCTTGCGCGCTCATCGACGCGAGCGCGCGCAATGCACACCTCGACGAGTGCGTGACCGACGCCGCGTCCCTGAAACGCCGGATCGACGGCGAGCATGCGGATGCCCGCCGCGTCGGGGTCGTCGAACTCGCTCATGGCCCGTCCCGAGTCGGGAACGTACGTCACACCCCCGCAGAGGTGCCCATCATCGAGGGCCACGTACACCTCGCTATCGAGTCGGCGTGCTTCGACGTCGGCGAGTTCGTCTTCGTAAGAGCCGAGAGAGTCGGTGCTGAAGAGCTGCCGATACGCCGCTACGGTAATGCGACCGAGTGCGGCGCTCTCATCCGGTCGAATAAGTCGTATCTCCATGGCATTGGCAGCCTACGTTGCACCACGTCTGAGTTGTGTGGACGATGTCTAATACAGTGGCCTCGTGAACGCCCACGTACGGCCGCTGTGGGTCGCCATCGCCGTGACGGCGATGGCGGCGATTGTCGCGATCGTCCTCTCGTCAATTGCGCTGAGCGAACGACAGTCGACCTCGTCGACGACGTCGAGGATGCCCGCGAGCGGCGCGTACCTCAACGGTTCGTCGGACCGACCGCACTTCGACCTCGTGCTCAGCGAGCTCGGAGGAGGGCGTCTGCGCGGGGCGGTGGACTTTTCGTACCAGGACGGACAGACGTCACTCGTGTTCACGTTTCAAGGTACGAGCCAAGCGCTGCGCACGGGAGCCACGACTGGCTTCTTGACGCTGACCCCCCTCCGCGTGCCGAGTGATACGTCCTCTGAGCTGCTCTCGCCGCCGCCATCGGCGATCTCGGCCACCTACGGAGCTGGCCAGGTGAATCTTGGCGAATGCGACACCTACTTGGTGGTGACGACGTTGTCGAATTGTCGCTTCTCCCTGTCGAACACCTCTGCTCCGTAGGCTCCCTCGATCCAACCCCGGGGGGTGGGGACGGCTTCGACGAGTCGTTGGCGGTGATGACGTCAGGGGGTATCACGCACGTCAGCGACCTCGAACGTCGAAGAGAATCGAAGCCCGCGAAACGCCGGATACCCTCCCGCGCTATTCGCTCAAATAATGATGCCTCGCGTTACACTCCCAGTGAGGTCGTTGCACTGGTTGCCGTGGCGCCAAGGTCGCACTCGATGACACGGGAGGATCATGGGTTTGGGAGCGGGATTCAGCGGGGTCATCACGCAACATGCGCTGATCGCGCTGGTCGTCCTCGGCGCCCTCGTCATTCTCAACTTCGCGGCCGCCGTCAAGGTCATCGGCCAGTCGGGTTTTTCGTGGTGGTGGGCCATTCTTCCCTTCACCCCATTCGCCTTGACCATTGCTTGTTTCGTGACGCTGTGGAACCGAACCCACCAGTTCGCCCTCGGCGGGCAGTTCGGATTTCTGGGCCTCAATTACGCGGAGATAGGTGTTGTCTTTCGAGCCGACGAATACGCCCTCCTCGTTAGTTGGGCGGCGTTTTTGATCTTCGCGTTCTTGCGCTGGCCCGTGTCGGGTGATCACGACGAGCTTGATGAGCGGGCCCATCGTAGGTCGTTTCGGCGCCGGGTCGAAGCCGCGATCGAAGTCCCGGTCGAAGCGAAGCAACCACGAGTCAGCGCACGGGAACCTCGAGCGACGAAGTCGCGCGCTCGCGTCGAGGCCGCCCCCGTCGAGAACGCGCCCGTGTCGCGTAGAGCCGCCGCGCCGCCGCTCAAGCACTGCGCGTGGTGCGGGGAACCGTTACCGGGGAGCCGTGCACTGTTTCACGACTGTGGGGACAAGGACGTCCCGCCCGAGTTCTGTACGAAATGCGGTACTGCTTTGAGCGAGGACAGCGACGACTGCCTCGTGTGCGCCTAGGTGACGCGCTACGACCGACTTATCAACCGGCGCACGAACTGAACGAGTGGCGCCGGCAGCAGGCGTTTGACCGCGTCACTCTGACGGCGGTAGTGGGCCAGGTCTTTCGCGTCAGAGGTCCGCTGTATCTCGAGCGCCTCGACTTTGAGCGTGAGCTCGATGACTTCGGCGCTGAGCATTTCGTTGCGCTTGGCTTCGTCGTAAAGGCGATCTGTTAAGTCAACGACGTCGGAGGACAGCGTGGCGAGTGCGTGGTCGCCGTCGTCACGTACGGCTTTGAGGACGAACTGGTAGGTCTCCGACTCCCGATCAGCGAGGGCCGCGCGCAAGACGGCGTCGTCAACGTCCTCTCGATCTACCTCGATCTCCGTGTGAAAGGCCGCGGCGGTCACTCGACAGAGTTCGACCACGGCGAGGCCCGCTTCCTTGACGAGCTGGAGGAGGCTCTCCTTGGTGAAGAACGAGATGTGCGTGCGATCGAGCAGGCCACTCTCGGAGTAGGGGAACGTGCCCTTCAGCAACGCCAGTTTGACGTCCGCGTGGGCGATATTGGGTATCGAGATCACCACCACCCCCGACGGGGAGAGATGTGTGACCGCCTCGCGCAGGGTCGTGAGTGGATCCTTGAGGTGTTCGAGCACGTCACCGAAGAGCACGACGTCAAAGAACTCACCTTCGAGTTGCGGCCAGACGGTGTCCCCTTCGAAGTCACCGATGATCACCCGTTCGAGCCACGGCAACGCGGGCTCGACCACACTCGGATCGATCTCCACCCCGATAACCTCACACCCTTGGGCACTGAGTTGCTCGCTCACGTGACCCGAGGCGCATCCGGCTTCGAGAACTCGTTTGTTAAAGCCCACCAAGCGCAACATGACCGCGTGGGAGTTGTTTTCGTCGCCGACGTCAAAGGACGCGTGGTAGTGGGACAACATAGGCAAAATCTACTTCGCCTCAGTAACGTGTCCCTACAATGCTGTTTTCACAACTGCTGGCCCATCGACGCGCGCGAGACGGCGCGGTTCGCCCCGGGTCGCGAGAACGAGGAGGATCGCGCAGCGATGAGTGATGCTACCCAGGGCGAAGCGGATCCCGCCCCGGCGGAGCACCGGGTAACGCGCGCGGAGGTCGAACGCGAGATCCTCCTCGAAGCGCGAGCCGAGGCCCTCACGCTGCGCTCGGAGTTACGGGCGCTGCGCGCCAAGGAGGTGGTGACCTCGGCCGTCGAGCACATGCGTGAAGACCGCGTCAACGTGGCCGCCGGGGCCTTCGCCTACCGCTGGTTTCTTTCGATCTTCCCCACCATCATCGCGCTGCTCGGCGTGGCGTCGCTCGTCACGCTGCCACCCAGCGTGGTCGTGAGCCTCATTCACGGCGTCACCGAGGCGCTCCCGGCCAGCGCGGCGGACGTGTTCACCAAGGCGATCTCGCACTCCACGCAACGAGCGCACGGCGACCTCGTGGCGACGATCTTGGCGTCGGCGGTCGCGCTGTGGAGTGCCGTGTCCGGGATGGTGATCGTCGAAGTGGGCGTCGGGATGGCCTACGGCATTAAGAACGACCGCACGTTCCTTCGCAAGCGTTTCGTCGCCCTGCAGTTGCTCGTCGGGGGAATCGTGCTCGGCGGCGGTGCGTCAGCGCTCACCGTCTTTGGGCCTCAGTTGGGCAAAGTGATCAAGGACTCCCTACCCTTTAGCAGCATCACCTTCGGCTTCACCTGGACCCTCGTGCGGTGGGTCGCCGCTCTGACGTTGATCAACCTGCTCTTCACGGTGCTGTACTACTTCTCACCCAATCGACCGCGATCCAAGTGGCGCTGGACGAGCATCGGTTCACTAATGGCGACCATCGTGTGGGCCCTCGTGTCGCTGGGATTCTCCTTGTACACGTCGGACTTTTCTTCCTACGACCGCACCTACGGGGCCTTCGCCGGCGTGGCGATCCTGATCTTCTGGCTCTTCTTGACGGGTTTGGCCATTCTGGTAGGTGGGGAAGTCAATGCGGCCATTGAACGACTCGGCGTCATTAACGGGGCCGCCGTGCCACCGCCCGCCGAGGACGTTAGTCCGGGCGCTGCTCCTCATGATGGCGGCGCTTGACCTCGTACATCTCGTGATCAGCGCGGTTCAGGAGCGAGTCCAGCGTGTCGTCGGGATCGCCGGTGAACACCGCCGATCCGATGCTGACCGCCATCGGATACCTATTCATAGGGTGCGCGTTACGACTCGCCAAGATCGCCTCGAGGCGGGCGAGCGCCAAGGTCGGGTCACCGGTGTCGGCGAGGAAGACCAGAAACTCGTCGCCGCCGTAGCGCGCGATGACGTCGGAGTTGCGAAACGTCGCCGCTAAATGTTGGGCGAACTGGACCAGCGCGGTGTCGCCTTCTTCGTGGCCGTGGGTGTCGTTGATCTCCTTGAAGTGGTCAAGGTCCAGATACAAAAGTGCGGCGTTGAGCCCGCGGTGTCGACAGACCTCGAGCAACGTTCCGGCACTGAGCTCGAAGCCGCGCCGATTACTGAGCCCCGTGAGCTCGTCGGTCACGGCGAGCGTCAGCGCCGCGATCTCGCCTTCCACCATTCCGGCCAGGTCCCGCAGGCTGCCCTGGTCCTCCACCGAAAGGTCACGGGGAGTGGCGTCAAAGACGCACAGGGTGCCCAGTTTCATACCCTGGGGTCCGGTGATGGTGGCCCCGGCGTAGAAGCGCACACCGGGGTCGGCCACGACGGAAGGGTTGTCGAACAAGCGGCTGTCCTTTGACGCGTCGGGGATCACCATGAGGTCGCTGCCCAAAATGGCGTGCGCGCAAAACGACTCGTCTCGGGGCGACTCGCTGTCGCTGACTCCCTGTTTTGAGAGGTACCAGGTGCGGTCGCTATCGATCAACGTGATGACCGCCGAGGGGACGTTGAACAGTCGTTGCGCGAGACGAGTAATGCGATCGAAGCGCTCGTCGGCCTCGCGGTCGAGGATGTCGAGTGAGACCAGTTCGGCGAGGCGCTCCTCCTCGTTGTCGGGTTTTCGGGGCTTGGTCACGGTTCCTCGTCTGGCCGCTGCGTGGGACCTCACCCACGCCACGGATTCAGATTAGGACAGCCGCACGTGGATACGGCGCGAGAACTCGAGAACGCGAGCGCTTGAGAGCGCCCGACGAGTCGACCGCAACGTCGACGGGCGCTAGTTCCGCCTGTTCACCCGGGTCAGGAGTGCGTCAACCTGATCACCGGGGATCGCCGGTGACCAGAGGTAGCCCTGACCGCGGTCGCAGCCGAGTCGACGCAGCCGCTCGAACTGGGCATTTGTCTCGATCCCCTCTGCGGACATCGTCATGCCCAACTTCTGTCCGAGCGAGATGATCGCCTCGAGCAAGGTGTCGTTGCGGGCGCTCTCGCCCGAAGGACTGACGAAGGACTGGTCGATCTTGATGATGGTCGGGTGCAGGAGGGCCAGGTACGAGAGCGACGAATAGCCGGTGCCGAAGTCGTCGAGGGCGAACCCGACCCCCATCGCGCTGAGACGCTCCATCGCGCTCATCGTCTCACCGACGTTGAGCAACATCGAGCTCTCGGTGATTTCGATGACCAGCCGCTCGGGCGCCAGGCCGCTCTTGGTCAAGAGCGCGTCGATCAAGTCGACGAGACCGGGGTCGTGGAACTGGTGGGCGGAGAGGTTGACCGCCACGTAGGGCGGGGCCGAGCCCTCAGCCACGTCCCAGTGGCTGGCGGCCTGAACGGCCTCGGTGAGGGCGAAAACGCCGAGCTCTACGATGAGGTCACTCTTCTCCGCGAGGGGGATGAAGATGTCGGGGCGCACCCATCCCCGGTCGCCGTGGCGCCAACGCATGAGCGCCTCGAAACCCACGAATTCGATGGTGTCGAGATTGACAATGGGCTGGTAGTGCATCGTCAAATCGTCGGTGACGAGCGCCCGTCGTAGCTGCTGGACGAGTTCGAAGTGGCTGACGGCCTCTTGGTGCATGCTCGGGGTAAAGAGCGAGTAGCGGCCCCGATTGAGACGCTTCGCTTCGTACATCGCGACGTCGGCCTTCTGGATCAGTTCACTGGGATTGGAACACGTGTTGTCCCAGACGATGATGCCGACGCTGGCGTGTTGGTCGAAGTTGATGTTGTTAAACGTGAAGGGTTCGGCCAGGACGTCGATCAAACGAGTCGCAACCTCTTCCGCTTCGGCGACGGAGCCAATTCCTTCGGCCAGGTAGAGGAACTCGTCGCCCCCAAATCGCGACAGCGTGTCCGTGGTGCGGGTGACGAGCTCGAAGCGGCGGGCGATGCCCGCCAGCAGCTGATCGCCGACGAGGTGTCCGTGGGCGTCGTTGACACCCTTGAAATCGTCGAGGTCGAGCAACAAGACGGCGCCGAGACCGCCCTGACGAAGGATGCGCGAGTGTGCCTGGGCCAGGCGGTCCTCGAAGAGTGCTCGATTCGCCAAGCCCGTGAGTGAG
>Ga0302319_10020060_pt1 | contig 12104 bp, 9 predicted proteins | sample Bog_T0_2_FD_203319 | JGI IMG/M metagenome (GOLD analysis project Ga0302319, IMG submission 203319) | Peat permafrost microbial communities from Stordalen Mire near Abisko, Sweden - Bog_T0_2 | ecosystem: Environmental > Terrestrial > Soil > Wetlands > Peat | place: Sweden: Abisko, Stordalen Mire... | reverse complement strand
GGCGGCGGTTCGCGGCCGAGATCCAGCTCAGCACGCCGTGCGAGACGACGATGTCGAAGGATGGCAGGGCGGCGTCCGGCAGCGCCGCAATATCGGCGAACGACGCCTCCACATAGCGGATGTTGCTGATACCGGCCTGGGCGGCGAGCCGCGTGGCGGATTCAATGTGAGCGGGATTGAAGTCGAACGCCCAGACCTCGGCCTGCGGCGAGCAGGCGGCGGCGACCAGCGCGGTGAACCCGTGGCCGCAGCCGAGATCGGCATAGCGGAACGGTCCGGCGAGATCAGGCGGCCGGTGGCCGAGCAGCAGCGTGGCGGCGGCGAGCCAGGCTGGCGAACATTCCCGGTAGAAGTTACTCGTGTAGACCACGTCGGTGACGTAGCCATCGTCCCACTGAGCCATGCGCGGCGGTTTCCCCGATACCCGGCCGACGTAACAGGGAGGCGCGTGGTTTGCCACCCAGATCGCGGGCAGCGGAGGCCGGACGGAAGAAACCTCCGGTCAGAACGCGCAGTCCGGCGTGCGCTCCAGCCCCGCGTTCACTTCCGCTCCCAGCAGAACGGCATAAGCGGACACCCAAAACCATAGCATCACGCCCACCACCGCGCCGAGCGACCCGTACGTGACCCCAAACGTGCTTATATTGGAAATGTAATACGATAATAACACCGAAGCGCCCACCCATAGAACAGTGGCAAAAACGGCGCCGGCGGCGATCCGCTGATTGGGCGGCGGCGTGCGCGATGGCCCAAACCGGTACAGCAGCGCGATCGAGCCGCCCACAAATCCCACCAGGACCGTGAAACTTGCGATGTGAAACAGCCCAGCCGCGTGTTTCTGGATGCCAATATCGGCAATACCAGCCGGCAGTGCGACGAGCACCGCGATCGCCAGCACCGCGCCCAGCACCGCACAGAACGTCAATAACAGCGCGATGAGCTGAAACCGGAGGAAACTGCGTTGCTCCGGCACGTTGAACACCACGTTCAGCGACGAGATCACCGATTTGGTGCCGGAAGCAGCGCTCCAGAACGCTATCAGCGTGCTTACCAGCAGCCCGAGGCTGAGGCTCGTGGTCGGTTGCAGCACAAGCTCATGCACGCGGTCGGATATCAGTTCATACGCCGGCGGCGGCAGCAGCTCGGCCATCACATGAAGCTGTCCCTCGACCTGGCTTCGGTTGAACACCAGACCGTAGACGAAAATCAGGATGCTGATCGCGGGAAACAGCGCGACCGTCGTCCAGAAGGCGCAGCCTGATGCCGCAACCGACATGCGGTCGGTGATGCTCGCCCGCAGCGCGTTGGTGAGCACGCCACTGCAAGCACTCCAAGAAAATCCGCGGTGCTGCTCCGGCGCCAGCGCGACCGGTGCATCGCTTCCGCCGCGGCGGGGTGTTCTGCCGTCCATGCCCATGATGTTCGTGGGCGAGCCGCAGGGATGCAACCACACAACCGCCTCGTGCAGCGAAATTTTGACCCGAGCCGGGAATTCGACTCGTGATGGCGGGTAGGCCACCGCTTGCGGAGCGGCCTGCGGCAACGGGGGTGGCGCCCCACGCGAATCCGCCTCGCGACCGCCGGCCCCCTTCTGCGGCCGGCGCACTCCGCTATTCTCCGCGGCGAGATCGGGGAGTCCAACGCATGCCGAGCATCACCATCAACGCCGCCGACGGGTCGGGCAGCTTCGGAGCCACCGTCGTGGCGCCGAAAAGCGAGCCGGCCGGCGTGGTCGTGCTCATCCAGGAGATCTTCGGCGTGAACCAGGCGATGCGCGATGCCGCCGCCTGGGTCGCGGACCTGGGGTTCATCGCCATCGCCCCCGACCTGTTCTGGCGGCTGGAGCCCGGGGTGGACATCACCGACAAGACCGACGCCGAGTGGCAGAAGGCGTTCGCCCTGATGAACGCATTCGACCAGCAGAAAGGCGTGGACGACCTGAAGGCGACCGTCGCCGCCGCCCGCACGCTGCCCGGCGGCAACGGCAGGGTCGGCACGATCGGCTACTGCCTGGGTGGCAGGCTTGCCTTCATGATGGCGGAGCAATCCGACGCCGACGTGAACGTGTCGTATTACGGCGTTGGCCTGGACAATTTGCTGGGCGATCTCGGCAGGGTGACCCGTCCGCTGGTCGTGCACATCGCCGGCCAGGATGAGTTCTTCCCCGCCGCGGGTCGTGCCAAGGTCCTGGCCGCGGCGAAGAGCCATCCGCTGGTGACCGCTTATGTCTATGGCGATGCCGACCATGCCTTTGCGCGCGTCAACGGCGTGCACTGGGACGGCCTGTCCGCGGCGATCGCCAATGGCCGGACCGCCGCGGCGTTGGCTGCCGCGCTGCGGTGACAGCCGAAGCCAGAGAGGAGGAGCAGGCGGCATGACGGACGAAGCGCCGAAGCCAGGCGCCGGGCTGGCGCGATCACCCGGCGCCCTGAACGGCCTGAAAGTGATCGACCTGACGCGCGTGCTGGGCGGCCCGTATTGCACGATGATCCTGTCCGACCATGGCGCCGACGTGATCAAGATCGAGCCGCCGCAAGGTGACGAGGTGCGCGACTGGGGGCCGCCCTTCCATGACGGCGAGGCCAGCTACTTCATCGGGATCAATCGCAACAAACGCTCGCTGGCGCTCGACATTGCCAAGCCCGAGGGCAAGGCGGTTCTGCTGCGCCTGCTGCACGACGCCGACGTGCTGATCGAAAACTTCAAGCCCGGGTCGATGGAAAAATGGGGCCTTGGCTACGATGACCTGGCGGCGCGTACTCCGCGGCTAATCCACTGCCGCATTTCCGGGTTTGGCGCCGATGGTCCGCTGGGCGGCCTGCCCGGCTACGACGCGATCCTGCAGGCGATGACCGGGTTGATGAGCATCAACGGCGATCCGACCACCGGTCCGATGCGGCTTGGCGCGCCGCTCGTGGACCTTGGCACAGGGCTGTTTTCCGCTGTCGGCATCCTGATGGCCCTGCGAGAGCGTGAGATCTCTGGCGTCGGGCAGTTTCTCGACATGACGCTGTACGACTGCGGCATGGCGCTGTTGCATCCGCAGGCGGCGAATTTCCTGCTGAACGGCAAGCGCCCGATGCCGTCCGGCAACCCGCATCCGAACCTGGCCCCCTACGACAAGTTTCCCACACGGACCTGCCAGATATTCATTACCACCGGCAATAACGGCCAGTTCCGCAAGCTTTGCGACATGATCGGCCGGCCCGACCTTCCGAACGATCCGCGCTTCGCCGACATGAGCCAGCGCAACCTCAATCGCGACGAACTGCGCGCCGAACTGGTGACGGCACTGGCGGACCACGATGGTGAGGACCTCGCCCAGCGTCTGATTCGCAACGGCGTGCCGGCAGGGCCGGTGCTGGCGATCGACGAGGCGGCATCCGCGCCACACACCGCGCATCGCGGGATGGTTTCCGAGCTTGGCTGGTACAGGGGAATCGGCACGCCGATCAAGTTCTCGCGCACCCCGGGCGGGACACGCGCCGTGCCACCGCGCTTTGGACAGCACGGCGACGAGGTGCTGGCACAGCACGGCTACTCGCCTGAGGACATCGCGGCGCTGGAACGCAGCGGTGCGCTGGTGCGGGAGCGCCGTCGTTAGGCCCGGAACTCAAGCGCGACCCCGAATGCCGCGGCGGCGGGCACCAGGATACGATCCGGCTCCCGCGCCGCGCTGATAGTGCCCGCCGCGAGAGCATTGGCAGCGTGATCCAACGATCGCGTCCGGAACGTCAACGCCGCCATGTAGTCCCGGCGCCCCTCCGCGGCCGGCGCCGCGTCGCCGAACTGCCGCGCCAGCTCCGCCGGCGTGACGATGTCGAAGCGCGCCAGCCCGACGGCAAGGGAGAACCCGCCCAAGATCGGCCGCACCGCGTCGGCGCCGAACATGCGCGTGAACAGCGCCCCGACCGTCATCGGTGCGGACGCGGCGATCACTGTCCGCGCTACGCCGATCGCGCCGTTGGGATGGTGCCGCCACTCGTCGCGCCAGACCAGATCCCGCGTGAGATGCTGGCAGAAATAGACGCGCCCGACGGCGGTCGTGCCTGGCGAGAGCCGCACCACACGGAACTCGGCTTCGCGATGGCCCTCGGAGACTTCGACCGGGCGCGATAGTTTCAACGGCGCGTCGACAGAAACGCCGGCATCGAGCAACTCGGCATAGGTCTGGGACGCATTCTCCGTCCCGAACACGAGTCCGTTCAGCCCAATCGGCGCTCGCAGAATCTCCGCCTGCTGCGCGTCGTCGGGGCGCGCGGCGATCAGCTCCAGGTAGTCGGTGCCGAAGATCGCCAGATGGTTGATCGAGCCGAGCGAATGGTATCCGCGCGGCGTGAGCGTGAAGCCGAGACGGCGATAGGTTTCTTGCCCGTCATCGATCTGGTCGCGCACATTCACGACCACATGATCGAGCGTTGGAATCGGCTGCATTGGCGTCCCCCCTCAGAACACAGTCATGCTAGACATTCGCTGGATGATTAGAACAAAGAAGGCGGTGCCCGTGAAGGCACCGCCAAGTTTGGGGGGGAAACGTCATGCGGCGAGCTGCTAACAGCCTCCCGCCGCGTTTGTGAGATTGGGCGCTGAAGACCTTAGTCAAGCTCACAGATACGCGCGCCTGCGTTGCGAAGTGTTGCTGACGTAGGGTGGATCAGCGAAGCGGCATCGGTGCGGCAGGCAGCAATGGCGGAGGGTGCTCCGCTCATCGGCCCTCCAACCGTTATCGTCGCTTGGGCTTCGGCGCAAACACGATCTTCGACTTGCTTGCCGTCTGCGCGGCGGCACGAGTCGGGGGTTTTTGCTGAAGCAGATCCGGCAAACGCTGCCGCGTCTCGCGAAACCCCTGCCAGGCGTCGCGGGATTGCCGCGCCAGGCGCTCGGGCACTGTCCGTAGCGTGAAGACCGCGGGATCGAGCCGCGAGGTCACTTCTTCCCAATCCAGCGGCGTTGCGACCGTGGCCCCAGGCCGCGCACGCGGACAGAACGACGCCACCGCGGTCGCGCCCAGTCCGTTGCGCAGCCAATCGATCAGGATGCGCCCCTGCCGGTCGATTTTTTTCATCGTCGGCAGATAACGATTCGGCGACTCCTCGCTCATCATCTCGGCAAAGGCGCGGCAGAATGGTTTCACGTCGTCCCAGCCGGCCACCGGGTCCACCGGCACAACAACGTGCAGCCCTTTACCTCCTGTCGTCCGGCAAAAGGACGCCAGCCCAAGCCGCCCAAGCCGGTCGCGCACATCGTGCGCCGCTGTCACGACCGCCGCGAACGGCACGTCCTCGCCAGGATCGAGGTCGAACACCATCTGGTCGGGGTGCAGCGGATCGGCCTCGGTGGCGCCCCAGGTATGGAGTTCGATCGCCGAAATCTGCGCCATGGCGAACAGCCCGTCCGCATCGGCGATCGCAAGATAGGGCGCCTTGTCCGCACTACCTTCATGGATGGCATCGGGCATGGTGCCGCGGCTGTGCTTCTGGAAAAAGTGCTCACCGGCAATGCCTTCCGGGCAGCGCACCACCGCCAGAGGCCGATGTGCCAGTCCGGGCAGGGCGTGATCCGCAATCGCCTGCCAATACTCGGCCAGGTGCTGCTTCGTGATCCCAGGCCACAGCTCGCGATCGGGATGGGACAGCGAAATCCCGCCGATCACCGTGCGGCGCTGCGCCGGCGCGCGCGCGGTCACGATCCGGGTCGCCGGCCTGACCGCGCCGGCGGCGGCGGCACGGCGTGGCGGCACGGCGATGACCGGCCGCGAGCGCTCGCTGGCGGCGCCTTTGCCCTCCGGCGGGTTGGTCGCGACGCGCTCGGCCGCGGAATCGGCAACATCGCGCACCACCTCCCGTGCCGGTTTGTCCTCGCGCAGCCCCAGGAACACGGCGTGGCGCACCCGGCCGGCACCCGACCAAGCGGCGAACTGCACCTCGGCGACCAGTTCCGGCCGTACCCAGCGGATGCTCTTCTCCAGCGGTTCCCCGGCGACCGCCAGGCCGGCGGGCGGATCAGCCGCCAGGGCGTCGAGCCGTTCGCGCAAGGCCACAAGCTGGTCATCGGAAAAGCCAGTGCCGACCCCGCCGGCATAGTGCAGCCCTCCGGCCGTGTCGTAGTAGCCGAGATGCAGCGCGCCAAACCCGGCCCGGCTGCCGCGCGGCGGTGTCCAGCCGAGCACGACGAATTCGTCACGGTTGTGGCACTTCACCTTCCACCAGCCATGGCCGCGACCGGCCGAATAGGGCGCGTCGGCCTGCTTGCAGACGATGCCTTCGAGTTTCATGCGGCATGCCTCGGCCTGCATGACCGCGGGCTCGCCTTCCATGTGGTCGCTCCAGCGCAGCATGCCGCGCCATTCGGACAGCGCGCGCAGTACGCTCTTGCGGTCGCGCAGCGCGCAGAGGCGCAGGTCCCAGCCGTTCAGATACAGCAGGTCGAAGGTGTAATAGTGCAGCGCGTTGTCGCGACCTTCCGACAGCGCCGCTTGCAGCGCCGGGAAGCTTGAAACGCCGCTTGGTTCCAGTGCGACCAGCTCGCCGTCGAGCAACGCCGATTGCACGTCCAGCCCCGATACCGCCTGCGCCACCGCGGGAAGCCGATCGGTCCAGTCATGGCCGTTGCGCGTGACCAGCCGTACCGCGCCGTCTTCCAACCAGGCGAGCAGGCGGTAGCCGTCGAACTTGATCTCGTTAAGCCAGGTCTTCCCTTTCGGCGCCTGTTCGGCCGTCTCGCAGAGTTGCGGGGACTGCCGCTTGGGCAAGGCCGCGCGCACGGCACCGGGAGCCGGCGGGTCGTCCGACGGCCCGGTTGTCTTCCGCGGCGGGGTTGGAGCGGGGGTTTCGTTCTCGATCGCCGTGGCATCGACGCCCGCGCGCTCCTGCTCGTCGTGCTTCTTGATCAGCAGCCAGTTCTCCTGGCGGCTTTTCTCGTTCGGCCGCGGGCGCATGCGCACCAGCACGAACGCGCCGTTCAGCCGCTGGCCGTGCAGCATGAATTTCAGGTCGCCCTTGCGCATGCCGTCTTCGGCGTCGCCGATCGGCGCCCAGGTGCCGCGGTCCCAGGTCTCGACCGTGCCGGCGCCGTATTGGCCGTCGGGAATCGTGCCCTGGAAGTCAGCGTAGTCAAGCGGATGGTCCTCGACATGCACGGCGATCCGCTTGTCGGTGGGATCGAGCGACGGGCCTTTGCGCACCGCCCAACTCCACAGCACGCCGTCATGCTCCAGGCGGAAATCCCAGTGCAGGCCAGCGCGATGCGCGCGATGCTTCTGCACGACGAACATCGGCGCGCCTGGGTGCGCGGCCGCGCTGGGCGCGGGCTCGGATGTGACGGTGAAATCGCGCTTGGCGCGATAGGTCCCGATCGAGGTGTCGCGGGCCTTGCTGGTTGTTGGCATCGGGCAACTCGGCCTGTTCCGGACAAGCTGCATATGACGGCGGGTGGCGGGACCGGTGGCCACGATGCCGTGAGCTGCAGGTCTATCGGCGGTAGATCGCCGTCTCAAACGCGCCGGTCAGGCGCAGCACCGCTTGGTCGGCGAACGGCAGGATCTGCGTCATCAGCAGGCCGGTGACCCGCTTCGTCGGATCGATCCAGTAGTAGCAATTGTACAGCCCGCCCCAGGCGAGGCTGCCGGGGCTGCGTCCGGTGGGGGCCTCCGTCGTGTTGATCAGAAAGCTCAGCCCCCATTTCTTTTCCATGCCCGGAAAGAATTCGACGTCGTTCGACACGCGGGCGAGTTGGCTCCGAAACGGCTGGACCAACAGCGACCCGATATGGTTCTCCGCCATCAGCGCCACGGTCTGCGGCTGCAGAATGGTTGCGCCATGCAACGAGCCGTCATGCAGCAGCATCTGCAGAAACGTCAGATAATCTGGGCCGGTCGAGAACAGCCCGGTGCCGCCGGGGAAGTACTCCAACTCGCCGGGCGGCTCCATCGCGATCGGCCGCAACGAGCCATTCGGCAGCCTCGCGTGCAGATCGGCCAGCCGGGCCACCTGATCCGGCCCGGGGATATATCCCGTGTCGGTCATGCCAAGCGGCGCGAAGATGTGTGCCTGCATGTACGCGTCCAGCGTCTGGCCGCTTGCCGCTTCCACCACCCGGCCGGTCCAGTCGAGATTTGTGCCGTATTCCCAACGCTCACCCGGATCGAAGGCGAGCGGCGCATCCAGCGCGGCGAGGCTGGCGCTGCGGGTCGAAGGAAGTCCGGTCACCTCGACGAAGCGCGCCAGTTCCGCGTTCCAGAAATCATAGACGAAGCCGGCGGTGTGGGTGAGCAGGTGTCGCAGCGTGATCGGCCGTTTGGCCGGGCGCAGGCGTGGCTGGCCGGCCTCGTCGAAGCCTTCCAGCACAAGCGGGGCGGCGAGTTGCGGCAGCACATCGCCCACCGGCTGATCCAGCGACAGCCGGCCCTGCTCCACAAGCTGCATCGCGGCCACCGCCGTCAACGCCTTGGTCATCGAGGCAACGCGGAACACCGTGTCCAGCGTCATCGGACCATTGGCGGCGATGCCCCGGCGGCCGAACGCGCCCTGGTAGGTCGTGCCGCCATCATCCGCGGCGAGCGCGACCACGCCCGCCACGTCGCCCGCGGCCACCGCGGCCTCAAGCAACCGATCGATTTCTGGGAACGACATCAGGCGCAAGCCGGGTTCATCGGCAGGAAGGCGGTCGAGGCCGGCAGGGTCGCGACCGGCACGTAATAGTCCCATGGCGCACGGCTCTCCCCCGGCTGCTTCACGCGATACAGCGTCACGTCGTACAGCACCCGGCCATCCGCACGCACCGAGGCAGGATGGCCGAAATAATCCACCGGCAGCGCCCGCATCGCTTGGTTCACCGCCAGAGCGTCGCGCGTGCCGGCCTGCGCCATCGCCGTCAGGAAATGCGTCACGGCGGTATACTGGGCCGCATGGTTGCGCGTCGGCATCTCGTTCCGCGCGGCGTAGAAATGCCGCGCAAAGCGGCGCGCCGTGTCGTTCTGATCCCAGTAGAAACTGGACGCGAAGGTCAGGCCCTGCGTCGCCGCCAGTCCCAGCGCGTGAATCTCGGTGATGTAGACCAGGAAGGCGGCCAGCGACTGGCGTCCGTTGCGCGTTACCCTGAACTCGGCGGCTTGCTTGATCACGTTCACCAGGTCGTTCCCCACCGCGGCAAGTCCGATCACCTGCGCGCCGGAATTCTGCGCCCGGACAAGATGCGAGGAAAAATCGGCGTTCCCGATCGGGAAGGCGGCGGAACCTACAACCTTACCGCCGTTCTGCTCGATCGCCGCGGTTGCCGCCGCTTCCAACTGGCGGCCGAAGGTGAAATCCACGGTAATGAAGAACCAGGTTTTCCCGCCGGCTTCTACCACCGTCTTGCCGGTTGCCGTGGTGATTGCGTGGGTGTCGTCCGCCCAATGCGTGCTGACCGGCGAGCATAGTTTCGAGGTGAACTCGCTGCTCGCGGCGGCGGTGATCATCACCGTCCTGCCCTTCTCCTTCGCGATCTGTTGAACGGCCAGCGCCACCGGGGTCACCGGCAGGTCGATGATCGCATCGACGCCCTGATCGTACCAGGCGCGCGCCAGCGCCGCGGCGACGTCCGGCTTGTTCTGCGTATCGCCCATGATGATCTCAACCTGCTTGCCGAGCACGGCGCCGCCGAAATCCGCCACCGCCATCCGCGCCGCCATCACGCTGCCCGGCCCGCCGCTATCGGCGTACGGCCCTGCTGCGTCGGTCAGGACACCGATACGGATCGTGCTTTCCGGCTGACCGCCTGCCTGCGCGCGAGCCAGGGGCGGCGCGGCGGCAAGCACGGCGCCGCCAGCCAGGATGGCGCGGCGGCCGATCGATCCGGCCATGGCAAGTTCCTTAAGTCGGAAGTCGGAAGTCGGAAGTCGGAAGTCGGAAGACGGACGGCAGATGCCCGACCACCGTGTTTACCTCCGTCGTCAGTCCTCCGTCTTCTGCCTTCCGAACTGCCTGGGGATGCCATTCCAGCATGAGTCGTAGTCGGGCTGCAGCTCCGGGATTTGCAGCGCGTGGCGGGTGGGCACCAGCACGTGGCGGGTCTCGAACATGAAGGCCAGCGTGTTTTCCTGCTTCATCGGCTTCAGGTCGGCGGCCATGGCCTGCTCGGTGCTGTCGGCGTCCGGGCCGTGGGCACTCATGCAGCCATGCAGCGAGGCGCCACCGGGCGCGAAACCGCCGGCCTTGGCGTCGTAGGCACCGCGCACCAGTCCCATGAACTCGTTCATCACGTTGCGATGGAACCAGGGCGGTCGGAACGTGTGCTCGGCCACCATCCAGCGCGGGGGGAAAATCACGAAGTCCAGGTTGGCGGTCCCGGGCTGCTCGGTCGGCGCGGTCAGCACGGTGAAGATCGAGGGGTCGGGATGGTCGAAGCTGACCGTGCCGATCGTGTTGAACCGCGCGAGGTCGTATTTGTACGGGGCCAGCGTGCCATGCCAGGCGACCACGTCGAACGGTGAATGATCCAGCGTCGTCGCCCACAGCGCGCCGGCGAATTTCTGCACCAGTTCGCTCGGTTCGTCGCGATCCTCGAACCAGGCCGCGGGGGTCAGGAAGTCCCGGGCGTTGGCCAGCCCATTCGATCCGATCGGGCCGAGATCGGGCAGGCGCAGCATGGAGCCGTGATTCTCGCAGACATAGCCGCGCGCCGCCCCCTCCGGCAGGGCCACTCGGAACCGGATGCCGCGCGGGATAACCACGATCTCGCCGGGCGCCGCTTCCAGCCGCCCCAGCTCGGTGTCGACCGCCAGCGCCCCCTGCTGCGGCACGATCAGCAACTCACCATCGGCATTCCAGAACACGCGCGGCATGTTTCGGTTGGCACAATAGATATGGATCGAGACGCCAGTGCCGCGTGACGTGTCAGCGTTGCCGGCCAGAGTTGTCAGGCCGGCAACAAAATCCGTGGGCTCGGCAGGAATCGGGAAAGGGTCCCAGCGCAGCCGGTTCGGCGTCGGCTCCGCCGGTGGGCTGCACAGCGCTCGGCTGTCGATGCGGCGATAGGCCGGGTGGGATGCAGAGGGCCGGATTCGATACAGCCAGCTGCGGCGGGATTCGTGCCGCGGCACGGTGAACGGCGTGCCGGAAAGCTGTTCGGCATAAAGCCCCAAGGGACCGCGCTGCGGCGAATTCTGCCCGACCGGCAGCGCGCCGGCGATCGCCTCGGTCGCAAATCCGTTGGCGAAGCCTGAGAGATACTGAATCGGCTCGGTCATCGCGTCCTCTCTGGAACGGTGCCCGCCAGTCTAGGGCGGCTGCGGGCAGTACGTCATAGCGGACACAGCGCCTATCCGGCCGCCGCAGTTCACTATAATATCATGGGCAACCTGACCCGGATGGTTGCTGATGAAAGCACGACGCAGCGTCTCCGCCGCCCCGGCTGAAACCGAGGAAGCGTTTCGGCTGGAGGATTTTCTCCCGTACCGGCTGTCGGTGACGACCAACCGGGTCTCCCGTCTGTTCGCCCGCCGCTACAATCAGGCATTCGGGCTCAGCATCCCGGAATGGCGCGTCATGGCGGTGGTGGGACGCTTCGGCACCCTCTCGCCCAGCGCAGTCGGGGAACGCACAGCGATGGACAAGGTGAAGGTCAGCCGCGCCGCCGCCGGGCTGGTGACCCGCGGTCTGCTGAAACAAACGCAGGACCCGGCGGACGGACGCGGACGCCGGTTGCAGCTGACCCGCAAGGGCACAACGATGCACCAGCGGATCGTGCCGATGGCGCGCGAACTGGAATCGACCCTGGCCGAGGGCCTGAGCCGCGCCGACTGGGCGGCGCTGAACCGGGCGATCGACCGGCTGAACACGCACGTCCTGGCGATCGAGGGCGACGATCCCGGCGAGGCGACCGACTGATCCGAATGCGGCCCCGCAAGCGCCCGGCCTGTCGGAGAACCGCGAAGCGGCGGCCCCGGGCGGGACTCGCGCGCGCTTGAAACTAGAGTAGGATCGCGATGACTTGAACACGCCCGGGCGGCCCGCGGCGTCGCAACGTGCAGAAGGAGGCGCCGCATGTCAGGACCCAACAACGGCAGAAGTCCCCGCTCGGTGGCTTTGGTCGGCCCCTACAGCAGTGGCAAGTCCACGCTGTTC
>Ga0302319_10020057_pt1 | contig 12107 bp, 11 predicted proteins | sample Bog_T0_2_FD_203319 | JGI IMG/M metagenome (GOLD analysis project Ga0302319, IMG submission 203319) | Peat permafrost microbial communities from Stordalen Mire near Abisko, Sweden - Bog_T0_2 | ecosystem: Environmental > Terrestrial > Soil > Wetlands > Peat | place: Sweden: Abisko, Stordalen Mire... | reverse complement strand
GGCGCCGATGGGCCCCAGGAACGGGAGCCCCGAGATCGCAAGCGCGGCGGAGGCGCCGATCAGCGCAGGAATGTCGGCATCGATCTCGGCGTTGACCGAGAGCACGGAGGCGACGACCTGCACCTCGTTAATGAAGCCTTCCGGGAACAGCGGGCGGATCGGGCGATCGATCAGGCGCGAGGTCAGCGTCTCCTTCTCGGTCGGACGGCCTTCGCGCTTGAAGAACCCACCGGGAATGCGCCCGGCAGCATAGGTCTTTTCCTGGTAATTGACGGTCAGGGGGAAGAAATCCCGGTCCGGCTTTGCCTTCTTCAGGCCCACCGCGGTGACCAGCACCACGGTGTCTCCCACCGAGACCAGCACGGCGCCGTCAGCCTGGCGGGCGAGTTCGCCGGTTTCGATCGTGACCGTATGGTCCCCGTACTTAAAGCTCTTCTTGGTAGCGCTCACGTCGGCTGCCCCTTAAGGATTGTAGGAATTGGGAATGCGCCGGGCCTTACTGATGTAAGGCCAGGCATGGCGCGTATCAGCGACGAAGTCCGAGGGTCTCGACGACCTGCGCGTACTTTGCCGGCGTCCGGCTCTTCAGGTAATCCAGCAGCTTGCGGCGCTGGTTGACCATTTTCAGCAGGCCGCGGCGCGACGCGTGATCAGCCTTGTGCGCCGTGAAATGCTGGCTCAGGCCGTTGATGCGCTCCGAGAGCAGGGCAATCTGGACTTCCGGCGAGCCGGTGTCCTGCGCGCTGCGCTGGAACTTACCGACGACGCCTGATTTTTCTTCGCGAGTGAGTGGCATTGAAAACAAACCTCAATCAATAACTTAGGGCCCATAAAGTAAGCGGCGCATTGTACCCGCAGGAGCCTGGGGGCTCAAGCGCGATTAATGGCAGCGGATATCAGCCGGACCGGCATGAGGCTGCCCCCTGCGGAAAGCTCCCCCAGGCCTAAAAACCCCTGTCCGTCCGCATAGATACGCACCCGTCCGGGAGCTCCGGGGGAGCCACTCACAGCCTGCCCTTGCCGCAGCGCGGCAACCTGCGACTGAGCCAGTTCGCAGCGCGGGGTTGCGGCCAGCGCGGCATCGACGGGGAGCAACAGGGCGCGGCGCGCCTCCAGGGTGAGCCCCTCGAGGATCTCCAGCGTATGCAGCGGAGTCCCGCTGCCGAACGGCGCCACGCCGAGCCTGCGCAGCGCGGCGAGGTGCGCGAGCGTACCGAGACGCGCGGCAATATCCTCGGCCAGCACGCGGATATAGGTGCCCTTCGAGCATCGCACATCGAACTCGAGGTCCGGCGCCGCCCAGCTGCGCAGCTGCATCTCGTGGATCACAATGGGCCGCGATTCGCGCTCGCGGGTCAGGCCGGCGCGCGCGTATGCGTACAGCGGCCTGCCGTCCTGCTTGATCGCCGAATGCATCGGAGGCACCTGGTCGTACTGCCGCGGAAACCCATCCAGCCCGGCGGCGAGTTCGGCCGCCGTGAACGGCGGCAGCGCGACGCGCTCGATGACCGGGGATTCTCGATCGGCACTCGCGGTGCGCTCCCCGAGGCGCGCCACGACCCTGTAGGACTTGTCGGCGTCCAGCAGCGAGGAACCGAACTTGGTCGCCTCGCCGAAACAGAGCGGCAGCATCCCGGTCGCCAGCGGATCGAGCGAGCCGGTATGGCCAGCCTTGCGCGCCCCCAGCATGAACTTCGCACGCGCAACGGCAGCCGCGGAACTCATGTGCAGCGGCTTGTCGAGCAGCAATATCCCGTGGACGTCCGCCCGCACCGTCAGGATTTCGCCGGCCGGTTTGCCGCGTCGATCAGCTGCGTGAGCCGCACGCCGTTCTCGATCGACGTGTCGAGTTGGAACGTCAGGGTCGGTGTGTAGCGGATCATCAGCGACTTCGACAGGGCGTTGCGCAGGAATCCCGCGGCGCTCTCCAGCCCCTTCTGGACCGCGGGATCCGGGCCGTCATGCCCGAATATGAGGTAGAAGACCTTCGCGGTTCGCAGGTCGCCGGTCACGGTTACCGCGGTGACCGTGACGTTGCCGATGCGCGAGTCCTTGACCTCACGGCGCAGCAGCCCGGCGAGCTCCCTCTGGATATGCTCGCCGAGCCGCTTTGCCCGCGGGTTGTCCTTCGCCATCGTGCCCTGCCGCCCCGCGCGCCGCCTTACAGCGTGCGCGCCACCTCGACCCGCGAATAGCATTCGATCTGGTCGCCTTCCTGCACGTCGTTGTAGTTCTTGACGCCGATGCCGCACTCGGTGCCCGCGCGCACCTCGTTGACGTCATCCTTGAAGCGCTTCAGGGACTCCAGAGCCCCCTCGAAGATCACCACGTTGTTGCGCAGTACGCGGATCGGGAAATTGCGCCGCACATAGCCGTCGATGACCATGCAGCCGGCAACGGTACCGAACTTGCTGGAGCGGAACACGCTGCGCACCTCGGCGAGCCCGACGATCTGTTCCTTGACCTCCGGCGAGAGCATGCCGGTCAGCACCGTGCGGATGTCGTCGATGGCCTCGTAGATGATCGAGTAGTAGCGCACGTCGATGCCGTGGTCCTTGATCGCCATACGCGCCGCAGCATCGCCACGGACATTGAACGCGATGATCCGCGCTTTCGATGCCGCCGCCAGCGTGATGTCGGACTCGGTAAGGCCGCCGACGCCGGAGGAGATCACGTTGACCGCGACCTCCGAAGTGGAGAGCGCGTTCAGCGCATCGCGCAGCGCCTCGACGCTGCCCTGCACGTCCGCCTTGACGAGCAGCTGTACGATGCTCGCCTTGGCCTCGCCCATGGTCGAGAACACGTCCTGCATGTTCGCGCTCTTCTGCGCGAGCTTCACGTCGCGCAGCTTCGCCTGGCGATGCATCGCGACCTCGCGCGCCTTGCGCTCGCTCTCGACGACCAGCAGCTCATCGCCGGCATTCGGCGCGCCGGACAGGCCCAGCGCGACGACCGGAATCGACGGACCGGCCGACTGGATCGGGCGGCCGGCCTCGTCGAACAGCGCGCGCACCCGGCCGAACTCCTGGCCGGCCAGCATCGGGTCGCCGAGCTTCAGCGTACCGCGCAGCACGAGGACCGTGGCAACGGCGCCGCGCCCCTTCTCCAGGCTCGACTCGATGACGAAACCGGCCGCAAGACCCTCGGTCGGCGCGCGCAATTCCAGCACTTCCGCCTGCAGGAGGATCGCGTCGAGCAGCTGATCGACGCCCGCACCGGTTTTCGCCGAGACATTGACGAAGATGTTCTCGCCGCCCCATTCCTCGGGGATGACGCCGTACTTGGTCAGTTCCTGCTTGACCTTCTCGGGGTCAGCCTCGGGTTTGTCGACCTTGTTCAATGCGACGACGATCGGCACCTTCGCAGCCTGCGCATGCTTGATCGCCTCGATCGTCTGCGGCATCACGCCATCATCTGCAGCAACGACGAGGATCACGATGTCGGTGACCTGCGCGCCGCGGGCGCGCATCGCCGTGAACGCGGCGTGACCCGGGGTATCGAGGAAGGTGACCATGCCCTTGGAAGTCTCGACGTGGTAGGCACCGATGTGCTGGGTGATACCGCCCGCCTCGCCCGCCGCGACCTTGGTCGCGCGGATGTAGTCGAGGAGCGAGGTCTTGCCGTGGTCGACGTGGCCCATGACGGTCACGACCGGCGGCCTGGGCTGCGTCTCGACAGCGCCATCGGTCTCGCCCTGCAGGTCGTCCTCGATGACGTTTTCCTTGCGCAGGACCGGCGTATGCCCCATTTCCTCGACGACGAGCACGGCCGTATCCTGCTCGATCATCTGGTTGATCGTCGCCATGACACCCATGTTCATCATGACCTTGATGACCTCGGTCGCCTTGACCGCCATCTTCTGCGCGAGCTCCGCGACCGTCATCGCCTCAGGGATTGCCACTTCGCGCACGACGCGTGCGGTGGGCATCTCGAAGCCATGCTTGCCGTCGGAATCGCCGATGGAGCGGCGGCGCCCGTCGCGCGATTTCTTCTTCTTGTGACGGCTGCTGACGCCGCTGACGATGTGCAGTTCCTGGCGACCATAGCGCGTCGCCTTGTCGTCGACGACCTCGCGCGTGGCCTTGCCCGGTTTCGCCGCTGCGGCCTTGCGATCGCGCTCGGCAATCTCCTTGGCCTGCACCTCGGCGGCGCGGCGCGCATCTTCCTCGGCGCGGACCTTGCGGTTCTCCTCGTCGCTGCGCCGCTTGTTCTCCTCGGCGATGCGCTCGAGCTCGAGGCGCTCCTTCTCACGCCGGTCGTTTTCCTGACGTTCCGCAGCGGCCTTGGCCGCTTCCTCGGTCTCGCGCAGGCGGTCGATCTCCTCCTGTTGCAGCCGTGCCTTGTCCTCGAGGACCTCGCGCTTGATGTAGGTACGCTTGCTGCGCACCTCGACGTTGACCGTGCGCGCGCGCCCCTGAGTGCCGGCGAGCTTCAGCTCCGACTGCGACTTGCGCTTCAGCGTGATCTTGCTGGGACCCGCCTCGACGCGCTTCTCGTCATGGCCATGGCTGCGCCGCAGGTGCGTGAGCAGCTCATGCTTCGCCTCCTCGCTGATCATGTCCTCCGCGCCTTCGACGCGGATTCCCGCCTGGTCGAGCTGCTGTAACAGCCGGTCGACCGGCACCTTCAGGACTTCCGCGAACTGCGCAACCGTAACATCTGCCATAAGTGAGCTCCTAAGCCTTCGCTTCTTCCGCGAACCAGTGCTTGCGGGCTTCCATGATGATTGCGGCGGCACGTTCTGCATCCACTCCGCTCTTCTCGACCAGCTCGTCGACCGACAGGTCAGCCAGGTCCTCGCGGGTGCGCACGCCGCCGGCTGCCAGCGAGTGCGCAAGCTCGTCGCCCGCCACCTCGATCAGGTCCTCGGCCGGCTCCCCGCCCTCGACCGATTCCTCGGAGGCGATCGCCTGGGTCAGCAGCACGTCGCGTGCGCGCGTGCGCAGTTCCTTGACGATCTCCTCGTCGAACTCCTCGATCGCGTTCAGTTCGGCGGCAGGAACATAGGCAATCTCCTCGATCGTCGAGAAGCCTTCCTGGACGAGGATGCTGGCGACGTCGGCATCGACGTCGAGCTGTTTCATGAAGGTCTCGCGCAGCGCCAGCGACTCCGATTCGCTCTTCGCCTCGGCCTGTGACTCGCTCATGACGTTAAGTTCCCAGCCCGTCAGCTCGCTCGCGAGGCGGATATTCTGGCCGCCGCGACCGATGGCCTGCGACAGCTTGTCCTCCGAGACCGCGATATCCATCGAATGCGAATCCTCGTCGACGACGATCGAGGTGACCTCAGCCGGCGCCATCGCGTTGATGACGAACTGCGCCGCGTTCTCGTCGAAGGGGATGATGTCGACCCGCTCGCCGGCGATCTCGTTCGAAACCGCCTGGACACGCGAGCCGCGCATGCCGACGCAGGCGCCGACCGGATCCACACGCGGGTCATTGCTGCGCACGGCGATCTTGGCGCGAACGCCTGCATCGCGGGCCGCCGCCAGGATGTTGATCAGCCCCTGGCCGACCTCGGGAACCTCCAGCTTGAACAGCTCGATCAGGAACTCGGGCGCGGTGCGCGACAGGAACAGCTGTGGGCCGCGCGGCTCGGGACGCACCTCCTTCAGGTAGGCCTTGATGCGGTCCTGGGAGCGCACCGGCTCGCGCGGGATCAGCTCCTCGCGCGCGATGTAGCCTTCGGCATTGGCGCCGAGATCGACGTAGACGCCGTTGCGGTCGACGCGCTTGACGATGCCGCTGACCAGCGTGCCGGACCGGTCCTTGTAGGCGTCGACGACCTGCGCCCGCTCGGCCTCGCGCACCTTCTGCACGATGACCTGCTTGGCGGTCTGCGCGAGGATGCGGCCGAAGGGCACCGACTCCATCGGTTCCTCGACGTAACCGCCCACGTCCACATCCTTGTCCAGGTCGCGTGCGTCGTCGAGGCGCAGCTCGCGCTGCGGGACCTCGAGCTCGCTCGAGTCGTCTGCGAACACCTTCCAGCGGCGGTAGGTGTCGTAAGCACCGGTCTTGCGGTTGATCGCTACGCGCACGTCGAGCTCCTCGCCGTACTTCTTGCGCGCCGCCGAGGCGAGCGCCGCTTCAAGCGCGTCGAAGATGATTTCCTTGTCGACGCCCTTCTCGTTCGAGACCGCATCGACCGCCATCAAGATTTCTTTGTTCATGGAATTGTTCCCGTGCATGTAAACCGCTCACAGCGGCTTCAACCTGGCCTTCTGAATCCTCTCGAGCGGCAGGCGGTACTCGCGCCCGTCGACCTCGACTGCAATGTCGTCCGCCGTCACCGCGCGCAGGCTGCCTGCGAAGCGCCGCCGCCCGTCCTGCGGCAGCTTCAGCTCGACGAAGACGCGCTCGCCGACGAACCGGTCGAAATGCGCCCGCTTGCGCAGCACCCGGTCCAGTCCCGGCGAGGAGACCTCGAGCGAGTAATGACCCTTGATCGGATCGTCGCCGTCGAGAATCTCACTGACCGCATGGCTGACGCGCGCGCAGTCATCCACCGTAATGCCGCCGCCTTCCGCGCCGGCCGGCCGGTCGATGTAGATGCGCAGCACCGCGCTGGACCCTGCGCCGGCGAACTCCAGTTCCACCAGCTCGTAGCCCAGAGCTTCCACTGGCGCTTCCAGCAGGCGCATCAAGGCATCGCGCATCTAAGGTCCACCCCTCGTCCGCCAAACCCCTCGAAAACAAAAAAGGGGACCATCGGCCCCCTTTAACCAAAAAGCCCCTTTGCGGGGGGCTTTCTCAAAAATCAGTGCGGACTGGACCCCAGATCCCCAACCCTCCGCCGAGGGCCGCGATTATAGGCAAAGCCGGCCCGGGGGTAAACCCTGATTGCGAATTAACCCGGCGACCGGGGTGCACAAACGACTGGGGCCACATCGCTGTGGCCCCAGTAGATCAAACGATCAGCGAAACGCTTACCAGCGCTTCGGACCGCGTGAACCGCCGCCACCGCCGCCGCCACCGCCGCCGGTGCGCTCCTGGGCTTCGTTCACCTTCAACGCACGCCCGTCGACGTCGTGACCATTGAGGGCCTGCATCGCGCGCGCCGCATCGGCGCTCGCCATTTCCACGAAGCCGAAGCCGCGGGGACGACCCGTATCACGGTCATTGATCAACGCGACCGACTGCACAGCGCCGTGCTTTTCGAACAGCGCGCGGACAGCGGACTCGTCCATCGAGAACGGGAGATTGCCTACATACATTTTCGTCATTTAAGAATACCTGCTAACAAAGAAACTACCGACCGGTCCATTGGGCAAACGCTGTGAAGCGTCGCTCGGGCCTGCCTCCTGGATCGACGAAACCTGCTTTGTGGGTTGTGGCCAAGGTGACGCCGGAGCGGCGCGGTGACCAGAAACGAACCAAGTAGAAATTCACGAACCTGACTCACAGCTTACAGTGAATTACAAAACTATGCCAATTCAATATCTTATAGATATATCTGAGGGTGGCTGGGCCACTCCGGGACGCCGCCCCGGCCGCCAGCACGACAGCAGCGGCACCTCGGACCGATAGTTGCTCAGCACACCGGCCCTCTGCCCCGCCGCAGCCCCAAATTCGCGTACCAGGCCCGCAGCAGTGCAATAAGCGGCTGCGGCTGACGCCTCGACGGGACCGTGGTTGACCATCACAAAGCGTCCTGCCGGGGTGAGATTCGCAGCCACCTGCGCAAACAGTCGCCCGGGCTGCAGGAGCCGCAGCGGCAGCCGCCACGCGAGGATCGCTGCCGGCGTCACGAACGGAAACCACGCGCAGATCATGTCCGCCGGGTGCGCGAGCGTCGTGTAGTCGGCGACGATGAAGCGCGCCTGCGGCAGTCCCTCGAGGTACCCCGCGGCATAGTCGCAACGCGCATGGCCGTCCCGGTACAGGCGGTGCCCCTCGACCTCGATCCCGGTGAGGTGCTGCGGCCGGAAGAACGCCTGCAACGCAGCTGCATACCAGAAACTGGCGCAGCCCACGTCGCACAGTTCCCCGACCGCCGGCGGGGCGAGGTTCGCGTCGCTCCAGGCGCGGTCGAGGATGTCGAGGTACTCATAATTACGGCGGCTGGTCGCCGCGTTCAGCGCATCTTCGAAGCGCAACTGGTATCGCTCCTGCAGGGCGGCTATCCTTTGCGCCTCCTGCGCGGCGAGGCCGGTCAGTTCCCGTGCCGGCGTCTCGCGGCAGGTCCCGCGTGACCAGCGCAGGCGTTCGGACACGCCGAGCCAGAAACCATGCCTCGAGGATCGCAGACGCTGAACGAATGATGTCATTGCCCAGATGCTATTGAAGCTGCTCGCCCCGCGCTACTGGCCGACCTGGATCGGGCTCGGCGTGCTGCGCACGCTCTCCTGGCTGCCGTACGCTGCACAGCTGCGCGTCGGTTTCGCCATCGGCGCGATTGTCCACAGCCTGCCGCTGCCGTGGGTGCGCATTGCCGCGCGCAATATCGAGCTGTGCCTGCCCTCCCTGAGCAAACCCGAGCAGGCGGACCTGCTGCGCCGCCACTGCGCAAGCCTCGGCATGGCACTGTGCGAGACCGCGACGACCTGGTATCGCGCAGATGCGCGCGTCAGCGCCCATGCCGAGGTCTGCGGTCTGGAGAACCTGCAGGCCGCGCTGGCGCGCGGGCACGGCGCGATCATGATCGGCGGTCACTTCACGACGATCGAAATCGCGACCCGCATCCTCGGCACGGTCGTGCCGCTCAACGTCGTCTACCGGCCGACGAAGAACGAGCTGATCTCGCACACGATGCACTCGAGCTTCACCGAACACGGCCATCCCATCCCCTACGACGACATCCGCGCGATGATCCGCGCGCTGAAAAACAACGAGGTCGTCTGGTATGCGCCGGACCAGAGCTACCGCAACAAGGGCGCGGCGATGATCGATTTCTTCGGACGGCCGGCGGCGACGACCACCGCAACGTCCAGGCTCGCGCGCCTGTCGCGCGCAGCCGTGCTGACCTACTTCCCCGAACGCCTGCCAGGGACCGCCGGCTACCGCGTGCACATCGGCCCGGCGCTGGAGAATTTCCCGGGCGAGGACCCGGTTCTTGACGCCGAGCGCTTCAACCGGCTGCTGGAGGCGCACATCCTCAAGGTGCCGGATCAGTACCTGTGGATGCACCGGCGCTTCAAGGGCCTGACTCCCGACTACCCCGATTACTACGGTCGCGACTCGCGGCAGCGGCAGCGCTAGAGCGCAGCGGCGGTGAGCGCGGTGATTTCGACCTCGACGCTGTGCACGGCCGAGCTCTCGCCCATGTCAGTCCTGCGGCCGTCGTTCAGCACGTTGATGTTCGCACCGCCCGTGCCCGGTCCCATCCAGCGGCCCTTGTGCGACAGTGCGACGCCGCGCGGCAGGCTGGCGTCAACGGTGAGCCGCAGCGTGATCTCCCCGGTTGCATTGTGCACGCGCACCAGCTGGTCCGCGTACAGGCCGCGCTCGAGTGCATCGGCCGGGTGCAGCGCGATCCGTGCGGCACCGATGCGCGCCTCGACCTGCGCGACGTTGCCGAAGCTGGTGTTCATCAGCCAGTCATGGGCCGGTGACAGCAGCCGCAGCCGCGCACCCCGCGGGCGCGGCTCGGCATCGGGATACGGCACGCGCGGCAGCTGCATCCCGGCGAGCGCAGCCGACGCGATCTCGATCCGGCCGCTGGGCGTCGCAAACTTCAGGTCCGCGAACTGCACCGCCGGTGTGTCCGGCACCCATACGGTGCCACGCGCTGCAAATGACCGGAAGTCCGCAGCGATGCCGGCCCGCGCGACCAGCGTGTCCAGCATGACGGCGTCGGGTTCGGCAAATGTGCCCGGTGGATGGCCCATCGCGGCGTCCAGGCGCCGGAATATCTCCAGGTTCGGCAACGCCTCGCCGGGCGGTTCCATGACCTTCACCTGCGCCGACAGCGCCAGCTGGAAGTACGGCGCGATGAGATCGTCAAACTCGAGAAAGCTCGCCGCCGGCAGCCGGTAATCGGCCAGCGCCGCGGTATCGGTGGCGAACAGGTCCACAACGACCGTCAGCAGATCCTCACGCTGCAGCGCTGCGCGCAGGCGCGACTGCTGCGGACAGGAGGCCAGAGGGTTCATGTTCCAGACCATCAGCGCCTGCGAACGCACAGGGTCCTCGAGTGCCGCGGCCAGGTCCATGTGGCTCAGGGCCGGCGCTGCCTGCGACGGCGGCGGACACAGGTAGCCCTCGTCAATCCCGCGGCGCGACAGGTCGCCGTTCAGATAGAGAAGCCCCGCCCCCGGGCGTGCAAGGTTCCCCGTCAGCGCCGGCAGCATGGCGCAGGCACGCATGACGTTGCCGCCCTGCGCCTGGCGCTGCAGCCCCTGGCCGAGCCACAGCAGCGACGGACCGCGGGCATACAGTCGGCCGACTTCCTCGATATGCGCGGCGCTTACGCCGGTCACCGCTGCACACCAGTCGGGATCGGCTGCCGCAATCGCCGGCTCGATCTCGTCCCAGCCGACGACGTGCGCCGCAATGAAGTCCCGGTCCAGCAGGCCATCACGGCGCATCACATGAGCGAGTCCGAAGGCGAGCGCCGCATCGGTCCCCGGAAAAGGCTGCAGATGGAAATCGGCCTGCGCCGCAGTCGGCGTACGCACCGGATCGATGACGACGACCGTGCCGGGGCACTCCGGGATCCAGTACTCGTGCGCGTGTGGTGCAGAGGCATGCGGATTGGCACCCCAGACGATCAGGCAGTTCGCCGCGGACGCGGTACGCGGGTCGAACCCCTCCAGCGACGTGCCGTACATCGAGCGCAGTGCCGCATGGCCAGCCTGGTTGCAGATCGTGTCCGGCGTCACCTCGGTGGCTCCGAGGCGGTTGAAAAATCGCATCGGTGCGATACCGGCGAGCAGCGAGATCGTCCCCGTGTAATGCGCGTTGAGGATGCCCGCAGCGCCGTGCGACGCGACAATGCCCTGCAGGCGCTGCGCGATGTCGCCGAGCGCATCGTCCCAGGAAACCGGCTCGTAGATCCCCGCGCCCTTGGGGCCGGTGCGTCGCTGCGGAACCGTCAGGCGCGCCGCCGGATCACGCCATTCCCGGTTGTAGGCAGTCGAGCATTTGCCGCAGAGACTGCCGCGACTGACCGGGTGGGACGGATCGCCGCGCACGGCATGCACTTCGCCGGCACGCCGTACGACCAGGATCCCGCAGCTGTCATAACAATCGCGCGGGCAGGCGGTGCGTACGAATTCGTCCTGGCCGGCGACGGTCGCCATCAGCGCAGGTGCCGTCCCGCCTGCGCGAGCAGCTTCGTGCGCAGCACAGTCGCATCCATGCCGAGCGGCGTGAGCCGCAGGCGCGCGATCTCCTCGGCCGTATAGGGCTGGAAATTCGCCGGCAAGTGCGCCGCGTCGTAGCGCCGCAGCATCCAGTTCATGAGCTCGGCGATCTCCTCGTCGGAAAACGGCGCCGCGGCGACACCCGGGACTTCGGCCAGGTACTCGCGGCCGCCGGGCGCATGCAGGAAGCGCGCGACCGTATCCTTGATCGGCGGCGCAGTGCCGACGGTGCCGCTGCCATCGGCGCGGTGGCATCCCTGGCAGTTCAGCGTCCAGTTCTGCCAGGCGCGGCGCATGTCGGTGACGCCGGCAAAATCCGGCTCGGCGGGGTCGTAGAACGCGCGACCGAAAGGTGAGTCTGCGGCAGCGGCGAGCCTTACCGCTGCCAGCGCCAGAATCAGCGCGATCAGGGCCGCAGCGCGGCGGCGCAGCGTCATGTTCCCGGCAGCGACGGCCGCAGCGCCAGCGCCGCCGCCCCGGCGACTCCCGGATGCCGGCTACGGATCGCGACGATCTCCTTCACATCGAAGGCCTGTACGCCGGTTTTCGCCTTCCCCCCGTCGCTGGCCAGGAAACTCAAGACCGCCGCGACCTCCGCCTCGGACAGCATGTTCTGCGCCGGCATCGCACCCGTGTAGGTCTCACCGGCGACCTGGACGCTGCCGATGAGGCCGCCGGAGACAGCGGTCACGAGATAGTCCCGGCCGGCGGGGAGCTTCGCGAAGGCGGTCACCTGGCCTTTCAGCGGCGGGAAGCTGCCCGCCACGCCCAGCGCATCCTGCCCGTGGCACACGGCGCAGT
>Ga0302319_10020056_pt1 | contig 12107 bp, 11 predicted proteins | sample Bog_T0_2_FD_203319 | JGI IMG/M metagenome (GOLD analysis project Ga0302319, IMG submission 203319) | Peat permafrost microbial communities from Stordalen Mire near Abisko, Sweden - Bog_T0_2 | ecosystem: Environmental > Terrestrial > Soil > Wetlands > Peat | place: Sweden: Abisko, Stordalen Mire... | reverse complement strand
GCGATCCGGCGCCAGTGCGCTGGGCGACGCACCAATCGGATTGGTGTCCTCAAAGTACTTCTGCACCAGCAGCATTAAGAGAAAGCCCGCCACGGCTAAACCGGCAACGATGACCAGCGACCAGACAACGATCGGTGCTTTTACGTCGTTGCCTTCATAGTTGGTGCCCCCGTGCCCAAGAATTGGATCGGAAGACGGTGGTGCTGAATGGCCGTGTTCTGCGCTCATGCGACCACCTCCTGTGGCAATGACGGACTCAAACGTGGATCTTTCAACGGCAATAACGGGCGCCTGCGGAGCTGGGCAATGAAATAGTAAACCCAAATCCCGCCGATGCCGAAAAACGCCGCAAAGTCGGTCCAATAAATGTTGAAGCCCGGGCTGGTGTGCAGCGTCGTGCTGACGCTGGAATTGCGGAACGTCGGCTCAACCAGCCAGAACATATAGATGGCGTTTACCACCAGAATCCAAATCGTCACCCGGCGAAAGCGCCGCGGATCTTTCTTCCGCGATTGCGATAACAATGCCAGGAACGGGATGGCGAACATGGTCAAACCAACGAACGTTGCCCCGGCTTTCCAGAAGCCATGCGTCCGGTCGAGATACCAGGTGATTTCCTGCGGCAAGTTGGCCGGCCAGATGATGATCAACTGCGACGCCGAGAGATAAGTCCAGAAAATCGTGAACGCGAAGAGCAATTTGCCCAGATCGTGCAAAATGGGGGCGTTCACACGGCTGTCGAAGCGGTTTTTTCCCGATGTCTGAATTAACGTCAAAATCGCGAGCGCCAAGGTCTGCTGCACGTTGGCAATCAAAACCATGCCGCCAAAAACCGTAGAGTAAAACTGGTTGTCGGCCGACATGATCCAATCGATGTAGGCTACCGTTACCGACAGCACGAAAATCAGCAATGCGGGCGCGCTGAACTTGCGGAGCTTTTCTTTGATTCCCGGATCGCCGGTGATATCTTGCTCGTCGGTCCATTTATTCAGTCGCCAAATAAAGAACAGCCAAAGCGCAAAATTAAATACCGAGCGGAGCGTGAAGCCCCAAAAATTCAGGTAGCCCGCTTTATGCTTGAGAAATTCGTTGGCCGCCACGTTGGCCGGTGTCGCCCACGCGTAAATGTCTTTCATGCCTAACAAAATGATCAGAAAGAAACCGGCAATCAACGGCATGGTGCGCGCACTGGCTTCCACGTAGCGGCGTATGGTGACGCCCCACTTGCCGCCTACTACGTTATTCAGCAGCAGAATGCCCAGGCCCCCGACCGCGAAGCCCGCCCAAAAAAGGAAGGCGAACAGGTAGCTTTGGAAGAATCTTTCGTGGTCGGTAAAATAGCCGGCGGCGCAAAGAAACAAACCGGCCACGCCGATGATGCCCGCGATGCGTTCGACGCCGGCGGCCTTCGATCCCAGCGTAATTTCCGGTACGGCGACGTCCGCCGTGTGTCCGTGAGTGCTCACTTACTTCCTCCGGCGGGGCCACCGCCCGTTTTCGCTTCGTAGCGCATCGCCACATCGGCAGGAGCATTCTGGCTCAACTGCAAGGCGCGAATATAAGCCGCAATCCGCCAGCGATCGTCAACCGCCACGCGCGACGCGTAACTGTACATTGATCCGTAGCCGTTGCTCATCACGTCGAAAAAGTGTCCCACCGGGGCGTTCAACAAGCGCTCGTCGTGATAACTCGGCGGCTGGCGCAGGCCGCGCGCCACAATCATGCCGTGCCCGTTGCCTACTCTGCCATGGCAGGGCGAGCAATAGATATTGAACCGTTCCTGGCCGCGCAGCAGATCTTCTTTGGTGATCTGAATCGGAATCGTCTCAACGTCTTTGCCGTTGACCTTGCCGGTGTAGCGCGCTTCATCCAAATGGAGTTGGCCGCGCGCTACCGTATCCTCAATGGCCGGCCGTTCCGATCGTCCGTCGTTGAAAAAACTAGTGGCCGCGTACACTTTGTAACGCGGTTGGCTGTGCATATCGTTGCGGCAAGCGCTCGAAAACAGCAGGGCTCCCGCCACAAGGGCAGCACCGGCCAATCGCGGGGTCTGCTTATTCCGGAACATAGTTCACCTCGCCGCCGCCCAGCGCCTTCAGGAAGCCGACTGTTTCATCGGGTTCGAATTTCGGATCTTCCGATTCGATGCAAAGGAAGAATCGGTCCACCGAGGCGCGCTCAAAAGATGGCACATTGAACAGGGCATGATAAGGTCGCGGCAAGCCGTTCATGGCCAACATACTCACCATGGCAGTCAATGCCGAAAACAGAATCATGCACTCAAAGGTGATGGGAATGAAGGCCGGCCAGCTATTCAGCGGCCTGCCGCCGACGTTGTGAGGATAGGCAATCTGCGAGATCCATTCCAGCAGTCCTAAGCCGAAACAAACACCCGTGCAGCCGGCAATCAAAACGCACATCGCCACTTTATTTTTCTTGAAACCGATGGCTTCCGCTAAGCCTTCTACGGGCATGGGAGCGTAGGCATCCATTTTGCGGTAACCTTCGGCGTAAGCTTTTTCACAGGCTTCCAGCAATTCTTCCGGTGTTTGGAATTCCACCAAGGCGCCGTGGAGCCCCTCGTATCTCTTTGTGCTCACCGCGTGGCTCATACGTGCTCCTCCACCGGCGCTGCATGTAAATCGTGATGCACTTGCTCACGTACCTCAAAAATGGAAATCGAGGGCAGGAAGCGTACGAACAGGAAGATCAGCAACATAAAGAAGCCGAGCGTTCCGGCGTACGTCGCGATGTCCCATTTTGTGGGAATATACATGCCCCACGAGGACGGCAAGAAATCGCGGTGCAAACTAGTGACGACGATTTCAAAGCGCTCCAGCCACATGCCGATGTTAACGATAATGGAGATGGTCCAGACCAATGCCAGATTGTGCCGCACCTTCTGCGACCAAAGCGCCTGCGGAATGGCAATGTTGCAGAGAATCAGCAGCCAATACATGAAGCCGTAAGGACCGAACATGCGGTTGGTGTACATGAATGCTTCATATTTGTCGCCGCTATACCAGGCGAAGAAGGCTTCCGACCCGTAACCATAAGCCACGATCAAGCCCACGCCCAGCATCAGTTTGGCGGCCGATTCAATGGTGCGCAGCGTAATTAGGTCGCGCATGTTATACCAGGCGCGCAGCGGGATGACCAGAGTCAGCACCATGGCGAAGCCGGAATAAACCGCGCCCGCGACGAAATAGGGCGGGAAGATGGTAGTGTGCCAGCCGGGCAACTGACTCACCGCGAAGTCAAAGCTCACAATGGTGTGAACCGAGAGCACCAGCGGCGTTGCTAAGCCGGCCAGCAGCAAGTAAGCCTTCTGGTAACGATGCCAGTGAATGGCCGAACCGCGCCACCCGAGGGACAGAATCCCGTAAATCTTCCTCTGCAGAAGCGACGGCGCCGTATCGCGCAAGCTCGCCAAATCAGGCAACAAGCCCACATACCAGAACACTAACGAAACGGTTCCATAAGTGGAAACGGCAAACACGTCCCATTCCAAGGGACTGCGCGGTTGCGGCCAGAGCCACATAGAGTTGGGATACGGAAGCAGCCAGTAGAAAAGCCATGGACGCCCTAAATGCAGAATGGGGAACATGCCGGCGCAAGCTACCGCAAAAAGAGTCATCGCTTCAGAAAACCGGTTGATGGATGTTCGCCAATCCTGCTTGAGCAGGAACAACACCGCGGAGATGAGCGTGCCCGCGTGGCCGATACCGATCCACCAAACGAAATTGATGATGGCGAATCCCCACGCGACGGGAATATTTAGTCCCCAGATGCCGGTGCCGTTCATGAACAGCATGTAAACCGCCAGCATCAGCAGGTTGACGAAGCAGAATGAAAAGAAAGCGCCGACCAGCCACTTCTTGGGCGAATGCTTCCAAGGGAGATAAACAACGCCGGCAATACGATCGGTAACCGAGGCGTAATCCATACCCCGGCCAAGAACGATGTTTGCGCCGGGGTCGGGAATGACCTCGCTCGGGAGCCTGTAATTATTTTCGTTAGCCTTCTCGATTTGATCCACGCTGACCTCTTAGCGCCTCGTTGGAATTTCGAACATAACCTAAATAAGTCGTACGTGGACGGTTGTTCAAGTCGTCCAACAGACTGTAGTTGCGTTTGGACGCAACGGACCTCGCTACTTTGCTGTCTGGATCGTTCAAATCGCCGAACGTGATGGCTTGCGTCGGGCACGCTTGCTGGCAGGCGGTTAGAATTTCGCCGTCCACAATCTTGCGATTATTCTCTTTCTCGGCTTTAATCTTGACTTCCTGGATGCGTTGAATGCAATACGAGCATTTTTCCATCACTCCGCGGCTGCGCACCGTGACATCCGGATTCCGCATGCCCTTCAAGCTGTCGGTCGCCCAATCCGAGTACAGATAAAAGTTGAAGCGGCGAACTTTGTAAGGGCAGTTGTTCGAGCAGTAGCGAGTGCCTACGCAGCGGTTGTAAACCATCTGGTTGATGCCCTCTTTGCTGTGCACGGTGGCGGCTACCGGGCAGACCACTTCACACGGTGCGTTTTCGCAATGCATGCAAGGCACCGGCTGGTTGTAAGTATCCGGCTCGTCCAGGCTGCCGTTGCCGGAATAGTATTGGTCAATGCGAATCCAGTGCATGTGCCGGCCGCGCGATACCTGGTCTTTACCCACCACGGCAATATTGTTTTCCGCCTGGCAGGCAATGGCGCAAGCGCTGCAGCCCGTGCAAATGTTCAGATCAATGGTCATGCCCCATTTGTGGTCGGGATACTTCCATTCGCTTTCCGGATACAGCGTGAGATCTTTGGGCACCGGCTTCTCTTCCATGGTTGGGAAGTCCGGGTGTTCTTTAAACTCCGCGAACTCGGCGGCGCGCACAGGTTCGCGCTCCTCCATGCTCTGCGTAGCTTGGGTATTGGCGATTTCGTAATGGCCGGTCGCTTTGCTCACCGTCCCTGGTGCGGCAAAAGGCATGGTTGCGTCCTGGATTGCGTACGCGTCGTAGCCGATTCTATTGCCGACGCGCCCGGAAGCCGTCCGCCCGTAGCCAAGAAACACCGTCACCGAACCTTGCGCCTGGTTTGGTGTGATCCAAACAGGACCTTCCACGCTCTTATCTTTGACCGTTACTTTCAGAACGTCGCCTTTGTGTACGCTCATCTTTTCGGCGTCGCTCGGGCGAATGAAAATCAGGTTGTCCCAGGCCGTCTTGGTTTGTGGTTTGGGCAATTCCTGCAGCCAGCCGTTATTGGCGAAGCTGCCGTCGCCGATGGTCGGATCGGGCCGGAACGTCACTTCCCATTCACTCGATTCCGGTGCGGTCAGCGGCGGCAGCGTCACCTCCCCGCCGTTCAGCACTCCGGCCGCCGTGCCGGCAACCACGCCGTTGTGAAGAGAAGTTTTCCAAAACGTATCAAACCCATTGGGCGTTACGCCTTGCCAGTAGGCTTTCACCAAGTCATGCGGCGTCGCGTCTGGCTTACCTAACAATGTGCTTAGCACTTCGTGAGCTGATTTGCCGCGATACAGCGGTTCCACCAGCGGTTGCACAATGGTCACCGTGCCGTCAAACGCGCGCGTATCCGACCACGATTCCAAATAATGAACCGCGGGCACATGCCAGTGGCTCCAGCGCGACGTTTCATCGAAATAATGTCCCAGCCGCACCACCAGGCGCGCTTTGCGCATTGCCGTCAGGAAATCTAAAGAAGCCGGCGCGCTGTAAACCGGATTCGATTCCAAAACGATGAGCATCTCCACATGGCCGCCGTTTAGATCGGCTGTCAGATCCTCGATGCTATGCGTATCGGGCATCATCGACTCGAGCAAGCGAACCGTAGTTCCCACATTCCCGAGTGCCGCGTTGATGGCATACGCCGCCAGATGGACGCTTTCCGGTTGATATTCGCCTGCAACCACCACGCAGCGGCCCTTGTTCTTGCTGAGATCTTCCGCTACTTTACTGAGCCAATCGGGCGCGGTTCCGGTTACTTCCGGAGCCGCAACTCCCAAAGCCTTCGCCAACTGATAAGCGATCGGCGCAATGGCGCTGCTCTTCACGGAGAAGCGATGATCGGCCAGCGATCCGCCCACCGAAGGCGATGATTCCACCTGATAATAACGAACCGGCGTCTGCCCGTTATCCACCGCGCGTTTCGCCGCAAACTGCCGTGCATATTTCAACGACGCCGGGCCGCTGTTTAGAAAGTCGCTCTCCAGGCTTACGATCACGTCCGCTTGTGAAAGATCGTAGCTCACAAACGCGCTGCGGCCGGCAATCTTTTTCGCCGCCTTCGCCACCGCCGGATTCACCGCCGGTTCATGTGAGTACCACTTGGCGCTGGGCCATTGCGCCAGTAGCGTATTCATCTGGCTGATGAATGTGGGCGACGTTGTCGCGCCCGTCAAAATCGCCAAGCCTTCCCCTTTGCGCGAACCGATGGATTGCGCTTCCAGGCTCAGCGCGCCGGTAAACTGGCCCCAGGTGCTCAAACCACCCCGAAACAGCACGGTTTCCGAACGGTCGGGATCATACAGGTTCAACAACGAAGCTTGTTCAAAAATCGTGGTCGATCCGAGACTTGCGGGGTGATCCGGATTTCCTTCAATCTTCGTCGGCCGGTTCATGTGGCTTTCCACCAGCACACCCTTGGCGTAACCGGCGCTGGTGTACGCCGTGGCATAAAACATCGGCTCACCGGGAATGATGTTCTCCGGCTGGCGGACGTACGGCACAATCGATTCTTGCGGCAGCTTGGTACAGCCGGCAGCGCCGGCCATGGCCAGCGAAGCGCCCATCACCTTCAATAAGCTGCGGCGGTCGACCCCCTGCGGAATCTGTCCCGAAAGGCCGGGAAACTCCTGTTCTACATATTCCTTGAGGTCTTCCGATTCGGCCGCTTCTTCCAGAGTTCGCCAGAAAGCGGGCCCGCGCCCAGCCGCGAGCTTTTCCCGCAACTCGGTCAAATCAACCTTTTTCAGAGGCTTTTCGAGCAGCGACTCTAAGGGTACGAGCGCACTCGCCGTCGTCGTTTTTTCGTGCTCGTTCATAATTCCGTTCGGGTGAGAAGGCGAAAGTTCGTTCATCGGTGGCACGTGGCGCAATCGAGCAGCGACTGCACATGATATTCCTTCACAAGTTTGGCGCCCAGTTCTTCCTGATTATCCGGGTAAATATACGCAACATTGAATACTTCCGAGCGCGGCCGTATGTACTTGGCCGGATTCCGATGGCAATCCACGCACCAGTTCATATACAGCGTGTTTACCTTATAAATCAACGGCATCTCCGAAACGTTGCCGTGGCACGCCGAGCAGCCGATTCCTTTATTCACGTGAATGCTGTGGTTGAAGTAGACGTAGTCCGGCAAGTTGTGAACCCGCGTCCAGGCAATGGATTGGCCGCTGGCCCAACTGTCGCGAATGGCCTGCGTCGCCGTGGCATTGTTCCAGATTTGCGAATGGCACGACATGCACGTTTCCGTCGGCGGTATGCCGGCGAAATGCGATGTTTCCACGCTGGTGTGGCAGTAACGGCAATCGATACCATCGTCTTTGACGTGGTGTTTATGACTGAAGGCAATCGGCTGTTCCGGTGCGCTTTGCACAGCCGTTATCCAACTGCCGCGGTCAATCATATAAGCCACACCCAAAGTGGCGGATGCCAAAAGAACTACCGCAGTGATGGACACCTTCGCGATAGTGTTCGAACTTGGTCTAAAAAGTTGTGCCATACGAAGATCTACAACTTAGGGCTACTGACAGGTGAAGCAAACCCAATTCACGAGTATAGAACGAGTCTCACGAGAAAATATACGTTCTGGCAATAATTGTTCTCGTTCAACAATAAATTTTCCTGCCTTGCCCAAGGGACGGAGGGGGACGGAGGGGGACGGAGGGGAGGGGGACGGAGGGGACGGAGAGATATGGAACCATCGGCTGTTTTGCCATCCAATAGAAAATCGGCGACGGCCTGGGCGGCCATCGCCGCCTTGATGCTCATTCGCATCGCACAGCCCGCAGCCCCCGCTATGGCCAAGCACCTGCCAAAATTTACAGCAGTATCCATAACGCCGTGCGAAGCCTTTCGCCCGAGACCCTTGCCCCAAGTTCCCGGAAATCTCCAGATGGGCTGCACCTCTCTGCAGCGCTTGATTGAACAAGCGTATGGTCTTTTCGCAAACGGGCAGATGCATCCTTGGAGAGCCGTTACAGTTTCCGGCGGCCCGACCTGGATCAATTCCGATCTGTATGAAATCGCGGCGAAAGCCCCCGGCCAAACCCGCGCCATGATGAACGGCCCCATGCTGCAGGCGCTGCTGGAAGAGCGCTTTCAGCTTCAAGTACACCGCGACACGCAAGACGTTCCCGTGTATGCCCTGACTGCGGCCAAAGGCGCCCTCCGCTTGCTCCAACCTTTCCAAGGAACTTGCATTCCATGGGACTCTGACGATCCGCCGATGGATCGCCAACCCGATCTTATGTGCGCGAACGTGGCCCGCGTGACGAGTGCTTCTTTTGACCTCAACGCCGCGACGATTGCCGATCTTTGCATGTTCTTTGGCGTCACCCTCGACCGGCCAGTCCTGGACCGGACCGGCATTACCGGCAGGTTTAATTTCCATCTGGACGTACCGACCGCGGATATCCGACACCAAGCCCACGGCCTCTCGGCGTTCAGCAATCCAGCGACGCGCCCTCCGCCAAGCTCTCCCGCTTTTGTCTCCGCCGCCAGAAACGCCGTTAAGAAACTCGGGCTCAATCTCCAACCAACTATCGGGCCAGTCGAATTTCTGATCATCGACAGCGTTTCGAAACCTTGATGGATGGCTGGTCAAGGGCCAAACTGCAAGGCGACCCAGCCGCCTTCGAGGGGGTCCGCCAGCCGCAACTTTTGTCTTCCAAACGAGGGGAAAAACTGCCGGAGTGAAGGCGAAAATGAAGGAGGTTTTTCCCCCTGAGCCAGGCACGCCCCTTTTTGAGGGAAAAGCCGGGCGGTTTTGGCAGGTTTGGGGAGGGGGTTTTTCCCCTCGGGATGGCAAGTAAATTTGAGACGAAAGTGGGTTTCTGATGGCGGCTGGGAGGAGGATGGTTGGGGTGGCTCGGTGTGTTGCGCTTCGAAGCCAAGGTTGGCGCGAGCGTTGACCGCGAACGCGGTAGCTTGGCGGCGAAGATAAGGGGAAAGCATGGCGCCGAGAATGGCAAATTGGGCAAGTAGGGACACGAAGAGGGCGGCAGATGAAGTGTTGACGGCGATTTTTGGATGCATGTGATTGGTCCTTTATTCCGAACTAAAAATAGCCTGGGCGCGGGGATGGCGGGATGGAGTTTGGGCGGTTTGAGGCGGTTTAGGTCGCTAAGTGGTTGCGGGACATGGGGATAGGAAATATTGGGAATTTTGAGCGGAGTTGTGACTGGAAAAGGAAGTGGACGACGGGAAATGTCGTCTGTCCCAGTTTCGAAAAGGGGACAGGCCAGGAACGTTGCGTTTTCCAAGCTGACGATGTTGGCCGGATTGCGAAATTTAGCCGGCGAAGTTCAACAGGAGGCGAAACGAATGCCAATACACTACGACATCCGGGATCACGAAACGATCGGTCCCATGATGCGTCAGGAACGCGCGGAAGGTTTAGCGGAAGGTTTAGAGAAAGGCGAAAAGGCGGGCAGACGGCAGGAAGCAGTTTCGCTGCTGCAGCGCCAGTTGACCGCCCGTTTCGGCGCTCTCTCAGCCACCACCACGCGGCGCCTCGCTAAACTGACCCTCCCCGAGTTGGAAGATCTCGCTATCCGTGTTGTCACTGCCAAGAACGTGAACGATTTGTTTCGCCGCTAGCGACGGCAGGTGGAGGAAAAAACGACTGCCGCCGCCGAACAAAGCTAAGACACGTTTCGCTGAGGGTGGGCCCACGCCCAAATCTCCGCCGGGTTAGGGTTGGGCCTGCGGTTCGCGCCGCTCGCTCCATCGAAAGGCCATTTCTTGCTTTATCAGTGTTTATCTGTGTGGATCAGTGGCCCGTTTTCTTTTTCCTCAAACCAATCCCCCTTTCACTCACCCCTTCGTCTTTCGTTGCTTCATCCGTGGCCCTTTTCCCCTCCTCCAAATCCCGTTCACAAACCCCGAAAAGAATTTCTCCTCCCTCTATCCTCCCTTGTTCCAACAACTTAGCCGCCCTCCCCCATCCCCAACTCGCATCTCTCGGTTCCTCCCCTCAGGCAAACTGGAAATCGCAAAGGCACTCTCACACCAAATCAAAAATAACCCGAACGAAGGAACTCACTCATATGCAAAAAGATCAATCTCCCAAACCAACGTCGAGCCCCCGCCCGTCTCATCACACACCCGCCCGCACGCCCAAAAACGGGACCTGGAAAAGGGGAAAAACCTCCTCTTTTTTCGCTCCAAAATCGCCAGGTTTTTTCCCGAAAAAGGGGGGTGCCTGGCTAGGGGGGAAAAACCTCCCCACTTTCGCCTCTTCTTTACATAGTTTTTCCCCCGCGCTAATTCTTCCTCGCCGCAAGGCGTTCGAAGCGTTGGCCGCCAGTTGTTTTCCTCGAAAATACTTTTCGAGGTCTGGAGTTTCCGCATTTCTTCGCAGCAAAGGTGGTGCAGGCTTCAGCCTGTAAAGCCGTGCAGTTGCACGGCCGCCTCGAAAATACTCTTCGAGTACGCGCCAATCTCTGTTCGCCGCGAGGCGTTCGAAGCGTTGGCCGCCGGATGATTGAAAACTGAATATTCGCAGGAACCTTGGCCAAGCCAGAAGTGTCTCCTGGGCCACTCACATTTTCATCCGCAGGGATGGCCCAGCGGGCCAAAGAGGTTGACAACCGAATCTGTACACTTCCTGCACCCCACCCACACGTCCGTTTGCAGTCGCCGCAAAACGGCACTCTCGGGGTGGGGCAGGCCGTTGCCGTCGGCCCGGGCAGAAGCCAGCGCAATCCAGCGCCCGCCCTGGCCCCGCCTCAGGCCTCTACCGCATAAGATTTCCCGCCTTGCTTCGGGAACTCGACCGTAAACGCGGCGCCCGGCGTGGAAAGAAAGCTTAACTTTCCTGCAATCTGATGAACGAGAAGCTCGACGATAGGCAGACCCATCGAGTTGGAGCTCTGCCAACCGAACCCCTCAGGCAGCCTGACGCCGCTGTCGCAAACGGCGAATCTCACCAGCCCGGCGCTCTCGCTCACCTCCACCACGACTTCGCCACTCTCGCCTTGCGGAAAGGCGTACTTCAGTGCATTGCTGACAAGCTCGTTTAGGATGAGTCCGCATGGAATGGCCTGATCGACCTCCAGAAAGACCTGCGACCCTTCTACCCGCCCGGCTATGCGGCCCGTGGAGCCGACATAAGAGGAGAGCAGTTCATGGAGCAGCGCCTCCGCATACCCGGCAAAGTCGATTTGATTCATTTGCTCGCTGGCGTAAAGCCGTTCGTGTACCGCAGCCATCGCACGCACGCGCAGTTGGCTTTCTTTGAGCGCGATGCAGAACCTCCGATTCCAGGCGTTCGTTGGCGCTCTGTTGCTCGTGGATGTCGGTGTAGGTGCCGAACCAGCGCAGAACCTTGCCTTGCGGATCGCAATAGGGAAGGGCCCGCGCCAGATGCCAGCGATAGGCGCCGTCGCAGAACCTCCGCAAGCGGCACTGCAGCTCGAAGGCCTCACCGGCTGCAATCCCGCTCCTGGCGGCAAGCATCCGTTCAGACAGATCCTCCGGGTGTACGCTATCGAGCGTGAAAAATTCCAAACGTTGACGCCCGCGCGCGTTACCGCTAACAGCGCCGTGGCGCGCAGATTCATTTCGAGGAGCACCCCTTGGGCGTCCACCGTGACGTGGCCCAAGGGAGCAAGATTATAGAGCTCGTAGTAGCGCGCGCGACTCTTTGAGATCGTTTTGCATCTCGAGCTCAATTTGGTAGATGCGCAACTCATCCAGCAGGTACAGCGTGTCGTCGGGAACCGTGGGAGCGGGCGCATTGGACAGTCTTTTGGCCGACTCGCCCATAATCACCAGCGGAGGGCGGACTTCATTCCCCGCGGAACTTTAGTTCCGCTTTTCCTTACCACTCACATCGCCATCGCCCGCACTTCCCCAGCCTGCGGCACCGCATC
>Ga0302319_10020054_pt1 | contig 12108 bp, 13 predicted proteins | sample Bog_T0_2_FD_203319 | JGI IMG/M metagenome (GOLD analysis project Ga0302319, IMG submission 203319) | Peat permafrost microbial communities from Stordalen Mire near Abisko, Sweden - Bog_T0_2 | ecosystem: Environmental > Terrestrial > Soil > Wetlands > Peat | place: Sweden: Abisko, Stordalen Mire... | reverse complement strand
GCTGTGATCAACAGAAAGAGAATTGCGGCATTTGCTCGCGCCTTGAGACGGTAAGAACAGATAACCATGCCGGAGTCCTTGCATTAGGAATGCTTGAGTTTCTCCCATCCTAACTCAAGCATCCCAATTCAGGAATGAGCAAGGTCCCTACCGCTGCCCCGCAGGCACGTCGAGCATCAGACAGCGAAAGAAAAGCGCTGCGCTGAAGGCTCCAGCCAGTGGCGCCACGACAAAGGGCAGTCGGTCCGCAGGCCGGATACCGGCAAGAGGATTGGTAACGGCCCGCGCCAGCGTCACTGCGGGGTTGGAAAACGGCCTGGAGACCGTAAGCCAATAAGCAGCAGTGATGTGCGATGCTGTTACGAAACCAAAAATCAGATTGGCCGGGGTTCAACCATAACCGCGATCGCCGAGAGAACTCGCCTCTATTTTCGTAGTTTCTCTACGTCGATCAGGTTCTGAACTCTGTCCCTTACTTCGTCTCGAATAGCCCGTACCTCTTCTGCTGGCAGACCCTTTGGATCGCGGAGTGGCCAGTCGTCCCGTCGCAAGCCGGGCACGTAGGGGCATTTGTCTCCGCAACCCATGGTAATGAGCAGCGTTGCATCATTGGCGAGCTCCTGCGTCAACTTCTGTGGCTTCGCTGCGCTTAGATCGATTCCGATCTCCTGCATAACGGCCAGAACCTCCGGATGCACGCGCAATCCAGGATCTGTTCCCGCGGAGATGCCTTCCGCTTTCGCGGGATCGGCAAACTGGCGGAAAAATGCTGCTGCCATCTGAGATCGACCGGCGTTGTGAACACAGGCGAAGATTACCTTTTGCATTCTGTTTCCCTTCCTTGTTCGATGGGACTTCGTTCCGGGAAAATGAAAGCAGCTACGTGCAGCAGGCCGGGCCACAACAAGCCCTCGAATCTCCTCTTTGCGGCTTGATCGCATACACCTTCACGCTGGCGGCTGCTGCGTTCACGTCATACTGCGAGAGAAGAGCGGTGAGATCCTGGTGCAGTGAAGGCTCACTCGGTGCGGGTACGCAGCACGCCGCCTCGATTACCTGGAATGGATTGGAGCTATCCATGGCAGGGGAGCAGCAGCCCGCTTGATTCTCAACCTTCGCGTAGGCGTTCAAGTCCGCACCGCTATCGACAATCTCAACATGGTCGAATCCGGCAGCGAGCAGACCATACCGGTAATCGTCGACAAGAATTGCTCCGGCGATGCAACCCACATATGCGGCCATGCTCTTTGCGACGGCTTCGGGTAGTTCGTGCTTCAGCGCGATGTCGCTGACGGCGACTCGCCCTCCCGGCTTGAGAACGCGGGCGATCTCGCGAAAGACTGCGGGCTTGTCGGGAGCAAGGTTCAGAACGCAGTTGGAAATCACGCAATCGACCGATGCATCGGGCAGCGGAATATGGTCGATCGTGGACTGATAGAACTCGACGTTGGTATATCCACCCGCCTGCGCATTCGCCCGGGCACGCTCGATCATGGCGGTGGTCATATCAATACCGATGGCGCGACCTTCTGGCCCAACCATCCTTGCGGCAAGAAACACGTCAAGACCGCCGCCAGAGCCAAGATCCACTACCACCTCGCCGGGCCTTAAGTGTGCCGTCGCGGTTGGATTGCCGCAGGAAAGACCCATGTTGGCCTCCGCCGGAATCGACGTCAGTTCCTCTGCGGTATAGCCGAAGGCCTCGGCGACTGCCTGCACACCTGCGTGGTCATTCGAAAGGTTGCTTTCCGCAACTGCACCATACTTCGACTTCACCGAATCCAAAAGCTGTTCCGACATATTGCCTCCTCACATCTGCTTAGGCGACTATATCCCTTGCATTCGTATTCGTCAAGGCGTATACATTAGGAATGGCGAAAGCGACTTTCAATGTCGAGCGATTCTTCCAGGCTCTCGGCGATAACACGCGGCTCCGCCTCCTGAACCTTATGGGAGATAAGGAGATCTGCGTCTGCTACTTCGTGGAAATTCTCGGCGGACCCCAGCCGAAGATTTCAAGACACCTGGCATACCTGCGCAGCGCCGGCATCGTCGCGGCGCGGCGCGACGGAAAGTGGATGCATTATCGGATCGTCATGCCTCCACATATCGGAGCGGCACAAATTCTGAAGCAAACCCTGGGTTGGCTCAAGGAAGACAAGGCGATGCAGACCGATCGGGCGCGACTTTCAAAGGCTTGCTGCTCTCCATCCAAGTACGCGTTGCTCGACGGCGCACCCGTTCCAACAGCGATTCAAGAAGCAACCTGCGAGGCCTGCTGATGTCCACTACTCCATTCACCCCGAGGCAGATTTGCGCTCCTGCTGCTCGCAAGAAGCTATCATTTCTTGATCGTTACCTGACCCTTTGGATCTTCCTCGCTATGGCCCTTGGTGTCGCTATCGGACACTTCGTCCCCTCGACTGCGGGATTCGTCAACCGCTTTCAGACAGGCACAACCAATATCCCGATCGCCATCGGGCTGATCATCATGATGTTTCCACCGTTAGCGAAAGTCCGATACGAGAAGCTGGGACATGTCTTTCGCAACAAGCGAGTCCTCGGCCTGTCCCTGGTACAGAACTGGATCATCGGACCGGTGCTCATGTTCGTGCTGGCCATCGCGTTTCTGCGCGGCGAACCAGCTTACATGCGCGGCCTGATCCTGATTGGAATTGCCCGGTGCATCGCAATGGTGCTGGTCTGGAATGAACTGGCGGAAGGCGATACGGACTATGTGGCTGGCCTCGTTGCCATCAACAGTGTGTTCCAGGTGCTCTTCTACAGCCTCTATGCCTGGGCTTTTCTGACAGTTCTTCCGAAGTGGTTCGGCTTGGAAGGAAGCGTAGTTCAGATCGGCATCGCTCAGATCGCTAAGAGCGTCGGGCTCTACCTTGGAATTCCATTCGTCGCTGGATTCCTTACCCGGTTCGCACTTATCCGAGCCAAGGGAGAGGAGTGGTATCGGACTCGCTTCATACCGCGAATCAGCCCACTCACTCTCGTTGCCCTTCTCTTCACCATCCTGGTGATGTTTTCGCTCAAGGGGGATCTGATCGTGCGGTTGCCGCTCGATGTCGTAAAGATCGCCATTCCGTTGGTCATCTATTTCCTCATCATGTTCCTTGTAAGCTTCTGGATGGGCAAGAAGCTGGGAGCGGACTACGCACAGTCCGCTACGCTGTCCTTTACCGCGGCTGGCAACAACTTTGAGTTGGCGATCGCCGTCGCGGTTGCTGTATTCGGTCTGAACTCCGGTGAGGCCTTTGTCGGTGTCGTCGGCCCATTGATCGAGGTTCCCGCCCTGCTTGGACTGGTCAATGTCGCTTTCTGGATGCGGAAACGATTCTTCGATCCGGGCAATAATGGATTCCAGGTGAGCCCCGTTGAGGATGCACCGTAACTGAAGAAGCTACCCGCCTGCGCCTGATCAACCTCATGCACGGGCGCGAAGTCTACGTATGCTATTTCGTCGAGATTCTCAAGCAGAGCCAGCCGAAAATTTCGCGGCACCTGGCATACCTTCGCAGAGTCGGCATCGTCGCCGCGCGCCGCGAAGGCAAGTGGATGCATTACCGCGTCGAGCGACCGAAAGACGAGCGCGCAGCATCCATCCTCGACGCTACGCTGCAATCGCTCGCCACAGACCGCGCCATGCAGGCCGACCTGGCAAGGCTAAGCAATGCCTGCTGCACTCCGGAGCGCTTCGTCAGCCTGTCAGGCGCCCGCGGCCAGTCGAGAATTGTGAGCTGTGAACCGAAGCCTGCCGAAATCGAACGAGCAATGTAGACCATACCGGGTGGCCCGAACCTCCATAATTTAGAATGCAAACAATCCCCCGAGAGCTTTGTTGTTCAAGGCTGCAAGTTCGACAGGTGACAACATGACAACTTTCATCTCCTTCGCCAGGCGGCAAAACCACGATGCGTCGATCGATTCGATCTGCACGAAGTGCTACCAGACCATCGCCAGCGCCGACAGTCCACGCGACCTTGAAGCCCACGAACAGGCCCATCGGTGCGATCCGAACGGAGAATTCAAACTGCAGCGCGAGAATTCCCTGGAAGGAGCATCTTAGGAGCCTCGCATGCCCGCAAATCCCGTATCGAACGGGCTGCGAATCCGCCGCGTGAGAATTTGACGCCAAAGAGTTAGCAGCATTCGGCTAATATACGGTTGAGGTCAACCTTCCCGTGAAGAAATCTGCTGCCTGCGTTCTCCTGGCATTTGCCATCGCTGCGTCCTGTGCTGTGCTTGCTCAAACTCCCGCCGACCACCTTGAAATCGGCAAACTCGGCGACGCGGCGTACCGCATCGACATGCCGGAGAAGTGGAATGGGATTCTGCTCATCTATTACCACGGCTACTCGGAAAATCCAGTTACTTATGCCAAGGACACGCCAAACGCCATGGGCGAGGGCTTTGCCAAAGCCGGGTATGCCATGGCGCAGTCCGGCTACTCGGTCACCGGCTTTGCGCTGGAGCAGGCCATTCCCGAGACCGAGGCTCTGCGCAAGTACACCATCGCCAAGTACGGCAAGCCGAAGGAGACCTACGTGCTCGGGCACTCCATGGGCGGCGAGCTGACCATGATGTCGATGGAGATGTTTCCCAGCCGCTATGACGGTGCGCTGCCGCTCTGCGGCCTGCTGGAGCCAACCACCTGGGCCATCGGCAAAGGATCGGCGATGCGCGCGGCCTTCGATTACTACTACCCCGGCCTGCTCCCTGGCCCAATCGGCATTCCCGCCGATGCGGCGCTCGACCAGGCGCTGGTGGACAAGGTACTCAAGACGCTGCCCACCAATCCCAAAGGCATGGCGGAACTGATGGCTCTGGGTCCGTACAAGACGGCTGAGGATCTGGCCGACGGCGTGGTCTTTGGCACCTTCATCGACCGCGACTTCGAGCAGAAAATCGGCGCCTCAGTGTTGGATAATCGAAACTACATTTACGCTGGCGGCGCGGACGACAATGCGCTCAACGACGGAGTAAAGCGCTACACCGCCTCCGACGCGGCGCTGGCCTGGCTGAAGACCTTTTACACCCCGACCGGCGTGCTGCTGAAGCCGACACTGGCCGTTCACACCACCTACGACCCCATCATTCCCGCCGAGAGCGTGCGCCTCTACGCCGACCAGGTACAGCGGGCAGGATTGAGCGCCAACTTTGTGCAGCAGTACGTGAAGCACGACGGCCATTGCCACATCAGCGGACCGGAGACGGCGAAAGCGCTCGACGAACTAATCCAGTGGAAGCATACCGGCGTGAAGCCGGAAAGTGGGATAGTGCCGGTTCGCGAATCGGCGAAGTAGGTGTCAACGCCGATTGCGCAATGCGTCACAAACATTGCGCAATGCGTAACAGGGATTGCGCGGCGTGCGACACGGATGGCGCCGCGTGGCACGCCGATTGCGCAGTGACAGCGGCTATTTCTTCTCGTTCGCGAGCCAAAACTCGTACCGCCCGCGGTTTTCATCCGGACGAGAGGTAATTGGCTCGTCCAGATGCAGTACCGGATCGCCCGCGCCGTATTTCGGCCAATTCGGCAAACCGGGACCGTTCGGGTCTCCGGTTTTGGCGAAATTGGTCCAGTAGCTCATCATTTCGTCGCTCAATTTGCGGTCTTCCGGCCGCCATTCCGAGCCGGGCCGCGTATCCAGCGTGCCGAAGATGTACTCGATATCGTCGGAATGGAAGGCATACGAGCCGGGGTGAAACTTGCTCGGAGGCGATGCTAAGTCCAATTTATAGCGATAGATATCCGGGTCCCCCGTCTTGCGGTCGATCTCGATCCACTTCCAGGTGCCGAAGGCAATAAACGCGTCGCCGCCAAAATCCATGGCTGAGCGCTGCGCCTCGGCATCGGTTTCGCCGGAGTAAAGCTTGAGAAACGCGTCGGTGTTTTCAGGGTAGCGCTGCGCCGCCATCGCCTTCCACTTTTCGGCGGTCATCCCATTGCCGGCCTGTGCGCCTTCATCGCGGTTAAACCCCGCCAGTAGAGGAATATGCGCCTGCTTCCCTGCCAGATAAATATCCTCAACCGGCTCCGTGAGAAACTTGCCGTCAATCACCGGCCCAACGTGCGCGGCGCCCGGTTCATGCACCGCCTCAATCAGCTTACTGGCCGGAATCGCACGCATCTCCGTCAGCGTATGTGCGCCCAGCGTGTTCAGCCAGGTCTCATTCTTTGCTCCGGCTTCGGTTAGTGAACTTGCACCGCGGCCACCGTGGGCGAGCGCGCCGCCGCTCTCGCCGATGGCTTTCTGGAAGAGTCCCTGCGCGGAAGGCGCGGCCATCAAAGTGCTCACCGCGAACGAGCCGGCGGACTCGCCGAAGATGGTGACGTTGCCGGGATCGCCGCCGAATTTGCCGATGTTCTGCTTGACCCACTGGAGCGCCGCAACCATGTCCATCATGCCGTAGTTGCCGCTGCTGCCGCCCTGTTCCGTGGCCAGTTCGGGCAGCGCCATGAAGCCGAAGACGCCGAGGCGGTAGTTGATGGTGACGAGGATTACGCCTTTCAGAGGGAGAAAATCGCCGTTGTGGCGCGGCTCCGAGCCGCTGCCGCCCGAGTAGCCGCCGCCGTGAATCCAGAACATGACAGGCAGCTTCGCACCGGATTTGGCGCTCGAGGGCGCGTAGATATTGAGATAAAGGCAATCTTCCGAGCCGGGGTCGTCGGGAGCGGCGGCATCCTGGAAGCTCATATCCGGGAAGGAACTGGTCTGCCAGCAGTGGTGACCGTACTTGGTCGCGTCCAGCTTGCCTTTCCATTTGGCGGCAGGCTGCGGAGCTTTCCAGCGCAGGTCGCCGACCGGGGGCGCGGCGTACGTGATGCCCTGAAAGGCGCGGACTTTGCCGTCATTGATGAGCTTGCCCTGAATCTTGCCGTCTTCCGTTTTGACGGTGAGCGAATCGGCATTCGCGGCCACGCCAAGCGCTAGCCCAGCCAGCGCCAACCCAAATGTCCTCAACCAAAACCTGCCTGCAACCATGTATATATCCCCTCGCGAAAACCATACAGCACTGGGGTTTGGCCGGGCTAGTGAAGGCTAATAACGATTTGTCACAGCAACAACTCTGGAGCGAGCAGATCGGCCATGGTTTCGCGGCGACGGATCAGCGTGGCTTCGCTGCCTTGGAGCAATACCTCGGCTGGGCGCGGGCGGGTGTTGTAGTTGGAGCTTTGCACCATGCCGTAGGCTCCGGCGTCGAGGACTGCGACCAGATCGCCCGGTTCGAGAGGCGAGATTTTACGGTCGCGGGCGAAAAAGTCGCCAGTCTCGCAAACCGGGCCGACGATATCGACGGCGGTGGCGCGGCCGGGACGCGGAGTGATTGGGACGATTTCGTGATGCGCCTGGTAGAGCGCCGGGCGGATCAGGTCGTTCATGGCCGCGTCGACAATGACGAAGGTCTTTTTGCCGTTGCGCTTGACGTAGAGAACGCGAGTAAGGAGCGCTCCGGCCTGGGCGACGAGGAAGCGGCCGGGTTCGAGGAGCAGTTTTACGTCGAGACCTTGGAGCGAGGCTTCGACGGCGGTAGCGTATTCGGCGACTTTGGCGTGCGGGTCGAAGCCGCCGCTCTTGTTTACGGACAGATGGTAATCGATGCCGAGGCCGCCTCCGGCGTCTACGGACTGGATTGCTATGCCGTCCTGGGCCAGTTCGCGAACCAGTTTGGCGACGCGGTCGATGGCTGCTCCGAAGGGCTCGGCGGAGCGGATCTGGGAGCCGATGTGGACGCTGACGCCGTAGGGAGTGAGCCAGCGATTGCCTTTGTTTTCGTTGTAGATGCGGCGCGCCTGGCGGATATCGATTCCGAATTTGTGTTCGCGAAGGCCGGTGGAGATGTAGGGGTGGGTCTCGGCAAAGACATCGGGGTTCACGCGCAGGGCGAAACGGGCTTTGCGCTTCTTCCTGGCGGCGCGGGTGGCGAGCAGGGTGAGTTCGTCTTCGCTCTCGACGTTGAAGGCGAGAATTTTGGCGTCGAGTGCGAGGTCGATCTCTTCGGCCGTCTTGCCGACGCCGGAGAAGACGACGCGACCGGCGGCTTCCGGCGCGGCGGTAAGCACGCGCTGCAGTTCTCCGCCGGAGACGATGTCGAATCCTGCGCGTTTGCCTGCGAGCAGCCTCAAAATGGCGAGCGAAGAGTTGGCCTTGACTGCGTAGCAGACCAGATGTGGGCGGTAGTCCAGCGCCTGCTGGAACAGCGTCAATCGCTCCAGAATCTGATCCGCGCTGTAGACGTAGAGGGGCGTTCCGTACTGGGCGGCAAGCGAGGCGAGCGAGTGAGATCCGCAGGCCATCGCAGTGTTGGCCTCGGGGTATGCGAAGGGACGAGCGGCAGATGAGGGAGTGTGTTTCGACAAGGGTCAGCCTGAGGAATGCGGGATATGAGTCTCCTCCTGAGGCTAGCAGATAAAGCGGACCGATTGCGGCCGAGGGGTGCGCGCGCGGCGCACCCGCAAGGCTCTTGAGCTGCTCAGTAAGGCTGTCCGCTGGGCTGCGCCGGATTGGAGGGCGCGGGACCGACGGGCGGCGCGCTCGGCTGCTCTTCGGGAATGCCGATCCAGCAGGCGATGTAGGCGATCTCTGCGACGGGGAAGGTGAAGATGCCGCCCAGCACGGCGAGAATACGCACCAAGCCCACGTCCCAGCCATAGGTGCGCGCCAGCCCGATGCACACGCCGGCAAATTGCCGTCCGAACAGCGGACGCACCAGGCGCGGAACGTACGGCGGAAAACCGGTGGGCGGAAAGCCTCCAGGCGGGTAGCCGGCGTATGCTTGCGCGTACCCATTCACTGCCGTCCCGCAGACGGAACAGAAGCGGGACGCGGACGGTAGAGCACTTCCACAGTTGCTACAGTAGGCGGACATAACAAAATCTCCAGTTGGCTGAACTTGCTGCCATTGCTGCCATTGCAGCCATTGTTTGATACGTTGCGCCGCGGGCGCAAGTTCCATCTCCGACTGGAGGACGCTATTGTTCGCGATACGGAGTCTTGAGATATCGGCGAGCAATATCGCCCTGAGTGGTGGCGGATCCATTTGGCTCGCTGGCGATAGCCCATTTGTAGTCCTGGATAGCCAGGTCGCGCTGGCCGTTCAGGTCGCGGGCTTTGCCGGCGGATACCAGCGAGCGGCGCTTGAGTTCCGCGCCGGAGCCGGGCACAAAAGCAGCCTGCTCGTAGGCCTGGGCTGAGTCGGCGAAGTGGCGTTGGCCGTATAGGGTTTCTCCGAGTCCGAATTCGGCCAGTTCCAGATGCGATGAGGGGAAATACCCCGGCTTTCTCGCCTCGCTGAGAAGCGTTTCGTAGGCGGATGCGGCGGCCATGCCCTCGCCGGCGTCCTTGCGCAGATTGGCTTCTTCTAACCGGAAGAGAAAGTCGTGCGGATACTTCGCTTCCAGCTTGCGGACAGCGGCGATGCCTTCCTTGTATTTGCCTTCGCGGCGCAGGAAGAGCGAGATGACCGTGCCGGCCTCGGTGGAAGTCATAGGGCCGCGGGCGAAGTCGTCGTTGAGCATCTCCATGCCTCGGGCTTTGGAGCCGGTGATGCCGGCGAATCCGAAGAAGAACTTGAAGGCCCAGGGCAGCGCGCCAATCACGTACTGGTAGGTGCCTACGACCAGCTTGGCGTCGACATAATCCGGGTCGATCTGGAGGACTTTAGCCTCGTCGCTGTGCGCCTGGAGCGCCAGGTGAAAGGCCGCGTTGAAGCTGCGCTCGACCATGGCCATATACGCGGCGCGCAGGCTGCGGGCCCAGCCGCGGGCGTAGAGGGCGTCCACGTCGTGCCCATTGGCGTGAAGCCGCGCTTCGGCGTCGCGCTCGACTTCCTCTTCGAGGGCGAAGATGCGGTCGCGCACAGTGTTGTCCTCAGGCGTGGGATGCTTGCCGGTGAGGAATCCGTCGTTGGCGTAGAAAGTCGTGTCGAGCAGGTCCTGGCGGTAAAGTTCTTCGAAGACGCGCGCTTCGAGCAGAAACGCGGCTGCACTGGGGTCGCCAGGGTGGGCGAGGCGGAGCTTTTCGAGATCGGCGACGCAGGCCGGGTAATCAAGATCGTAGAAGGATTGGTAGGCTTGGCGGACAAGCGGGTCGTCGTGAAGAGCGTTGGCGTGAATCTGCTGGGCTGCTGCCGGCAGCGCGGCGCAGACGGCAAGAGTGGCGGCGAAAGCGCCGCGAATCATCAAAGAAAAACATGGCTGGAACTGACTTCGCAAACCGCCTCCGCAGTGCCGGATGACCCGATGGGCGAAACGAGTCGCGCCATTTTCATCCTAACCGGGGCCGCTTCCCTTTTCCTAAAGCGGCGTCTCGGTGCGAGCCTGCTCAATGTGGAACCGGTTCGGCGCCAATATGCGGGATACTTTCTAAAATTCCAAAAGGAAAAGGTGGTCCGGTTTGCGTTTATACAAGACAGAAGCCAATTGAAAACAACCATAGCTTCCAGGAAGTTTGAGACACTCGCATGGCGCGTGATGAGAAATTGCTGACGCTGATTCGCAAGGCCGAAACCAACGGCTTTGATCTGCAACGCTGGTATTTAGACCATATTGCAACGGAGTGGCCGGGCGACGGAAAAGCCATTTCGATTCTGGCAACGGAAGGCCGGACTTCCGCATTGATTTTTTCTCATGATTTTGCACGCGCTTTTTGGAATCGTGGAGCTCAGATGCAATTCGTCGTGCCCGCTTCCACTTACTTGCGGCTGAATGGGCAAGGGGAGGTGGTGACCATCACCCGCAAGCGCTTTTCGCGACGAACGTTGAAGCCCGATGTGTGGCAGTATCACCTGCGCCAGATGGTGGTCAGCGACGATCCTCTGGCGTATCTGGAGCGTTTTTTGTGCTCCGAGGCCGAATTCGCCGTGCGGACGGACGACCTTGGCGCCCAAATGTCGGCGAGCTAGGGAAGCTGCCTGCGTGGTAAAGTTAGTTGCGATGACACACGCAGATTCGGTCCATTTGCGCCCGCTTCCCGTGCTCGATCCGAGCCAGCTATCTCCTTTGGAACAGGCCAAGCAGCATCTGATCGTGGCGCTGGATGTGCCGACGGCAGATGCGGCACTGGCGCTTGCCGCGCGGCTCGAGGACCAGTGCCGATGGTTCAAGGTTGGGCTGGAGCTGTACATTGCCGCAGGTCCGGCGATCGTGGAAAAGCTGGTCAGCCGCGGCCACTCGGTTTTTCTCGACCTGAAACTCCATGACATTCCCAATACGGCAGCTGCAGCGGTGCGTTCGGCAGCTTCGCTGGGGGCGAGCCTGCTTACGGTGCACGCCGCCGGCGGTCCGGCGATGCTGCAGGCGGCGCAGGAAGCCGCGGCTGGATTATCGAATGCGCCGGAACTGCTGGCGGTGACAGTGCTGACGAGCATGGATCAGGCGCAGTTGGCGGCGATAGGCGTGGCCGCTGCGCCAGCGGATCAGGTTTCTTTGCTGGCGAAGTTGGGGCTGGCTGCGGGAATTCGCGGTTTTGTGTGTTCGCCCCAGGAAGTTGCCGCGATGCGTGCGCTGACCGGGCCGGAAGGTGTGCTGGTCACGCCCGGGATTCGTCCTTCCGGCGCGGACAAGGGCGATCAGCAACGCATTGCCACGCCGACCTTCGCCCTGAATCAGGGAGCAAGTTACCTGGTAGTGGGCCGGCCAATCACGCAGGCGGACGATCCGGCGATTGCGGCTGAGGCGATTCTCTTTGAAATTGCCGAAGCGCTGGGTGTGGCGCCTACGGAGTAGCAGTGTAGTGTGGAGTGTGAGTGTTAAGAACAACTACAAAATCGGCTAGACATATGGCAAAAGGTGAGCATTTTGCGTTTCACACTCACACTCCACACTCACACTCGTTCTTTACATGGCGCCTTTGCCCCATAATACGGCCGGTACGGTTCCGATGAGTATCTTAAGGTCGAGCAAAAGCGACCACTTATCGATGTACTCCAGATCCTGGCGAATCCAGTTGTCGAAGTCGACATTGTTGCGGCCGCTCATCTGCCAGATGCAGGTGATGCCGGGCAGGACGCTGAAGCGGCGCAGTTGCGCGGAATCTTCGATCTTGAGCACATCGCGCACAGCGAGCGGGCGTGGGCCAACGAGCGACATATCGC
>Ga0302319_10020050_pt1 | contig 12109 bp, 9 predicted proteins | sample Bog_T0_2_FD_203319 | JGI IMG/M metagenome (GOLD analysis project Ga0302319, IMG submission 203319) | Peat permafrost microbial communities from Stordalen Mire near Abisko, Sweden - Bog_T0_2 | ecosystem: Environmental > Terrestrial > Soil > Wetlands > Peat | place: Sweden: Abisko, Stordalen Mire... | reverse complement strand
CCGGAGACCATCACATCGTATCCCGATTCGAGTAGGCGCTTGGTGAAGAGGAAGAGATCCCGAACGAACTGGCCCTCGTCGATGGCTACGCACTCGATGTGCTTACCGATTTGTTGCTCGGTGGCGGCGATGAGGGGAAGGACGGACCAGGGATCGCTGGAGCGGAATTCGACGGCTTCCATTTTTCCGCAGCCGTTGCGGTTGCGGCTTTCGACCAGGCCGGCGGCGGCTTTGGTGTCGTCGCTGGGTTTGAGGAGCAGGACATGTTGCTTGGCGTATTGCCGGCGCGTTTCGATTCTGCGGAGCAGTTCGGCGGTCTTGTTGCTGCGCATGGGGCCGACGATCAGTTCCAATTTGCCTAGCACGGTTGTCTCCAACATATTGTGATCATTATTGTGGCTTGAGGTGCGGTTGGCCGCTGTGCAAAACACGGCACGCCAGTGGGGGACGAGCCGGGAGTCCCGGAGTCTCTCGATCTGCTGAAGAGCGAAAATGAGAGCCACCAAGTGAAGCTGGGCGGTGGGTTGTTGTGGCTCGATGCGACCTGTGTGGATCGTTATGGCAGCGTGTATATTGACTGTACGCTGCTGCATCAGCAAGAGATTCTGGACTTGATTGCCTATGGCAAGAATGTGGCAGTGGGTGGTGATCGGAAGTTCATTGTTGAAGGTTTTAGAAGAAAATGCAGATCCTTCGACTCCGCTGAAGAACGCTTCGGTCAGGATTACCGCACTTTTTTGGCATCTCGGGGCTATAGGGTCTGTTGACACTACTGCGGCGGATGGATTGGATCGCCAGAAATATGGAGGGTTCATTGGGAATGATCGTTTGTCGGTCATTGAGGGTCTTTGGCAAGTTGAAGGGCGCGAGTCTGGTGGTACTCGGCATTTTGGCGGTCGCGCAACTGGCGGCGGGCCAGGCGGCAGCAGGCAAGGACACGGCAGCGGCCACATTCAAGGCGAATTGCGAAGTGTGTCATGGCGCGGATGGTTCGGGGTCAGACCTTGGGCATCGGCTGCATGTGAAGGATTTGAGAAGCAAAGAAGTGCAGGCGACGTCGACGGCGGTTTTGATGCAGACGATTCGCGCGGGGAAGAACAACATGCCGGCGTTTGGCAATCGCCTCGGTGACGATCAGATCAAGGGGCTGGTGGTGTTTGTGCGGCACAAGAATGCTGGCTCGCACTGAGCAGGAGGCAGCCGCTATGAAGATAGCGCGAGCCGATGAACAGGACGGGCTCAGTCTTCGCGGAGCAGGATCAGGGGATCGACGGCGAGGGCGCGCTGCGCTGGAATCCACGTCGCGACCAGGCCAAGCAATAGCATGACGAGAACAACGCCGGTCAGGACGAATGGATCGCGGGGATTGGCCTGATAGACGATGTAAGAGAGCACGCGGGCGGCGAGAACGCCAAGGAACAGTCCTGCCGCGGAACCAACAGCCAACAATTTCACCGGACGGCTCAAAGCTGCCTGAAGCACTTCTTTGCGGCGAGCGCCGAGGGCGATGCGAATGCCCAGCTCGCGCAGGCGTTTGCTGACCGAGTATGCGGCCATTCCGAAGATGCCGGTGATGGCCAGCATGGCTCCCATGCCGCCGAGGACGCCCAGCGCCATGGTGGCCATGAACGACGGGAAGAGGGCCAGATCCAGACCACTTGTCCAGGTTTGCGTGTCAATCGGGAGGCCTGGGTCCAGGCTTCGGATGGCAGTTCGGATAGCGGCGGCGAGTTGCTCGGGATCGCGCTCAGAGCGGACCACGAGGCTGGTGTAGGCGTTGGGCAGTTGGAGGAAAGGCAGAAACATCGCGGGCTGTTGATCTTCGCTGAGGAGATGGTATTTTCCGTCCTCGACGATCCCAACCACTTGCACGCGGTCTCCATTTTCCATCTTGTAGTATCTGCCGATGGCGTTGCTTACAGAGCCGAACACCATGAGCGCAAACTTTTGGTTGATGACTGCCACGCTGGGCGAGTTTTTGTCGTCGTGCCAGGTGAGAGCCCGGCCTTGCAACAAGGATGTGCCGGCGGCATGGAAGTATTCGGGAGATATCTTATACATCGCGGGATTGGCAACGGCATTTGGTGGGCTGAGATCAGTGGATTGGTCGGTGAAGACATTCGAGGTGATGCCGCCACCTGCCAAGGGCACTGTGTCAATCAGTCCAACAGACTGGACGCCGGGGATCGCCTGCACGGCATCGATCATGCGCTTTTGCATTTCGGGCACCCTGTCGAGGCTGTAACCCGCCATGCTCAGATTGGTACCGGCCATCATTACGTTGCGCGGATCGAAGCCAAAGTTGCTGTGCATGGAGCGGATGAGCCCACGGACGGCGACCAGCGAAGAGGTGACGAGGACGGCGCAGATGGCAATTTGTGCGACCAGCAAAATGTCGCGGACACCGATTCTGCGGCCGGTGTTGCCGGCAATGATGCCGGTGGAGCCAGCCTTGACTACTTCGTATGGATTGGTGCGAAGGATCTGGCGCACCGGGACCGCGCCAAAGAGAAATCCACTGGCCAAAGAGAGGAGCAATGCAACCAGGCAAATACTTGCGTCGGGATCCACAGGAATGTGGAGGGGATAGGCTTTGATGGGCTGCCATGCGCTCAACTCGCGCAACAGGGCGATGCTGCCCAAGAGGCCAACGAAGCCTCCGGCGATGGAGATCACGACGGCTTCGGTGAAGACTCCGCGGAGAACGCGTTTGCGGCTGGAACCAAGGGCGAGTCGCAGCGCTATTTCGCGGGAGCGGTCAGCGGCGCGCGCGGCGAAGAGGCTGCCCAGGTTGGCGCATGCGGCGAGGAGAATCAATCCTGAAAGAAGCATCAAGCCGGTCACGAAGCCTTTGACGGGGGGACCGAGCAGGTCGCCGGCAAGACTTGGACGCGCCAGAGTAAAGGTCATGTCGGCATCGTCTTTGGGGTAGGTCTTTTCGAGGTATTTTCCAATGGTGTTGAGATCGCCGATGGCCTGTGCCGGAGTGACTCCCGGCTTCAGGTGCCCAAACGCCATGTAGAACATGCGCTCTCTGCGTCCGTTGAGAATGTCAGAGCCTACGACCTGCTGATGGTTGACGACAGGTACCCAGAAATCGGGTGAGACGAAAATCAATGTTCCCTGGAACTGAGCCGGCGCTACACCGAGGATGGTGAAGGGATGCTTGTTCAACTGGACGACGCGGCCCACGACGTTGCGATCGTCTTGAAAGTGGGTATGCCAATAGGCGTAGCTGAGCACTAAATACGGAGCGCTATTGGGGCCATGCTCATCGGCGCCGTGGAAAAATCGGCCAAGCCAGGGCTTAATGCGCAGGGCGTCGAAGTAATTGCCGCTGACCTCGTAGCCCATGACCTGGGAGGGATTATTGCCGGTGTCGAGGCCCGCCGGCGAGATGATGTAGAGGGCGACGGCATCGAAGCTGTGGTTGCGGTCGCGCAGGTCGAGATAGTCGGGGTAGGACTCGTTCGCTGCTTTATCCGGGCCGCGCTCGATGCTGTAAAGGCTCTGCGGCTCAGGCACGTTGAGCGGGCGGAGGATCAACGCTTCCAAGATTCCGAATACGACGGAGTTTGCGCCGATGGCTAACGCGAGCGTGAGAACGGCGGCGAAGGTGAATCCGGGAGAACGGCGGAGCTGGCGCAAAGCGAGGCGCACATCGGCCCAGATGGATTCAAGAGTGGGCCACTGCCAGACTTCGCGGCTCTGCTCTTCAAGGACGGTGCGGTTGCCGAAGGCTCGGCGGGCCTGGTGCGCGGCTTCGGCGGGGGGCGTGCCTTCGCGGATCAATTGCTCGGTGCGTTCTTCGATGTGAAGGCGGATTTCTTCAGAGAGATCGTCGAAGAGCTTGCGGCGACGGAAGGTGTTGGGGATCCAATTCATTGGGGTACCTCTCAGTTGGCCGGGGATTTGCCTGGATTGAGGACCAACGTAATGCCCTGGAACATTTGTTCGAAGCTGGAGATTTCCTGCTCGAGGTGGCGCAGGCCGGCCGTCGTGATCTGATAAGTGCGGACGCGGCGATTGGTGGTGGAGACGCCCCAATCGGCTTTGACCAGCTTTGCTTTGAGCAGCCGTTGAAGAGCGGGATAGAGAGAGCCCTCTTCAACCTGGAGCAGGTTGTTGGACCGCAGCTGGATGTGCTGGACGAGTGCGTAGCCGTGGGCGGGCTGACGGCGCAAGGACTCGAGGATCATCATTTCGAGTGCGCCGGGGAAGAGATCGCGAGCGTTAGATTTCGTCATAGGCCATTTTGCTGCAGGCATAGAGTAAACAAGTAATGGAGCGTCTGTCAAGGACAAGGATTGAATGCTTGCGCCGGAAGGGCTTCATTTGCGGGTGCGCCGGGTCTGGGCGGCAACGGTCTGCGATTGCGGAGGGCGACTGGCGGAGTTAGGATGGGTGTGCAATCGGGTGGCGAGATTCCCCTGGGGGTAGTTTGGATGCGGCGAGGATTGGTTCGCGGTGCGATCGGGGTTGCGATGTGCCTGGGGCTCTCAACTGCGGCGATGGCCGGTGGGCGGAATGCCGCAGACTATCCGCTGCGGGTACACATTTTTCAGTACAACGCGCATTCGCACTACTACCGCACGGGATCGATGGGGCCGAGTTCGCTGGACGAAGTGGACGGTGAAGGGAGGGCGAATCTGTATGAGAACGGAGCGCCTCGGGGCTTCGACTTCAGCTATCGCTGTTCAGATCGGCTGAGAGGTTCGCCGGGTTACGAGACGTTTCCGGCACGGTGGAAGAAGCAGGACCGGGAGATTGAGGTTCTGTTGCCGGAGTTTGGCAAGCCGGGCGAGATGGAGTCGTGCGGTCTGAAGGTGCTGATGAAGGAGACCGCGTATTACCGGCATGACGGTGGACTGGACGAAGTGCCGATTGCGAAGTTCAAGGACTGGATGGATAAACACCAGTACGATCCGGAAAAGGGCAAGAACCTGCCCGTGGCGGCGACGCCGAGCGGGAGCGGGACGCAGCAGCCCGCGCCAGCCGTGATCACAGTGCCGCAGCCGAGTGCGCCGGTTCAAGTTCCGCCGAATTAGCGGGACCTTATCGATCCAAGAGACTTCGATCACACAACGTGTTGCAGAGTGTTGTCCTGCGATTGAGATCCGGGTGCGCGCTGCATGAGGGTCGGATGAGGGGACAATCCAATAAAATCGATGAGGGGGTGTCCTCAATGCGGCGTTTTCTAATATTGGCCTTGAGCGGGTTGATGGGCTGTCTGGCGTTTTCACCGGAGGCAATGGCGGGTGGGCCCGATCCGGCGGATTATCCGCTGCGGGTGCTGATCTTTCACTACAGCGCGCGTTCTCGTCAAGGCCGGGAGTCGAAGAGCTTTTCAGGGGCGACGGACTTTGTGGATGGGGAAGGCATGGCCGATGTTTTTGAGAATGGAACCCCTGAGAGCTTCCTCTTTACCTATACCTGCGCGGACGCGCTGAGGGCTTCGACAGGATATGAGACTGTTCCGGCCAGATGGAAGAAGAGGGGAAAGACAGTGGAGATTCTTCTGCCCGAGCCAGGCAAGCCCTGGAACAATTTGACGTGCGAGCTACGGGCGGAGACGAGGGACGGTCTGGCTTTCTATTGGAAAGACGGCAAGATGCTGGAGGGGGCGGCTGCAACGTTCAAAGACTGGATGGTGAAGCACCAATACGATCCGGAGAAGGGCAAAGATGAGCCGGTGGGGACGGAATCAGTGCCGATCGGGAACGGGGAGAGCAGTTCGCAAAACTGAGGGAGCCTTTGCTGCTCACTGCCGGGCGGTGGGCGCGGCGAGTACGAGCTTCGGGTCACCATAGAAGACATAGGCCAGGGCGGTGGCGTCGCCGGTTTCGCGGAATACCTGGGCTCGGGTGTGGGCCAGGAGCGAGGCGACGTTGAGGTAATGACCGGTGGCTAATGATTTATCCAGGAATGCATAAAAAGTAGAAGCAAATAATGCGGCGGTCGAGTCCTTGACGGGCCAGAGCGCGCCGATATATCCGCTGGCGCCGTTGCCGAGCAGGGCGGGCGCCCATCCGTCGACCTCGTTCATGAACTGGCGGGACTCACCTACATCGCAAGCATTGAAAAAGAAGAGTGGGTGGGTTGCGCCTGCGGCGCTGCCGAGGGCCTGCCAGGTGGCGGGGTCGATTTCGCTGTCTTCAAGGAGGATGGTGAAGCGCGGGACGCCATTCTCTTCAGAGACCTGGCCGTGGCCGGCGAAATGAACGATTCCTTGTGGCGGACGGCCGGCCAGATTACGGACGGACTGGTAGTCTCCGGCAACCTGCGTGAAGCCGCGGATGGATTTGAGGGTGGTGAGCTCCTGATTTGCGGCGGTGAGGGTTTGCGCGCCGCGATAGGTGGGGGCAACGACGACGGAGTTCTGGACAGTGAGGGACTGAGGCGGGCGGGAGCTGCCGCGCCGGGAGAGCGGCCAGCGAGCGATAGAGTCGGTGACGCCGAGAAAGTCCATGCGGCTGCCGTCCTGCGAGGTGGGTCGCATCAGTTCCCAGGGGAGGGATGGGTCGTCGCTGAAAATCTGGATGGCGATTGGGCTCATGTTTGGTAGGACAAGGGGATTGTCGGACGTGCGGCTGCTCAAGAGATCGGAGTAGAGGGTTTTGAAGGCTGGAGGAGCGAATCGGTCATAAAGCTCAGCGCCAAAGGCGTTGAGGTGGTCGGAGGCATGGAGCTGGTCAATCTGGGCCTGCGCGGGGGTGGGTGGTTCAGGGGTGATGGCGCGGGAGTGGCTGGCCATTTGCGCGAAGTGGTTGTTGATCCATTGATGAAGCTGGTCGGGGTTGGGGATGTCTGCTTCCACCGGGGCGGAGGAGCCGGCGGCGAAGAAGACGAGACGCAGGATGTCTCCGACACGGTTTTCAACGATGGTGAGGTCTGGAGGAATGGTAGCGGGATCGAGACTGACCTGGGTCGAATCGGAATGCGGCGGCGATGGAGCGGCCGCTGTTGGGCGGGCTATATTCGAGGCGCTTACGCGGGCCTGGGCCATGGGCGCGGGTGGGGCCGGCGCTGCTGCTGGCCCGAGCGGGGCGGGTGTGGGCTGAGACGCTGCGCCGAAGATGCTGAGGGGGCGAACGATACGGGCGAGGAAGGCGTTGTTGTGCCAGAGGGTGGCAAAGATGCGGGTGTCGCGCTTGCCGTCCGCGTTGGCTGCGGTGAGCGGCAGGGCGCGCATATAGAACGCTGCGATGGTCGAGTCGCCGTCGCGGTCGATGGTGATCTGGGCGGTGTTTGAGCCGTTGCGGGTGATCTCCATTCCGGGGGCGGTGATGTTGACCGTCAGGGTCCACTGGCGCTCGCCGTTGGCCATATGCAACTGAAGCTTGCCGTGGTTCTGATTGCCGGAGAGGATCTTGGTTTCGGGGGATATCTGATCGGAGGTCAAAGAGAACTGGACGGCAATCTCCTGGCTCACGGAGACAGTGTCTGGAGCTTCGATTGTGGGGTAGCGCTCGACGGGCGGCAGGTTGGAGGCCGGCTCAGCAGGAGCTTTGGAGTCGCGGTCCGTGGGGTCGGTGCCTGTCCAGTCTCGGCCGTTCTTGAGGGGAGTGTCACCTGAAGCAAGGTCGGACTGGGGCAAGGCTCCCACGGCAAGCTGAGCATCGGAAAGCGGGCGATCAGAATTGGCGGAGCTCGACGGCGCCTGCGAGCCAACAGAGGGGTAGTCCACGCCCGCTGTTGGAGTGGGCATGCGAAGGGACCGATTCGGCGAATCCGATGTATCCCCTGGCGGTTTGCCTTTGGGTTTGCGGACATGATCGTCCTGGTCGGACGCGCCGGCGGACTGATCGGGCTGGGGTGGATTGGGAGGCTGGGGTGGGACGACTTCTTGCACTTCGGATTGGGCCGGCGGCATGGAATCGGGTGCTGATTGGGATTGGCTTTCCGGCTGGGCGGATGCGGCGTCAGGGAGCGACGAGCCAGACTCTGCGGACTGGAGCTGGGCTTGCGGGGAGGTTGCCGGGAGTCCGGGTTGGCCAGGTGAATCGAACGAGCCTGACGGACTGCGATTGGAACTGGAGGCTTGCGATGCCTGGTCAGACGGCTGATTCTTGCCAAGTTCGGAGGTGAGGGAAGGGGTATCGCGGAGGGCGGCGATGTTTTGGAGGGTTAGGGCCTGGCCGGCGGTGTCGCCTATTTGCTGCTGGATTTGGAGGGCCTTGTTGAAGTCCTCGAGTGCCAACTGCTCGTGGCCGAGCCGGGCGTAGACTTTTGCGAGCCCGGAGAGGGCTCTGGCTTCGTCGATGCGGTCGCCCCTGAAGCGGAAGATGGACAATGCCTGGGTGAAGGCATCCATGGCTTGGCGTTCCTCGCCGGAGACCGAATGGAGTCTGCCGAGGAGGAGCAGGTCGGAGCCCTGCTCGTTGAAGTCATGGGCGGCCTGGGCTTTGGCCAGCTTCTGCTGGATCTGAATGATCATGGTCGCACGGGCGTCATCGTCTTGCGCGCGGGCGGTGAGGCACGAGGAGAGGCAGAGCAGGGCGACGATGGCGGAGAGAAACCGCGGCGAGGATGGATTGCGCCGAATCAGTGCCATGGGCCTTCCTCGGGGAGTGCCGGCGCTGATTGAGCTGCACCAGCGTGGTCGTGCGCCGGTTTTCCCGGTTGCGGGAAAGTATATCGTCCGGCGCATTGGTTGGTGGGGATTGTTTTTGAGGTTTGGGTGTGACCGCACGATCTCCGCAACAGACGCGATAGGCCCTAATTCCCAGGAACGAGTCTCCGCTGCAGCGACTCCAGCGTCTGCCCCTTGGTCTCCGGATACACCATCAGCACCACCACGAACTGCACCACCGTCATCGCCGCGAAAAATACAAACGGCGTCTCCGTGTTCATCCTGTTCACCACCACCGGGAAATAGAGCGCTATCACCGTGTTCATGATCCAGTGGCTGGCGTTCCCCACGCCCTGTCCCTTGGAGCGCACCGAGTTCGGAAACACCTCGCCGATATACACCCAGATCACCGCCCCTTGCGACAGCGCAAAGAAGGCGATATACGTCACCAGAATCCACACCAGCGAACCCGGATGCGAATGCGTCTTGAAGAGCCACGCGACACCCGCCAGGCAACTCGCCGTACCCGCCGCGCCAATGAGTAACAGCGTCTTCCGCCCCAGCTTGTCGATGACGCTCATCCCTACCATCGTGAAGATCAGATTCGTAAACCCGATCGCAATCGCCTGCTGGTCGCCCGATATCTGGCTGAATCCCGCCGAAGAAAAAATGTGCGGCAGGTAATACAGAATCGCGTTGATCCCCGCCAACTGGTTAAACGCGCCAATTGAAATCGCCAGAAACAGTGGATAGCGATACTTCCAGCGAAACACCGGTCTGTTGGCCGAAGCGTGCTCCTGGTCAAGAGCCGCGCGAATATCCGCCAGCTCCGCCTGCGGGTCCGGCTCACCCATGCGTTTCAGCACTGCCAGCGCTTCATCGATTCGGCCCTGCGAAGCACTCCACCTCGGGCTCCGCGGAATCCCGAACAGCAGCGCCAGGAAACCGATCGCCGGCAGCACCGCGACCCCCACCTGCCAGCGCCACTCCATCGCGCCCAGATGCAGTGTGCGAATCAGGTAATTCGACACATACGCCAGCAAGATGCCGAGCACAATATTGAACTGGAACATCCCCACGAGCCGCCCGCGCCATTTGGCCGGCGCCAGCTCTGCTATATATACAGGCCCCAGCACCGACGAAGCGCCAATCCCCAGCCCGCCCACAAACCTGAAGAGCATGAACGACGGCCAATTCCAGGCCAGCCCGCAGCCGATCGCCGAGATTACATACAGCACAGCCGTCATGCGCAACGCCTCGCGCCCGCCCAGCTTTTGCCCCACCACGCCCGCGCCCAGCGACCCCACCACCGTGCCCACGAGCCCGATGGCCACCGTCTGGCCCATCTGCACAGGGCTCAACCCATACTGCCGTACCAGCGCATCAATCGCGCCTGAGATCACAATGGTGTCGAATCCAAAAAGCAGCCCGCCCAGCGCTCCGGTCAGGGTTGCCTTCATCAAATGAATGTTAGGCCGCATGGTCTCCGATCTCACAAGTCCCAAATCATCCTACAGACTGGCCGCGTATGGGGCAAACCGCCTTCGTAAACTCAAAATGCCCGGCAACTGCCAACATTCTCTTGCTCATCGGCCTCGCACCGTGTCACCCTTAGGTTCCCCTTGCAAGGAGACCGATCATGACGCGCATCCCGCTTCTACCTCGCATCGCCCTCGCCACAGGCTTGCTTGCCCTGGCCTCCGCGCTCTCAGCACAGACGCCGGAATGGAAATCCTACAGCTATCCCACGGATGGCTTTCACGTCTCGTTCCCGTCTGCGCCCAAGGTCGAGACAAGCACCGTGCCCACTGATGTTGGCCAAATCGAATTACATACCTACACAACCTCGGTCTCTGAGACCGCGCTCTACATCGGTGTCAGCGACTTCGGAGCAAGCGTCAGCGGCTCCGATCCGGACAAGGTGCTGCAAGGGGCAAAAAACGGAGCATTATCCAACTCAAAATCCCAGCTCGTCAGCGAGAAGAAGATCTTTTTCGGTGAAAACCCCGGCTTGGCGTATGAGGGGGAAGGGGATGCGTTTCACATTTCCGCCCGCATGGCTTACGTTGGCAGCGTCCTTTACCAGATCATGGTCGTGGCGCCCAAAGGCGCCCCTTATCACGACCAGGCGCGCTTCCTTGACTCGTTTGAATTGGTTCCGCGTGTCGACAGCAAAGGCAAGCCCGTCACCGCTCCCACAGCCGAATGGAAGCCCTACCGCTATCCGTCGGATGGCTTCACTGCCACGTTTCCCTTCGAGCCCGACCTGCAAAAGCAAAGCGTTCCCACTTCGGCCGGAGCACTTGAATTGCGTGCCTATGTTGCGCAGGATGGCGCGACTGCGCTCATGGCTGTGGTCTGCGACTACGGCACCGCGATTGAGGGCAAAGACCCCGACACCATTCTCGACGGCGCGCAAGGCGGTGCACTCACCAACGCCAATGCCCACCTCATCACCACAAAAAGGATCACGATGGGCGTCAACCATGGCGTGGAGTTCGAGTCAGAGAGCGACCAGTTCCACTTCAACATCCGCATCTTCCTTGTCGGCGCCACGCTCTACCAGACCCTGGTCGTTGCACCCGTCAAACAGACCTACGAACCCACCGCGCGCTTCCTGGATTCGTTTCATCTAATTCCGCGCACGGAGAAATAGTGCGCTCATCCGGGCGTTGCCTGTTCCCGGCTGACACTTGACGAAGGGTGATGAATCCAACAGTTGCAATTGCCATCGAAAATGCCCAGTCCTGCTTGAAGCTCAAAACAACCTGCACAGCATCAACATCCAAGGAGATGGACCCATGTTCGAGCAAATGCGCAAATCCCTGCAAAGTCTGCTTTCCCCCACCCCCGCCGCGCCGACGCAGTGGAAACAATACGACAATCCTCCCGCCGGATTTCAAATCTCCTTCCCGGCCCCGCCAACGCCGCCCAAGGACACCGCCAATTCAACCGAAGGCACCTACTTCCTCCAGGTGTCGAGTGAGGTCGGTCTACTAGCCTTTTTCAACGATTACGGCCCGGAAGTCGGTCCCGCCGATGAAGTTCTCGCGGGTGCCCGGGACGGCGGCATAGCCAATGTCGGCGCTCGCCTCGTCAACGAAAGAAAGATCACGCTCGACGGATATCCCGGCATCGCCTTCGAATCTGAAAGCGACTCCAACGGCTATTCCTCCCGCACCTACCTGGCCGGCTCAGTCCTTTATCTGACCCTTGTCATTACCCCACGCAGGCAACCCTATCCAGATGCCGAGCGCTTCCACGATTCTTTCCAGATCGTCCCTCGCGCTGAGGGTTAAGGGCTTTCTAGCAAGGCAATATCGATCCGTCAGGCTCTCAGTGATGGAAGGGTGGGTTCCGGACCAGGCCTCAAATCCGCGCCGGCCCCGGCATCACCGCCAACACCCGGCATCTCTGCTTTCCTGCCGCGCTCCAGGCCAACGCCATTTCGCTCTCCATATAAGCGCAATCTCCCGCCTCCAGAATCTCCTGCATCCCGCCCGCGTCCAGTTGCAGCCGTCCTTCAAGCACATACAC
>Ga0302319_10020049_pt1 | contig 12109 bp, 14 predicted proteins | sample Bog_T0_2_FD_203319 | JGI IMG/M metagenome (GOLD analysis project Ga0302319, IMG submission 203319) | Peat permafrost microbial communities from Stordalen Mire near Abisko, Sweden - Bog_T0_2 | ecosystem: Environmental > Terrestrial > Soil > Wetlands > Peat | place: Sweden: Abisko, Stordalen Mire... | reverse complement strand
CCCTCGCTCGCTGGATATCAATCAACCTTATCCAGGAGCAAGCGATATCGCTTCGCGCGCGCCGTATCCCGCCTATAGTAATATTTTGATGACTGAGAGTGGAGGGAATTCGGAATACCAGTCTTTGCAGTTCTCTTTCAACCGGCATATTTCCAGCCGTTTGACCATGATTGCGGCGTATACGTTTTCAAAATCGATTGACGATACGTCGGCATTCCTGCCTACCTCGTCAGACCAGAACTTTCCCCAAGATAGCCATAACTATGCACTGGAGCGTGCATTGTCAAGCTATGACATGCCCAATCGCGGGACGGTTGCGTTTATCTACCGGATTCCGGGCGCTAATCGCTGGACACGTAACTTTGAACTAAGCAGCCTGATTACCGCCGAATCGGGTCAACCGTTTACTCCCGTGCTGTCTTATGACAACAGCAACACCGGCAACACCGGTGGCAATTTCGGTGAGGACCGGCCGAATGTGGTCGGAAATCCTTCGCTGGCCAATCCAAGTCCACAAGAGTGGTTTAATGTGAATGCCTTCGCCATTCCGGCGCAATACAGTTGGGGAAACGCCGGCCGCAATATCCTGCGCGGGCCCGGATTAGCGACCGCCGATTTTTCGTTGCGCAGAAATTTCCTGCTGCGCGAAGGTTTGCGGCTGGTGGCCGAAGGGCAGGCATTTAACGCGCTGAACCGTGCGAATTTCAATCAGCCCGACGCCATCGTCGATCAGCCACTTACCTTCGGCAAGATCTTTTCGGCAAAAGATCCACGCCAGGTGCAGTTTGTTCTACGGTTGAGTTTCTAGTTCGCGCGCGGCGAAAGCTACAGGATGAAGAAACGCCAACAGGTTCTCTTCTTCCTGGTCGTGCTGGCGGTGATTACGTTTTTGGATCGCATCAGCATTTCGGTAGCGGCGGCGCGCATGCAGGCGGATCTGCATATAACCACGCAGCGTTGGGGCTGGATTCTGGGCGCCTTCGTTTTGTCGTACGGGCTGTTTGAGATTCCCACAGGCGCGTTAGCCGATAAGCTTGGACCGCGCCAGGTACTCACGCGCATTGTGTTGTGGTGGAGCGCGTTCACGGCGCTCACCGGACTGGCGCGCGGATTTTACGGCTTGCTGCTCACGCGATTCTTGTTTGGAGTGGGCGAAGCGGGCGCGTATCCGAATATTTCGGCGGCGCTGGCGCGCTGGTTCCCCGCCCGCTCTCGCGCCCAAGCGCAAGGATGGATTTGGGGCGCAAGCCGCTTAGGCGGTGCGCTCGCGCCTTTACTCGTTGTGCCACTACAGCGGACTGTGGGCTGGAGGGCTACCTTCCTGCTGTTGGGAGTGGTTGGGTCGGCTTGGGGGATGAGCTGGTTTTTTTGGTATCGCGACAAGCCTGCGGAACAACCTGGAATTTCGCCGCAGGAACTCGCTGACCTTCCACCTGCCATTGAGGGCGCCCACAGCAAGACCAACTGGAAACAATTGTTGAGCAGCCGGCAGATGCAACTTCTGTTCGCCATGTACTGGTGCTATGGCTGGGGACCGTGGTTCTATTTTTCCTGGTATCCGCTGTATCTGCTCAAGACTGCGCACGTCAGTGAGCGGGAGATGGGATTCTATTCCTCCCTTCCCTACCTTTTGGGAGTGGTGGCGAATCTCCTGGGAGGAGTGGTATTCGACCGAGTGACCGAGCGGCGCGGCATTCGCTTTGCCGGCCGTTGGATCGGATCCGCGAGTTTACTCGCTGCGGCCGGGCTTATGCTGGCTATGACGCAGATTCATGAGAGGTATCTGCTGGTAGCTGTCTCCGCATTGGGATTCGGAGTGGGAGATTTCATGGTGCCCGCGGCTTGGGCGGTCGCGATGAATATGGGTGGCGACCGGGCGGGCACAGTGACAGGTGCCATGAATACCGCTGGGCAAATGGGCGGCTTTGTGTGTTCAGTGCTCGCCGGCTATCTTGTGCAATCGACGGGTTCCTACAATGCGCCCGTCATAGTGGTGGCAGGCGTTCTGATCTTGGCTGCCATTCTGTTCAGCCGCGTGGACGGCTCAGTGAAGATTTTTTCGGCTACCGCAGACTGAGCATTAGCGAGGCTTTTGCCAGGGGTGGCTTCTAGCGGCCGGTTCGGAGCCAATCGGCAATCGTGGCGGAAAGATCCAGAAACGTCAGCCGATCCGGTTCGAGCGCAAATCTGGCGCAAACGCTGGGAAGATCCCTTTGAAATCGACGGTAGTGTTCCGCGATCTCTCCACCCCCGGCCAGCCCAACTCGGCGCGAGGTGGCTTGCAGCCAATCGCGAACCTCACGGACGGCTCTTTCCGGATCACCACCCTGGGAACGAATATCTTGACCGCCGATGTCAGAAATGAATTTCCGGTACCGATAGGGTTCGCTGTCGAGAATAAGAGTGCGCTTCTTGCTCTGGTTCGGAAGGCCAAAGCGCTTGCAACCGAGAAACAGGCCCAATTCCAGTGGCATGTTGAAGCGGGGCAGACTTGTGCTCGGGTCAATGGCGACGCCCGATAGGTCGTTGATGCCAAACCGGCATTTCTCGATCATACGTTCGATCTTGGAGAGTCGGAATTCCGCGGCATCGTCTTCCTCAAGCGAACAGCGGGCTACGAACCCGAGGTCAAGTACGCTGAAAATGATCGCGTTGAAGATCGGTTTGAAGCCACCGTCGAACGGACAGTTGATAAAGACGTCGTTACGCTTGAGGCGCGCGCTCACGGGGTGGAATTGGATTGGAGACGGTCTAGAACAACTTGGCTGACGGCCCGGGCAATCTCACTCGCCCGGCTGCTCTTCTTGGGTGGATCCTGAACCGGAGTCATGTTGTGCGTCCCGTGTTCCTTGATTAGGCCGTCCTTGCCGTGAACCACAAACTGGCCGGCCCGCATGCTGTTCATTGTCTTGCGGGCGGCGGCAACGGCTTCACGCTTTGTGCCATAAGCCTTTCCGGACGCACCTTCCCTTTTGACCTGCCACGTTCCTTGCGAGCAAAATACATGTACGGTTTTCGACGCCATTACTTCATTATTGTACCGATTTTCTGGGGTCCCAACGGCGCCTCGTAAAATGCGGCAAATTTAGCGGATCAAAACACAGCAAACTCGACTATCTCTAGCCTCATTACGGGGTCTTGTTCTATCAAAACAGAGCCTCAGTCAATTACCGACCCAAACCGCCACAAATCCGGTAGGTCAAAACGAGTCCGCCCGCTAGTTGCCCGCATGCGACCCTCCGCGGTCCAGAAACGTTTGGAAGGATTTATCGAAATCGCCTTCCTCGATAAATTGCGAAAGCAATGTTCCTTGCCGTACCCGTTCCGCTTCCACGCGCTGTTGCCCTAGCGTCGTCAGCGAGTAGACTATTTCCGATTCTTCCCGCTCCCGGGATTGTGGCTCGACTCTCAGCCAGCCCTCACGCTGTAACCGCCGCAAGACCGTCAACAGTGTTTCGAGACGTTGCTTTCCCTTCCTTCTGGCGAACAAATCCAACAACGCGTGTATCGGTTTAGCACTCCGCTGAACTTCAGACAGAGAGAGTGGGCCATTGTCGCTGAAACGCTTTAGGATGAAGAAATCAAGCGTATCGTTGAGCCGGCCCGCATGGAATTCGTCCATAACCACCATTATCAACGCGCTAGATCGGCTATTCCTCGCGAATCGCTTTCACCGGATCGATTTTTCGCCGACCTCCTTGCCGGGATGTAACATGACACCATGGCTAACGCCGCCAAGAGTGATGGCGCACCCACAAGCAGGAGCGGATCGTTGGTTGAGACGCTAAACGAGTCCGCAAAGATGTCGGTCAAAGCCGGATCTTCGGAAACAATCGCTCTCCGCACCGCGCGCAGTGCGTCCACGTCTGCTTCCGAGCGCACCAGGACGGTGATGCCGCCCGCCGGCGGACTGGCAAAGTCGCGCCGCGTGAAGGGGAGATACATTACCGCCGCAGGCTGGTCTTCATTCGCAATTCCATTTTTCAGGTCGTGCGCTATACCGACCACCTCATAGGACTGCTTTTCTTCCGTAACGCGCCGTCCAATCGCATTCCTGTTTCCGAAAAGGGCCCGCGCCGCGGATTCATTCAAAACGATGGGCAGCGCTATGGTCTTCGATCCATCAGCCGGTATCTCTATCTGTTGATCGCGTTGCCCAAATTCGCGGCCGGCGAGCATCGCCTCGCTTAGTGTCGCGAAATGGCCCGCGCCGATGGTTTCCTTGGCCACCCGCTCAAGCGTCGGTGAAGAGTCGCTTGGGCTCTTCTCTACAGCTATCTGCACCGTGCCATTTGCCGCGGAAAAGGGTGCTTGAGCCGCTAGCGCGATGCCGCGCACAGACCTGACTGCCTTTAGCCGCTCGGGGAGTCTCTCAGACAGCGCTTGCGATTTTTCCGGTGAGTAGCCGTCACGCACTGGATCGATGGACAGCAGAAACCTAGTGTTGGCATCGAGGTTGGTTTTGAGGGCGTTCGTCTTGCCTAAACCCATCACGAGGAAACCACTTTAGGTCAATGGGCAAGTGATTTTATTGGAATACTCCCAGACCCCGTCGCCAGACCGACGCTCAAGCTGGTCCCCGTAGGGATTCCGCCCGACCGTAATACTTTGACTGAACCAAGCCATCATGTTAGATGCCCACCACTCACGGTTATTAGCGCCCTCTCGCCCCTGAATCTGGTCTAGTAGCCAGCTAATTTCCGTGTCCCTTAGCATTTCATTCACAATCTGACGATGTGATACGAAGCCTGGACCCATACGACTGATGATGCCCGCTATGACTGGGAAGACCTGAGCCTGTTCAAAGGTAACGTCCCCATTCGTACCAATTTCAATCTTTATGTCTCGAAAAGACTTAGGGGCAGGGGCCTTTAGACGTTCAGCCAACTTTGCATCGATGCTACGATTTTTAGCGATGCGGTCGAGGGTGCGCTCCGCTGGCGTCATTAGATGGTATGGCTTTACTGCCGTCATGTTAACTCTCCTGATACTCCACAACTCGAAAATGATAGACGAACGGCGTTCGCCTCTCTGCCTTCGCGACGAAGTACTGGTCTGCATACCCCGGCTCGACCACACACCAGTTGTCAAGCTCCGCTACCACCGTATCAAAGGGTAGCGTATGGTGGATGTGAAGGATGAGTTCGGCGGGTAGGCCGTGCGGAGCCTCTCTCCCACCGCATCGGGTGACGAATTGAGCCGCTGGCGCCAGAAGCGGTCGGTGATAACAACTACAGGTGCGCCGCCGGGCTTGTCCATTCGGCATTGAGTACTCGTCCGCGTTGCGGCTTGACTCCCAGCACCGAAAAATAATCGGGTGATACCAATTGCCCAAAGACCCGCTGCGCTTTCGCGCTCCCATTGCCTTCTACGGCGACGTTGAACGGGATGCCGTTCTGAAACGCCGCCACGCCTGCGAACAGGCTTGTTTGTGCGCGATATTGTTCGACGTAATAATAGGACAAAGAGTGGTCCGGCAATCATAGCGCCCGTCGCGGACACGCGCATGACGCCGCCGAAGGGGGCCGCACCTGCGGAACTCGCGGGCGGACGCAGACTGACCAGCCAAGCGTCAAGGGCTAGAATCCAGTTAGACCCATGCGCAATGCCATTCTTCTTCTCTTAGGTTTGAGCCTCGCACCGGCGATCAACGCCGCCGATGCTTACACTCCGCTTTCGCTCTACAGCGGTTCATGGCAGGTTACCCACAAAGATCAACCTCCGGAGAAACTGACGAATCAATGTGCGCGGATCGGGCGCTTTTTTGCTTGTGAACAGACAGTCAACGGAGTGCCGGGCAATCTGCTGATTTTTATTCCTGTGCCGGACAAGCCGGGGTACTACTATACCCAAAATGTCAGGCCGGAAGGGCGGGCCAGTTCGCGCGGGGATCTCGAGATTCAAGGAGATCGCTGGGTGTTTAGCAGCACTTGGGATCAGGGAGGTTCCACGGTGTACTATCGCACCACTAATGTCTTCAGCGGGAGGAACAAAATCCAGTATGAGCAGGCGGAATCGAAAGATAACCAGAATTGGGTCGTGAAAAACAGCGGAACGGAGATGCGGGTTGCGGGTTCCGCGCACTAGCGGGTGACTTTTTCGAGCAGGCGTTGGCTGGCCTCGGCTATGTCACGCACCGCTTTGTCAAACGCTTCCTGGTTCGCTTTGGAAGGTTTGTGGTAGCCGCTGATTTTGCGTACGAATTGCATGGCGGCTTGCGAGACTTCCTCAGGCGTTGCCGGTTGCTCCGGCCGCCGCAAAACTTTAATGCTTCTGCACATAGTTCCTCATGGCAAATGCCACACCCAAAGCAATCAGACTGACGGCAAATCCGGCTAAGACATCCGCCACATAATGATAACGCCCGTAGACGGTAGCAATGGACACGCTGACTGCATAAACCAGCATGATCCACACCAGCCAAGGCCGGTGCGGAAACAGAAAATATAATGCCCATACTGCGGAGAAGGCAGACGACACATGCGCGCTGGGGAATACGCCGGAATGAATGGTTGCGTCGCGCAGTACCTCCAAATTGAACGAGCGCGCCCAAGTGGTTACGGTGGGCGGCTCTACTAAAGCAAAGGCATAACGCGGCGGCAACGATGGAAAATACGGAAAAAGCGCATAGGCGCTCAGAGTGCCGGAAAGATAAACGGCCCAAAAATAATCCACCGCGCGGTGATCTTCGCGCACGGCAATCCAGGCGAGCGAAAACGCCGACAGACCATAGACCAGCAGATAACAAAGCTCCAGGTAAAGGGGCAGCGTCTTGCCGAAGCTCTCAATGAAAACGCGCCCGCCCCAATCATGGAGCACCACTCTATCGAGTTTGATCCAGCCGCTTTCGAACAGCAGATCATACTTGGCGGGAACAAACAGCTCCATCTCCCGAAAAGCAACGATCAGAAAGGCGATGGGAAGCCAATCGCGCAAGACGGCGATAGGCTTTTGCAAAGAGCCGCGCTGCAGGCGCTTCAGCAGCAGGAAAAATGCCACTGAGGCCAGCAAATAGAGCACGGGTTGCGAGTGAAGATGCGGCCGATCGCGAAAGAATCCGCTCAGAATGACAATGTAGGCGAAATAACCGGCAAACAGCCACTCAGAGAGTCTCATTGGCTTGGGAGGCGGAAGCGCGCGATTCAAAAAACAACGCGAGCCCCGCCAGCAGACCCGCCCAGATTGCCCAGGGAGTGAGCCAGTGACGGCCAATCAGAAATCCCGCCAGCGGCGGCGCGGTGATTTGGGCGACGGACGTAAGAGATTGCGTAAGGCCGAGAATAACACCTTGTTCGCGGCGGCCTGCTTGTTTCGAGATCAAGCTGGTCAGCGCGGGCCGCAGCCCAGCGCCCACGATCCCGGTGAGCGACGTGACTGCCAAAAGCTGCCCGATTGTGTACGTAAAGCCGATAGCGGCGTACCCAAGCAAAGTTCCAAGGAAACCGATTTCCACGACCCGGCGTTCCCCAAAACGCTTCACCAGCTTGCCTACCACGCCGCCTTGCATGATGATGCCGATAAACCCGCTGAACGCAAAGATGTAGCCGATCTCTGTGACGCCCACCGGATGCCCGTGCCACAGGTAGCGGCGCTCGGCGAACAAGGCGAAGCCGGCGATGAAGGTGGAAAACGATAGGGAAAAACAACACCATTGCAGCAGCAGGCGGGAGATTTGCGGCATCTGGAAATACTTCGCGTAGCTTCCCCAAGAGATGAGGGACAAGCGTTTGCCGCCAGGGCCGGTCGTGGTATCGGCGGCCTCGTGATGCACTGCTTCTTTGCGCGGCAGCAGAAAAAATGTGAATACGATGCTGGTGAACGAAAGCGCGGCGGCGGCCCACAAGGGCGCTTGATAACTGTAATGCGCCAGGAAACCGCTAATGCCCGGTCCCACCAGAAAACCGAAGCCAAACGCCACGCCGATGATGGCGAACGAACGCGCGCGTTCTTCCGGTTTGGTGACGTCGCTGATGTAGGCTTGCGCGGTGCTCAGATTGCCCGCGGTGGCGCCATCAATAGCGCGCGCCAGAAAAACCATCCATAAGCTGCCGGCCAAAGCCATCATGATAAAACCCGCGAGCGTGCCCGCCTGGCTGATCAGCAGCACTGGGCGGCGGCCATAACGGTCGGAGAGTTGGCCGAGGATAGGGCCAGAAATGAGCTGGCACGCGGCGTAGATGGCCACCAGCGTCCCCACCACGGTGGGCGATGCGCCCAGCTTTTCGGCATAGAACGGCAGCAGCGGCAGCACGATGGTAAAACCGAGAATATCTACCACAACGATTAGGAAAATAGGTAACAGTGGTGACGCGAATCGCGATGCCGGTTGCGCCTCGTCAGCACTGAGCTGCGGGGTGTTCACACTACGATCTTAGCGAGTGGTGGCTGAAAATGGGCGGCGCTGGTGCTTTTGCACCGCAGTTTTTCGGGCCTAACTAGAAGAAAAGGCGCAACTTGATGTTTGGCGCATATCGTGCTCTACTGGTACCGACTATGAAGGTTATCACCTGTTTTCTAGCAGCTTTATTACCGCTTCTTTCGTTCGGCCAAAGTGCTGGACAGACACCGGCAGCGGACATGCCGACGCCTATTTTCAAGGTGGAAGTTGTTTCTCGATCGATTGCGGCCGTCAGCTACCGTAACCGGAGTGGTTGGACGAAAGTGGATTTGCAGGGCACGGCGTTAGCGCCGAAAGCCAAGGGACTGGCGGAAGTGAATAGCCGGCTGGGCCACATGGAAATCAAGCTCAGCGTGAAAGATCTGCCTTCGGCCAGTTCGTACGGACCGTTGTTCCTCACCTATGTTTTGTGGGCCATCACGCCCGACGGCCACTCCGACAATTTAGGCGAAGTGGTGGTAAATCCCGACGGCAACTTCAAGGCGGAAGTCACTACCGAACTGCAATCGTTCGGTTTGATTGTGACGGCCGAGCCTTACTTTGCGGTGGCGCAGCCCAGTGATGTTGTCGTGATGGAAAACATTGTGCGCACCGATACGGTAGGCAAAATCGAGGTCGTAGACGCGAAGTATGAATTGCTGCCGCGCGGCCAGTATGAATACCGTGTGCCGAAAACCCAGTTGAAGCCTGTGGATTTGAATTCCAATAAGAAAAGCCCGCTTTCGCTGTATGAAGCGATCAACGCCGTGCAGATTGCCAAGTATGCCAAGGCCGATCAGTTTGCGGGCGATACCTATGGTGACGCGCAGAAGCTGCTGCAGCAGGCGCAGGAATACCAGGACCGCAAGCAGTGGAACCCGGCCATTATGACGTCGAAGGAAGCGGTGCAGAAGGCGGAAGACGCGCGCATTGTTTCCCTTCGCAGGCAGCAGCAACTGGCTTTACAGAAAGAACGCGAAGATGCGGCGGCACGCGAAGCGGCGGCGAAACAACGAACGTTAGAGGCCCAGCAGCATGCTGAGTTAGAAGCCCGCCAGCGCGCACAAGCGGAAGAGCAAGCACGGTTAGCCGACGCGAAGGCGAGATCGGAATCTGCGCAGCGCGCGGCCGCCGAACAAGCCAAACAGGAAGCGGATACCGCTCGTGCGCAAGCGGACCAAGCCCGTGCCCAAGCTGACGCCGCGCGCGCCGAAGCGGCTTCGCAAGCGCTGAGAGCGCAAGCTGCCGCGGCTGAGGCAGACCGCTTACGCGCTCAGGCCGAAGCCGATAAAAATCATTTGCGCGAACAACTGTTGCAACAGTTCAACTCGGTATTGCCCACGCAAGAGACATCCAGAGGGCTGGTTGTGAAGATGCAAGACGTGTTGTTTGATTTGGGCAAGTTCACGCTGAAAGAGGATGCGCGCGAAGCACTGGCCAAGATTTCGGGCATCGTCATTTCGCATCCCGGCTTGAATTTGCAGGTGGAAGGATATACCGATATCACCGGTTCGGCTGCCTTCAATCAAAAGCTTTCCGAAGAGCGTGCCAACACCGTGCGGGATTATTTGGCCAAACAGGGAGTTGATCCACAATCATTGACATCGATTGGTTATGGGCCGCAATATCCGGTGGCTTCGAACGATACCTTCGCCGGCCGCAAGCTCAACCGGCGCGTGGAACTGGTGGTGTCGGGCGAAGTGATCGGCGTGAAAATCGGTACGCCGCCGGCAACCGCCTCGCAGCAGTAGTAAGCTGGCAAGTTGGACAAGACCAACTTTAAAATCGCGCTGATTCCGGGTGACGGCATCGGCAATGAAGTAACATCCGTTGCATTCGAAGTGGCGCTCAAGGCTGCCAAAGCCTCGGGCGCCACTCTTGCTTCTACGGTCTACGATTGGGGAACCGATTACTATTTCAAGCATGGCGCCATGATGCCGGCCGATGCCATTGACACCCTGCGTGGGTACGACGCCATTTTTCTGGGAGCAGTGGGGCATCCCAAAGTGCCGGATAATGTCACATTGAACGGCTTGCTGCTGCCCATACGGCGCAGGTTTGACCAGTTCGCCAATGTGCGGCCGGCGGTGTTGTATCGCGGCGTGTCGTCACCGCTGAAGAATCCGGGCGAAATCGACATGGTGGTCGTACGTGAGAACACCGAAGGGGAATACGCGCAGATTGGCGGTTTCGTTCACGAAACGCATGCGGCGGAAGTGGCTATTCAGACGGCGGTGTTTACGCGGCATGGCGTGGAGCGCATCATCCGCTATGCGTTTGAACTGGCGGTGAAACGCAAGAAGAAAAACTTGGTTACCTCCATCACCAAATCGAACGCGCAGGGCTTCAGTATGGTTCTTTGGGACCGCGTGTTTCAAAGTGTGGCGGCGGAGTTCCCTGGGATTCAGACCGAATCGCTGCTAGTGGATGCCGCGGCCATGAATTTTGTGCGGCGGCCGCAAACGTTTGATGTGGTGGTGGCTTCCAATTTGTTCGGCGATATTTTGAGCGATATTTCCGCCATTGTTTCCGGCAGCATTGGGTTGGCGGCCAGTGCGAACATCGATCCAACGCGCCGCTTTCCCTCTATGTTTGAACCAGTGCACGGCTCAGCGCCAGACATTGCGGGGAAGGGCATGGCCAATCCGCTGGCGGCGATGGTCTCGGCGGCCATGATGTTGGATCATCTGGGAATGAGTGTCGCCGCGCGCAAGATGGATGCGGCCATTGAAGGCGTTTTAGCCGAGGAAAAAGTGAGGACGCCGGATTTGGGAGGAACGAGTTCTACTTCCGACGTTGCTTCCGCGGTGCTGGCACTGGTTTAGTTGTGGCCAGCGTCTCGCGCACGTTGCGTGGGAGTTTGGCGAAAACAAGATCATACGATTCGCGAATCAGCGCGCGCAGTTGCTGGTGCGGCACGGCTTCTTCGCTTTCCAAAGCGATCCATTTGGCGCGAGCCAGGTAAGGGGCGGGCACCACTCCCGGACACTCAATCATCTCCGCGAATTTCTCCTCCGCGCATTTGATAGAGAGCACATGGGCTTCGGGTTCGAGGGCGGCGACGGCGAAGATTTTGCCTGCCACTTTAAAGACTAACGCTTCCCATTGCAGCGTTTCCGTCGCATGGGGAAACGAGAGGCAATAAGGGCGAAGCCAGTCAATCATGGCAGCTTACACAATTTCTTCTTTGCCGGCGTCCCAATGCATGGGGCGGCCTTGGCGATAGCTGTCCACAGCCATGCGGCAGGCGATGGAGACGCGGAAGCCGAGGTCGAAGGGACAGTTGATCTCTTTGCCCTCGCGAATGGCGTCCATAAAGTTGCGCATATGAGCGGAGGCGGCCGTGGGCGTATTGCCGGTGAGTGCTTCCGCTTGCGGCGCGTTCATTTTTTCCGGTAGAAAGCGCACTTGCGGCCCGCGCACAATGGCGCCGTCGGAGCCCAGCACTCGTTCCGTGATGCCAGGGCTGGCATTGCCGAAACCGGAAACCCAACTGAAGAGCACTTCCTCCGGCTGAGTCATAGACACGTTCATCGTGTCCGGCACTTCGCGGCCGTCTTTCCAGAGGTACAAGCCGCCGGTCATGTTCACGGAAACAGGGATTTGCAGCCCCAGCGCTTTGTACCAGAAGGCAACCTGGTGGCACATATTTTCATGCACGTTGCCCCCTGAATAATCCCAGAAGAAGCGCCAGTTTTGATAACGGTTGGCGTCAAAGGGAATCTTAGGTGC
>Ga0302319_10020048_pt1 | contig 12109 bp, 7 predicted proteins | sample Bog_T0_2_FD_203319 | JGI IMG/M metagenome (GOLD analysis project Ga0302319, IMG submission 203319) | Peat permafrost microbial communities from Stordalen Mire near Abisko, Sweden - Bog_T0_2 | ecosystem: Environmental > Terrestrial > Soil > Wetlands > Peat | place: Sweden: Abisko, Stordalen Mire... | reverse complement strand
GCTTGTTCCACGGCTTCCGCCAGAATCGCGTGCGGCAATCCCTTCAGTTTCAAATCCAATTGGAAACCAGTGATGCCTTTCTCGGTGCCGGCGATCTTGCAATCCATGTCGCAGAAAGCGTCTTCCCAGCCGATGATGTCGGTGAGGAGCTGGTAACGGGAAATGGCTTTATCCGCGCCGCTTTCGGTGCAGATGCCAACGCTGATGCCAGCCACGGGGCGGATCATCGGAACGCCAGCGTCCAACAGCGCCAGCGTGCCACCACAAACGGAAGCCATCGAGGTCGAACCATTCGATTCCATGATTTCGCTGGTGACGCGCACGGCGTACGGATAATTGGCGGAGGGAATCATCGGCTCGATGCTGCGTTCCGCCAGGGCGCCATGTCCGATTTCACGACGGCCGGGGCCGCTGATGCGGCCGGTTTCGCCAACGGAGTAATTCGGGAAGTTGTAGTGAAGAATGAACTTCTTCGTGCTTTCGCCGCCGGTGTAGGAATCAAATTCCTGCGTGTCGTCACCGGTGCCGAGGGTGGCCAGCGTGACAGCTTGCGTTTCGCCACGGGCAAAAAGCGCGGAACCGTGGGCGCGGGGCAGAATGCCCACTTCGCTCGAAATCGGGCGAACTTGGGCAAAAGTACGGCCGTCGAGGCGCTTGCCACTGTCAAGGATCAAGCTGCGAACGGCTTCCTTTTGAATGTAATATTGCGCGTCTTTGATGACGAACGTGGTGACTTTTTCGGGGCCAAACTTGGCAACCAGTTTTTCACCCACATCGGCGAAAACGGCGTTGACGGCGGCTTCGCGGGCCAGCTTGGCCGTAATGAGCAGCGCAGGAACGATACGATCGCCCGCGAGCTTGCGGGCTTCTTCCAGAATTTCGTCCGGCACAATGTTCAGCGTGATCTCACGCTTTTTCTTGCCGGCTTTGGCGGCCAGGTCACGCTGGGCGGCGATCATCGGCTGAATGGCTTCCTGGGCGTACTGGAGAGCGGCATTGAAATCAGCTTCCGTGATTTCATTGGCGCCGCCTTCAAACATCACGACATCGTGGTCGTTGCCGACGTACACGAGGTCCAAATCACTTTCCGCCTGTTCGGCGTGGGTGGGGTTGGCCACGAATTTTCCGGCAACCCGGCCGACGCGGACGGCGCCGAGCGGGCCGGCCCAGGGAATGTCGCTGACCATCAGCGCGGCGCTGGCGCCAACGATGCTGAGGATATCAGGATCATTTTCGCCATCCGCGCTCAACAGCACGGTCTGGACCTGGACTTCGTTGTAATAACCTTTGGGAAAGAGCGGGCGAATCGGACGATCCGTGAGGCGGCAGGTGAGAATTTCCTTTTCCGTGGGACGGCCTTCACGCTTGAAATAGCCACCGGGAAATTTTCCCGCGGCGGCGGCTTTTTCGCGGTAATCGACGGTTAACGGAAAGAAATCCTGACCTTCTTTGGCTTTGGTGGCGGCAACCGCGGCGACCAAAACAATCGTCTCACCGATCTGAACCGTCACGGCACCATCAGCCTGCTTGGCCAGCTTGCCGGTTTCAATGATGATCTGTTTGTCGCCAATGGGGGCGCTTATTTTTTCTGGCATATATATGAATTTGCCCGTCGCCTCCGGAGGAACTTCAGTGAACTCCGATCTGCTTGATTTTTCGGAGTTGAATGAAATTTCCCAGGGGCGGCGGAAGTTTATCTTGCGAATTGATAATTAAGGATGGGAACGTTCGCAATACCATTCCCCGTCCTAGGGCACACGGCTTCCGTGGGGAAACCGTGCCTTACAAATCTAAATCAGTGGCGCAGCTTGAGCTTCTTGGCAACCGTGGTGTAGCGGCTGACGTCTTTGACTTGCAGATAGCCCAGCAAACGACGGCGTTGGCTGACCATCATCAGCAACCCGCGGCGGGAGCTGTGGTCTTTTTTGTTCGTCTGCAAATGCTCGGTTAAATGATTAATCCGGTGCGTCAGCAACGCGATCTGCACGTCGGCCGAGCCGGTATCCTTGCCGTGCAACTTAAACTGTTCAATCGTCTTGGTCTTCGATTCCATATTCAATTAGAGCGGTGGATGTTAATGACTGGCTGTTTGGCTGTAAAGGTAATTTAACACTTTAATCGACCGCGTTGGGTTAATTTAATGGTGTCATTTTAGGGGTCTTTCCGCCCAACGCCAGTTTAAAATCCATTTGGTTTTAGGCGTCACCTTGAACTGTTCTCCGATTCGCAACCCTTCCACCCAGAAAATCTGCCCCTCCGCTGCCTCCGCAATCACCCGTTCATGGCGGATTTCCCGCGCAACTTTGGCGTTTGTAAAAAGATCCTGCAGCTTCGCCGATGCCTTCGCTCCAATGGGCTGAAACCGGTCGCCCGCCCGCCAATGCCGCAGGCAAATTTCCGCGCCAACCCGCTCCGCATCAAACTGTTGCACCTGGGGTTCCATTTTAAGGGAAATTGAGGACCTAAAAGCGCTTCGGTTCCAAATGAACTGTTTGCCCGCAAAAGTCTCCCGGCCCTTTTGGCCTTCCATCGCGCAGACCAACTCATCGCGGTTAAACTCGCCTGCGTAAGGCTTCAATTCGGCCAACCGCCCATCGGCCCCGCGCTGGATAAATAAATTCCCGGTGACATTTATCGGCTTACCGGGCCTAAGCCGAAGTCTTTCAATGCGGTCAAATTCGGCCGGAACCTGCTTGGCGTTCAACTGAGCTTGGATCACCCGGCGCTGAATGGCTAGGGGAAGTTGGTTAAAAGGCGGCTGCGGTTCGGTGAGCCATTGATTCGTGAGTTCGGCCAGGACTTCCGCTTCCCCGCCCAGAATGTCCATCGCACGCAAAATCGAGCGGTCTAGATCGGCTTGGTAATGCTTTCGCAGATGGGGCAACAGTTCGTGGCGGATTTTGTTTCGCGGAACTTTTACCGAATCGTTGCTCCTATCATCGCGAAAAGGGATTTTGTGCTGCACCGCCAACGCGCGTAATTCCGCCTTGGTGAAGCCCAGCAGGGGCCGGACCAAGGTCACTCGAGAATCAAAGGGTGATGGCGATTGCCATTTCATCCCCGCCAACCCGTCCCCGCCCCCGCCGCGAAACAGTCGCAGGAAAAAAAGTTCCACCTGATCGTCCGCATGATGGGCCAGCGCAATCGTGGCGATTTTGTGGGTTCGGGCGGTGCGAGCCAAAAACTCGTGCCGCGCCTGGCGGGCCGCCATTTCAACCGACACGCGCTCCTGCTTCGCCAACTTCTCCACAAACGCTTCCCCAAAATGGAATGGCAACCGGTGATGTTCCGCAAAGCGACGCACCAGCATGGCATCGGCACGGCTGGCCGAACCCCGCAAATGATGGTTAAAATGCGCCACGGCCAGACGCCAGCGGAATTTGGCCGCCAAGGTCACTAGCGCTTGGAGCAATACCATCGAATCCAATCCGCCGGAAACCGCCACCAGCAGTTTCTGCCGGGGCGGAAGCAGTAGGCGGGTGAGAATCTGATGTTCGATTTTAGCCAGCAAATCAGCCACAAACCCATGCTACCAGCCCGTCAAAAAAATTACGAGAGTTGACGTCCCTTGTGTCAAATACCCCGCCGCCTCCGCGTAATGAGGTTCAGCCTACAGTCTGCCCTTTGAATCATTCAGCAGATAGAAAACATCGGTCCGTATCTTTGACGTATCGTCGTTCCAACTCTCCTCCCAGTGGCCGTAGATCTCCCATGAAACACCCGAAAATCGGCGCCCTTGGCTGGCACACCATTCGCGAATCGCCTCATGCGCTCCCTTGAGACCAGGGTATGGGCCGAAGTGAACGGTCGTCACCGTGAGGCCTCCGGGCAACTGTGAGCAACGAATCCGCTCGTTGCCGGGGAACGGTTCCGACACTTCGGCCCCGACTTCGACGAATCCATCATCGAGATACAGAGCCGTATGGCGCCCGGGTCGCGGCAGTCCGGCGGATCGAATGAAGGACCACACTTCGCCACATGCCGCAGGCACGAATCGCGCCAGCTCGTGTGCCGGAACCCGGCTTCGAATCACAGCGGTGGCAATCGGCGTCGACTCCGCCAGTGCAATTGGATAGCTCATGCTTTGTTGATAGTTAATGCGATAGTTCAGGCTTTCGACGACCGCCGGCCACGACGCGCCACCGGACGAGCATCGGAATGACCCACAAGAGATTCAGGCAGGCCAAGCGGAGCAGAAACCGCCGCGGACGGTGGAAGAATGGGGTCTGTCCAAAATAGGATCGTGCGGCATCGGTATTGGCCTGCAATGCGGAGGCGATCCCGCCCATGGCAAAATGGTGCGCGATCGCAATGCCGCCATCCGCTGCAATCCATGCCATCGCGCAAGCCCCGTACGTCTGCCAACCCAAAGCCAAAACGCCAAACGACCACATACCCAAACTAAACCCGCCCAGCGAAATCAATCCAGCCGCACCGCCGCCGAAAGAAAACACCCCGATCGCCAATGCGCCCATGCTCACGGGCGCAATCGCAAGATTGCCCGCGGCAAACAATAAGCCTACCGCACAATCACCCGACGCAATCCAGGCTTTCACCGGCTTTGTGGGCGTGGTCAGCCCGCCCCTCGCCCGGACATGGATGAAGGGTAGCCCGAATAGGCCAAGTTTGCTGCGATATTCCCACGCGGGCCCTGCCGGCTGCGCCGACACTCCTTTCGTCGCCAGGTGAACCCTGAATTTGCGCGGGGCTCGCAGCCAAAAAATCCCGCTCGCAATGAGCACAAACGTGAAAGGAAGCACTAACCCGCCAATCATGCAGGAGTATGCCAAATGACGATCCACGATGATTTGTTTTGCCAGGATCATCAGCAGGCCGTACGCGGCCCAAAACCCCAGGATGCCGGCGACGAGTTTGCGGTAAAAACGGTTTATGTAATCACGTTCATAGTCTGATTGCGCGCCCTCCATGCCGGCGCGATAGCCGAAATAATTGCCTAAGAAGCCTAGCGCTGCCGCCAGAATTGCAAGTGACAATCCGCTCGCCGCGACCGCCTTGGCGGCTGTGCCACCTTTGGACGCCACTTCAGCCGCTACGGCTTTGGGCGAAATAGTGAAGCCAGGCAACGCCGCGAGCACGCCCATTGTGAATGCTTGGCCCGGGTTCGTCCGTTCCAGCGCCCCTTCTACAAATGCCAGCACCTGTTCGTGAAGCAGTTTCCGCCCCCGGGACAACCGCTGTTTCACCGCGTCTTCGCTCAAGTCCAGGGCCGCCGCCACGTTCTTGATGGATTGATGCTCGCGATAATACAAAACGAGCGGTTCGCGGAAACGTTCGGGGATGCGCTCAAGCGAACGCCAAAGGATGGTCTCCTCCTCCCGGCGGATCGTGTCGTCCGATGGCAGCGGAGCCAGCGCGCAAGTTTCTTCGGCCTCTTCCATCGGTTCGGCCTTATGAATGGGCTCCCGCCCCTGTCGGAGCAGCGCATCATAGGTGAGGTTGCGTGTGATACGGCACAGCCATGAACGCAGTTTTTCCGGGTCGCGCAATGCGGCGAGTTGCTTCCACGCCGTGACAAAGGTTTCTTGGGCCAGATCTTCGCTCTGGCTGAGACTGCCAGTCGCGCTATAAGCAATGGAACAGACCATGGATTGATACCTGGCGACAATCACGCCGAATCCATCGCGGTTGCCCGCCAAACTCTGTTTCACCAGCTCAGAATCGCTTAAATCCCTCGTTTTCAATGTTTGTGTCATCGTTACGTCAATATAACAGTCTGGAACCAGGCCGAAGAGGTGACAAAGAAAATAGGCGATTTGTGGCAGAATATTTCAATCCGTGCGCCAAGGCTGCGCAGGCCTTTCGCCGGACCTTTCAATAGGCCGGGTCGCGGAGACCAGGAAGGAGGTTAACGTGAAGGGGTCGTGAACGGGTCCTGGAAAAATGACATTAACGGTTCATGGGATCGGCATATGTTTCTGATGTTGCAGGCGAGCTTCGGTCATACCCCACGTTTTACCAATTCGCAACCGACCCGTCACCACGGAACGCCGGCGATGGATCCGGACGCGTAGGTGGTCAGCCACAACTGTTTTTTGTCGGGATTATTAACCACCCCGGAACTGGCGTTCTGACCTTGCAAAGTATGGGTGCTTCCAGCCAGCCATTTCATTTTATCAGCATGGCCATCGGCATAGGACATCTGGCCGTAATTGCCGTGACGGCTGGCGGGAACATTCCGAAAAGTGGCATCGTTATATGAGGTCTGGGAACCTCGTCCGGAATCAATGGCAAAATAACCGTCGTCAATGCTCGTCTTGGTCGTCGAAGTCGAAGAGCTGGCTTGCTCGTCAATGAAGAATGACGCTCCCGAAGGGACAGGTGCATGCACGTTGGCAAATTTCTTATTTTCTTGAATGCCCGGATGAACATCGCCCCCAAAACCCTCGTTCTCACCCATCATGCCGTTCAAGGAATAATCCCGCACCCGCGCTGTGTTCGCCCCCTGAACAATGGCCTTGTCTCCGGGACAGACATATATCCCCAGTGAATTGTTATAAGAATAGAGCAGACCTTTCGTGATGCTCAGCGTGTTCGTTGCCCCCGGCAATCTGGTCACGATGGAGTTGGGATCTCCCGGAACCCAGCCATTCAGCGCGCCACCGGTGTTCGGGATGATTTGGTCCTGATAATCCCCCGCGTAAACGATGGCAGCCAAAGTCAGCTCTTTCAAATTGTTAATGCAACTGATGCCCAATGCCCGATCCTTGGCCTTGGCGAGTGCCGGCAGCAGCATCGCCGCCAGAATGGCGATGATGGCAATCACCACCAGCAATTCGATCAGGGTAAATCCGTTGCGGCACAGATGGACACGTCCATTCTTTACGAGGGTAAAATTCATGGCATTCTTTCTCAACACAACTAACTCCTCTGGATTCAAATCTTCTCTCCGATTTTTCCGCCGGTCAATTGATTATTAATATTAAACATTATTTTACCTAAAAAGCTCCCGGGGATCGGGTCCCCGGGAGCCTGGTCGCGATGGGTTACGGCGTGCGCAACTGGAAGAACGCTGCCGGATTGGTGGTATTCACCGGAATGGCATTCGAGAAGGCGCCGCCATTGCCGAAGAATCCCGTGACGTTGGTGGTCCAACCGGACAGGAGGTTGGTCGTGGTCAGCAGGGTGTAGCCCGCGCCCTGGATGCCGCCGGTGCCGGTCAGAATCAGGTTGCCACCCGTCAACTTGACGCTGCCGATCTTCGGCGCGCTCACCACCGTGGCAGGAACGTTCGTCCCTTGCAGCACGATTTCGGCATACCCGGAATATCCGTTATCCAGGCCGCCGGTTTGCGGTGTGAAGTCAAAGGTCACCGCATAGACGTTGGTGGCCAGGCTGATGCCATTTGCCGGCGCAATGTCCACGCGATTGGCTGACGGTGAGGTGGCGCCGTTGACGCCGTCGGGCACCGGCGGGTTGTAATTGACCGTCACCAGCGGAATGAACGTGGTAGGCGCCGCCAGCGTGGAATAGGAGATATTGTAGAACTGCCCGTCTCGGTTGTAGTTGAGCCAGCCGCTGTAGACCACGATGTTGGTCAGGTTCCAGCTTCCGCTGGGAGCGGTGTAGGTAATCGAGGAACCCGCGCCAAAAGCTCCGCCGCAGGTGGCATAGCTTAGATTTCTATCCGCCGCTCCAAACGTGCCATCCGTCAGAACCGGGAGACCGCCCGCTGGCGCTTCATTATTGAAACTGCCGGCGAAGGCGCCTGCCCCGTGCGAACTGGGCAACTGGCCTTCAATGAGGCTGTTGGTTTCGATAATCCAGGTGGGAGCGGTGCCCGACGCCGGATCCTCGTTCTCCACCGTCACATCGACCGGGAGATTATCCACCGTTGCGGGGGAACCGAACACGCTAATTTCGCTGTAGCCGGAGTATCCGTTCGGCACACCGCCGGGGATCGTAAAATCAACCTTGATCGCGTAGGCGTTGCTGGCCAGCACACCCGCGGCGGGCGTGATCGTCGTGCGGATGACCGATTGATTGGGGAACGTGGGGGCGTTCTTAACGGCGGTGATCGGAATAAAGAGCGTGGGATTCGCCACGGTGGAATAATACACGGTATAATATTGTGCATTGCGGCCATTGTCATTCCAACCGCCGGCAATCTGAATATTAGTGACATTATAGCCATCCACGTTCGCGCCCAGAGTGTAGATCACATATTGGCCCGCGTTGGGACCACCGGCGGCAAACGCCGGGTGCGTGGAATCATAGGCGAACAGCCCGTAGCTGCCGTCGGTGAGCACCGGCAATCCGCCCGCCGCATCGTTGCCACCGCCAAAATTACCCGCACCATTTCCACCCCCGGGCGGATTCTGCTGATAGATCAAGCTGGTAGCCAGCTGCGACGTGTCCCAAGTCGGCCCGAACGCGTTGGGGGCGGTATCGTCCGAGGTTTGATAGGCGAAAGCCGTGATGACGTTGCTGACTGCGGCGGGCGCCGGATCAACAGTGAGGGCGCAGGAGCGGGTCGAATTGTTTCCCGCCGAATTATGCCCTACCAGCGAATACCCTCCGTTGGTGGCCGTGTCACTCAACTGCAGGTTGCTCAGCGTGAGGTTCGTGGACGTCGCCCCGGTGATGTTGGTGCCGTTCTTCTGCCATTGATAACCGGTCGCGTTCGCAAAGCTGGCGGAGAAGGTCACCGAGCTCCCCACCACGTCTTCCGCCGTGAGGGGGGTAATGTCCTGAGCCAGTCCCGGGATGAGTCCGGTGGACGGAGTGCCGCCGACGGTGACTTCCGAATAACCGTTCCAATCGGTGCCGAAGTTGATGTTAAAGTTGATTTCCACGGCGGCCACGTTTTGCGCCAGTACTCCCTTGGTCGGGACGAGTATCGTGCGGGTCGCCGTGGGTTCGCCCGAAGTAAATGAAGGCACGTATTTAAACGTTCCGATGCTGTTGAACACCGTTGGCGCTGAAACCGTGGAATATAAAACCTGGTAGGTCTGTTCGTCCCGGCTCTCATCGGGCCAGCCGCCGTACACCGCGATATTCGTGATGTTATAGCCGAAGGTGCTCGTCGGCAACGTGTACGTGATCGATTGCCCGGCGATCACATTCACCCAACCTGCGGAGACCACTTCCGTCAAAGTATTACCGAGAGTCCCGTCATCCAGAATCGACGGGTCGCCATAGCTGCCACCCAAACTGAAAGTGCCCGCACCGGCAGTGGCGGTTCCCGGGTTACCGGATCCGTCCGTCGGGAAGCCGAATACCAGATCCGCGTTGGTTGCAATGGTCCAAGCCGGATAAAAACCAGAACCGACCGGCGCCGTTTGGCCGGCGTAATCTACCACAATGCTGCCCACCGCGGTCGGCGTGCCGACCGCCAGCGGAGCCGCCGTGCTATACGAAGGAGCCGCCGCACCGTTGGTGGCATTGAGGCCTGCCGCGCGGTACGAACCGGAATCCGTCAGCTGCACATTGTTCAACGTCAGGGTCGAGGTCACCACTCCGTTCGCCGTTACATTTACCACGCCGCTGCTGAGGTTATTGGTCGCCGTCGCATTAGTCGTGATTTGCTGCCATAGAATGGTCACCGGCGGCAAATTGCTGAAGGAGGCCGTGAAAACGACCTGGTCACCGACGGCCGTTTCGGCGTGAGTCGGTAGGATGTCCTGAACCAGATACGCCGAGGGCGGAGCCGTCGGGGGCGCGGAATTTTTCCCTTCCACAATGATTTCCGAGTAGCCTTGGTAGGCATTGTCGAAGGCTGAAGCATAAGGCGGGCTGGCAAAGTCAAATTTGATGCTGGCCACGTTTTGCCCCAATGGCGCCCCGTTCAACCCGGAAATCGCCACCCGGTTCGCCGAGGCGTTACCGTTGGTGAATGCCGGATTAAAATACAACGTGGTGATGGGGACAAAAGTGGTGGGAGCCGTCACCGTGGAATAAGAAAGGATATAATATTGGCCATCGCGATTGTTGTTACCCCAACCGCTGTAAACCACAATGTTCGTGACGTCGGAACCGTTGACCGAGTTGGTCAGCGTATAAATCAGGGTGGTACCGGCGCCGGCGCCGGCCGTGACAAACCCGCTCGGGTCGCCAGAACTTCCAATAATACCGTCAGTTAATTGCGACACACTGCCGGCGGGTTCGGCATCAAAATTACCGGTTTGAGTAGTCGGGAGGGTTCCCGCAATCAGGCTGTCGGTTTCCACGACCCAATCCGGGGTGAACGTGGCCGCCCCGTTCTCGTTCGAAGCAGTAATGGATATCGCCGGCGGAACCACAACGGCCGCCGGGGTCCCTTGCACCGTAATCGCGCCATAGCCCGTAAAACCGTTCTCCGCATTCGGGAACGTGAAATCAAATTGCACCGCCACCACATTGGACGCGATCGTCCCGCCGGCGGAATCGATGAGCGACACCAAATTCGCGGTCGGCGTGTTCGCCGGCACGGTCGGATTGTATTCGACGTTGGTCAAATAAAGGAAAGTCGCCGGATTTTCCGCCGTGGCATAGGAGACGGTGTACGATTGCGCATCACGGCCATTGTCGGCCCATCCGCCATAAACAGAAATATTGGTGACATTATATCCGTGGGCGGCGGCGGGCAGCGTGTAGATCAAAGTCGAACCGGCGCCGGCACCGTTGCCGCCCGTCACATAATTCGTGCTGGTCGTGGTGTTGTTCACCGAGTCATCGGCATTGCCAAGCTCGGTATTAATCGTGAGACTGCCGCCCAGGGTCAGGGAATTGACCGTCCGATTGGTGTCTTCCTTCGCAAAATTTCCATAGGCCACCGTCGGAGTCAGCCCCGCAATGAGGCTGGTGGTGGCGGGCGTCCAGGTGGGTGTGAACGGCAGGCTGCCGGTCTCGTTGGTGGTGGTGACGACCAGTGACGCCGCGGCGGGGCCGGCCAATGCCAGCAACGCCATTGAAAGCAGGCTGACGGTCATTTTCCATGGGGGGAGTTTCGGTTGGTTCATTTTGGTTTCGCTGGCGGGTTGGGATTTCGGTTGGGGTTTGAACTAGGGACAAGTCTGAAGCAAAATGTTAAAATCGTTCTTTACGTTCGGCTGCCGGACGGGAGGGTTCCGCCAAACAAAAAAATAAATTAAAATGATGTGTCACGGGTTCGCGCTCTTTCTTTGGTTGGTACGTTTTTTATATTAAAACAAACGCGGCCGTTTTCTATCCCCAAACATGGTAAGACCTCCATCACCGAAACAGGTGATGCTCACTTTCTTTCCATCTCCCGTTTGGATTTACGTTTATCCTTCCCGAACATCCCGCCCCGCGTCCCCACCCGACCGCACCCGGGTGCCGCCGCCGGATGGGTTTCCCGCCGGGTGGCTGGAAATCCAGTAAAAGCGTTCTTAATTTAAAGCATAATATTGCTTGATTAAAATCCCGGGAAGGCCGATAAATGGATTGTCCCATAATTCCTATGAAAACAAGTGTATCCATTTCCTGCTTGCTTCATCACAAGACCACCCCGCTCTGGTCCGTCACTCCCAACAGCTCCGTCTTCGACGCCATCAAATTGATGGCCGAGAAAAACATTGGCGCTGTGCTGGTCATTTCCGGCGAAATGCTCGCTGGCGTGTTCTCCGAACGTGACTATACCCGCAAGATTGCCCTGCACGGCAAATCCTCCCGCGAAACCCAGGTGTGGGAAATCATGTCCACCGAGCTCATCACCGTCACCCCGGAAGATACCGTGGAAGATTGTTTGAGATTGATGACCGACAAGCGGTTACGCCATCTCCCCGTTCTGAATGGCACCCAAGTGGTGGGCATCATCTCCATCGGCGATTTGGTCAACTGGATCATTTCCGCCCAGGACGCCGCCATCTCCCAGATGGAAGAATACATCGCCGGCGGCGTGCCCGCCTAGGAATATCGGCAAAGCATTCCCCTGCTATTTTCGCAACCTAACCGGTTAGGAGCGTGTGGTCACAGCGCCGCGACGAAAAGATCGGCATGTAGGCAGCGATAACCTTGGGCTCACGGCTGAAAGCCTGGCATTTGATAGCCTGGGTTGGAGCGAGTTCGCCGAGCGCAGGCCCAGGTAATTCCCGCAATGAGTATTTTGAGGCCTGTGGGGCCGACACCTTTTGAAACTTTTGCAATAAGC
>Ga0302319_10020046_pt1 | contig 12111 bp, 14 predicted proteins | sample Bog_T0_2_FD_203319 | JGI IMG/M metagenome (GOLD analysis project Ga0302319, IMG submission 203319) | Peat permafrost microbial communities from Stordalen Mire near Abisko, Sweden - Bog_T0_2 | ecosystem: Environmental > Terrestrial > Soil > Wetlands > Peat | place: Sweden: Abisko, Stordalen Mire... | reverse complement strand
TCGCCATGCCCTTGGAGACGTTGAACGCGCCGTCGGGCTCGAAGCACCAGGCGTTGAGACAGACGCCGAGGTCGTAGGCGAAGGAATCGTTGCAGGCGAAATAGAAGTCGATCAACCCGGTCAAGGCGTCGCCGAGAAAGAAGACGTTGTCGGTGAAGAGATCGGCGTGGATGACGCCGCCCGGCAGGCCGCTCGGCCAGATCGCCTGCAGCTTGCGCAGTTCGGCGGTCATCTCGTCCTTCAGGCCCGGCGCGACTCCGTCGGCGCGCGGCGCGGCGGCGGCGACCAGCGGCGGCCAGCCCTCGATGCCGAGCGCGTTCGGCCGTCGGAACTCGGTGAAGTCGGCGCCCGCCTCGTGCATGCGCGCCAGCGCTTCGCCCACCTGGCCGCAATGGATCGCCCGCGGCCGGCGCAGCCAGACGCCGTCGAGAAAGGTGACGATCGCCGCGGCGCGGCCGCACAGGCGCCCGAGCGCCTCGCCGTTCTTCGCCCGAACCGGCTGCGGGCAGGTGACGCCGCGGCTCGCCAGATGCTCCATCAGGCCGATGAAAAACGGCAGGTCGCTCTCGTTCACCCGCTTTTCGTAGAGCGTGAGGATGAACGCGCCGGCGTCGGCGTGCAGCAGATAGTTGGAGTTCTCGACCCCTTCGGCGATGCCCTTGAAGGAGCGGACGCTGCCGAGGTCGTAGCCTGTTAGAAAAGTAACCAGGGCCTCATCGGAGACTTCAGTGTAAACGGCCATGATGCGTCCGCGGTGATCCTAAAGGCGCGAGCCGCGCCCTTCTCCCCGCGGGCGGGGAGAAGGGACGAGGCGACGTTCGGTCGTAATGGGGCGGGCAGGTGTACGCAAGCGGACTGTGGGTCGCATTCACGCTGACCGCCTCGGCCGCCCAGACGGCGCGCAACGTCATGCAGCGCGAACTGGCCGGGGCGCTGGGCGCGCTCGGCGCGTCGCAAGTGCGGTTTCTGTTCGGCCTGCCGTTCGCCATTCTGTTCTTCATCGGCCTGCGGCTGGCGACCGGGGTCGCGGCGCCGTCGATCGGGCCGGCGGCGGCAGGCTTCATCGTCATGGGCGCGCTGGCGCAGATCGGCGGCACGGCGCTGATGCTGGCGGCGATGCGCGAGCGCAGTTTCGTCGTCGTCATCGCCTTCACCAAGACCGAGGCGGCGCAGGTCGCGCTCTACGCGCTGCTGTTCCTCGGCGAGACGCCGACCGTCATGCTGATCGGCGCGATCGTACTGGCGACCATCGGCGTATTCCTGATGGCGGAAAGCGGCGCCGAGACCGCGCGCGCCGGTTGGCGGCCGATCGCGATGGGGCTCGCCTCGGCGACGGCCTTCGCCTTCGCCGCGGTCGGCTTTCGCGGCGCGGTGACGCGGATGGAGACGCCGTCGATTGCGATGGCGGCGACGACCGTGCTGGTCGCCGGCCTCGCGGTTCAGACCGCCGTGCTGCTGGTCTGGCTCGCCCTGTTCGACCGCGCCGGGCTGAAGGCGATCCTGGCGCTGTGGCGCGCGTCGCTCGTCGCCGGTTTCATGGGCGCGCTGGCGTCGCAATTGTGGTTCGTCGCCTTTGCGCTCACCGACGCGGCGCGGGTGCGCACGCTGGCGCTGGTCGAAGTGCTGTTCGCCCAGGCGGCGTCGCTGAAGCTGTTCTGCGAACGCCCGAGCGGGCGCGAATGGCTCGGCATGGCGTTGATCGTCGCCGCGGCGGGAGTGCTGCTGCGAGGATGAATCGCGCGACGAAAGCGGGCCTCTAGTCGCCCACGAACCCTTTCACTGTCGCCAACACGTTCGAGATTTCTTTGCGGCTAAGTCGCCCAGCCTTGCGCAGGATTCGCGAGGGTTCAACCGTCGCAATCTTGGTCGGCCGCACGACACAAGGCGAAGGCAGACCGGCGCGCGCCAAGTCCGTGATCGGCGCGTCATTCGGCAGCGCACTCTGGCGCGCGCTGGTGATCATGGCTAGCCAAACAAATCCTTGTGCGGCGAGCAGCGCGTTAGAGATGACGAGCGCCGGTCGGCGCTTCTCGGCAAGTCGATCCGAGTAGGGAAACGGCACGACGACCACGTCGCCGGCTGCGTAAGTCGCCGCGTCAGAGATCGGCAAAGGCTTCTTCGTCCGTTTCGGTAGACCATTCGGAGAACGCCGCAAACGGATCGTCATCAGGCAAGCCCGTCGCCTTCTCGATACGCACGCCACGATTGTCGACGACATAGCGCAAGCGATCGCCCGGCGCGACCCTCAACTGTTCGCGCACTTCGCGCGGCAGGACGGTTTGGCTCTTCACCGATAACTTAGAATAGTAGGCTTTTGCCTTCTGCGCGCCCATTTCCGTCTCGCAAAAGATGATCTCCGTCCAAACAATCTTACCGACTTACTGTCTTACGCGCAACACGCTTTCCTCACCCTTCTCTCAGCGCCCGCGGCAGGGGGAAGAACATCGACTCCTGCGCAGTGGTCAGCGTCTCGACGGCGATTTCGAAGCGCTCGGCGAAGGCGTCGACGATCTCCTCGACCAGGATTTCCGGGGCCGAGGCGCCAGCCGTGATCGCCAGCGAACGCACGCCGGCAAAGCGCGGCCAGTCGATCGCCGCCGCGTTGGGCGCGAGCACGGCGAGCGCGCAGCCCGCCCGCTCGGCGACTTCGCGCAGGCGTTGCGAATTCGACGAATTGGCCGAGCCGACGACGATCACCGCCTCGACCTCGGCCGCCGCGCGCTTGACCGCCTCCTGGCGATTGGTGGTGGCGTAGCAGATGTCTTCGAGCGGCGACGCGTGGACGGCGGGAAAGCGGCGCTTCAGCGCGACGACGATCTCGCGCGTGTCGTCGACCGACAGCGTCGTCTGCGTGACGTAGGCGAGCGGCGCGTCGGCGGGAAAATCGAGCGCCTCGACTTCGCCGACCGAGCCGATCAGCGTCGTCGCGCCGACGGGCAACTGGCCCATCGTGCCGATCACTTCGGGGTGGCCGGGATGGCCGATCAGCAGCACGTGGCGGCCGCGCTTGTGATGGACCTGCGCCTCGCGGTGGACCTTGGTCACCAGCGGGCAGGTCGCGTCGATGGTGAGCAGGTTGCGCGCCTTCGCCTCCTCGGGCACCGCCTTGGCGACGCCGTGGGCGGAGAAGATCACCGGCCGGTCGCCGGCCGGCGCCTCGGCGAGATCGCCGATGAAGACGACGCCCTTGGCCTTGAGCGAATCGACGACGTGCTTGTTGTGGACGATCTCGTGCCGCACGTACACCGGCGCGCCGTAAATCTCGAGCGCCTTCTCGACCGCGTCGATCGCGCGCACGACGCCGGCGCAGAAGCCGCGCGGCGCGCACAGAACGATGCGGAGAGGCGGTTTCAAGGTCATCGCGTTCGTCAGCCTCAACAGAGCCCCCCTCTTGGAAAGCCGGGCCGGCGAAGTCAAGCTGGCGGCGAAACTCTGCCGCTTCGTTCCCGCCGCCTTGGACCGCGACGATTCCTTTGCAGCGCTTTGCGTCCGCCCCAGGGAAAGCGGGTCCAAGCCAGCGAGGCGCTTTCCGCCGCTGTGCGGCGGAACCTCTCGTTCGCGCCGATCACCGGCCCGAGTTAACGTGGCGTCGTTCCCGGTGGTGATCATGCGTTTCATTCAATTCGTTCGCCATCGCGCCCTTCTGCTTGCGGCGTTCGCTGCGGTGTATGTCCTATGGGGATCGACGTACCTCGCGATAGCGCTCGCGGTGCAGTCGATCCCGCCATTCTTGATGATCGGCGTTCGCTCCATTGCCGCCGGAGCAATCTTGTTCGGGCTTGCGCAGTTTCGAAGCCCTGGTTTTCCGCCGGCGCGCGCTTGGAGGTCGGCGGCGGCAAGCGGCGTCCTGCTGTTTGGCGGTTGCCACGGCGCCTTGGCCTATGCGGAAAGATACGTCCCTTCTGGATTGGCGGCCGTCATGCTGGCGACGATCCCGTTCTGGCTGGTGCTTATCAGGTTCGTGATCTCGGTTGAGGATCGTCCGAAGGTTATGACCTTGGCGGCTTTGGTCGCGGGCCTCGCCGGCGTCGCGCTGTTCATGGCGCCCAGCGGGCCGCAAGAGACCGGCCCGATCGCCCCGCTCATGGTGCTGATCCTTTTGGGAGCAGCCTTCATGTGGGCGGCAGGTTCGATCATTTCGCAACGACAAAACGCCTCGATATCGGCAGTAACCTCGGCAAGCATGCAGCTCCTCTGTGGGGGGGCCGCCCTCCTTGTTGCGAGTTCGCTCAACGGCGAACTTACAGGGTTTTCGCCATCGCAAGTATCGGCAGTCTCTTGGGCTGGGCTTGCCTATCTGACGATCGCCGGATCGGTGGTCGCCTTTGCAGCTTATGTTTGGCTTCTCGACCACGCGCGCGCGCCGTTGGTCGCGACTTACACGTTCGTCAATCCGATCATCGCCATCGGATTGGGATGGGCGGTGCTTGGCGAACATCTGACGTTGCAGATGTTGGCTGGGTTTTCGCTTGTCGTCGTTTCCGTCATCGCGGTGTGGCGACTCGAAGCGTCAGCTCCGGTCGAGAGGGCGTAGTCGGCGAAGGGTCAACTTGGTTCGAGAGCGGCTACGACGCCGGGCAGGAGTCAATGTCCATTCCCAACATTTCGATTGCCGGAAGCCGCTGGCCAGCTCTCGCCCAAAAGAGCGAATTCGGCATGTCGGCGCGGGAATCAAGCGTCAGATTTCGACGACTGGCGCGCGCGCCTGAGACCGTATAAAAGCCGCCGCTCGCTCGAGCCCCCTTCAGGTCCGCCGCATGTCCGCCGCCTCCGCCGCCCGAGACGACGCGCCCGTATTCACCCGCGGCTCGACCATGCGCCACGTCGCAGTGATGACCGCGACCGGCTCGATCGGCCTGGTGGCGGTGTTCGCCGTCGACTTCCTGTCGCTGTTCTGGGTCGCGCGGCTCGGCTCGCAGGAATTGAAGGCGGCGGTCGGCTACGCCAGCCAACTGCAGTTCGTCGCGCTGTCGGTGTCGATCGGCCTCACCATCGCCATTTCGGCGACCGTGTCGCGCGCGCTCGGCGCCGGCGACCGGCCGCGCGCCCGCCGCCTCGCGGCCTCCGGCCTGGCGATCACCGCGGTCGTTGCGACAGCGCTGTCGATCGGCATGCTGCTGCTGCGCGACCCCGCGCTCGATCTGTTGCTGCACGCGCGCGGCGAGTCGGCGGCGGTCGCGAGCCGCTTTCTCGCCATCGCCGTCCCGGCCAATATCGCCTTCTCGCTCGCCATGGCGCTGTCGGGCGTGTTGCGCGCGGTCGGCGACGCGCGCCGGGCGATGTACGTGACCCTCGCCGGCGCGGTCGCCACCGTCTTCACCGATCCGCTGCTGATCTTCGGCTTCGGCCTCGGCGTCTACGGCGCCGCGTGGGCGATCGTGCTGTCGCGCCTGGTCATGCTCGGCTTCGGCCTCTTTGGCGCGATCCGCGTCCACAATCTCATCGGCCGGCCGCGCCTGGAGTCGATCCGTCGCGATCTGGCGCCGATCATGGGGATCGGGACGCCGGCGATCCTCGCCAATCTCGCCATGCCGGTCGCCGCGCTCTACGTAACCCGCATCTGGTCGGATTTCGGCGTCGCGGCGGTCGCCGGCGGCGCGGTGATCGACCGCGTCATCCCGCTCGCCTTCGGCGTGGTGTTCGCCTTGACCGGCTCGGTCGGGCCGATCCTCGGCCAGAACTACGGCGCGCGGCTGATGGACCGGGTGCGACGCACGATGTCCGACGCATTGACGCTATCGGTCGGCTATGCGCTCGTCGCCTGGGCGGTCCTCGCCTTCCTCGGCCCGGCGATCGCCGCCATGTTCGACGTCGCCGGCGAGGGGGCGGCGTTCATCGTCTTCTTCTGCCGCTACGGCGTCGCCGCCTGGCTGTTCATCACCTGCCTGTTCGTCGCCAACACCGTCTTCAACAACCTCGGCTATCCGCTGCTGGCGATGCTGTTCAACTGGGGCCGGGCGACGATCGGCACGGTTCCTTTCGTTGTGCTCGGCGCGCGCTGGGGCGGCGTCGAAGGCGCGATCGTCGGCATCGGGGTCGGCGCGGCCGTGTTCGGCCTCGCCGCCACCGCGCTCGCCTTCGGCATCGTCGCGCGTCTCGCAAACGCCACCAGAACCAAGTAGGATTTTGGGCCAAGTTTCGTCGCGATCGTCATTAGGAGGGAGAGGCGTCATGAATCTCAACGACATCATCCAGGCCGCGCAGGGCGGACAGGGCGTCGCCAATCTCGGCGCGCAGTTCGGCCTGACGCCGGAGCAGGCGCAGGCGGCGGTGCAGGCGTTGACGCCGGCGTTCTCAACCGCGCTGCAGAAAGTCACTTCCGACCCATCCAGCCTCGCCGGAATCGTCGGCCATCTGGCAAGTGGTCTCCACCAAGGTTCTTTCACCGGCGCCGACCCGAGCGCGGCGGCGGCCAATGGCGGCGCCGCGCTGAGCCAAATCTTCGGCTCGTCGCAGATCGCTTCGCAGATCGCCGCCCACGCCTCAAGCGCCAGCGGCGTCGACCCGCAGACGATCCAACAGATGATGCCGGCGCTCGCCTCGATGGTGCTCGGCGGCCTCGCCCATTCGCTGACCGCGCAAGGGTTCGGCGGCGTGCTCGGGCAGTTGACGAGCGCCGCCGAGGCGCCGGCCGGCCAGGGCGCGGCGGGGCAAGGCGGCGGACTCGCCGGAATGGTCACCTCAGTGATCGGCAGTCTGTTCGGCGGCGGCCAGTCGGGCCAGGCGCCCTCGAGCCTCGCCCAGGCGGGACTGAGCGCGCTGACCGGCATGCTGGCGTCCGGGGTGCAGACGTCGGCGGCGCATCAGCAGGGGATCAACAGCATCCTCCAGTCGCTGGGCGGCGCCGCAACGAGTTGAAGCGCGGTCGAAACGCGCCGCCGGCGGCATTTGGCCGCTGGCGCGCCGTTCATTGAATTGTGCGGCCGGCGCCCCTATTTACGGGTTTCGCACCGGCCTTTTGGCCATTTTTCATCCGGAATGCTGCATGGCCCGCGACGTCGTCGACGCTGAGATCATCGAATCCCGCGACGATCTGGTGGCGTGGCTGGCGGCGGGGGGCAAGCCCGCCGAATCGTTCCGCATCGGCGTCGAGCACGAGAAGTTCCCGTTCCACACGGCCGATCTGACGCCGGTCGCCTATGAGGGCGATCGCGGCGTCAGGGCGCTGCTCGAAGGCGCCAAGGCGCGCCTCGGCTGGGCGCCGATCGAGGACGAGGGCGTGCTGATCGGCCTCTACGAGCCGAAGGGCGGCGGCGCGATCTCGCTCGAGCCGGGCGGCCAGTTCGAGCTTTCCGGCGCGCCGCAGCCGGACGTTCATGCCGTCGCCGCCGAGCTCGACGCGCATCTGACTTGCATGCACACGGTCGGCGAATCGCTCGGGATCGGCTTCTTCGCGCTCGGCCTCAGCCCGAAATGGACGCTCGCCGAAACGCCGGTCATGCCGAAGAGCCGCTACCGCATCATGGCGCGCTACATGCCCGAGGTCGGGGCGCGCGGCCTCGACATGATGTTTCGCACTTCGACGGCGCAGGCCAACCTCGACTTCGCCGACGAAGCCGACATGGTCGTCAAGCTCAGGGTCGGCCTGGCGCTGCAGCCGACGATCACGGCTCTGTTCGCCAATTCGCCGTTCGCCGACGGCGCGCTCAACGGCTTGCTGTCGGCCCGGTCGGAGATCTGGCGCCACACCGACGCGGCGCGCACCGGCATGCTCGCTTTCGCCTTCGCGCCGGGCATGGGCTTCGAGCGCTACGTCGACTACGCGCTCGACGTGCCGCTCTATTTCGTCAAGCGCGGCGAGGTCTATCACGACGTCGCCGGCGCGAACTTCCGCGACCTGCTCGAAGGCAGGCTCGCCGCGCTGCCGGGCGAACGCGCCACCGTCTCCGATTGGGCCAACCATCTGTCGACGATCTTTCCCGAGGTGCGGCTGAAGCGCTACCTCGAAATGCGCGGCGCCGACGTCGGCTCGCGCGAGCGCATCCTGGCGCTGGCGGCCCTCTGCTCCGGTCTGTTCTACGACAAGGACGCACTCGCCGCGGCGGGCGCGCTCATTCGCGGCTGGACCGCCGGGGATATGCAGCGCCTGCGCGACGATGTCCCGCGCCTCGGCCTCAAGGCGCGAATCGGCGGACGAGAGCTGGTCGAAGTCGCGCGCGAAGCGGTCGCGATCGCCGCTGGCGGCCTCGCGCGGCGCGCGCGGCGCGACGCCGCCGGGCGCGACGAGACCCTTTACCTCGCGCCGCTGGAACGCATCGCCGGCGAAGGACGCACCCCGGCGGAAGTCTGGATCGACCGCTTCAACGGCCCCTGGCGGGGATCGGTCGACCCGGTCTTCCGCGAAGCGGCGATCTGAATTCGCGACAAAACCGCCACAGCCGGCGAAATTTGCGGACCGGCGCCGTTTCGACGGCGACAATTCATGTCCGGTTCATCCGCCCAGCGTCACACCGTCGCCGCCGCTCTCGATGCGGAGCCTTTCGAATCAAGGACTTAATGAATGTTTAAGAAACTGCTGATCGCTGCGGCGATGGTTGTTGGTCTCGCCGCGACGCCGGTCCTGGCTGCTACGCCGATCCATCATCACCACCATCACCACCACCACCACATGATGCACCACCACCACATGATGCGTCACCATCACCACCACCATCACCATCATCACCACGTGAAGCCGAAGGCCTGAGCCTCGTCTCGGCCGAAACGTCTGCTTTGACGGCGACAAGCTTCCGGGCCGGCGATCGGCCGCCCGGAAGCTTTCGTTTTTGGGATTGGCGCCGCCCCGCGCCGTTTCGGCCTCAGGCGCTGAGGCCGGCGCGCGGGTCGTAGGGCTTCTCGTCGCGCCAGCGCCGCATCAGCGCCGCCAGATCGGCGTCCTCCTGGGCCGGCATGGCGATGCGCAGCGTCGCCAGCAAGTCGCCGGCGGGCGCGTCGCCCGACGCCGGCAAGCCCTTGCCGCGCAGCCGCAACACCCGCCCGCTGCTGGTTCCCGGCGGGATCGCGATCTCGACGTCGCCCGACAGCGTCGGCGTCCTGACCTTGGCGCCCAGCACCGCCTCATAGAGCGTGATCGGCAGATCGAGCTTGAGGTCGCGTCCCTCGACCTTGAACAGGGGATGGGGCGCGTAATGGATGGTGACGATCGCGTCGCCGGCCGGAGAATTGCGCGCGCCTGCTCGCCCCTGGCCGCGCAGGCGGATCTGCTTGCCGTCCTCGACGCCGGCGGGAATGGCGACATCGAGGGTCTTGCCGGTCGGCAGCGCGACGCGCGCCGAGCCGCCGCCCGCGGCGATCGCCAGCGGCACGTTGACCGATACGGCGACGTCTTCGCCGCGGCTCGGCGCGCGACCGCGACCGCCCATGCGGCCGCCGAACAGCTCGGACAGGATGTCGGCCTCGAAGCCGGCGCGGGCGGCCGGGTCGCCGCCGGCATCGAAATTGAAGCCGTGGAATTCGCCACCCGCGCCGGGCCGCTGGCCAAACCCGAAGCCCTCGAACTGCGGCGCGCGCGGCTTGCCTTCGGCGTCGATCTCGCCGCGGTCGAAAGCGGCGCGCTTCTTCTCGTCGCCGACGATCTCGTAGGCGGAACCGATCTCGGCGAATCGCTCCTTGGCCCGCGACTCCTTGCTCTGGTCGGGATGGAACTTCTTGGCCAGCTTACGGAAGGCCGATTTCACCTCTGCGGCGCTGGCCGACTTCGCCAGCCCCAGCACTTCATAGGGGTCGCGCATGATGAGCCCAGGTCTCCGCGTCCGCCCCGAAAGCGCAGACGCCTTTGTCTCGTCAAGTATTTGGGCTTCGCGGCGACCGGCCGCAAGTGTCGGTCAGAGGCCTGTCCAGGGAGAAACGTCGTAGATCGCCGCTTCCTCGCCCTCGCGCGGACAGCCGACCCCCTGCAACGTCTTCTCCGGCGCGCCGTCCTTGCCGACCACGCGCGCCACGAAGGCCCGGCAGGGACGGCCATCGCGCTCGAACGCGCCGGCGACGGCGAGAAATTCGCCATGCGTTCCCGTCTCGGGGTTGGACCAGGCGCCGGGCTGGTCGCCGTCCTTGGCGCGAAGGGTTGCGCTCAAGACCGGCTCGGCGAGGCGCCAGTCGCGGGAATCGTAGGCCGACGACAACGCGGCTGGCGCAGCTTTCGGCTTGATCGAGCCGGTCGGCTGGTCGTCGATGAACCCCGGCAGCGGAATCGAGCAGCCGGCCAGCGGCAGCGAAGCCGCGACGAAGGCGACGACCGCCGAACGCGCGACGAGGCGGCGCGTCCGCCAAAACGCGTCGCGTTCGCCCAGCAGAAGGTCTATCATCGCTCCCCGCGAGTTTTATCCGTATTTGGAGCATCTTCACCTTGAATGCGTTAAGTTCGAGTGACTTCACTGAAACCGACAACCCCTTCCCCCTGTTTCGCCAGTGGTTCGCCGAAGCGACCGAGAAGGAAGTCAACGATCCAGACGCGATAACGCTGGCGACGGTCGACGCGGCCGGGATGCCGGACGCGCGCGCGATGCTGTGCAAGCAGGTCGACGAGCAGGGATTCGTCTTCTACACCAACGCCGAGAGCGCCAAGGGCGGCGAGATCGCCGCCAACCCGAAGGCGGCGATCCTGTATCATTGGAAATCCTTGCGCCGCCAAGTGCGGGCGCGTGGGCCGCTGGCGAAGATCTCCGACGCCGAGTCGGACGCCTATTTCGTCAGCCGGCCGCGACTCAGCCGCATCGGCGCCTGGGCGAGCCAGCAGTCGCGGCCGCTCGAGTCCCGCGGCAAGCTCCTGGGAGCGGTCGCCGTCTTGACGGCGAAATTCGGCGTCGGCGACATTCCGCGGCCGCCCTATTGGGGCGGCTACCGGCTGACGCCGCTGCAGATCGAGTTCTGGCAGGACCACCAGTACCGGCTTCACGACCGCATTCGCTTCACCCGCGAGCGCGAGGGCGACCCCTGGCGGCGACAGCGGCTTTACCCTTGAGCCGAGCCGAGGCCGGCGATAACCGTCAATCTTCTGACCAGGGCGAAGCGGCGTGGATGACCGTCTCTACCCAACCCGACCGATCCTCGCCGCCTCGACCGCGGTGTTTCGTGACGGCCTGGTGCTGATCGCGCGGCGGGCGCGCGCGCCGATGGCGGGCGTCTATTCGCTGCCGGGCGGCGTCGTCGAAGTCGGCGAGACGCTGCGCGAAGCGGCGGCGCGCGAACTCGCCGAAGAGGTCGGCGTCGAGGCCGACATTCTCGCTTTCATCGACCACGTCGAGCCGATCGTGCGCGAAGGCGACAGCGTGCGCGCGCATTTCGTCATCGCCGCTTTCGTCGGCCGCTGGCGGCGCGGCGAGCCGCGCCTGAGCGCCGAGGCCGACGCGGTCGCCTGGATCGATCCGATGGCGATCGGCGACTATCGCACCACGCCGGAGCTGCCGTGGATCGTCGCCAAAGCGGCGGCGATCGAGAGAAGCCTGCCGTGAAGCGCCACCTCGCCTCGGGCCTCGCCGCTTTCGCCGCGCTCGCCGTCGCGGTCGCGCCGCTCGCCGCGCTGGCGCAGGCGGGACGCGCCGGCAGGCCGGCGGCTCCGGCCGCCGAGCCGACCCCCGCTCCGACGCCGACGCCGACCAGCGCGCCGGCGACGACGGCGCGCCCCGCCAACCCAGACGTTAACGCCGCCCAGCCGACGCCCGCCGGCTCGCCGACGCCTGCGCAACCCGAAGCGCCGCCGCCCTATGAACCGCAGCTCCTGCGCCTCGCCGAGTTGACCGGCGCGCTCGCCTACCTGCGCGATCTGTGCGGCGACGGCGACGGCGCCGCGTTCCGCGCCAGGTTCGCCGACCTCGTCGATGCCGAGGGCACGCGACTATGAGCTGACCTATCGCGCCTGCACGCCGACCGCGCGCGAGGTCGTCGCGCGCTTCCTCGACGAGGCGAGCCGCATCGCCAGGGACGTCGCCAACCGCTATTCGGGCTGACGGGCGTCGCGCTCAAAACGTGGGGTCAGCGGGCGCCGGCAATCGCGGCGGCGACGTCGGGCAGCAACTCGCCGGTTAGGGGATCGATGACGCCGCTAAAACACGTTCCCTTGATCCCGCGGGTCATATTGAAGGCCGTGCTGTCGCACATGTCGGACTTCCCCGC
>Ga0302319_10020043_pt1 | contig 12113 bp, 10 predicted proteins | sample Bog_T0_2_FD_203319 | JGI IMG/M metagenome (GOLD analysis project Ga0302319, IMG submission 203319) | Peat permafrost microbial communities from Stordalen Mire near Abisko, Sweden - Bog_T0_2 | ecosystem: Environmental > Terrestrial > Soil > Wetlands > Peat | place: Sweden: Abisko, Stordalen Mire... | reverse complement strand
CAGGAGATCACCTCCCCGCAGGATCTCTCCAACGCCCTCAACGAGCATCGCGCGGGCGACACCGTCGTCCTCACCATCTACCGTGGGCAGCAGCGCATGAGCGTCAAGGTCACGCTTTCCGACGCCAAACAGGCTTCCGGTGGCCAGGAAGCCTAAGGGCGTCTCTCGCTCAACCTAATGAAGCGTCTCGGGAATCACGGCGTACTGTAGCAGGATCTCGAACGGCACAATGTCTAACGTAGCCTCGTGCGTCGCCTCCAGCACCACCGGGCAAGCTGCACCTGCTCGCTGAACCTCCAGCCAGCGTGCCGCGCACACGCACCAACGATCCCCCGCCTTGAGTCCAGGAAACCCATACTGCGGCATCGGCGTCGAGAGATCATTTCCCAGTTCCGCAGACTTAGACAAGAACTCCTCGGTCACCAGGCAGCAAACCGTGTGCACTCCGAGATCATCAGGGCCTGTATTGCAACAGCCGTCGCGGTAAAAGCCAGTCACTGGCTCCTTGCCGCAAGTCTCCAGCGGCTGGCCGAGAACGTTTTTCTGTGTCGAGATCTTCGGGCTGGTATCCATGGCTCCGATTGTATCCCCGACACGCTCGACTGTGTTCGTCCCCGCGCCCAGCTTGGTTCCCGCTACTTCGCCGTCATCGCGAGCTGTTGCTGATATTCCTCATACGGTCCCTTGTGGTCCGTAATATGGAAGTCGCTCGGGCCGCCTTCGAAGTGCCAGATGCGCGTCCCGGCCTCTTCAATCAGCTCCTGATCGTGCGTCACCAGGAACACCGTTCCCTCATACTTCTGGATCGCCTGGTTTAGCGCGTTGATGCTCTCCAGATCCAAATGGTTCGTCGGCTCATCGAGCACGAGGACATTCGGTTTGAGCAGCATAATCTTGCAGAAAAGCAGCCGCGCCGCTTCTCCTCCAGACAGCGCATCCGTCTTCTTCAAGCCCTCTTCGCCCTTGAACAGCATCTGCCCCAGGATCCCACGAATATCTTCCTTCACAGCCTTCGGATCGTACTGGTGCAGCCAATCCTGCGCCGTCATCCCCAGCTCAATCGATCCCTTATGATCCTGCGCGAAGTAGCCGATCGACACCTCGTGTCCCCACTTCACAACGCCCGAATCAATCGAGACATCTTTCTCCTCGATCCCCGGAGCATTCGCCAACAGCGCCTTCAGCAGCGTCGTTTTGCCCTGGCCGTTGCGCCCCATCAGGATGACCTTGTCGCCGCGATTCACCATCGCAGAAAAATTATTGATCACGTGCTCGGTCTTGCCGTCCGGCTGCGTATAGCTCTTGTTCACGCCCTCAAACTCGAGCACCGTCTTGCCCGAAGGCCGCTCCATCTTGAACGCAATGTACGGCCGCGCAATATTCGAGCGCGCCAGGTCGCTGGTCGCCAACCGCTCCACTTCCTTCTTACGCGAGTTCACCTGCGAACTCCGAGTACCCGCCGAGAAGCGCGCAATAAAGTCATTCAACTGCGCAATCTTCTTCTCGCGCTGCTCATTCTGGCTCTCAATGCGCGTGCGGACGCTGGTCTTTTGCAGCACCATATCGTCGTACCCACCGTTGTAGGTGATGATCGTCTCGTAATCGATGTCCGCAATATGCGTACAAACGTTGTTCAAGAAGTGACGATCATGCGAGATCGTAATAACGGTCCCGTTATAGCGCTGCAGAAAATCCTGCAGCCAGTGGATCGACTCAAGATCCAGATAGTTCGTAGGCTCATCCAGCAACAGCGCCTGCGGATTACCAAAGAGCGCTTGCGCCAACAGCACGCGCACCTTCTGCCCGCCCTGCAACTCGCTCATCTTGCGCTCGTGCAGCTCATCCGGAATATCCAGCCCCTGCAGCAACACCGCCGCATTCGCCTCTGCCTCGTACCCGTCCTCGTCGCCGACAATGCCCTCGAGCTCGCCCAGCCGCGACCCGTCCGCATCCGTCATCTCCGGCTTGTTGTAGATGACCTCGCGCTCTTCCATCGCTGCCCACAAGGCCTTGTTGCCCATAATGACCGTGTCGACCACGCGGTACGCGTCAAATGCATACTGATCCTGACTCAGAACGCCCAACTTCTTGGGGCGGACGACCGTGCCCTTCTGAGCATCGATTTCGCCAGTTAAGACCTTCATAAACGTTGATTTACCGGCACCGTTCGGCCCGGTAAGACCATAGCGGCGGCCAGCCGTGAACGTCACCGAGACGTCCTCAAAGAGCAGCTTCGCGCCGTAGCGCATCGTGACATTAGAGACAGAGATCATCACTACTATTTTCTCATGGGATGCGCCAGGTTTCGCCCCCCTTTCCGGCTACAAACTCTGTTTCTCGGTGATTTTCTGCTACCCTTCGCAAAGAAATGCATCCACCCCAACTCAATTTTGAGCGCGCCGAATACCACGGCCAGCCCGTCAGCCTCGATCACTGCGTCTTCTGCAGCCGTGCCATCACGGGCGAGTTCTACCGCACCAACGGCGACCTCACCTGCACCGTCTGCGCCGCCCATCTGCAACAAGTCCTTCCCCAACCCACCCGCAAAATCTTTTGGCGCAGCACAGGCTATGGCCTCGTCGTTGCCGCCGGAGCCAGCCTCGCCTACCTCCTGCTCTATCGCTTTCTCGATCGTTTCGGCTACGCCGGAAACACCGCCTTCGCCTCCATCCCCGTCGGGTACGCCATCGGTCGCGCCATGCAATGGGCCGGCCTCTCCGCCCGCGGCCGCCGCTTCCAGATCGCCGGAGCCTTCCTCACCTACGTCGCCATCGCGATCGCCCACTCCGCAGGCATCCTCTCCTCCTCCGAAGCCATCCCGATCCTTGCGTACCCCTTCCTCCTCTTCGCCCCCATCGCCTGGCTCTTCATCGGACATTTTGAAGAAGCCGCCTACCTCCTCTTCTTCATCTTCATCGGAATCCGCTGGACCTGGACCCTCCTCCGCCCCCACAGCGTCAAGCTCACCGGCCCCGAAACGCTGAACGCCTCCCTCCCTGCCATCCCCACCGAAAAATAGTCGCGATACCGACATTTCGCTTGACATCCAAACCTCGCAGCGACTATTTAACTACTCAGTTATATAACCAAGAGGTTCAGCACGCATGAACGACTCGATCAGCTCCACCTTTTCCGCGCTAGCCGATCCCACCCGGCGCGCCATCCTCGCGCGCCTCGCCCTCGGCGAAACCTCCGTCACCGAGCTGGCCGAGCCCTTCGAAATGAGCATGCCCGCCGTATCTAAACACCTCCGCGTCCTCGAGCGCGCCGGCCTCATCACCCGAGGCCGTGAAGCCCAGTGGCGTCCCTGCAAACTCAAAGCCGACCCCCTCCGCGAAGCCGCCGGGTGGATCGACGAATACCGCCAGTTCTGGGAACAAAGCTTCAACCGCCTCGAAGACTACCTGCAACGCCTGCAAGCAGAAGCGAAACAGAAGCCCGCAATCGCACCACCCGCAACCCAATCGAAGCACAAGGAGAAGCCTCATGCTCGAAACAGTAAGTGACGTTCTAACCCCCGCGGCCGCAAACGAAATCGTCATCTCGCGTGTCTTCGCCGCGCCGCGCGCCATCGTCTGGGGGGCCCTCGCGGACCCGTGGCAAGTCAGCCAGTGGTGGGGCCCCACCGGCTTCACCACCACCATCCTCGAGATGGATCTCCGCCCCGGCGGCAAGTGGCGCCTCATCCTGCATGGCCCCGACGGCACCAACTATCCGAACCAGATGACCTTCGCCGAAGTCGTCCCCCTGCAGCGCATCGAGCTTGATCTCACCGGAGGCCGTGAGGGCGCAGAGCTTCTCCATTTCCACCAGACCCTGACCTTCGCCGACGAGGAAGGTGGCACCCGCTTCACCATCCAAATCGCCTTCGCCACCGCCGAAGAGCGTGACCGCAACGTCCGCGAGTACGGCAGCATCGAGGGTGGCGAGCAGATGATGCGGCGCCTCGAAACCCATCTGAACCACCGCCAACGCCCCGCCCATCCCCCAGAAGAGACCGCAACCCACGAACTCCGCATCACCCGCACCTTCAACGCCCCACGCGAGCTAGTCTGGCGCGCCTGGATCGACCCCGAGATGGCGAAACAATGGTCAGGCCCAAAGCAGTTTCCGGCCTTCCACATCGAGCTCGGCAAAAAGCCCGGCGATCGCTGGCGCATCGGCATGCGCGGCTGCGCTCCCGGCACCGACACGCCCGTAGAAATATGGCAGTCTGGCATCCTTCGCGAGTTCGTTCCGCCCGAACTCCTCGTCTACACCTACGCATGGGAAAACCGCGCCAGCGTCGGCCTGCCCGAGGACGGAGAACCGCACGAAACCGTCATTACCGTGCGCCTCGAAGAGCACGACGGCAAAACCACGATGCACTTTCACCAGGCCTTCTTCGCCACCTCCGCCGAGCGCGATGGACACAATGGTGGTTGGGCCAGCAGCTTCGAACGCCTCCAGGATCTCGTCAACGCACTGGCAGCCAAGGAGACAAAATGAGCTCGCCCGCGCAAACCGCCCCCATGGAAATGGAGCTAACTCGCACGTTCAACGCTCCACGCGAGCTAGTCTGGCAAGCCTGGACGGAGGTAGACAAACTCCGGCAATGGTGGGGTCCGCAGCACTTCACCAACCCGCGCTGCGAGATCGATCTTCACCCCGGGGGCCGCATCCACATCGACATGCGCGCGCCCGACGGCGTCATCTATCCCATGGGCGGCGAGTACGAGCAGATCGTCCCGCCCGAGCGCCTCGTCTTCCTAACCTCCGCGCTCGACGAGCAAGGCGAGCCCCTCTTCGTCAACCGCAACACCGTCCTCTTCCGCGAAGTCGAAGCCGGCACCGAAATCTCCATCCACACAGTCACCATCGAAGCGACACCTCACGCCATGCAGTTCCTCAAAGGCATGCGCGAAGGCTGGAGCAGCAGCCTAGACAAATTCGCCGAGTTCCTCAAAACCATCTGAACCCAAATCCCAACGCACCCAAGGAGACCCCATGACAACCGATCTGCACCTCGTCTTTTCCGGCCAGTGTCGCGACGCCTTCGCCTTCTACGAAAAGACCTTCAACAGTAAAATTCAATTCACCATGACTTTCGGCGAAGCACCCCCGGGCGCGCCCGTCCCTCCCGACTCCAACGACCTCATCCTGCACACCGCAATGCCGCTCGGCAGCATGACGCTCATGGGCTGCGATACCCCGGAAAATCGCCCGGTCACCATCGGCGGTTTCCAAATCTCCGTCAGCGACCCCAGCTCTGACGAAGTAGAGCGCCTATTCGACGAACTAAAAGCCGGCGGCAGCGTACAGTTACCCCTCGGCCCAACCTTCTGGTCGCCGCTCTTCGGCATGTGCACCGACAAGTTCGGCGTCGGCTGGATGGTCAGCGTACCCGGCCCACAAATGTAATCCGCCCGGAGCGGGGAGCCATCCTACACATTCGGCTTCTCCGCTGTGCTGCCCTGCATTGGAGGAATCTCGTGCACTGTAACCTCATAGTTGCGGCCAAGCCAGCGATCTCCGTCCGCCCAATGCATTGTGAAGACGATGCTGCCCGTCTGGTCGGCTTTGATCGGAATGTCGACGAAGCTGCCAACGCGCCCCAGTGAGCGAGCCTCCACCTGCGTCTTGGTCGCCCAATTGTCCGTGGTGTACACCACGCGGAAAGACACCGCATCCACAATCCTCAGCACCCCTCCCTGCAGGATCACAGAGATTGGCCGACCCAACTGGAAGATTCCCAGGTAGCGCCGAAAGTGCTCCCGGTGCTGTCCCAGGATGTACCGGTCGTGCACCACAGAAATGCAATCAAACACCTGCTTGTCCGCGACCGATCGCAGCAGCTTCAGATACTCCGCATGGGCCCACACCAGCGGCTGCGCCGATCCCGCCGCGCGCCCAAAATACATACCCTCCGACGGCAGATCGGCGCGATCCCAAATCTGTTCCGGCAGCATTCCGCCGAACGAACTGAAGCGTTCCATCGCCGCAATCAACGGCGTAACATCGCGCCCGGCAGACACCTCATAGTGTGCGCGCTCGCCCGTCAAAATCGGCCATGCGCGACCCTGGCCCCATCCTATGTACGGTCCACCGTCCTTCCGCTGCCCGTAGCCGTCGTGGTTATAACGCCGCCAGCACGGCCCGTATGGCGTGTCGATCTTCAACACCGCATCCACTACCTTCAGCGAGTCCACAATCAGCGGATCATCCGCTCGCCGAATCCCATACCGCACCAGCTCCAGAAATCCCGCATCCACAACATTGCCCGCGTCGTAGGCAACCTGCTCGTCCGGCGCGCGATTCGCAATATGAATCATCCCCGGAGTGATCTTGCTATTGTGAAACGTCTCTCCCGGAGCAGGCGGACGAATCCGCATATAGTAGTGCGGGATCCCCGGCACGAGCGTTCCCTCCGTCGTCGTCGTCCACTTGTCCAGCCGCGCCTCAATCCAGTCGGCATACTCCTCGAGAAACTCGCCCACCTCGTCCGACCCATGATGCCGCAGAATATCCGCCGCGCAAATCAGCGCAGAGATCACCGCAGCCAGAGTCGACGGCGAGTAGCCTGCGTTCTCCTCCCACCGCTCCTGCTGCGTAATCGGCGCATACCTTACCAGGAACGAGGCCGCCGCCGTAACAAACGGCACAACATCGAACTTGCCCAGCCCGTCGACCTTCCAGAGCCGCCACGCCAGGATGATCGGAAACGCCACCTCGTCCAGCTGAATTCCCGACCAGTACGGAATCCCATTGATCCAGAAATTCTGCGCAAAGCCGCCGTCCGGATGCTGCGTGCACGCCAGATAAACCAGCGCACCGCGCGCCGCCTCAATTCGCCCACAAGCCATCAGCGCCGTAGCCGACTGCACCATGTCCCGCGTCCACACCAGGTGATATCCACCCAGATCGTCGTCCGACTTCGACGCTCCCCACGGTATCGACGCCGACGCAATGAACGCCCCTGAATACGTCTTATCTTCATGCGCCAAAATCACCCCATGCGACGCTCGCATGAGCTTCCCTCCATCGCTCGAAAACTCCGTCAGCCGCGCCGGCGGCATCGCCCGGTGCCACTCCTCAATGAACCGCGATAAATGCTTTTCAAACGGAATCGACAGCGCCTGCATCATGTTCGAGAGCGCCGAGTGGTTACCCCTCCCCAGCGAAATCGCCACGGTAAACTCCCGCGTCTTCGCAATATCAATCTCGCCCATGATAGCGATGTTGCCGCCGATCGCCTGGCCATAATTCCACGTCATCCGCAGGTGTTCGGCCATGTCCGTATACCCATCGCTCTTCCCCACAAAGCCGCAGCTTGACCGCGTAAATCCGCAATCCACTCCCATCGCCAGCGAAAAATCATTCTTCCACGCCAGCAGGCACCGACTCCCCGCCATATCCAGCGAGCGAGCCGAGTTCTCCGCACCACCTCCATCCAAATGCGGAGCCAGCAGCGCATAACACTTTAGTCGAGACAGTACCGCCTCGTCGCCCGTCACCTTCACGTTCATCAGCACCACCGCATGATGCGGATCGGTGATGAACTCCTTCGTCACCGTGTATCGCCCGCTCACATCATGCCCAGTCACACGAATCGCCAAGGCGTTCGGGTCGATGTACTGAAAGTCATACGCAATATCGCGCTTCTCTTCGTGGAAAAACGTCTCCTCGTCCGTAAACAGCAACTCCATGTCTCGAGTCTGCGGCCGATCAATCGTCGGGAAATAGATCTCGTTCAACGTCCCATGCGAGGCCGTAAACCAGATCTTCGTGGCCGCCGCGTACGCCGTGCTCACCGCATCTTTTTCACTGGAAGTCCACCGAGGAGGAAGTCCAGGACACCCAAAAGCAGGTCCGTCGTCATCGAGCCAGCGATAGTTACCGTTAGAAGCGCTCATACGCTTATTCCACCACAAAATCCGTCCACCCCTGTTTGCGGAATCTCAACAAGGATGCGCTATTCTCATCCAGGCAGCACCGCCGTGCACACCCCGTGCATCCAAAGGAGTGGCAAAAGTAGTGTCCAGGTGCGGAGCCTCCGCTTCGCGCACATCGACTAACCAAAGAACGATAAAGGAGTACCTCCCGTGGCCTTCGAACTTCCTCCACTTCCCTACGACTACGCCGCTCTCGAGCCGACCATCGACGAAGCGACCATGAAGCTGCACCACGACAAGCACCACCAGACCTACGTCACCAATCTCAACGGCGCCGTCGAGAAGCACCCAGAGCTCGGCAAGAAAACCCCAGAAGAGCTCGTCTCCGACCTCGCCAGCATTCCTGAAGATGTTCGCGCAGTGGTCCGCAACAACGGCGGCGGCCACGTCAACCACACCATGTTCTGGCAGATCATGAAGCCCAAGGGCGGAGGCGATCCCGAAGGCGAACTCGCCACCCAGATCACCACCGATTTCGGCAGCTTCGCCGACTTCAAAAAGCTGTTTAACGAGACCACTGCCAAGCAGTTCGGCTCTGGCTGGGGCTTCCTCGTCTACAAGGGTGGCAAGCTCGAAATCGTCACCAAGCCCAACCAGGATTCGCCCTTATCCGACGGCCTCTACCCCATCCTGGGCAACGACGTCTGGGAGCACGCCTACTACCTCAAGTACAACAACCGCCGCCCCGACTACCTCGCCGCTTGGTGGGACGTCATCAACTGGGAAGAAGTCAGCAAGCGCTTCGCCCACGCCAAAAAGTAGTTCGTCAGCAACAAGCAAAAAGCCCTCCAGCAAGGAGGGCTTTTCGCTTCATCTCAAAACCAATTTACTCGAGCGTACTACCGCCGCGCGTACCCTTCGGCCGGCGATTCACGGCAAGAATCTTCTTGCGCATTCGCAGCGACTTCGGCGTCACCTCGACCAGCTCATCGTCTGCGATAAACTCGATCGACTGCTCCAGCGTAAGGTTCTTGAACGGCACCAGGCGGACCGCTTCATCGGCGCTCGAAGCACGCATATTCGTCAGCTTCTTCTCGCGCACGCAGTTCACGTCCAGATCGTTGTCGCGCGAGTGCTCGCCAATGATCATTCCCTCATACACCTCAACGCCATCGCCCAGGAACAGAATGCCGCGCTCCTGAATGCCGTCCAGCGCATATAGCGTCGTATGTCCCTGACGATCAGAGATAAGCGCGCCCGAAGGACGCTGCGGAATCTCTCCCGTGTACGGAATATAGTCGCCCGCAATGGAGTTCATCACGATCGTTCCGCGAGTCTCCGTGAGCATCTCGTTGCGCAAACCAATCAGCCCGCGCGACGGAACCTTGAACTCCATCCGCACGCGTCCTGAACCGTGATTCGCCATCTTCACCATCTCGCCCTTGCGCGGTCCAAGCTTCTCAATCACGGTTCCCACGAAGGCCTCGGGAACATCAATCGTCAGAACTTCCGACGGCTCCATCAGCGCGCCGTCAACCCGCTTGGTCACGATCATCGGACGCGACACCATCAACTCAAACCCTTCGCGCCGCATCATTTCGATGAGCACAGAAAGCTGCAGCTCGCCACGACCCAGCACCTTGAAGTTATCCGGAGTGCCCGTATCTTCCACGCGAATGCTCACATTGGTCAGCAGCTCGCGCTCGAGACGTTCCTTGATGTTTCGCGACGTCACCAGCTTGCCTTCGCGACCGGCGAACGGTCCGTTGTTCACCGAGAACACGATCGCAATCGTAGGCTCGTCGATATTGATCACCGGCAGCGGCTTCGGGTCTACCAGGTCGCAGAAGCTCTCACCAATCGTGATCCCCGGAATGCCGGCGACGGCAATAATATCGCCAACCGTCGTCTCTTCCGTGTCGATCCGCTTCAGCCCGTCGAACGTGAACAGCTTCGTCACCTTCACCGTGTGCAGCGTTCCATCCACGCGTGAAAGATTGACTTCCTGCCCAGCCTTCAGCGTTCCATTGAACACGCGTCCAATCGCCAAACGGCCCAGGTAATCCGAGTAATCCAGGTTCGTCACCAGGATCTGCAGCGGACCATCCGCCGTTCCAGGCGCCGCCGGGATCGTCTGGAAGATCAGTTCAAACAGCGGCTGCAAATCGACACCCGGCGTCGCCAGATCCATCGTCGCGGTACCAGCCTTGCCGTTGGTATAAATCACGGGGAAATCAAGCACCGACTCATCGGCGTCGAGATCGATGAAAAGGTCATAGACCTCATTCAACACCTCTTGCGGCCGCGCATCCGGGCGATCAATCTTGTTGATCACCACGATCGGCGTAAGCTTCGCCTCGAGCGCCTTCGACAGCACGTAGCGCGTCTGCGGCAGAGGACCTTCGCTGGCATCCACCAGCAGCACAACGCCGTCCACCATCTTCAGCGCGCGCTCCACTTCGCCACCAAAGTCGGCATGGCCCGGTGTGTCAACAATATTAATCTTCGACTTCTTGTAGTGGATCGCCGTATTCTTCGCGAGAATCGTGATGCCGCGCTCTTTTTCGAGGTCGTTCGAGTCCATCACGCGTTCGGCAACGACTTCATTCGAGCGGAAGGTGCCCGATTGGCGGAGCATGGCGTCCACCAGCGTAGTTTTGCCGTGATCAACGTGGGCGATGATAGCGATATTACGAATAGCTTCTGCGGTCGTAGGAGTGCTCACTGCGTTGGGGTGTCCTGTTCTGGGCTGCTGATTTTCGAGAATGCGCAAGTTGCGGCGCGGAGTTGCGGCGCGGAGTAGCTCTCGTGGGGGACGCGCTGACCACTTGCAATTCCAGCGAAAAACGCGATAGTTCTAGTCTACCAGTACCAGCCCGGTACAGGATAGGGATGGCGCCATTCCTCGCCAGCAATACCCCGTCTAAAGCCCGCCAGCCACCGACAGGAGTCTCCCTTCGACCCCCATCCTCACGGCCGCCTTTCTGAACACCCCTCCTTCAGTATTTAGGCCGAACTCTGCTATAGATCCCAGATAAGGTCTCTTCTGCTCTCAATCTGACGGGACGAAGCGTCTAATCTCGTAAGGCGTCACCGCTCTTGGAAGGCTGAGGCCTTATGCCGAAACCCTATGTAGAAGCATCCCCGAACTCAAAGCCCTCCATTTGGGAATCGGACCCTTCTTTGCCTTCCATCAGGGATGCTCTGGAGCCGGAAATTGAGCGGATGGAGAGTGGAACCTTCCGCCGGCTTCCCCACCCCTCACCCCTCGAAGAGCTCTTTGAAGCAACCTCTGCCCCCGGACGTTCCCGGCGGATATGGATCGAGGGCATCTTCTGCATTGCCCTCTTCGACTCCTTTCTGCTCATCGACTACCTTCTCTCTCCCCACACCTTCATCCATTTCTTAATCATAAAACTAGGAATCGCCACTCCCGCTTCCCTCGCGGTCCTCTTCTTCCTGCGAAGAGGTGTGTCCAAAGCCGTACGAGAAGGAATGGTCGTCGCTATCTGCGCAATCTTCGCCATCACCATCTCGTATGTGTACTTTGATCTAAGCCCCGTAGCGACCTCCTATGCCATGACAGACCTGGCAATTCTCGTCCTCTTCACCAACGTCGGAATCCGGATCCGGTTTCCCTACGCGATGGTTGCGTCAGGAATTTGTCTTGTCGTTGGCCTGATCTACATTTCGCTCGATCCCATGCTGAAGGCTTCCGAGAAGGCAGAAGGCGTCGCGATCCTCCTCTCAGCCATCGCCCTCTCGCTCATCGGGAACTACAGCATGGAACGCAGCGAGCGGCTCAATTTTCTGCTCCGACTGCGAAGCGACCGGAAACAGGGAGCGCTGACCGACGCCAATGACGCCCTCCTTCGCATCTCCTACGAAGACAAACTGACGGGTATTCCCAATCGAAGGCACTTCGATTCCTTCTACCAGAAGATATGGCAAGACTCCGTCGACAGGAGAGCACCCTTGTCCGTCGTCATGATAGACATTGATAACTTCAAGGCCCTCAACGACCTATACGGTCATCCGTACGGTGACGCGGTTCTCCGGCGAGTGGCAAGCTTACTGAATCATTGCCTGCGCATGGAAGGAGACTTTCTGGCGCGCTACGGAGGCGAAGAGTTTGTCGTCGTGTTATCGGACAGCACCGTGGAGATCGCCTCCCGCGTGGCCCACCGCATTCGCCTGCTGATTGAGGTGGCTGGCAGTCCCGCGGTCAACCATCGAGTGACG
>Ga0302319_10020041_pt1 | contig 12114 bp, 13 predicted proteins | sample Bog_T0_2_FD_203319 | JGI IMG/M metagenome (GOLD analysis project Ga0302319, IMG submission 203319) | Peat permafrost microbial communities from Stordalen Mire near Abisko, Sweden - Bog_T0_2 | ecosystem: Environmental > Terrestrial > Soil > Wetlands > Peat | place: Sweden: Abisko, Stordalen Mire... | reverse complement strand
TGAGTGAGTCTCATCCGAAGCTGGCCGACGAGCTCATTCCAAAGCTCTTGAGTCTCGGTGAAGTACAGAAGGTCCTACAACAACTGCTGCGCGAACAGGTGTCGATCCGCGATCTGGGCTCGATTCTTGAAACTCTTGTCGACACCGCGTCGTTCAACAAGAACCCAATTGCGTTGGTTGAGGCGGTTCGGCACACGTTGGGAAGGGCGCTCATCAGGCCTCTACTAAATGATCAGGGTGAACTTAAGGTCGTCACACTCGACACCGCAATCGAAGATGAATGCACCCGTGGATCGAACTTACAAGTGAGCCAGACGATTTCGACACCACAACAGTTGACTTTGGCACGACGTGTGCTGGATGGATTACGTACGAACTTTGGGAAAGAGATCACTGCAGCGCCGCCTGTCCTGCTTTGTTCATCCCCTGGGCGCTTTTACCTTCGTCGCCTCCTGGAGCCGTTTATCCCCAGGATCGTTGTTATTTCCCCCGAGGAAGTTCCTTCAATGACGCCGGTGCAGTCTGTGGGAGTTCTTCATTAGAGCGGACGAGGTACACGTCAGAGATTGAAGAAAGACCGCTTTGGGAAATGTTCAAGTAAAGAGATGTAGCAGCAACAGTGTTCCAGTGGATTACAAAGGGAGTAACTGAATGACAACAGCAGAAGTAGCTTACCGCGTAAGCGGTGACGGCACCGATGAGCGCAACGAACTTGCAATGCGTGAGTTGCCGCAGGTCTACCACGTGGCGGCGAGAATCCGTGAGCGCCTGCCTAAACATGTGGAAATGGACGATCTTGTCCAGGCGGGCGTGATTGGCCTGCTCGAAGCCTGTCGTAGTTACGATAGCTCAAAGGACGCGCAATTCTCCACGTTTGCGAAATTTCGCATCCGCGGGGCGATTTTGGACAGCCTTCGCAAACTGGACTGGGGATCGCGTACCTTGCGTAGAAAAGGGCGCGAGATCAACGCGTCAGTGGTCAAGCTTGAGTCCATATTGGGCAGACACCCGCTCGAAGAAGAGATAGCGGCGGACTTACGAATGGACCTGGGGGAGTTGCAGGGCGCTCTGACTCAGTTGGACGGCCTATACCTCGTTGGTCAGGAAGCGGCTTCCTCCCGAGATCATGCTGAATCATTCGACCTGATCGAATCGGCACCGAGTAATGGTAGAGACAATCCCTTTGAACTCTGCCTGGAAGGCGAAAGGAAAAAGCAACTTGCGGATGCCGTCTCCCGGATGTCAGAGAGGGAACAGGTTATTCTTTCCCTGTATTACAACGAAGAGTTGACAATGAAGGAGATCTCGAAGGTCGTGGGAATCGCGGTTTCGCGAGTTTCGCAAATCCACGCTGCCGCGATGGTGAAGTTGCGCGCATCGCTCGGCCATCTTCGCGAGGGCTCCATGATGCCACCGGAGTGTGTCCGCACATTCTGCCAGGGCGCCTCTGGCCAGGTGTCACGGATGCAAGCATGACAGCAATGTCCGAGTCGAATGAATCAACGATGGCGGCGAAGAGCAGTTCCGAGCAGAAGAGGCCGCGCGCGATTCATTCCTGCAACTTTCGCTATGCAGGCCGACTGTCAAACGAGAATGCCCGTGCGTTGACCGCCCTGCATGAGAAATTTGCTCTTAATGTAACCAACTCGCTGGAGCTCTACTTGGGTACATCCTTGCGTTTGAAGCTTATATCGCTAGAGCAGATGGCCAGCCTGGATTACAGAAACGGCATAGCTTTGAACAACTACCTACTGCCCTGCGGGCTTAACCTGATGGAGAGTAATCTTCTCATGGAGATTGACATCGCGTTGATATATCCCATCATTGATCTTCTGCTCGGTGGAGCAGGTACAGCATCGGACGCAGCACGTGAACTGACAGAAATCGACGAAGAAATAATGCAAAGCGTTACCGCGCTAATAGTAAAGCAAGTGGAAAGCTCATGGCGGACACTGAATCTCTCATTGACACCAGGGCGTTGCATAAAGCCAGCCATGATTCAGCAAGTCTTCCTGGCCAACGAAAAGCTCGTGCTGTTGATGTTCGAAATGACCGTCGGGCGAACTACTGGGCCTTTCAACATTGTGTTACCGACGTCTTTTGTTGGATTTCTGCTGAGGCATCTGAAGGCGGCGCAGTCGAAGAAGACATCAAGCCTTCGCCTTCTGAAGAACCCAAGCCTTCGAGAACGGATTCTCGACTGTGACTTCACACTATCTGCGGATATAACGCAGATGCGTGCCCGGGTAAAGGACTTGATTGATCTAAAGCCGGGAATGATTGTGAAGTTGAAAGCACCGGTGCAAAGGCCTGGGCGGCTTACCGTAGAAGATGTGGAGATTTTTGAGGCGTCGCCGGTTCGCAACGGCAATCAGAAGGCAGCGCAACTCTCAAGTCGGTCACAGGAGCCGGCCGCGAGGAGGGAGTAGTATGACGAGAAATCAGAAAAACGAAAGGGTCGAAGAATCATTTGTGAGGGCCTTTTCCAGCCCTCTAATTAAAGCTCTGTCAGGGAACAGCGGATCGCCGTGGCTGATTGCCGCCGTTCCAGATGCAGCGTTGACGCCAGATGGATCTGTACCAGTCCGTTTCAAGCTCACGCTGGACGGCAGCTTACGCGGGGAAATTCTGATGGAGATCAATCGCGCCTCAGCCGCGATCTTCGCATCGAAGTTCCTTCAACAGTCGACCGGCGAATTTGACGAAGAGCAATCCAAGGCTCTGCTGAAACTCATTGAAGCAAGCGTGATCAAGTTTCGTTCCGAGGTTGAGCAGGAATATGGCGCATTCACAATCACGGTCAGCTCAGCTTCCGAGCCTGCGTCCGATGGCGTCGAACCTGAGCGGTTAACCGTGAGCGATAATGATTCCAATCGCGCGACAATTCTGATGTACCTGACCCCGACCTTGATCGAGGCGTTATTCTTTCACTCCGAAGCCGCGGGTAATGCAGCGGTCGCCGAGAACCCAATGAAAGCAAAGGCGGCGAAGATCATTACAGAGCAGGTGAACCTGAATTTGGTCATGGACGTTGAACTTAGCGTTACACTTCGCTTCGGACAGCGACAGCTTACACTGCGCGAAGTGCTGGAATTGACCAGCGGGTCCGTTGTTGAACTTGATAGGCAGGTGGAGGAGCCGGTGGAGCTTCTTCTCGGATCCAAAGTGATCGCCAGGGGAGAAGCAGTTGTGATTGACGGCAACTATGGTCTTCGTGTAACTGAGGTGTGCCCGTCAATCTTTTCGCCTGCACTCTCGTGAGGGCGCGGTCAATTATGTGGTCGACGAAATGGTGAGCAATCATTGAAACGATAAGTAAACCCAATCCATTCGATAACGGTGCCTTCCAGGGACGCCGGTCAAGTTGATAAGCGCAAGATGTGAACGCTGCCATCGAGTGCTGGTTTTTCTGCATCTTTCCGCGCAGAGGGCATGAGCTCTGCAGAACGACCCGTGATTGCTTCGGTTTGGACGGATCTCCTCCAAATGCCGATAGGGACGAAGCAGGTGTGAGAGATTGCTTGATTCCTTGTCTGACCCGAACACTGATCGAAGCTGGATACCATCATCAGCGTGGAGGCGTCCCCATTGCCGGAGGCAGGTAGGGTTTGTACAGCAGGAAGTGGATTTTGCGGCAGACGTTCCGGTCATGCTGGGAACGGTTCTCGGACTGGAGCTGCTCTTGCGGGAACCCTGCCTAGACTTGCAGGCGGCTTCTGAAATCGTGCTGAGCGATGTTGGAGCAACCATTCAGATTCTGGGATTGGTTGGCAGATCCGATGATTTCGCCGCGCAGCACCCGCGACGAATGGTTGACTGTCTGGCCAGTCTCGATGCGGGAGTCTGGTTCGCCGCAGTCTCCGCTCGAACGCTTGCCTGCGACAGCGAACATGCAGCGGCGAATGCTGTCTGGGGCCACTGCCGACGGGTGGCGCAATACGCACAACTTGTAGCTGAGTCGCTCGAGAACATCTCCGCGGACGATGCATATCTGGTGGGGCTGCTTCATCAGATTGGAGCGATTGCAGCGGTTCTGGGCTGGCCGAACGGCAACCAACGCACAAGAGACCAACATTCTTTGTTAGCAATGGAGAGGACGCTGCCGTTGTTTGTTCTTGCTGCCATGCGCAGCGTGAACGATGCCAGCATTACGTCTGACTGGAGGTTCATCCTCACAGCAGCGCACGAACTAACCGGAGACCGGACAGATTTCGATGCATCTGGTCTCAAAGGTGTTGACTCAATGGGCATCTGCGCTCGCTGGCGGGGATTTCTTCCAGCCGTAGTAAGTTGTCCTGCAGATGTAATGGGAGTACAGCGGTTGGACGCCCACGAAGGTTTGGAAGCGTGTTGTGTTGCGGAGGCATAGCTTTGCCTCGGGGTTCAATCTTCTGCGGCGTACCGGGACACGCCGATCGCGGAGTTCAACTGTACACAAGTTGCAGCGGTTAATCTGTGGAAGCAAGAGGCCGTAGGCCGTCTTGATCTGGGATCGAAGGAATCCCACATTTGGGCGGAAGGACCACTTCATCTCATCTGCTTCTCATTCACTCCTCATCCACGGGCCGACAAGATCAACAAGCCAATTAGTTCGTCCATAAATGAAGTGAAATCCCTGATAAGTCCGCAGGAACCTCAGTTGGCCTCTGACGTGCAAGTTATGTGCCTGAGGAAACACGATGGACAGTGGATACTACGCAGCCTGTACCGGGCTGATGTCGCGCACCCAGGCGCTCGATACGATAGCCAACAACCTGGCGAACGTGAGCACCGCTGGATTCCGCGCAAGCCACAATGTGTTCAGCTCAGTTCTGGCCAACACGGGCGGCACTACTCTCTCCGTCCTTAACCAGGACGAGAATGACTACGGTGTACTAAGCGGAACGAAATTGGATAACACGCAAGGTGCACTGGTCCCAACGGGCAACGATCTCGACCTTGCAATGGAAGGGCCCGGCTACTTTGCCGTGCAAACAGCTACCGGCCCTGTCTACACCCGTGGAGGAAACTTCCGCGTTTCGCCACAAGGCCAATTAATCACGGCTGCGGGCGATCCTGTGATGGGCGAGAATGGGCCAATCACAATTCTTGGACAGCCGATTTCAATCAGTTCGGACGGAACAATCTCGGCTAACGGTGCGATCTCAGGAAGGCTGAAGCTGGTGGAGTTTGCATCGACAGTGGATATGCAGAGCGCAGGCGGCACCTACTACACGGCACCTGCCGGGACTGCAGTTCCCGGCAAGGCTTCCCAGGTGCGTCAGGGAATGCTCGAGAGCTCAAACGTCAATCCTGTGACCAGCGTTGTGGAGTTAATTACTGCTCAGCGCGAGGTTGAAACGATGCGCCGAGTACTTACGATGTTCAGCACAGAGCTTGACAAGACCGCAGCGCAAGACTTACCCCGCGTCAGCTGATGAAAGATCGCATAAAAGCTGAGCTAACCTTGGAAGGAATCTGATATGTTTCGTGCCCTCTATACGGCCGCCAGTGGAATGACTGCCCAGCAATTGAATCTGGACAACATCGCTAACAACCTTGCAAACTCAAGTACGACAGGTTTTCAGCAGCGTCAGGTAAACTTCACAGATCTTCTTTATCAAAACCAAATTATGCCCGGTTCCGCAGCAACACAGCAGACCACTGTTACGGCGGGCTTGCAGATAGGTCTCGGCACGCGGCCTGGGCAAACCGAGATCATCCAGACGCAAGGTGACTTTTCCACGACGGGCAACCCTCTCGACTTAGCTATCTCCGGTGCCGGATTCTTTCAAATTCTGATGCCCAACGGACAAATAGGCTATACGCGAGATGGATCCTTCAGCCCGAATGCAACCGGGCAGGTGGTCACGGCAGATGGCAATCCGCTGCAACCCGCGGTGACAATTCCCGCAGATGCGCTCAGCATCTCTGTCGGCAGCGATGGGACGGTCAGCGTTACACAGCCGGGTCAGACGGCTGCCACACAGGTAGGTAGCATTCAGACAGCTTTGTTCGTAAATCCAGGTGGCCTCAACAGCGTGGGCAACAACATCTATCTGCCGACGACCGCTTCCGGTGAGCCCGTGGTTGGAACACCGGGCGGCGCCGAGGGATTGGGAAGTTTAGAGCAGGGAATGCTGGAGCAGTCGAATGTCAGCGTAGTGAACCAATTCGTTGCCATGATCCTGGCGCAACGATCCTACGAATCGAACTCACGGGTCGTCAAGGCTGCGGATGAAATGTTACAGCAATTGAACCAGCTCGCCCAGTAAGGCATTTGGGCAATTAGGCAAACGCAGCGGCGCAGAGGAAGTATGAAGGTGAAATGGATTGTAGGTTTGTTGCTGGCGAGTATGAGTGTTCCGGGTTGGGGACAGTCGCAGGATTGGTTCACGCTAACAGCGCAACAGGTTGAGCGGGCGCTCCAAGAGAAAGGCATTCGGACTGTCGGCATGCAGGTGACACTCGTTGCCAATGTGGTAGCAACTGAACCGAATCCGGTGTTTGATATTCGTGCGGTTGAGCCACCTGGCAATTCATTGGCGGGAGAGCACACCGGAACCCAATCCTGGATCAGGGTTGCCTGCCACGAGTCTGGAACATGTCTGCCCTTCTATGCACTCGTGAGCTGTGCTGAACATCCGGCCGGGAGCGGTTCCGATTCGTTGAACACCGCTAGCGCTGCGAGAAAAGCCATTTTGAACGCGAATGCTGTTATCACAATTAGGACAGGCACACACGCAATGCTGGTTATGGACGACAGTCGGTCGCATATTCAGATCGCAGTTATAAGTCTTGAGAACGGAATGACTGGCCACACGGTACGCGTGACAAGTCCGGACCACAAGCAGGTTTATCTTGCTGAAGTGGTCAGCGCGCATTTACTAAGAAAGAGCTTCTAAGATGCGATTCAAATCAATCGCGCTCAGCCGAACCGCGGCACTCGCTGTCTTCGGGGCCTGTTCATTCTTTGCTTTTAGCCAAAAGGCGCCAAAGGTAAATGCAAAAGCGCCTGAGCAGCTTCGTGTGGATTACATCAAGCGGCTGCAGGAGCACTATGTTCCGGAAGCTGATGAGAGGACTGTGGGGAGTTTGTGGACGGCGCAGGGACCCCTGGTGGGCTTCGCTGTCGACTATAAGGCTTACCACCTGAACGACACGATCACGATTCAGATTGTTGTACAGACAACAGCGACGCAATCCGGGACCGTGGACAGTGAACGAACCTTCACCACAAGCTCTGCCATCACCGGTATCATGGGCAGAACTCCAGCAGCGACCAGCCCTTTGCTGTCAGCGAATTCGTCCTCGGCGCTCAAGGGACAGGGATCTACGGCGTCCAATACGTTATTTGCAACAAGCCTTACAGGACAGGTGATTGCCGTGCTTCCAAACGGCAACCTTGTGATCGAAGCGGGGCGCAAGATTTTCATGAACAACCAGCATGAAGATGTCGTTGTGCGAGGCATGGTCAGGCCGGGCGACATCGGCCCGAATAATACAGTGGCCTCTGCGTCTTTGAGCAATCTCGAAATCGAGATGAAGGGCAAAGGAATCATCTCAGACGGCGTGCGTCCGCTGAATCCCATTTCCAGGGCGGTTCTATGGCTATTGAACTTTTGATCGGCAGTTGGCGCAAACGAGAGTCGAAGAATCCTTCCAGGTGGACGAAGCGGATCGGTGTGTTTGCTGCGATGTGGGTGTTTTGTTCGCTTCCACTCTTCGGGTCCGAGGCCGACCGCAAAGTACTTATTCGCGACGTCACGCAGATTCAGGGGGTGCGCGAGAATCAGTTGGTTGGATATGGGCTGGTGGTTGGATTGAGCCGGACCGGCGACACGCAACAGACGTTCTTTACGGTGCAGACGCTGGCTAATACGCTGCTGCGAATGGGCGTGCAGATCGCACCAGGCGTGGTGGTAGTAAAGAATGTAGCTGCAGTGTTTGTCACGGCGTCGCTGCCGGCGTTCGCGCGTCCGGGAATGAAGCTTGATGTCACCGTCTCTTCAGTGGGCGATGCAAAAAGCATTGAAGGTGGAGTGCTACTGCTGACGGCTCTGCGGGCCACCAATGGAGAGGTTTATGCCGAGGCGCAAGGACCGTTAGTCATAGGGGGCTACTCTGAAGGCACATCCGGCAACACCAAGAGCGTAAATCATCCAACGGTCGGCCGGATTGCTGAAGGCGGGATCGTTGAACGTGACGCAGCGGTTGACCTGAGCCGCTTCAAGATAGTCTCACTGCTGCTTCTTAACTCCGACTTCACCGCGGCACGCGACATCGCGGATGCGATTAACAGGGAGTTTGGGAAGACGGTGGCTACTGCACTCGACAGCCGCCGCATCGATGTGAATGTAGCAGACAGCGGCGCTCCCTCGGTGCCAATTCTCATCTCGCGTGTCCAGAACCTCTCGATCAGCTTTCACTCGCCGGCCAAGGTTGTCGTGAACGAACGCACCGGGACGATTGTGATGGGCGGCGATGTGAAACTGTCGCCGGTCTCCGTGATCCACGGAAGTTTGACCATCGATGTGCAGACTGCGCATGTGATTGTGCAGCCAGCTCAGCTTTCAAATGGAAAGCCTGACACGGTAACGGAGACAAGGCTGACTGTAAATGATGCGCCAGCTCAAGCGATCCAGTTGGAAGAGGGCGCGAACGTGGATGAACTGATCAAGGGACTGCATGCCATTGGCGCGACTTCCCACGACATCATTGCGATTCTGCAGGCGATTAAAGCGGCAGGTGGACTGCAGGCTGATCTGGAGGTCATCTAGTGTCCGAGATTCCGGCGTTTGGCGGTATCTCCGGAGCTGTTACCGGGCCGCTCACCAGCAAAGCGGATGAAGTCATCCGGCAGGCAGGTTCTGCGGCGACGGTGAATACCAAGATCGAAAAGTCTGCAAAGGATTTCGAGTCTATTCTCCTCGGCAGTTGGCTGCAGCAGGCGGAGCAGAGTTTTGGTTCACTGCCTGGCGGAGACGATGATGACGACGCAGACGCGGGCAAGGAACAGTTCCAGGGGATGGCCATGCAGTCGCTGGGGGCTTCAATGACCGCAGCGGGCGGAATCGGCATTGCCAAGATGATTTCAAAGCAACTACACAAGGCGGAGGACGCGCGCGTCGCAAAAGAAGCGGCGATGCACCCGGCCCATCCTGGATAGAAGCGCAGAGAGCCGCAATGCACTTGTTTTCAACATCTTATTCGGCAGATTGAAACATTTGAATGAAAACGCCGATAGCAGTACCGTTGAGACAGGAGAAGTTGCGATGAAGATTGAAGTGAACAGCCTGGCAGCAAGCCAACTGCCACCTGACCGGGGCGCAAAGCAGGTCTCGAACCAAGACTTAGCAGGGACTCAAAGTCCGATAGAAGACCGCACGACGTTTCACTCCGATGGCCCATCGGTTCAGGCGTTGACGAGCCTGGCTATGAATACCCCTGAGGTCCGTCAGGCCAAGGTGGAAGCTCTCACCCAATCCGTTAAGAGCGGCGAGTACCAGGTGGACGCAGCAAAGACTGCCGGCGCCATTATCGAAAGCGAGGATGCTTAGATAGGCGCGAACTACAAGATGAAGTTTTGATTGGTCCAGGGATAAAGCCCTGGTGAGAAGGACACGCAATTGAACCAAGAAACACTCCATGAGCGCGATCGGGTCGCCAATGCGTACCTGCAGCAATTGCAGACGCTGGCGCTCGAGATCTCCATTGCCATGGATGCTATCGCCGCCAATGCATTGCCCAGGTTTCAAGAGAGTGTCGCGAAGCAGGAGGTGCTTTGCACCAGCCTGGCGACAATGGCGAACACCGTCAGCGAAGGATTCCAGTTGTCCGAGCAGCCGATGCTCTTGTGCATTGACCCCGCTGTTGAGCTCAAGATTCGAACGACAACTGAAGCGATTCGCAAGCTGAATTTGAAGTACGCAGCTCTGCTGAAGCACTCCGGCCGGTCAATTGCTCTGCTCATTTCGTTGTGCAGAAGCCACACAGGACGATTCCAGGAGGCTCGCGGTCCCAGGTTGAAACATCAGACCTGGTCTTGCGAGATGTAATCCATGGCCTCTCTTAGTACCTCTCTATTGACAGCGGTACAGGCACTGGGCGCAGACACGGGCGCTCTGCAGGTAACGAACAACAACATCGCGAATGCCAGCACGCCAGGCTATTCGCGCCAAGTGGCGATACTTCAAGAAGCGGCGCCTACGAACGACGGTACCATCAGCGTTGGAAATGGCGTTGTGCTCGAGGGATACCAGAGCGTGCGGGACGAGCTGGTGCAGACGCAAATCCAGCAGGAGACCCAGGCACAGAGCGGTGCAAACGCTCAACTGGCGAGTTTGCAGCAGATACAGCCCACCTTCACAACCTCTACACAAGATATTGGGACCGAGATGTCGGCCATGTTTTCGAGTCTTTCAAGTCTTTCGACAAATCCGACTAGCGCCTCTGCGGGCCAGGCAGTTCTCACTGCCAGCCAGAATCTGGCAACCGCCTTCAACACAGCTTCCAACACACTGACTTCGCAGCAGGCCGGGCTCAACACCCAGGTCACTCAAGACGTAAACCAGATCAACGAGATTACTCAGCAGATTGCAGCCTTGAACCCGCAGATTGCCGAGCTGAATGCGACAGGGCAGAACGGTGGAACGGTTCAGGATCAGCAGAACCAACTGGTGTTGAGCCTATCGGCACTGACCAATGTGGCTGTAACCAAGACCGACAATGGCGACACGCTGACCACTGGAAACGGAACTCCATTGGTTGTGGGCTCGCAGAGCTTCGCATTACAGACCACCATGGGAAGCAATGGCATGCAACAGGTCCTCGATCAGAACGGCGCCAACATCACAACCTCGTTAACAACAGGAGACCTGGGCGGAACCATTCAGATGCGGGATCAGACGATCCCCGGTCTTCTGAACCAGCTGGACACGCTGGCCAATCAGTTCGGCAGCGCCATCAATGCGGCGCAGGCGCAGGGCTTCAATCAAAACGGTACAGCCGGACAAGACTTGTTCAATATTCCTACAACGGTTGCGGGGTCGGCTGCCTCTATCAGCGTGGCTATCACCGACCCCAAACAGATCGCCACCAGTTCTAATGGTACTGCCGGAAGCAATGGGAACGTTGCTAATCTTATGGCAGTGCAGACGACTGCTCTTCCTGCAGGGCAGACTCCCGGTAATGCATATGCAAACCTGGTTTACCAGGTGGGTAGTCTTACTTCTAACGCCACTGCGGAATCGGGTGCGACAACCGCCAGCCTGCTACAGCTCAAAGATCAGCTCAGCTCTGTTTCCGGTGTATCGATTGATGAGGAATCCACCAACTTGATCACATTTCAGACGGCCTACGAGGCTGCGGCTCGAGTGGTTTCGACGGTTCAGGCATTATTTTCGGTCACGCTGGCCATGGGCACTGTCGCAGCAGAGTAGGCAATGAAGGGCGCTGCGGATGGCCAAGCAAGAAGGGTTCAAATGCGAGTAACGAACATGGTTCCCGACGTGGAATACGCGATGCAGCAGAGCCAAAGCGCTCTCTCGGTTGCGCTGCAGCAGGTGTCAACCGGTCTGAAGGTCAACCAGCCTTCCGATAACCCTGCAGCCGCAGCCAATATGGTGACTTCGCTCGCTGCATCGGCCAACGTTGACCAATACACAAGCAATGTCAGTTCTGTACGCTCCCAGATGGAGACTGCAGACTCAGCCATCAGTGCGGTAGTGACTTCGCTGAACACGGCTATAACACTTGGCACCTCGGGCGCCAGCGGGACAGTCACACCGGCGAACAGGCAAGCCATTGCCGCGCAGGTGCAGGGTGTACTTACCAGTTTGATTTCGCAGGCCAACACCTCCTACCAGGGCGTTTATGTTTTCGGTGGATCGGCCAGCACAACACCGCCATTCGTCGCCGCATCAACAACTTTCACCTCGACGCAAGGATCTGCCGCAGCTCCCTTGGCTACCACGACCGCGCTGACAGCCGGCTCTGTCACAACCATCGGCGATGCAACTACCGGCGATACGTTTGTGTTCAAAGCGGCAGCAGGCGACACCGTCGCCACCTTGGCGACGGCCGTTTCCAATGCAGTTGCTGCCGGCATACTCTCCGCCGGCACCAGCGCAACTA
>Ga0302319_10020039_pt1 | contig 12115 bp, 6 predicted proteins | sample Bog_T0_2_FD_203319 | JGI IMG/M metagenome (GOLD analysis project Ga0302319, IMG submission 203319) | Peat permafrost microbial communities from Stordalen Mire near Abisko, Sweden - Bog_T0_2 | ecosystem: Environmental > Terrestrial > Soil > Wetlands > Peat | place: Sweden: Abisko, Stordalen Mire... | reverse complement strand
CACAGACCAAGTGTACCCATCCACTTCTAAATGCGAACCTTGCTCAAGCTTTCTGATGTAGTCGGACGCGGACCTACGGTCATCGCCGAATTTGAAAATCTGCTCCAGGCCCACCCAACGCATCAACGTCTGGCGCAGCGCCTGGTTCGCGTTCGCAGGTGCGCCCCAAAGCAAAAGCGCCTCGCCAATCCCCGCATCAAATGCTCTTCCGGCGAGGACCGCCCCCAGTCCGAGCCCGTGCAGCACCAGCGGAGCTTGCGGTGCGCGTTCCTTCAACCATTCGGAAAGGAGCGCCACATCTTCGCTCCAGTCCGCAAAGGTCATCGCTTCAAATGTTCCAGTACTCTCGCCTACGCCGCGATAGTCGTAACGCAGGACCTCAATGTTTGCCGCCGCCAAAAACCTTGCCCAGCGAACCAAAGGCAAATAAGAATTATGCCGCTCCGATGCAAACGGCCCGACCAGCAGTACGCGCGCCAGTGGATCCGCAACCTCGTGCAGCACGGTGTAAAGATGTGCGCCGGATACCGCAAAGTATCCGGCGCGCTCCTCAACCTGACCGTTCTGATGGAGCTGGTATGTCACTGCATCGCCCTGTTCCCGCAACGTCCTGCTCCTGCCCAATTCCGAGTAAGACAGTTTACGCCGCTGCCTGCTCGGCGGGTCCCTGAATGATTGCAACGATCAGTGCGCGCAGAACGTCCACACCTTCGAACAAGTCCGCGTCCGGGCCGATCGGGTTGATCGCCATCTCCAGTGAGAGCGCACGGAACAACTCGGCAGTGTGCGTCACATCGCACACCCCGTGCACGTCCGTGTAGACCATTTCCGTTGAGCCTTGGCGCTTCGCCAGGTCCGCGAGGTAGGCCATGAAGCGCTGAATCCAGCCCTCGAAGAAGGCCATCGTCAGCACCGACTGCACACCCTGCAGCTTGCCCAGGAACAGGCGGACCGCAGTCAGTTCCGCATCCGCTGCCAGAGCGTCTGTATCGGTGGGATACGCATGTGCGGCGACCGCGAACTTGCGCAGCATGAGCGGGTGCGCGTCGCGCACTTCTTCAAACAGATTCTCGGCGAGAATTTCGCGCACTTCCTCAGACTTCACCGCGATCGAAGCCGCGGTCATCCAATAAATGAAGTTACCTTCGAGAACGGAGGAATAGCGGGCAATGATGCCGCGGCGCTGGACGGATGTCAGGCGCTCGGGGTTGGGAAGTTGATCGATGAGATCGTCGACCATCATGGCGATCTGCTGCTGAATCGATGCTCCGAGCGATTCATCGTGCAATTGAGGAGCAAGGGTGGTTGTGCTCATGTTTTCACCTTCCGACCAATGGAGTGAGGAGTGCCGGATTTGGGATCCGGTCAAACGCAAAAGGCAGGTACAACTTGCCCGGGATTTTGAAGATCAGCCGGCTTAAAAGATGCGCCCCCGCCTGCCAGCCGAAAAGTCTATCTCAAATCCAGCGCCACGCCGAGTCCCTGGGGAGCGATCATCGAGCCCTTACCAACTTGGGGAATCGTCTTGCCACCAACGTCTGAGATATGCTCCGGACTTCCATGGGCGAAATCCTCCACCAGACGAAGTGGTTGCTTCGATGTGGACTTCAGAATACAGGAAATCAATGGGAATCCGGCAGCAACACCTTCATCTTGGCCCCACAAAGCGGCCATGCCAATGCCTCTTTCCCGTGAGCGTGGTGGGCCGTTGGTACTTGCCAATGCTGGTTACCGGTAACGATTGAAACATGGTTACGCATCGCGGGCTGACAGGACGCCATGTCATCAGGGCGTTGCCCGGCCCCGCTCCAGATCGGATGAAATCCTGCCTGCCACTCGCATGGAGAGCAACTGCAGCAAAGCAACCACCGGCAGCGCGAACTTCAGCGCCGCCACTCCGGACCACCACGCGTCGATTGCCAAAAAGAGAACGCAACCAAGGAATCGCCCGGCAAACAAGGCAAACTCATGATTGAGGAAGTAGGCGTATTCGCTGCGCTCATCCAGCGCCGCCATCCTGTCAATCACGCTCATTTCGATCGGGTTATAGGCAAGGTCGAGCATCGGTTTGGCGAGCACCAGGCAGCCTAGAAAGACCAGCACTCCGGTCGGGTTGAAGAGGATCGCGTTGGCCACAGCTCCCAGGAAAAATAGCAGCAAAGCCGCGGTGAAAACCACCTTGCGGTGATGCGGCTCGGTATTTCGACCGACTATATAGAGAACGCAGGCTGAGACAACACCGCCAATCGCCTGTGTCGCCCCCAGCGTCCCTTCTTTGCCCACCAGCAGCATGACCAGCATCGCCGGAGCCGTCACTATCGACCCCTGCACCAACCCTTTCAGCAACGCCAGTTCAAGCATCCGGTGCCACATAGGAGGGAACTTGAGAAAAAGCAACTGCGTCGGCGCCGGATTGCGAAAAGCACCTCGCTGGACAATGCCCGCCGAAATCAGAGTCAGCGCAAATACCGCCGCCCCGATCATCCGGTATGCCCGGTTCGCATCTCCGCCCATCCAACCGAAATGCAGTGTCCCAGCAATGAACCAGCCAATCAGCGCCGGCACCACGACTGCGGATAAAGTCGCGGCAAACGTCTCGACCCCATAGTAGTAATTGCGATTGCCATCTTCCGTACTCGCCAGCGCGAGAAACCCGCGATTGGCCCAGAACAGCCCAGTAGACAAACCCATCGCCAGCCCCGCCATGGCAATCCCAAGCGGCGTCAGAACCCCCGTGCGCATCAGGAGCATCATCGACATCCCTGACAGCACCATCCCCGCGCCATACAACCGCTTCACGCCAATCCGTCCCAACAGCACCCCGTTCACCAGGAACGCAACCGGCGTAGCGATAAACAACGAAAGCTGATAAGTGACAACCTCGCTCACCTGTTGCGAGTTGCGCATTACATACGCTGCCACAAAAATCTCAATCACCGGCAGCACCAGCGCGTAAGTCATGTTGGCCACCAGCAGCACCTGCATGCGCCGCGAGCAGCCAAGGAAGACCTCGAGTTCCGTCCGGATCCCCCACATGCGCTTACCTTAACCCTCGGTCAGTCGACTGAACCGCTTTTTGTTTGAGTGGTCCATACAAGCAAGTTTACAGATCGCCTGAGAGACATAGCCTTGCGTCGCTTCAAGGGCCGGCCCGCCTGGTTCCCCAGGCCCACTTTGGCCTGGCCTCGGTTGGGGTGGATTATGGCCGCGCAAAGGCAGCCCCTTGAACACATGTTCGCCAAAACTGGATCTGCCTAAGGAGTGGGTCCGAGTGTCCCATTTTGACCATTAACCTGCGCATTTCCATTGCTATCCTTCGTGGTTGCTGGCTTAATGCCGGGGCGAACGCCGAGCAGCTTATACCGCATTCACAGAATCAAACGGCGCTGGCAACCGGCAAAGATTCAGTTGACAGTCAAATCTCGCCAGTGGTAACAATACGACGTTGCGCAATCGATTGTGCAAAAGATATGTTCTTTTCCACGTGCGCCTCCGACTTCCCAAGACGTTCGCCCCAGGAACGGTAACTGCTTTGATTGAGGAGACCAAAATGCAACTGCTTGATTCAGAAAGAATTCCACTCCAGATACGGCAACGGAGCACCGCGTTTTCGGCTCTCCTTGGCTGCTGCGCCATGCTGCTGTTCCTGTGCCTCGCCGCCCCTGCGATCGCACAGTACCGGACATCGATCCAGGGAACGGTGGCTGACCCAACGGGCGCGTTAGTCCCCGGAGCAAAACTTACGCTCACAAACAAGTCCACAAACGAGACAGTGGTTCGTACAAGCAACAGCGCGGGCATCTTCAACTTCAACGCCCTTCCCGCCGATCACTTCACCCTGATCGTCACCAGGGACGGCTTCAAAAAGAAAGTTCTCGACGACCTCCAGTTGATTCCCGAGCAGCCAAACGCCTTGAACGTTGTACTCGAGATTGGCGCCGACACCGAAACAGTCACCGTGAACGCCTCGCAAACCCCGGCCATGGATACAGAAACGGCGGACAACGGGCGAACCATTTCGGAAAATGAAATCCAGCATATGCCGTCTTTTCAGCGCAACATCATCAGCCTCACGGAGATGGCGCCCGGCGTTCTGTCGGATGGAGCGCAGGAGGCCGGAGGGGGCGCATATCAGGCTCCCGGGACACAAACAGGAGCTTCATCCGGCGGCGGCGGCAACCTGGGATCGTCAAGCAGCATCTTTGCCACGGAAAGCGGTGCCTCTGCGAATAGCAACGGCGGCCAGTTCGAAAACAATGGCTACACCGTAGACGGCATCAGCACCGTGAGCGCGGTTTGGGGCGGAGCCACCGTCGTTACTCCCAGTCAGGATTCGATCGCCAACGTCAAGATCGTTACCAATGCCTACGACGCCGAAAATGGCCGCTTCTCGGGTGCGGTTACCGAAATCACCTCGAAGAGCGGAACCAACCAACTCCACGGCAGCGCTTTCATTGAAGGAGTTCGGCCAGGTATGAATGCGTACCAGCGTTGGAACGGACCTGAGACGGTATCGAATGCCGGCCCGAATGGAACCATCCTCACCCCGGAACAGCGTGGTCTTCTCAGAGGTTCAGACCGTTACAACCAAATCGGCGGCAGCCTTGGCGGCCCGATTTGGAAAAACAAGATCTTTGCCTTCTTCAACTACGAGGGACAAAGCCAGTCCATTCTGGGCACCGGCACCGGATGGTATGCGACTTCGGCGCTCGCTCCGTTGGCTCCCAGCGGCAGCATTGCTTCAACCTATCTGAATTTTCCCGGCGCAGCCCCCCTCGGTACCGTGATCTCCGCTGCAAACTGCAACACCATCGGACTAGCTCCCACGGGCCAGACTTCAGGCCCGGAATGTACCACCGTTTCTGGGGGCTTGAACATTGGGTCGCCGCTCACCACCGGCCTGGGCAAGCAGGACCTCGGCTATTCCAACAGCAACAGCCCTGGCGTCGGCAGCGGACTCTCGACCGTCGCTGATATCGCCGAATACAGCACCAGCAACCCGACCAGCAGCGATTTCAAGCAGTACAACGGGCGACTTGATGCCGACGTAACCAGCAAGGACCACGCCAGTTTTGCAATTTACTGGGTCCCGGCCAGCACAACAACCTATAACGGCGGCCTGGGCTACGACCTCTTCAATCACTCGCAGATCAACGATGCCTTCTCGGTCATCTGGAACCACACCTTCGGCCCGTCCTTCCTGAATGAAGCCCGCGCCAACGCCGCCGGATGGCGTTACAACGAACTTGCCTCCAATCCACAAGCTCCCTTTGGCCTGCCACAGGATTTTGTTTCCTCAATCGGGAGCATTAGCATCGGCCAACTGGGCCCCGGTTACCCTAACCATCTCGATCAATGGACCTACGGCTACAAGGACGTCGCAACCAAGGTTCTCCGCACACAGACAATGAAGTTCGGCTTCGACTTAACCCAGCTTCACTACTTGAATGTTCCGCTCGGAGTCCCGCAGTACACGTTCTACAATCTCTGGGACTTCGTGAACGACGCCCCGGAGGCCGAAGGCGGAAGTTTCCAGGCAACCACCGGCATCCCCGGAGGCTACCGCAACGACAACCGGATGAACATGGCCGGAGCCTTCTTCCAGGACGACTGGAGGATCCGTCCCAACCTGACGCTGAGCGCCGGCCTGCGCTACTCCTACTTTGGACCGCTCACGGATAAGGACAACCACATGGGAGTGCTTTCCTTCGGCAGTGGGAGCGCTCTCCTTACCGGGATAACGATACGCACCGGTATAGGCGCCTGGACTGCGCAAAAGCTGAACTTTGGGCCCCAGTTCGGCTTCAATTGGAGTCCTCTCCGCGATGCCGGCAAACTGGTCGTTCGCGGCGGTTACGGTCTCAACTACAACTGGCAGCAGATCGCAACCTCCAACAATGACGACGGAAACCCGCCGGGAACCAGTTCCATTCCCGGTCAGAGCTCAGGCCCCACGCAGATCAATCCCAACATAATCTACGCGGTTTCGAGCAGCCCAACCAACTACTTCGGTTACCCGGCAAATAAGAACGCCATCACGACGTTCACCGCCGCCGGTCTGCCCACAGTAGGTAACGCCTACCTCAGCGCCTTGCCCGGCAACATGCCCACCCAGTATCTCGAACACTATTCGCTCGATACTGAGTACGATTTCGGTCACTCGATCATCGCAAATCTTGGCTATGAGGGAAGCGTCGGCCGTCATCTGTTGTATAACTACAACGCCCAGGCGCTCGGAGTGATTCAGGGCGATCCGCTGAATCCTCTTATCGACGGCATCGGCACCTTTGGCAGCGGCGGCTGGTCGATGAACAACATGATGCTCGCCGGGCTCAAGCATCAGTTCTCCCACACCTTCTCTGCCGAGGGCCAGTTCACATGGGCCCACAGCGGGGATACGGACTCCGGTCCGTACTCAGAGGACGCCTATCTCTACAATCCCAAATACTCATACGGCCGGTCGGACTTTGACATCAACCATACCTTCAAAGCCTTTGGCGTCTGGGAGCCGGTAATCTTTCACGGCGGCCAGAACTGGGCAGAGAAGGTCGTCGGTGGATGGTCGCTCAGCGGCATCGCGACTTTCCACTCAGGCTTTGGATGGACTCCGGTCTTCAACGACAGCTTCAACTCCATCTACTGCAATACCTGCTACCAGTACACCAATCAGCGTCCGCAGTATCATGGCGGAGCGGGCCACAGCACCAGCAACCAGGCCTTCAAGACCGGTAGCAACTTCTCCAACCCAGGCACCGTCACCAACCCCCAGGCCAATAATCTTTTCTCCGATAACTACTTCTCAGTTCCGGATTATTCCGCTGCCATCACGAATAATTCTGGCCAGACGTCGACCACCTTCATTCCTCCGCCAGGAGTCAAGCGCAACTCGTTTCCTGGCCCCGGATATAGGGATGTCGATATCACCTTCGGTAAGAGCTTCGGTTTGCCCCACATGAAAGTTCTGGGCGAAGGTGCGAAGTTGGAATTCAAAGCCGACATGCTCAACGTCTTCAACCTGTTGAACATCAACTCGAGCACGATATCGACCAACATCGCAAATTCGAACCTTGGTCAGGCAGCCAATGCGCTCGGATCGAGAACCGTCGATATTCAAGCGCGCTTCGACTTCTAACTCGGGCTTCAACTTCCGATAAGTTCCTTCCTTAAGGGGTGCGCATCGCGCACCCTTTTTTTCTGGTCCAACCGCACGCGCAGTAAATGGCATTGCCCTTCTTTCGGAGCATCATTACCCGCGTCGCAGTTTACCTCTTCAATACGCTCCGCCTCAATTCGCCAAAAATGCTGGGTGCTCCGGTCTCGCTTTTGAGACCGGGGAACGCACAGCCCCCAATGAGCACTGTTCATGACGAGCGTGGTCGAGGGATCTGGTCTAATCCACCCCATGAACCGGAGCCGCCGCAGCCTGCGAAGCGACCGGTCCCGTCGAGTCCCGCACCACCAGCTTCGGGTAGACCGTAATCACTGGCGGATGCGGCTTGGGAATCTCGTCGCGAATAAGCCCCAGCAGCGTGGTAGCCGCCGCCTGACCCATGGCCCGCAACGGCTGATGAATCGTCGTCAACGCCGGGTTATTCGTGGACGCAATCAGCACATCGTCAAAGCCCAGCACTGACACATCCCGCGGCGCCTTCAGTCCTGCTTCACGCAGCGCAAGAATCGCCCCGATCGCCGTCACATCGTTGAACGCAAAAATCGCCGTGAACGGCTGCCCCGTCTTGAGCAATTCGCGCGTTACTTCCAACCCCGGCCCAGGGCCCGGCTCCGGCCCTTGCAACTGCACCACCAGCCGCGGGTCGACCTCAATCCCCAAAGCCTTTGCAACATCCACAATGGCCTGCCAGCGCTGGTTGGTGTCGGAGCTGAATTCCTGTCCTTTGATGAAAGCGATCCGCTTGTGTCCCAGGCTCTGTAAATGCTCCAGCGCCAGGTGCGCAGCCTGCTCATGGTGAAGCTCAATGTTGATGACGCCGCTACGACGCCGGTGACCCGAAACAGAAACCAGAGGCACAGCCAGTTCCTGCTCCAGCGGAGTATCGACGGCGATAATTCCCTCAACCGAGCGCGCCAGCATCATGCGCGGATAGCCCTCAAGGAGGTCTGTACGGTGGCGATGACTGACCACAAAGTAGAAGAAGCCGTCTTTCAGCAGTTCGTCTTCTATCCCGCTCAGCACCGCTGTCGAGTACCCTTCGCTAATCTCTGGAACAATCACGCCGATCGTATATGTCCGCTTCTGGCGCAAGCTCCGCGCAACCGTGTTTGCGGAGTATCCATAAAGCGCCGCCGCATGCAGCACCCGCTCCTGCGTCTCCGGAGCAATACGATGCGCTGCCGCCGCACCATTCACGATGCGTGACACTGTCGACTGTGAGAGCTCCAGAATGCCTGCAAGCTCCTTCAGTGTGATCGGCTTAAGCGGAGACTTGGTCACTTACGGTTTCTCCAATCATAGATTGCTTCAACGCGTGAGTCCGCACTAAGTTCGAACTGCTTCCGCTGTTTTGGGGAATACGGCTCATGCCGGCAGTCCCGTTCCATGAAATCCCACTCGCTCCATCGCGTCAACACTCGATTTGTTGCGCATGAATGTCTTCCAAATCAATCCTGAACGGAGATTCTCCGCCATAATCACCGAAATCCCCTGGTCGATTCCCAAGACATCCGGGTCATACCAGTTGGTCGCGGGATGAAACGCATCCACAAACCCATATCTTCCCCAAGCCCGCTTGCCCCACTTGGCCCGCATCGCCTTCAATACATGCAGGCAGTCACGGGGCAGGAACGGCAGCGACCCCGCCGAAGCGTACGGTACCACTGCGCCGGTAATATCGCCCTGCGGAGGAGGTCCGCCCCAGGCCGCATATCCCGTCTCAGTGTCCGAAGCCGACATACCCCAGTAGTCGTCGTTGTACCACTGCGGATAAGAAAGGCAGAACGCCTTGTGAGCGCGGGTTGCAGTCACTGAGTTGTCAAAGTAATTCGCATAGGCATCCCGCTTGCCGCGGAAGTCATACCAAGCCTGGGAATACTGGTGCGTAAAAATTGGGTCATCTCCGCTGATGTAGTCGTACCCTTTATAGTGAATCACCGGCCGCGAAAAATCGTTCCAGTGATCGGGAGAAACCGGATGCGTTGGCGAACCGATGGCCAGCAGATAGATCATCATCAACTCGCAATACCTCGACCAGCGCGAATCCAGAAATCCCTTTCCCGGATGCCACCCCATCGAGAATGTTTTGCCACCATCGAGCATCCACGGCCAATCCACCCGATCATAAATCTGCTGCGCCAGCGAGCGAATCTCTTTGTCCTCAAAGTAGGCGCCAGCCGTCAGGATCCCGCACAGCAGCAGCGATGAGTCAATGGAGGAAAGCTCCACATCCGGCAATTCTTTGCCCGTTTCGATATTGGTGAAGTGGTAAAAAAAACCATGCACCTCCGGGAGCGTGTTCAGGTGCCAGTGCAGCGTTGTTTTGACCCGCTCCACAATCTGCGCATGTGGCAAGTATCCCCGATGATCGGCGATGCAAAGCGCACTCAACCCAAACCCCGTCGCCGCAACGCTCGCCATCGTGCGCGGATCTCGCGCGCCGCCTAGATCGTTACGCGCTCGGTCCAGGACCTGCCCCGTCTTCTCGCTGCCCTGCTCCCAGAAAAACAGGCACCCCTGCCGCTCCAGGTCATCAAGGAACGCCTCATCCTCCTTGTTCGCTTGCCAGCCCGCAGGTGCGGCTCCCACAACTCCCGGAGCAAGCGCGCAACCCGCCGCCGCCGCCATTGCCTTCATCACCTGTCTCCGGTTCATCGTCAGTGCATCGCGTTCAAACATTGCCACAATTCCTCCGCTCCGCTTCGCAATTGACCATTAGCCTCTTGACTCACCTGAATTGCAGGTGGTACAAGTTTGAGGTTAGCGCAACCGATTGCGCACAGGCCCGCGAAACCATCCCTCAATCCTTCGAAGGGTACTATACGCGACTACAGCGCATCTTTGCCATCGACATTTTCGGCCCTCGTTCCGGCCGGCTTCAACCCTCGCTCCACACCGCACTGCGGAGGCTTCCGTCTTGAAAACTCGCACTGGCGCACTCATCAGTCAGTTCTCTCCGATCCTGCGGACGCACCACCCTATCGCAGCAATCCTCTCCTGTTGCGCCCTCAGCCTCGCGCTAGCCGGCCTCTCCCCGCGCACGTCCGCCCAGCAGCCGCGCCCCTCCAACGCCCAGCTAGCCGATCCCAAGCTCGAAGCCCGCGTGGACGCCCTACTCCACCAGATGACGCTCGACGAGAAAATCGGCCAGCTCGTCCAGTACAACGACACCGGCGACTCCCCCACGCAGCCCACCACTCCCCAGCCCGCCGCCGCCAACGCAGGCGTAATCGTCGCCGTCAACCCCGTAGCCGCCAATCACATTGACTCCATGCAGCTCGCCGCCACCGGTCGCCTCGGCTCCATGCTCAACACCATCGGCCAGCCCCGCACCAACACCTACCAGCACCTCGCCGTCGAAAAAAGCCGCCTCCACATCCCCCTCCTCTTCGGAGCAGACGTCATTCACGGCTATCGCACCATCTATCCCATCCCCCTCGGACTCGCCGCCAGTTGGGACCCCGACCTGGTCACGCGCCTCTGCCGCATGTCCGCCGAAGAAGCCGCGACCGCCGGCGTACGCTGGTTTTACTCCCCCATGGTCGACATCAGCCGCGACGCCCGCTGGGGACGTACTGCTGAAGGCGCAGGCGAAGATGCATACCTCGGCGCCGCGATGGCCCGTGCCTACATCCACGGCTACCAGGGTGACGACCTCTCGCTCCCCGGCCACGTAGCCGCCTCCGTCAAGCACTACGCCGCCTACGGAGCAGCCGAAGCCGGCCGCGAATACAACACCACAGACATGTCCGAGATTCGTCTCCGCCAGGTCTATCTTCCCCCCTACCACGCGGCGGTTCAGGCCGGCGCAGCCACCATGATGTCCGCCTTCAACGCCCTCAACGGCGTCCCAGCCACCGCCAATCCGTTCCTCCTCGACAAGGTCCTGCGCGGCGAATGGGGATTCAACGGCTTCGTCGTCTCCGACTACACCGCCATCATGGAACTCCTCAACCACGGCATCGCCCTCGACCCCGCAACCGCCACCCGCAAAGCCATCACCGCTGGCGTTGAAGTCGACATGATGTCCCACTTCTACGACACCCAGCTGCCCGCGCTCATCAAGTCCGGCCAGGTCCCCATCTCCGTCGTCGATGAAGCCGTCCGCCGCGTCCTGCGCGTCAAGTTCGCCACCGGCCTCTTCGAGCACCCCTACGCCGAAAGCCCCGAAGTCACCGCCGCGGTCTTCGCTCACCGCCCACTCGTCCGCCAGGGTGCGGAAGAATCCTTCGTCCTCCTCCAAAACAACCAGCAAAATGGCACGCCCGTTCTGCCTCTCGCCGCCGCGCCTCACAAAATCGCACTCATCGGCCCGCTCGCCGACTCAACCGCCGAAATGGTCGGAGCCTGGGGCGGCGCAGGCCGCGATCCCGACATCATCACCATCCGCCAGGCCCTCGAAGACCGCGCCAAAAAAACCGGCGGCCAGCTCACCTACGCCATAGGCACCGAAATCGAAACCGACTCGCAATCCGGTTTTGCCGAAGCCGTTCAGGCCGCCGCCAACGCTGACGTCGCCATCCTCGCCCTCGGCGAATCGAACGCCATGAGCGGAGAAGCCGGCAGCCGCGCCTACCTCGACCTGCCCGGCAATCAGGAACAGCTTCTTGAAGCCGTCGCTGCCACTGGCAAGCCCGTCGTACTGCTGGTCTTCTCCGGCCGGCCCTTAGTTCTGGATTGGGCCGCTAAGCACGTCTCCGCCATCCTCGAAGTCTGGTTCCCCGGCACCGAAGCCGGCAACGCCATCGCCGACGTCCTCTATGGCGATGTGGCGCCCAGCGGCAAGCTGCCCATGAGCTTCCCCCGCGCCGTCGGCCAGGAGCCGCTCTACTACAACCAATTCCCCACCGGCCGCTCCCCCACCGGCATCGACCTCACCCATCCCGGCGACGGCGACTCGCGCTTCGTCTCCCGCTACATCGACGTCCCCAACTCCGCCCTATT
>Ga0302319_10020038_pt1 | contig 12115 bp, 7 predicted proteins | sample Bog_T0_2_FD_203319 | JGI IMG/M metagenome (GOLD analysis project Ga0302319, IMG submission 203319) | Peat permafrost microbial communities from Stordalen Mire near Abisko, Sweden - Bog_T0_2 | ecosystem: Environmental > Terrestrial > Soil > Wetlands > Peat | place: Sweden: Abisko, Stordalen Mire... | reverse complement strand
GCGATCTTCCGACCGGCTCGATGCTTCTCGCGGACTGGGGCATGAATCGTTCGGCGATATTCTCGCCGCCGCTTGGCTGCGCCTGCTCCCACCGGGTCAGTTCCTCTTCGGCATAACGGACAAGGGAGCCGAATTTGCGGAATATCGGCCCACGGTTCTCCAGCCGCCACCGGCGCAGAGTGGCAAGGCTGATGTGCGTTCGTTGCGCCACTTCGACTTCAGTCAGGAATTGTGTGCTCATATTGATTGAACCCTCATTTTGCTTTCGTCTCTTACCGTCCATCCGGTTAAGCTTTTGCAGGACGACTCAAACGAGCCTTCGCCAACCCTGCTTGAACCGCGTCCGCCAACCAACTTTTCTCCAGAATGCACTGCACGGTTAGGTTTTGAGCCAGGGATGAGCGAAGCCCCTCCACTTGCGTTGCGGCAAACATTTGCACTTTACGTTGCCCTTTTTCCATGCCTATTCCCCATCTCCACCCTCAACAGCGGCACATACAGATACTAACATAGAACTGACACCATATATATAATAAATCTGAAATCACATGGTTTCCCCTTGCATCTCTTTTTTGCATGGCGGGCGGGAAGGCCGGAGGTCTGGAGCTGAAACGTCACCTTCGCTGGGAATCTGTCACCGTAAACATCTGTGGCGCGAGGATCGATTTCAGGTCCGGGTTGTAATAATCGAAGAGCGTGGCTGGAGCGGCCTTGGCACGAATGGCATAGCGCGGCGTGAAGCGGAAGCTGAAGTGCGTGCCCTCGGCTCTCCACGACCAGATATAGAAGACGATGCGGTCGGGCTGCAACTCGTAGCGCGAAATGGTCCAATTATCCAGCAGCTTTGCCAGCGAAGCGCGGTCCACATCCGCTCCTGGCGGCAAGCCCACCTCAGCCAGCAGCATTCCGTAGCTGCTCGAACCGAATCGCCGAACGTCCACTGTGCAGTCGATTGGCTGGCTCACCTTTGCGTTATCCGCAGCGCATCGGTAGCCAAAGTCTAGGCCGTAGTCCTTGCCGGTTTGCGTCCTCGTTTGGGCCGGCGTCGCGCTCTCAGCCCAGGGAATGTAGTAACTCGCCGTGGCCTCCGCGCTTGCCAGCGCCGCATCGTGGTCACTCGTGAAGGCCAGTTCATTGTGTCCTGGCTTGAGCAGGTTCGTGAGGTCGAGCGAGCGCGGCGCGTCGATCAGGGTTGCGTCAGTGCGCATCGCCTCGGCGTCGCTACCGTTGAGCGCAACGCCATTGATGGCCAGGTGAAATTGCTCTTTGTTGCCGGTTGCCTTCATCCTCTCAATGGCGATTGGCAGTAGCGCTTGCAGCACGCGAACTGTGGCTTGCCCGCTGTACCATATGCCGTAGCGATCCTGGCTGCGCAACAGGTAGTAGAGCGCGTCGTTCGCCAGCGGCCGGTCGTCGGACGAATCCTCTCCACGATTCAATGCGCTCAGCACCAGCGCAGTGGTTTCCAGTTCGCCCGCGTAGCCCCAGCCGTAGAAGGGTGAATAGCCTGGTATGCTCCAGTGCGCGCCCTCGCGATCATGCGACGCTGTCTCGCTCAGCTCAGCCCGCAAGTGGGTAGCCGTTGTGGCATCGTCGGCCAGGTTTAGCCTCAAGGCGTTTGCGTAGGGATCTTGCACTGCGGCCACCGAGGTAGCCGCCCAGCCAATCGCCTTGGCTATCGTTTTGTTTATCCGTTCGCGAAGATCCTTGTTGGCCGACTTTGCAAATGCATTATTGGCCAATGTGCGGTGCAGCACTTCGGCTACGTAGAGATTGTGTTCCGCACTGGTCTCGCCGTAGTGCGGCTTCCAACTTCCATCCGCCTGCTGATTGTCAATGAGCCAGAGGACAGATTTATCGATCATGGTTTGATCGACCTTGATGTACGGTCCGGCCTCAATAAGGAACTCGATGCCGTAGGCCGTCAGCGCCGCGTCGGGAACCTCATCGCCACGGCCCCAGTAAGTGATGCCGCCGCTGGCGCTGAAGTAGCCGAGCAGCCGGTCGTAACCCTGTTGCAGATAGTTCTGCGCTTCGCTCTCCAACGGCGATGTGCTCTTGGAAGCCTTCAGTAGTTCCAGAAAGAGCAGGCTTGGATACGTCGAGGAGATCGTCTGTTCGCCGCATCCGTAAGGCCGCTCCAGCACCGCCTTCATCGAGTGCAGAATATGCGCACCAAGGTTGGGATAGAGCAGCAATTCGGCGTGAACAGAGCCGGAAATCTCATCGGCTGGCAGATCGAGAGCCAGGGTAACAGCGCCTCCGCGCAACAATCCGGATGCGGCGATGGAGCGCGGCTCGCCGTCGGGATGGACGCGCACGGTCTTCTCGACGGCGTCGCCCTCGCGCGCGTTGGCAGCGGTGATGTTCAACGGACCGGCCTCTACGGTTTTTGTCGCATGGAGGCCGACGATGACTGGCGTTGTACCATTCGACGGAACTGTAGCGTTCACTATGGACGGAGTTAGCAGCGTAAACCAATCGGCGGGCTTCACGGTGACCGGCAATGCAATGCTATGAGTCAGGTAACTCCGCAGATTCCCCGGCAGCGTGATCTCATCGCCCACAGTGAGCACCTGCGGCGTGTCGAGATCGAGAAAGAACGGCTGAAAGCTCTTGAAGGTTTGATCGAGCGAAGCAAAGCGGCCATCGACGGTCGAGGCCAGCGCATGCAGCTTCCATGTAGTCAGGCTGTCGGGCAGGCGGAAGTGAAGGCTCGCGTGGCCGCTTGCATCGGTCTCCAGCGACGGCGTCCAGTAGGCTGTCTCTTCGAAGACGTGGCGCAGGCGTGGGGTGAAAGTGGGCTCGGAAATCCTGGCCTTCCCTCCTGTGCTCATGACCAGTGTGGAGATCACATTCGAATCGCTTTGAACTGTCAAGGCATCGGCTTCCACTGTTACCGTCTGCGTCTCGGCACCAACGCTGAGCGTCACGTCCACAGTTGTCAGCGTAGACGAAGAGACATTGACATCAGTCAGCATAAAGCTCTCGAAGCCTTTTGCAAAGACCTTCACGGAATACAAGCCGGGGGGTAGATCGGCAATTAGATAGCTTCCATTTGCGAATGTTTTCCCGCTGGCTACGGACTCGCCCCCGCTGGTCTGCACGGAAGCAGTGGCCCCCGCTATCACTGCTCCGGTCTGGTCGGCGACTGTACCTCCAATCGCGCCAGTATTAGCTTTGAACATTCCCTCATCGACGGCCTGCGGCTTCAGATCGCCGCCGCTCTGCTCGGTGATCGGATGAAGGAATTGGGCCACCACGTCCTGCGCCGCATCCCCGGCAGCCGCCCCGTTTGCGCGCACAATCTGGATGACGCGCATCAGGTGAGTCACGGACTTGCTCTTCTCTTTAAGGTCTCCACCGCCGGCCTTCACTGTCTCGACGCGCGTATAGGCCATCACCTGCGTCAAGCGAAGTTGGAAACGCTGGCCGAGTGGGTCATGTAGCGTGTCTACATCGATTCCAGCCGCTGCAAAGGCCTGCCGCGCCTCCGCCTCGGTCTCGGGAAACGGCTTGCCCGCATCAGTCCAGTCGTGCAGCGCGGCATTCAGCTTGACCTCATTGTGGGAGAAGTAGTCGATGGATGGACTGGTCCAGGCCTCACTGCCGGAGTAGTGCCCGTCCGGCTGCACAACCGCGTCGTGCGGAAATACGTGAATGGTGTAGTAGCGTCGCCCTACCTGAACTTCAAAGTGATACGGCTTCCCTTGCGAATCGAGCGTCGTGTCCAACTCCAATCCACCCGAGCGGGCCAGCGCCTTGAGTTCCTTCTCGTTTGCGGGCAACGGTCGACCCGCATTAACCGCATCCCGCGCCAGAGCTGTTAGCCTCTCGCCGGGCAGCGCGAAGTAATTCCGTCGGGCCAAATCGATGGTGAAATCGTCATCGTTGCCGAAGCGCTTATCCGGTCCCGCACTTTCGAGACGCACTACTTCGTCGTTCCACTCAACTTTGGTTACGACTCGGTATGGAGTATTCCATGGGTCGAGCAGCAGCGCATCGCCCAGTTTGGTCGCGCGGCTTATGGTCTGGATGGATTCGAGCGTAGTGGGCAACCGCGACGGACGGGCCGCAAGTATCGCATCGCCCAATGGCTTCACACTCTTCGTCATACCTGCTTCGTATTGAGAACGCACGCTCTCATTGTTGCTTTCTTCGATTTGAATTCCAGGCCTGGTCGCATCCAAAAGCACAGCTTCCGCGGCCAAATCGAGATCGTCGGGCACCGGACGCGACATATCCGTTCGATCGAGGCTTGCGCGCGTCACTCCGCCCACATTGTTATCGCTTTGCCACCAGTTCCAGCCGAACCAATGATCGTTTGCCTCATCCTCTGTGGCGGCGCGCTGCTCCACGGCCGTATCGATCACGGCAACCCCTAATGCTCCGGGCGCAGGCGAGCCGGATGGGTCGTGAACAGCGAGTCTGGCATTGACCTCCGCACCGGGCAAGTAAGAAGGCTGCAAACCGGTCAGCTTCACCTTCAATTCGCGATCTTCCGGATAGAGAACAGTCTTGTAATCGACGTAACGCTGCCAGTTATAGCCCTGCGCATCGCTTGTCATGCAATAAGCCTGTAGAGCAATAAGCCCATGAAAGCGGGTATCGGCAGGAACGGTAAACGGCTCCTGCGCGTCGCGCATACGCACCTGTTGGTGAGCAAGCACTCCGTCGTCCGAAAGCACCTCTACGTCGATGGTGCTGCCCTGCGGCCCGTGCATAGTGGCCTCAATCATCTGGTCTGGCTTCAGCAAAGTATGCGCAACAGTGATCCAGATATCGTCTGAATCCATAGCCATCACCGAGTCGTCGAAAGTTGAAGTGCGGCCTTCCCGGTCGCGCGCGGTCAGGCGAAGTCCAAACCCCGAGCTGTAGCCGTACTGATTCATCTGCGGCGTCCATGAGGGAAAGCGAAGATGTACCTTAGCGAGACCGTAGCTATTGGTGCTCAACGTAGCGGCTCGCGAGGGATGTGAACCCTCGTCCATCCATTCCAGCGTGACCTTGCATGCCGTCGGCTCGCCGTTTGCATAACTGGTCGAGACCAGATAGTCGCCTTCATGCTCGTTGCCACCCAGTTTGCGCAGACAGATATGGACTGGATGGTGTGTCATCCGGACGCTAAAATTGCGTGGTTCGCTGCGGCCCGTAGTGGCATCGGTCACTATGGCGCGATAGAGAATATCGTTGAATCGTTCATATTCGCTGTCCTTGAAGCCATCAAAGTCCATCTTCAGATCAAGGTGAAGGTCCGTGTCTCCGTTAGCGTCGAGGGTTGCGCTTTGCTCCACTTCATCTGGCTCTTCAAACTTACCGGTCTTCCGGTTCCACCTTCGCGCTGCAGCGCGGACCAGGTGAACCGAGCCCGCCGCGACCGGCTTACCAAAAAGATAACCCGCATGAACATGCGCCACCGGCGTTTGGCCGTCGAGATAGTAACCGCGATCCATCGCCACGGAGACGGAAAACTCAGGCAGTTCATAGCGCTGAATGCGAATCGTCTCATCGTTGGAGTTGCCATCTCCGGAATTGCCCAATGCGAATTTCGCTTCGTAATCACCCGTGGCGATCTGCGCTCCAGTCTTCCAATCGTAGGAGGCTATGCCGAAACGGTTGGTGGTCAACGGCGCTTCGAGTAATGTCTTGTAGTCCGGGTCCGTGATGGTCAGCGTCAGCGCTTTGTCGGCTGCGGCGTGACCGCTGTCATCAAAGACCAACGCGCGCAGATGCACGGTTTCCCCAGGCTTGTGCAGCGGCTTGTCGGTCTCAATGTGAATCGTGGTCCGGTCGCTGGTCTCAAGTTCGACCTCGATGGTTGCCTGGGCGTGCGCGCTCACCACGCCCGGTATGCCCGACTCGATTCCACGGGAGCCGGTCATGGTGCCAATCACCGTGAGGGTTGCATCCTGCCCAGGCTCGGCCTTGATGGGAAAGTTGAAGAGGGCCTCACCTGTCGCTCCGGTTGTGGCCGTGCGGACCATTGTCTGCTTGCTTTTGTCCGTGTCCGTTGCGTCGAGGACTAACGTGGCCTGCAGGCGCACTCCGCGATAGGATGCACGCGTGGTGGGATTGCCAGCAAGAACCCGCACGCTGAACGGCCTCCCTGAGACGATCTTCTCCGGCCTGGCCAGGCGCAGCCCCAGCAAGTTGGACGCTATCGCGCCGACCGCCAGAACGCCATGCGCAACCGGTGCGCCGCCCGTCTCAACCCTGTATGCGATGCGGTACCAGCCGATCTCTTTGTCCGCAACGCCGCGCGTATCCTTCGGCCACGGCAGTATGAGAGCGGTCGTGCGGCTGCCTTCGCGCAAAGCTATGGAAGTTTCTCCCGAGGCAATACCCTCAGGCGAAAGCAGCCAAACGACCGCGCGCTCACCGGCTCTTGCCTGGGCATTCAGAGGCAACTCAATGCGAATCGAGTTCTCGGCCAGAACGGCGCGAACTTTGGCCTCGTTGACGGTGATCGGTTCAGCCTTTAGAGCGGTTTGCGCAAAGCCGGCTTGGCTGCCGAACAGGGCCAGCCCAACCCACAATCCAATAACAAGAGACCGGTTGTTCATAGGAATCCATCCTACCAAAGCTACAAGGTGAACTTCTTCCCTTCATGGGTGCATAAGATGTCGGGGTTAAAGCCCCGACCCACTGATGCCCGTTTCGGAGCGCCGGAAGGGTTAAGGAGATCCCCTACAGACCGGTCTGCGGTCTGGATCGGTCCCGTGAGACGCCGATGTCGCCGAGAGGGATTCTCGGTTGGCGCCTTCCCATTCGGGAAACCTAGATGCTGGAGAAGCCTACGTCGTGCATCTTATTCATTCCATGATATATATCGCACGGTGTCACGCATCCCATTCCACTGTTTCTGTTCGGGAGCAGCGAGATGGGCGGCGGGCCAGGGCAATCTCATTCGATCTCAAAGTCTCCCCGGCCCCGCTCTTGAGTTGTGCGGATTCGGGTAGGTTGCGGCAAGCGTTCGTGCGCAAGGTCTCTACCTTCGACCCGCGTCCATGCTTCCGCGCGCTGTTCGCTTCGGCGCACTCCCGGTCGCCACGCGGGCCGAAGACAGCCTCGGCGGTGCGCTCCGCATAGTTCCTCCAATTGCGGTTCTCTGCGGCGCGCCCCTGGCTGGCGTTTTCCTTAAGAGCAAGTGCGATGGCCTGTTGATCGTGGCCGGTTACGCGCATTCTTACCGCAATCATCCAATCAAGCTGCGAGGCGTTCCGCACCTCGATACGATTGAGAATGTCGGCTTTGTGCAACTGATACGCTTTGCTCGGCGACGGCATTCCAGCCGGCATTACCGGAACTGGCTGGCTCTCGTTGAGACCGCGACCGATCTCACGCCGCAACTCTGGATTGTTGATTTTGAATCCATGCTGCTCGGCAAGCTGCGCGCATAGTTGCTTGAACTCGTCGGGGCCGGTGATGGTCAGTGTTCCCCATTTTTGCGTGCCCAACTGGAGCGCGGCCAGTACAGCGGCCTCGTCCTGCGCGTACCAGACATCAATGCGCTTGCCGCGATCCGTGAAGCTGACGTGGCTTGGATTGGAGCATGATGAATAGTGAATTTCAGTCAACCGCGTGTGCGCGGACTGACGCACCTGCGCGGTGAAGTCACGGATGTCGCGCTTGCGTGGTATCTCGTCACCGTCTCCAAGAATTGCAGTACCGGGTGTTTCCGTATCCCGATACCTCCATTGCTCCGCGAGCTGTGGCTCTCCCTGCTCGACAAGAAACTGCTCGAAGGTCTTCCGCCGGCCGAACCTCATGCGGAGAGTGTCACGCTCGCGCTTTTGCCGCTCCATCAGCTCGGCTCTGCGCTTGGCGTGGTCAGCGGCCAACAGACTCCTGGCGACATTCAAGGCATCGCCGGACCACTTGCCTCCCTGGTATAGCGCGGACCGCTCTTTGCGAAACTCCGCAGTCTGCATCTCACGCGCGGCGCGATGATCCATGCGCTGCTGGACCTGGGCAGCTTCCTTTTGTTTGCGACTATCTCCGAGTGTCTTGCGATACTCATCCCAGTTCGCTGGCATATCCGGACGAAGAGGCTCGGCTGTGCGCGGCGGTAGCGGCATTGAATTGCCGTGGCAATCAGGCTGAAATTCGCCCAGCCGCTCCTCCATGCGTGACCTGCTGAATTCACGACCGATGCAAGAAGCTTTGAGCGGCTGGTCGCCCACCCAAAGCATTGCGCCGCTGCCTTTCCGCTCATAGCGCATATCAACTTGGGCCAGCCCTTCATGCACCTGCGCCCATGATTTCGCATTACGCAGAATTGGTGCGGCTTTTTCCTGTGCGATTCGCTCGCAGGATTTCTCCCCGGTTGCATTCTCATGGTCCCGCGCTTTCGAGCGGGGCTGAGGCTCGCGCACACCGCTGGCTCGTGTGACCTGACCGCTGCGGTCGGCGACATAGCGAGCGTTTTTCTCTGCCTCCCAACCCTGCGCGCGGATGATCTCTGCAATGGCCTTATGCGCTTTGTCGATGCACCATCCCTTGTCTTCTACGCGCAACGTATCGGGATGAACGCGATTGAGAACGACATGAAGATGATAGTTCTCAGTGTTGCGGTGCAATGCAAAAACGGCCAGATGATCGCTGCTCATACCGAGATGCCGTTTCAGAATTTCTACGGCTTCATTGCATTGCGCCTGCGTCGGCTGCTCACCTTCCTTCCAACTCAACAGCCAATGATCGACGGGGTCTTTGCTGCGAGTCGCTTCGATTGCCAGAGCAACCATCTCGGCGCGCTGCCCTTGCTGCGAGTCCGAGTAGAAGTTTCCGTTTCCGCCAATGTACTCCGCCTTTTGCGCGTCGGCGCGTCCATCGGCCTCGATGTAGTCGAGCAGGCTGCCAATACGCGATACCTTGCTCGATTGCGCCTTCGGATTGGCGATGTACTTAACGATCATGGTTGGCGACTCGTTCGATGGCTGCTCGCAATGCGCGGATAGTCGCGTTGCACTCGTCCACCACTTCAAAGTGCGGGGCGAACTTGTTTATCGTGTGCTTCTGCAATCCTCCCAACCGGCGAAGCTCGCGAATCATCATCAGGTCGGTTGCGGCGTGAATTGTTTTGCCAAAAGTGCGCTTGCGAACCAGCTCGCTTATGCTCATCCCGGCAAGGTCGGCCTCATCGCGAAGTTGCTGACGCTCAGCCGCCGTCAACCGCATTTCAAATCGTGCAGAGGCGCGATCATTGGTTCGTGAAGTGAACGGCATACTGTTTTCTCTTCGCGTAGCGTGCGCGGTTAGTTTCAGGATGAGCCTCGATGAGACAAGCGTAGCGCGGAGCATCGCAGGCGACGGGTTAGACGACACAGGGCGAAGCCATGTGTACGGATAACCCGCATCCTGTACCGCTCTTCCAACACATAGCGCGTTACATTCACAACTTATACGAAGAAATACTTTCGCGCAAGGCTACATCATACGCTGTAATCTTCGCAAAATTTATTTTGTTACTCACGATTACGCTCCATTACGCGCTCCTTCGCATAACTACTCATCACCCTATAAACAAAGGCTTTTGACATTCTTCTTCCAGACTTCTCTCGTGCTATTTTGCATATAGTCCTCGTTGCAGGAGAGTCTCCGGAGGAACTTGATGACACAAAGAGAAGTAATCACTGAGGCCATGCTCCAAGCTGCCATCGCGGCATTGGACAAACGAATTGCAATGCCTCCTCTGCCTGCGGAGAAAAGATATTCGCGCAGAGAAGCATTTGCAAAGTTGCGCGCAAAGGCCAAGGAAGCACTCACTGCCGGACACACTCTCGAAACGGTGCTTGATGATCTTAAGGGTGTTGGCCTCGGCATGACTATCTCGACCGCGCGGCAATATCTGAAACCCGGAAGAAAAACAAGCAAGGCGCGCAGTAGTGTTCGAGTGAAAGTCCAAGAGAAACCGCTTGCGAAGACTGCTCCGGTGGTGCCTGTTAAAACCAGTGTTGCCCCGGTAAACACAGTTGTAACGAAAAAGGGAACATTCACGGTAATCGAAGACGACAAGGATATCTGAGGAGGAAATATGGGGAAGCCTGTGTACATGGTCAGCGGTTCAAAGGGTGGCGTCGGCAAGAGCATCGTCTCGATGTCTCTGATTCATTACCTTTCGAAACGCGACGAGAAACTGTTGCTGATTGATGCGGATACTGCCAATCCAGATGTTGGCAAGGCGTATGCTAAGACTGTCGAAACCGTCTACATCAACCTGGACGAAAAGGACGGATGGATGGACCTTGTGAATCGTCTGGCTGTGCAGCCCGACGAGACCGTGGTCGTCAACACACCCGCTCGCAGTGGAGAGGGCGTAAAACTCTACGGAACGCTGCTCACGGAGTCCATGCAAGAACTCGGGCGCAAGTTGATAACGCTGTGGGTAATCAATTCGCAGCGGGATAGCCTCCAACTCTTGAAGGAATACCTGGACACAGTCGGTGGTCACACGACCCACGTTCTTCGCAATCTGTATCACGGGCCGGAACGCAAATTCGAGTTGTACAACAGCTCAAAGATCAGGGCCACGGTAGAGGCTCAGGGTAAGACGTTCAATTTCCCGGAGGTGGCTGACCGCATCTCCGATCTGTTGCACAGCGAGCGACTGACGATTGAAAAAGTAATCGAGACCGCACCAATCGGAAATCGCGCCGAGGTAAACCGCTGGGTAAAGGAGTGTGCATCGGTTTTCGATGGGGTCGTTGCATGAATCTCGATACAGCCTTTCGCTCAATCTATGGCCGTGCTCCGAGTCCTGAAGAAACGAACAGTTTCAATCGCATCGGCAAAGAACTCGGCATCCGTGATAATGATGCGATATGGGCCATTGCCTTTTTACTTGGCCACCATCTTGATCTGGCGAAACAGATGCCGGAACAAATCGACAAACTGATTTCTCAATCACTCGCAAAGTACGCATCTTCGATAGACAGTGCTCGCAGTCTGGCTGAAATTGATCTTGCGGCAACAAAGGCGCGGATCGAACAAACTGTGAGCCAAGCTGTCGTAACGTCTGCGCAAAGAGAGATTGCGCGGGCCGCTCAGACTGTTGCACAAATCACGGCTCGCAAATCCTGGCTTCAGTGGCTCGGCGGCGCAGCGATCGTAGGAATGCTTTTGATTGGTGGAGCCTTCTATTGGGGATATGCCATCGGGAATACAAATGGATATGCCCGTTCGCTCGATGTAAAAGCGGTGTCCGCCTGGGCTGCGTCAAGTGAGGGGCAGGCTGCTTACAAGCTGGATCAGGACGGTGATTTGAGGTCATTGATTCGATGTGACCGTGATGGTTGGACCGTGCAACGGAGCCAGGATGGAAAGCATAAGTTGTGCATTGTGCGTCCTGTCAGCAATGGTTTTGTTTCTGGCTGGTATGTCCCGTAGGCTCCTGGGAAAAGAAAGCAAGAGCGGAGCTTCGTGAATGCCCTGTTCGCCCTTCTTCTCAAACCGAGGTGCAGAGTGGCCGTTTGTGGATCGGCTGTTTCATAATGAGGGTATGGCTGACACTTGGTTCACGTCCGACTTTCACTTCGGTCATTTCAATATCATTCGCTACTGCAATCGACCGTTCACGACCACGGAAGAGATGGATGCGTGCATCGCGGATCGGATGAACCACTGTGTCAAGCCAAACGACACGCTGTATTTTCTTGGGGATTTCTGCATGGGCAGCGTCGAAAAGGTCGCGGCCTATCGCAAGCGCCTGAACTGCAAGACGATCCATTTTGTCGAGGGAAACCATGACAAGGTGACGCGAGAGCTCCAGAGTGCTTTTGCTTCGTGGAGTTCATTGTCGGAGATTCATGTCGGCAAACAAGGGATCGTTCTTTGCCATTACGCAATGCGCGTCTGGCCGCATCATGGGCGCGGCGCATGGCAGCTCTATGGCCACTCGCACAACAACTTGCCGGATGAACCACTGGCGCTGTCAATGGATGTCGGCGTTGATACGCATGACTTTCGCCCGTGGCACTTCGATGAAGTACAGGCGGTCATGCAGGCAAAGGCTATTGCGAGAGAACAGTCGCCGCATGCATCAGCAATTTCCGTATAGGCCGTCACTGCCCGAAACAATGCAATGCCTCAGGGAAAACTTGTCGCAAGGCGACTTTTC
>Ga0302319_10020037_pt1 | contig 12116 bp, 12 predicted proteins | sample Bog_T0_2_FD_203319 | JGI IMG/M metagenome (GOLD analysis project Ga0302319, IMG submission 203319) | Peat permafrost microbial communities from Stordalen Mire near Abisko, Sweden - Bog_T0_2 | ecosystem: Environmental > Terrestrial > Soil > Wetlands > Peat | place: Sweden: Abisko, Stordalen Mire... | reverse complement strand
TGGCGCGGAACGAGATTTTCATCGCCTGATGTTCGGTGGCGCTGGGCACGCCGTCGAAACTGATCACCGGCAGTTGATCGGCAATGGCATGGATGCGCCAGTCGCCGATGACATGGCCGCCGGAGCGCACCCGCGCCCGCGCGTCGGCGACGATGCGCGCCGTGTCGGCATATTCGCCATTCTCGCCGGCAAAGCGCGGCGGCGTGCTCAGACCCAGCGCCCCGCCCAGCGACAGGCCCGGCGCATGCGCCGCATTATGGGCGCGCAGATTGAGGATCGAGCCGGCCGGCACGGCGATCAGGCTGGTGTCGCCCGGCGCCAGATAAAGTGGCGGCAGGCCGGTATAGGCCGGCGGGTCCACCCAGGCATCCAGGGTGACGGCCAGGCCGGCGCCGCTGTCGAAGGCGCGCAGCAACCGCGTCCGCCACTGCGTGCCTGCCATTACCAACGACGCCGCCAGCAGCAGCACGCCATAGCGCAGATAGCGGGGATCGCGGCCGCCAAGATCGGGCGCCGGAAAGCCGACGCGCAATTTGTCAAACGCCAGGCTTCGTGCCTGATGCAGCCGCCACAAGGCCAGGGCGAAAGGATCCTCTCCGATCAGCCGGTCTTTGCCTTCCGAGATAGGCCGGTGTTTCAGATCGCTGCGTTCTTCCAGCCGCCGCGCCCCGTCTTTCCAGTTCGGCCAGGAGAATCCGGCGAAGCCCGCATCAAGCGACAAGCCGATGGCGGTGATGGTGGCGGCCAAGAGCAGCGCCTGCAGCGTCCAGGGAATGAAGCTGTAAAGGCCGAACAATGCGGCGCCGATATAAAGCCCGGCAAAGCCCAGCGCCGGCCACAAGACGGGCAACACCTGTTCGGCGGCCAGGCTGGCCCGCGCCATCGCAATCAGGCGCGCAAGCCGGGCCTCACGATCCGTCGCGGAGCCAATCGGGGATACTGTCCTGGGCGATAAGGTCGTCATGGGTCTGTCTCGCCCTTACAATGCCCCAGTCATCGCCCGCGACCAAGACCTCTGGTGCGGCAGGGCGGGCATTGTAGGCCGAGGCCATCACCGCGCCATAGGCGCCGGCGCTGAGGATCGCCACCAGATCGCCGGCTTTGAGTTCCGGGAGCGCCCGGTTTGCCGCGAAAAGGTCCGAGGTTTCGCACACCGGCCCCACCACATCATAGTTTATGCGCGGTGCGCCCACCTTGGGTTCCCGGACCGGCACAATCTCATGATGGGAATCATAAAGCGCTGGCCGGATCAGGTCGTTCATCCCGGCGTCAATAATCGCAAAGGTCTTGGCGTCGCCCTGCTTGATGTAAATCACTTCCGACACCAGCACCCCGGCATTGGCGGCGATCAGCCGGCCCGGTTCGAAAATCAGGCGGCAGCTAAGACCTTCCGTCGCCTTCGCCACCACCCGGCCATAGGCGGCGGGATCGGGCGGCGGCGCGTTATTCTGTTCATAAGGCACGCCCAGCCCGCCGCCCAGATCGAGGCGGGTTATGGCGTGGCCGTCGGCGCGCAATTCTTTCACCAAACCCGCCACCACAGCGAAGGCAGCGGCAAAGGGTTCCAGGTCGGTGATCTGGCTGCCGATATGCACATCCACGCCCACGATCTCGATACCTTTGAGCATGGCGGCTTTTTTATAAACCGCACGGGCATGGGCAAAGGGAATGCCGAATTTTGTTTCCGCCGTGCCGGTGGTGACCTTGGCATGGGTCTTGGCGTCGACGTCCGGATTGATGCGCAGCGTCACCGGCGCGCGCTTGCCCATTTCCAGCGCGACACTGTTCAGCGCCTCCAGCTCCGGCTCGCTCTCGACATTGAATTGATAAATGCCTTCGCTTAAGGCCAGCCGCATCTCGGCCTTGGTCTTGCCGACGCCGGAGAAAACAATCTTGTCCGCTTTGATGCCGGCGGCGCGTGCTTTTTTCAATTCCCCGCCCGATACCACATCGGCGCCGGCGCCCAGCTTCGCCAGCGTTTTCAGCACGCCGAGATTGCCATTGGCCTTGACGGAAAAGGCCACCAGCGAATCCGGCGGCAGCGCCCCGGCAAAGACCTTGTAGTGCCGCGCCAGGGTGGCGCTGGAATAGCAATAAAAAGGCGTGCCGACATCGCGCGCCAACGCCGCCAGCGAAACCCCTTCGGCGCTGAGAATGCCGTCATGATAGGAAAAATAATTCATCGCCTATCGGCCGATCGGATAAGGCGGCTTGGACGGATCGGGCGTGTCCTTGGGCGTCGTCGTACCGTCGGGACGGGCAAGATCGCTCTTCACGCCGCAGGCGGCAACAGTCAGGCCCAGCGCCAGGACCAGCAGAAGTATTCCGGTTTTCATTTCAGATGTCCCTTCCAGAAGGCAATCTGTTCCTTGACCCGCGCCGGCGCGGTGCCGCCCAGGCTCATGCGCGAATGGACGGAGGAATCAAGCGACAGCACCGCCAGCACATCCTGGGTGATGCCGGGCTCAACGCTCTGCATATCGGCAAGGGGCAGTTTCTCCAGGGTCACGCCCTTGCCTTCCGCCAGCTTGACGATGCTGCCCGCGATATGATGCGCCTCGCGGAAGGGTTTCTTCAGCACCCGCACCAGCCAGTCGGCCAGGTCGGTGGCCGTGGGATAGCCCGGCTCGGCGGCCTGGCGCATTTTTACCGGATCGGCGGTCAAGTCGGCGATCATCGCCGCCATCGCCGCCAGCGACAATTCCACCGTGTCGGCGGCGTCGAACACCCGTTCCTTGTCTTCCTGCAAATCGGTGCCATAGGCCAGCACCAGCCCCTTGACCACCGTCGCCAGCGCCACGAAGTCGCCCAGCACCCGGCCGGTCTTGCCCCGGATCAGTTCGGCGGCATCGGGATTACGTTTCTGCGGCATGATCGACGAGCCGGTGGTAAAGGCGTCCGACAATTTTACGAATCCGAAAGCGGGGGTGGACCATTGCACCAGCTCGCCGGCCAGCCGCGACAGGTTGGTGGCCAGGATGGTTGCCGCCGCCAGATACTCCAGCGCGAAATCCCGCGCCGAGATCGCGTCCATCGAATTCCGCATCGGCCGGGCAAAGCCCAGCGTCATGGCCGTGGTGTCGCGGTCAATCGGAAAGCTTGTCCCCGCCAGGGCGGCGGCGCCCAGCGGCGATTCATTCAGCCGCTTCTTAGCATCCTCGAAGCGGCCGCGGTCGCGGCCGAACATCTCGACATAGGCCATCATGTGATGGCCAAAGGTGACAGGCTGGGCCGGCTGCATATGGGTAAAGCCCGGCATGATGGTGCCGCTATGTTTTTCCGCCTGCGCCAGCAGCGCCCGCTGCAGCGCCAAGAGGCCGTGATCGGCGCTCTCGCAGGCGGCGCGGACCCAGAGGCGTAAATCCGTCACCACCTGGTCGTTGCGCGAACGCGCGGTGTGCAGCTTGCCCGCGGCAGGGCCGACGATCTCGGCCAGCCGCGACTCGATGTTCAGGTGAATGTCTTCCAGTTCGCGGCTGAAGCGGAAAACCCCGTCCGCGATCTCTTTTTCAATCTGGTCCAGGCCTTTCAATATGGCCTGCCCGTCATCTTTCGAAATAATGCCTTCGCTGGCCAGCATGCGGGCATGCGCCTTTGATCCCGCCAGGTCTTCGCCCGCCAGCCGCTTGTCGAAATCAATGGAGGGGGTAATCTCCCCCATGATCGCCGCGGGTCCGGATTCAAACCGCCCGCCCCACATCTTGTTTGAACTCATCTTGACCGCCCGGAAAACCAGAGCATGAACCGCAAATTCCAAAAATCCAGCCTTGGCGTTCTGACCGTCCTGACTGTGGGGGTTCTATATGGGATCGGGGCGCTGCCTGTCCACGCGGCCCCTGCCATGCCAAAGCCGATGGTCGCCGCCAAACCCGCCAAAGCCGAGCCTGCCGTGGCTTTCAGCGATGCCGCAGGAAAGTATAGTCTGGCCTCCTACAAGGGCCATTATGTGCTTTTGAACATGTGGGCGACCTGGTGCGCGCCCTGTGTCGCCGAGCTGCCGGCGCTGACCCGCCTGAAAGCTGCTGTTCCCGGTCTGACGGTGCTGGCGGTGAACATGGACCGGGGTCCGGTGGATGCCGCCGGTTTCCTCAAGACCCATAACGCCGCCATGCTGGGTTCACTCCGGGACACCGACATCACCCTGATGCGCAGCTTCGGCGCCTTCGGACTGCCGACCACGGTTTTGATCGACCCCAAGGGCAATGTGGTTGGCCGCGCCGAAGGCCCGGCGACCTGGGATTCTCCCGATAGCATCGCTTACTTCAAAAGTTTGAGTTAGCGCGTCGGGACCGGATGCTCGCCGCGGTAGTCATAAAAACCACGGCCGGTCTTTTTGCCCAGCCAACCCGCCTCGACATATTTCACCATCAGCGGGCAGGGCCGGTATTTGGAATCCGCCAGGCCTTCATACAGCACCTGCATCACCGCCAAACAGGTGTCGAGGCCGATGAAATCCGCCAACTGCAAGGGCCCCATCGGATGATTGGCGCCCAGCCGCATCGCAGTATCGATCGCATCGACATTGCCGACGCCTTCATACAGCGTGTAAACCGCCTCATTGATCATCGGCATGATGATGCGGTTGACGATGAAAGCGGGAAAATCCTCGGCATAGGCGGCCGTCTTGCCGACGCGGCGGACGATTTCCAGCGCCGCCTGGAAGGTGGTGTCGTCGGTGGCAATGCCGCGGATCACTTCCACAAGCTGCATCAGCGGCACCGGATTCATGAAATGCAGGCCGATGAAACGCTCCGGCCGGTCGCTGGACGCGGCCAGGCGGGTGACCGAAATGGAAGACGTGTTGGTGGCGATAATCGCCTTGTCGTTCAGGCGCGGCGACAGCTCTTGGAAGATTTTCTTCTTGACCGCTTCGTCTTCGGTCGCCGCCTCAATCACCAGTTCGCGGTCCTTCAGATCGTCGAGCGACTGGGTGGTGCGGATGCGGGCCAGCGCCAGCGCAATAGCGTCCTCGGCGATGGCGCCCTTGGCGGCCTGGCGCTGCATGTTCTTTTCGATGCGGTCGAGCGCCTTGCCCAGCGCATCCTTGTTCACATCATCGAGGACGACATCGTATCCGGCCAGCGCCAGCACATGGGCAATGCCGGTCCCCATTTGTCCCGCCCCGATAATGCCAATACGTTCAAGTGCCATGACTTACCCTTTGCTGATTCTGGTGTCTCAATAGCCGCGCTTTGCCAGTTCCTGGTCCATCTCCGGCAGCGCCTGAAACAGGTCGGCCACCAGACCGTAATCGGCGACCTGGAAAATCGGTGCCTCTTCATCCTTGTTGATCGCGGCGATCACCTTGGAATCCTTCATGCCCGCCAGATGCTGGATGGCGCCGGAAATGCCGATGGCCAGATAAAGCTCCGGCGCCACAACCTTGCCGGTCTGGCCCACCTGATAGTCGTTGGGCACATAGCCTGCATCCACCGCCGCCCGCGATGCCCCCACTGCGGCGTGCAGGCGGTCGGCGATCTTGTCGATCAGCTTGAAATTCTCCGCCGAGCCCAGGCCGCGGCCGCCCGAAATCACGATCCTGGCCGAGGTCAGCTCCGGCCGTTCCGACCTGGACAGCGCTTCGCTGTCAAATTTGCTCAAATCCGGGTCAGCAGCGGCGGCCAGTGTTTCAATCGCGGCGCTGCCGCCAGCGCCCGCCTTGGCAAAGGCGGTGGCCCGCACCGTGATGATTTTCTTGCCCGCCGCCGCCTGGACCGTCTGGATGGCATTGCCGGCATAGATCGGCCGTTCGAAAATATCGGGACTGACGACGTTCAATATTTCCGAAATTTGCGGCACGTCCAGCATGGCCGCGACGCGCGGCAGATAGTTTTTTCCGCTGGTGGTGGCGGGGGCAAGGATGGAATCATAACTCTCCGCCACCGACAGGATCAGCGCCGCCATCGCTTCGGCGATCATCTTTGCATACAGTGCATTGTCGGCCAGCAGCACTTTCTCCACGCCGGCGATTTTCGCGGCCAAGTCCGCAACGGGCTTGCAGCCTTCACCTGCCACCAGCACATGCACCGGCCCGCCGATCAGTAACGCCGCCGTGACCGTCTTGGCGGTGGCGTCATTCAGTGTCTTGTTGTCATGTTCGGCGATGACAAGAGTCGCCATCAGATCGCTCCCGCCGCTTTGAGCTTGTCCAGCAACTCCACCACGCTCCCCACCTTGATGCCGCGGCCGCGCTTGGCAGGTTCGGTGACTTTCAAAACCTTCAGCCGCGGCGTGACGTCCACGCCATAATCGGCGGGCGTCTTTTCTTCGATGGGCTTTTTCTTGGCCTTCATGATATTGGGCAACGAGGCATAGCGCGGTTCGTTCAGACGCAGATCGGTGGTCATGACCGCCGGCAATTTCACCGCCACCGTCTGAAGACCGCCGTCAATTTCACGGGCGATCCTGGCGGTGCCGTCCGCAAGCTCCAGGCTATGGGCGAAGGTGCCCTGGCCCCAGCCCAGCAGCGCCGCCAGCATCTGGCCGGTCTGGCTCGCATCATCGTCAATCGCCTGCTTGCCGGCGATCACCAGCATGGGTTTTTCCGCCTCGCAGATGGCTCTGAGAATCTTGGCCACCGCCAGCGGTTCGACCTCGCCCTCGGTCTTGACCAAAATGCCGCGGTCGGCGCCCATCGCCAGGGCGGTGCGAATGGTTTCGGCCGCTTGCGCCGGGCCGATGGAGACGGCGATAATTTCGCTGGCTTTGCCTTTTTCCTTCAGCCGGACGGCTTCCTCGACGGCGATTTCGTCAAAGGGGTTCATCGACATTTTGACGTTGGCCAGGTCAACGCCGGTCTGATCCGCCTTCACCCGAACCTTGACGTTGTAGTCAATCACCCGCTTCACGGGCACCAGAACCTTCATGGCGTTATCGGATCCCAATTGAGGGGCCTCTCATCACCGGCAGGCCGGCGAATGTGGCCATCCCTTTGTTGTGCGGCGCAAAAACTAGGCGTGGCTATCGCCGCCTGTCAACGAAAGCGGCAGGCGCCGACACGCGTCTCGGCTTCGCTTCTGCTGCGGCGCAGCAGAAGTCTATCTGCGTCATTCTGCCACAAGGCTATTTCAAACTGTCCAGATAAGCGACGACGTTGCGGATATCAGCTTTGCTGGTGATGCCGGGGAACGCCATTTTGGTGCCGGGAACCATTTTGGCGGGACCCGCCACCCATTGCGACAGCTTTTCGTCGGTCCAGGTGATGCCCGAGGCTTTCAGGGGGCCGGAATACTCAAAGCCCGCCAGCGTCGCCGATTTGCGCCCCACCACCCCGAACAGATTGGGACCAAGGCCGTTGCCCGCATCCTTGGCGACTTTGTGGCAGATGGCGCAGCGCGCAAAGACTGCCTTGCCTGCCACGGCATCTCCGGCATCCTGGGCATGGGCGAAGGTGGAAACGGCGCACACCAATAGCGTGGCAACCGCGAAGACACGATAACGCATTGTGGAATTCCGCTTTTGTGTTTGGCCCCTGAACAGGTGCAGATTTGCACGAGCCGCCCCGGCTTCGCAACAGCATCCAACGCCGTAATATCACCACATTTTGGACCTTTGCGGGCGCTGGCATCCGGGCCGTTGCTGTTTGCACGCCGGGAAGTTGCGCGCGCTTTTCGCTCCGGAACATTGTGCGATATTGCTCAGACGCGGCAGCCACACGAATGCTATCGTCTGGAACAATTCACGGGGCTGGCACGCTATCGCGAAGCATGCTTAGTGGCTGTGGTTCGGTATGTCCGACACCGTACACAATAAACAACAATCGCGAGGTTCCATGCGATCCCGGCTCCTCGGCATAAAATCGGCCGTGCCGCCTTTTGTCATCGCCCAGACGGACGCGGCGCAATATGCGCGCCAGTTGTTCGCGGAAGTGCGCGATATTTCACGCCTGATCACCATCTTCCAGAACACCGGCATCGAGCGGCGTTACTCCTGTGTGCCGATTGACTGGTATCTGGGCGATCACGGCTGGATGGACCGCACCGATCTGTATGTTTCCAGCGCCGTCGATCTCCTGGAAGACGTGGCGCTCAAGCTTCTGGCCGAAACCGGTCTCGGCAAGGACGAGATTGACGCCGTGGTGCTGGTCTCCACCACCGGCGTCGCCACCCCCAGCCTGGATGCGCTGGTGATCGAGCGTATGAATCTGCGCCGCGATGTGCAGCGCCTGCCAATCTTTGGCCTGGGCTGCGCCGGCGGCGTGATCGGGCTTTCCCGCGCCGCCCAGATTGCGCGCGCCGAACCCGGCAGCAAGGTTCTGTTTCTGGCGGTCGAGCTCTGTGCCCTTACATTCCGCAAGAACGACATTTCCAAAAGCAATATTGTGGCGACGGCTTTGTTCGGCGACGGCGCCGCGGGCGCGATCCTTTCCACCGAGGGCGAGGGCCCCGAAGTGGGCGCGGCGGGCGAATATACCTGGCCCAATTCCCTGGATGTGATGGGCTGGGACATGGCGGAAGACGGATTGAAAGCGCGCTTCGCCCAAAGCATTCCCACCCTGGTGGCCACCGATTTCCGCAAACTGCTGGACGGCTTTCTCGCCCGTCACAACATAGCGCTTTCCGAGATTGACGGTTTTGCCTGCCATCCCGGCGGCGCCAAGGTTCTGGACGCGCTGGAGGACTCGATGGACATGCAGCGCGGCGACCTCAAGGAGAGCCGCGGCGTGCTCAAGGATTTCGGCAATATGTCGGCGGTGACGGCCTTGTTCGTCGCCGAACGCATGAAATTGATGGGCCAGCAGACATTGCTCACGGCGTTGGGACCTGGCTTCACCGCCACCTTCCTGATGCTGGATGGGCGATGAACGGCACGGTCCTCGCCTGGATCATTCTGGCGCTGGTGGGAATTCAGCGCCTCGGCGAGCTGTCACTGGCCCGGCGCAACACCAAGGCGCTTGTAGCGCGGGGCGCGGTCGAAATCGGGGCCAAGCATTATCCCCTGATCGTGCTGCTGCACGCGACATGGCTGCTGGCGATCATCCTGCTGCTGCCCGATCCGGCAATCATCAACTGGGCGCTGCTGGTGCTGTTCCTAGTGTTTCAGGGCCTGCGCTGGTGGGTGGTGGCGACGCTGGGGCCTTACTGGACCACACGCATCATTTCGCTGCCGGGAGCGCCGCTGGTACGGCGCGGGCCTTACCGTTTTTTCCGGCACCCCAATTATATGGCGGTGGCGGGGGAAATAGCGGTGTTGCCGCTGGTGTTCGGTGAAATCCGGGTGGCCATCGGCTTTTCGCTCGCCAATGCCGCGCTTCTGGCCTGGCGTATCCGCCAGGAAGAGACCGGACTGACGCCGCGCAGGGCGTATCCCGGCAGCGATGGCTTGGCATGAGCCGCTTCACGCTCTGGCTCGGCTTTCTGGCGATGTGCGTCGGCCTGTTCATGGCGGTCCTCGATATTCAGGTGGTGGCGAGCGCGCTGACCACCATCGGGACGGCGCTGAATGTGGCGCCGGCGCGGCTGGGCTGGGTTCAAACCGGCTATCTGATGGCCGAAGTGATCGCCATCCCCCTGACCGGGCTTCTTACCCGGGCACTGTCGCTGCGCTGGATGTTTGTGGCCGCGACGCTGGGCTTTACCCTGGCCAGCCTGGGCTGCGCACTTTCTTCCACCATCGGGATCCTGATTGCGCTTCGGGTGGTGCAGGGCTTTTGCGGCGGCATGCTGATCCCCGCCGTCTTCAGCGCGATCTTTATCATGATGCCAGAGGCCCAGCGCGTCCTGGCGACCACCCTTGCCGGTCTTTTCGCCGTGATCGCCCCCACCATCGGCCCCCTGGTGGGCGGTTACCTGACCCAGAATTATTCCTGGAACTGGATTTTCCTGATCAACATCCTGCCCGGCCTGCTCGTCTGCCTGGTGGTGGGTGCCTGCGTGCGGGTGGGCTCGGTCGACCTCAGCGCCCTGAAAAAACTGGATTATGCCACGTTTATATTGGCGGCGATCTTTCTGGCGACGCTCGAACTGCTGCTCAACGAGGCGCCGGGACGCGGCTGGCACGGTGCTTTTGTTTTCGCCACGCTCGCACTCTGTGTTGTCGCCGGCGCGGCCGGAGTCTGGCGCGCCCTGACTCATGTCACGCCGTTTGTGGATTTGCGGCGTTTCCGCCACCGCGCCTTTGCCCTGGGCTGCGGCCTCAGCTTTGTCTTCGGCATGGGGCTTTACGGTTCGGTATATATGCTGGCGCTGTTTCTGGGGCTGGTGCGCGGCCACACGCCCCTGGTGATTGGCGAAATCATGATGGTCTCCGGCGCGGCCCAACTGGCGATGGCGCCGGTGGCGGCCCTGCTGGAATCGCGCATGAACCCGCGTCTTCTCACCGCCATCGGCTTTGTTCTGTTCGGTGCGGGCCTGCTGCTCAACGGCTTTGTCACCCCGCAAAGCGATTTCTGGGATTTGTTCTGGCCGCAAATCCTGCGCGGCTTGGCGGTGATGCTGTGCATTCTGCCCGCCACCCGCCTGGCCCTGGACGGCTGGGCGGCGCATGACGTTCCCGACTGCAGCGGCTTGTTCAACCTGACGCGCAATCTTGGCGGCGCCATCGGCATCGCGCTGATCGATACGCTGGTGGAAACCCGCACCCCCGGCCATGCCGATGCCCTTGTGGCGCGGCTTCAGGCCGGCGACGCCGTCACGGCACGGCTGGTGGGCCTGCCCACGGCGTTGTTTCGCGGCCATGCCATGGGACCGGTGGACCCCATGACCAAGGCGATGATCGCGCCCATGGTCGAGCGTGCCGCGCTTGCCCAATCCCTCAATGAGAGCTGGCTGGTCCTGGCGGCGCTGTTCGCGCTGGCGCTGGTGATGGTGCCCTGGATCCAGGCACGCCGCGCTTAACCTCGGGGCGCGTCGCGCTTATGCGTTGACCAGTTCGACCTGCACCACATCGGTGCGCGAAACATGGAACGCCGCGGCGCAGATGCCCAGATAGAATTGCCAGTTGCGCAGGAATTGTTCGTCATGGCCCAGCGCCATGATCTCGTTGCTTTTCGCCTGCATGCGGACCGACCATTCCCGCAGGGTGCGGGCATAATCCTTGCCGAACGAAAAGGCTTCGCAGAATTTCAATCCCGCCTTGTCGGCTTCCTCGCGGAATCGCGCCAGTGACGGCAGCATGCCGCCAGGAAAGACATAATGGCGGATGAAGTCCGACCTTGTGCGGTAGCCGTCGAACAGTTCGTCGCGCACCGTAATGGTCTGGATCACGGCGCGCCCGCCGCGCTTCAAACGCTCCGCCACGGTTGCGAAATATTGCGGCCAGTAATGCTCGCCCACCGCCTCGAACATCTCGATCGAAACGATATTGTCGAAGCGGCCTTTGCATTTGCGGTAATCCTCCAGCCTTATGTCGGCGGCGCCGTGCAGGCGCCGGCACGCAAAGTCATGCTGGGCGGGCGAGATGGTCAGTCCGGTTACGTTAAAAGCATCGGCGCTGGCGCGCTCGGCAAAGCCGCCCCAGCCGCAGCCGATTTCCAGCACCGAAGCCTGCTTCTTCTCGAATTTGGAGAGGATGCGCTCATATTTGTTTTGCTGGGCGCGGTACAACTCGTCGGTCCCGGCATACAGCGCTGAGGAATAGGTCATGCTCTGGTCCAGCCAGAGCTGGTAAAAATTGTTGCCGACATCGTAATGCGCCTTGATGTTGCGCGACGAACCGGCAACGGAGTTGCGCCGCACCAGCGCATTGTGAATCACAAATCCCAGGCGATTGATGAAATTGCCGTCGGAGAAACTCTCCAGTTGCTCGAGATTGAGCAGGAACAGGCTGATCAGGGTTTCAATATTGTCGGTTTGCCACGACCCGGCGATGAATTCCTCCCCGAGCCCGATATCGCCGCGCGCCAGGATCCGGCGCAGCACATCCCAGTCCTTGATCTGAAACAGCGCCACCGGACCTGGTCTCTCTCCCACCACCTTGGTGACTTCGCCATCGGGGGCGACAAAGGTCAGGGTACCGGTATCGATGCGCGCCATGGTGCTGCGCCATTTGTTGGCAATGAAAGACGCTGGAATAAGGCTCATGGCACTCCCCAAGGGCAAATTATAGCGCGGCGGACGCGGGCGTGACAGCACCGATACGCGCGCCGGGCTTATACGGGCACTGACGGGGGCTGGATT
>Ga0302319_10020032_pt1 | contig 12118 bp, 12 predicted proteins | sample Bog_T0_2_FD_203319 | JGI IMG/M metagenome (GOLD analysis project Ga0302319, IMG submission 203319) | Peat permafrost microbial communities from Stordalen Mire near Abisko, Sweden - Bog_T0_2 | ecosystem: Environmental > Terrestrial > Soil > Wetlands > Peat | place: Sweden: Abisko, Stordalen Mire... | reverse complement strand
GGTGGGACTTTTTATTTTGCTGAAGACGGTGGCATTGTTGAGCTTCAAGGTGATCATCAAGAGATGGTCATAGAATACTTTAGGAAGAATAAATGAAAATTACTGAAATTTATAAAAGTGATGGGGCGACCAGCCAGCCCTTAAAACTTTACCTTTCCCGTATCCGTGCAGGGTTTCCTTCTCCGGCTGATGATTTTATTGACAAGCATTTGGATTTGAATGAGCATCTTATCAAGCATCCTTCGTCGACTTTCTTTGTAAAAGTCAAAGGTGATTCCATGCTGGGCGCTGGGATTAATTCCGGTGATATCTTAATCGTTGACCGATCCTTGGAGCCTAAAGACAAGCGCATTGTTGTCGCGGTTGTTAATGGAGATTTTACAGTTAAGCGCATCAGTAAAAAGGGGGATCGACTATCCTTGATGGCAGAAAACCCCAAATATCCCGCTATAGAAATTAAGGATGGGATGGAGTTTGAAATTTGGGGCGTTGTCATTCACGTCATCCATTCGGTGTAATATGCAAAAAGTTTTTGCCTTAGTTGATTGCAATTGTTTTTACGTCTCCTGCGAGCGGGTGTTTAATCCTTCCTTGAAAAATAAACCTGTCGTGGTTTTATCTAATAATGATGGTTGCGCGATTTCGCGTTCTCAAGAGGCCAAAGATGTTGGTATTGCGATGGGGGCGCCGATTTTTAAATGTGAGCAATTAGTCAGGCATCATGATGTAAAAGTTTTATCCGCCAATTTTGTCCTCTACGGGTTATGTTGTTAATAACATAACCCGTATTATGTTGCGTTAATAGTTATGTGGCGCAACTTCTTATTTGCTTCATTATACGGCAATTTTCTTCAACTCTGTACCACATAATTTTCAAAGGAACGCCTAGAGCTAAATTCATGCCTTCTTATCCTTGATTAGATAGTCCTCTTAAGAACATCATTTTGAATTTCCTCTATTTATCCTTGCCAGATGCTTTCTCCAAATTATTTATCCCACCTGATGACTTTTTGAGTAATTCAATAAATCTAGAATTAACGACAACCCCTAATTCTTTTGCTCTTTTAATATCTGCCCATGCCTTGTCATATTCTTTCTTCTTAAAATAGATAGTCCCACGATTGTAAAACGCCCATGAAAGATTTGGGTTTAATTCAATAGCTTGGGTATAGTCGGCGATGGCCGCGGCAAAATTATTCTGTTTGTCATAGGCAAATCCACGCCCGTAGTAGCCTCCGGCAGCATTATTGGGTTTTATTTCAATAACCTTGGTGAAGTCGGAGATAGCAGCAATATTATTCTGTCTTTCATAACAACCTCCACGACCGTAATAGGCATCTTCATATTTAGGATCTATTTCAATGGCTTTTGTATAGTCGGAGACAGCTGCAGCAATATTATTTTGCTTTTCATAATAACCCGCACGGTTAAAATATGCCTTTGCATTCCTGGGGTCATTTTCAATGGCTTTGGTATAGTCAGAGATAATTTGAGCCGAAATGTTTTGCTCGTTGTAAACATGCCTTTGATCATTGGAGCCTTGCTTTAGTAAATTGATAAGATCAGGATCAAGAGGGACTCCAAATTCTTTTAGTTTTTTCACATCTGCCCAAGCCTTGTCGTATTCCTTTTGTTTAATGTAGGCAGACGCACGGTCCTTATAGATTGGGGGGAATTGGGGCATTATTTCAATGGCTTTAGTAAAATCTAATGCTGCTTGAGAAAGATTGCTCTTTTTAGAGAAGCATTGACCCCTTAAATAATACGCCCAAAAACTTTTAGGGTTTATTTGAATTGCTTTAGTGTAATCAGCAATGGCTTGGGGCAATTTGCCTATTTTATAATACAGCTTCCCACGACTGGTGTAAGCCACTTCCCATTTACGATCTGTCTCAATGGCTTTAGCGTAATCTAAAAGAGCTGAAGACACTTTTCCCATTTGGTTGTAAACTTCGCCTCGGTTGTAATATGACCATGTGTCTTTGGGATTTATTTCAACAGCTTTAGTATAATCTGAAATGGCTAAAGGGAATTGTCCTGCTTTACCGTAAGTTTGGGCACGGAGAGAATAAAAATTACTATCCTTTGGGTTTATTTCAATAGCTTTATTGAAATCCGAAATAGCTTGAGGGAAATTGCCTTGACTCATGTAAGCCCTCCCGCGGTTTTTATAAGCGTCTGCATAGTTTGGTTCTATTTCAATATCCTTCGTGTAGTCAGCAATTGCTTGAGGAAAATTATTTAGATCGAAGTAGGTATTACCACGGTTAATAAACGCTACTCTATCTTTAGGATTTATTGCTATCGCTTTAGTATATTCGGTGATAGCTGGGGCAAAATTCCCTTGTCGGCAATAGGTATTCCCGCGTTCATCGTATAAAATTCCAAGACCTACATGTGCATCTGCATAGTCAGGATCTATTTCAATAGCCTTCTTAAAATCAGCAATGGCCTGAGTATAGTTACCTTGCTTATCGTAAGCAGCCGCGCGATTGTTATAAGCATGTGAATGATTAGGATCTATTTCGATGGCTTTAGTATAGTCGGTGATAGCTTGAGACAAATTACCTTGCGTTGCGTAGTCAATACCACGATTGTTGTAAGCCTTTACATCCTTAGGGTTCATTTCAATGGTTTTGGAATAGTCAGAGATGGCTTGAGATAGGCTGCCTTTAACGTCATTGGCAAGGGCTCGATTCCAATAGGCCGCTGCATTATTAGGATTTATTTCAATTGCCCTGGTATAGTCGGAAACGGCTTGAGATAAGTTGCCTTGCTCTTTATAGTCAATTCCACGTCTATTATAGATATCAGCGTTTTTAGGTTTTAATTCAATGGCCTTGGTATAGTCGAAAATGGCTTGAGGTAAATTATTTTGCCGTTCATATAGAAATGCTCGATCATAATAAGCATCTGCATTATTATGATTCTTTTCAATAACCTTAGTATAGTAGGATATGGTTTGAGCTAATATATTTAGCTTGTCATTGCCCCCGCCCTTATTATGATTGGCTTCTGCCTCTTTAGTTTTAATTGCCAAAAGTCCTGCAATTATTAAAGGATCAGAAGCCCTTCCCAATTCCTCTATTTTGTGCACATCTACCCAAGCCTTATCATATTCTTTAAGTCTAAAATGGATTATCACTAAAGAAGATCGCGCGTCTTTATTATTAGGGTCTATTTCGATAGATTTATAACAGTCAGAAATCGCCTGAACGAAGTTGCCTTGTTTCAAGTAAATAAGGGAACGAAGATTATAGGCTTTTACAAATTGGGGGTCTAATTCAATAGCTTTGTTAAAATCAGACAATGCTTGAGTAAGGTTGCCTTGTTTGACGGAATTCATACCATGGATTAAATATTCCTCTGCTGTCAGCGCATAACAATTAAAAGTAAGCGCAAGAAATAAAATTAAGGCCATAATATATTTCTGCATTCTTCAATACCTCCATGTTCTTTTCTGATTAGGTTCCAAAGAATTCGGGTTGAACATTTAATTTATTATAGCTAAAGTCTAAGACCTAAAGCATTAAAAACTAGAGTTTCTATAAACTCTACAAACCTGAAGGAGGTTATATCATGTTCAATCAACTTTTTAAACAACCCTATGCCATAAAACGTTACCTTAATGCGCCACTTTTAGAAGATCGTCTGAGTTACCTGACTTATCGCGCAGAACAAGGGGCTCCGCGATCAACCCTTCAAAAGTTAGCAGGAATTCAAATTACTGCTATTAAGTATCTTGGTTTCAAAGACAATAATCGTATCGTCACAATTAAAGAACTTGAAATTTCAGCAAAACGTTGGGCGCGATATGAAATAAAACGTTGCTGGTTTAGGAATATTTCTTATTCCTGGTGTGAAAGTAGTTTTTTAAGAGAAACTAAGAATTGGTTTAAATTCTTAGGCCGTATAGAAATACCAAAAGAATCTCTTCCTGCACAGGCAACTGAGTTCTTCGATTACATGCGAAATGAAAACGGCTTATCGGAAGCAACAATTACTAATCGGTACTACATGTTTAAAAAGCTTCTTAATTTAATAAAAGATGATCTAAATGAATTTCTTGCTCATCTCACAGCTGAGCGTTTGGATAAAACTTTAATCCAAATGTTTCAAGAAGACACATATTCTCGTCGCACTATACAACTTTTTTCATCCGATCTGCGCTCTTTCTTTCGTTATGCGGAATATCGCGGATGGTGTAAGTCAGGAATAGCAGATTCCATTAGAGCTCCTCGCGTATATAAACACGAAACCCTTCCTTCAGGCCCCTCATGGGATGATGTTCAACGTCTTCTCAAAACGGCGGAGAGTAACAGTCCTGTGGATATTCGTGACCGTGCCATTTTACTTCTATTGGTTGTATATGGCCTACGAAATGGTGAAGTGAAGAAATTACGGTTCGATGACATTGATTGGGATAATAAAATCATCCATATTAGACGTTCCAAGCAAGGTCCCACACAGAAATTTCCACTTGTTCACACTGTGGGACAAGCCTTGGTTCGCTATATCAAAGAAGCTCGCCCTCAATGTTCGGCTCATCGAGAGATTTTTCTGACCAGGTACGCTCCTTTTCATCCATTAAGTACCGTTTATGCAATTGTCAAGAATCGCTGGAAAACATTCAATATTGCCATCAAGCACCATGGTCCGCATTCCCTGCGTCACGCTTGTGCTACTCGATTGATTAATCAGGGCATGTCTATCAAAACTATTGCCGATCAACTGGGTCATCGCAATCTGGACACAACATCTATCTACGCCAAAGTTGATCTCACAAGACTTCGAGAAGTAGCCAGATTCAATATGGGAGGCATATCATGAAACTCCAAACTGTAATAACTCAATATATAACTTACCGAAAATCTCTTGGTGAAGATTTTATTTCCAATGAGGTGCTTCTAAAAGCTTTTGTCCGTGTAATTGGTCAAGATAAAAATCTTATGGATGTCCAAGCCAAACAAGTCGATATATTCCTGGCAGGTAAAGGGCCTATCACTTCTCACTGGTTTAAAAAGCGTTCCGCTTTGCGTGGTTTTTACAATTATGTAATCAGCCGTGGCTACATCAAGGAATCTCCGTTACCTATCGTAATTCCTAAAGAGCCACAATCTATAACACCTTATATTTATAGTGTTGAAGAACTACGTGCCTTGCTTGATGCTTCTTTTACTTATCGAGACTCTTTTCAAAAAAGCTTCAGCCTACTTGAACCATACATGATACGTACCCTTCTGTTGCTGCTTTATGGTGCTGGTTTGCGGCTAAGTGAAGCGATTAATCTGAAATTAGCTGATGTCGATTTACCAGAAACTCTTCTCACTATTCGAGAAACCAAGTTTTATAAAACTAGATTCGTTCCTATTGGAACGGAATTGACGCAGTCTTTGTCTCAATATGCACAGCAGCGTCAACAAGATGGACATTCCTTAAACTCTGTATCGCCATTCTTAGTTAGACAAAACGGAACGGCTGTTGATCGGGGTAATTTTGAGAAAGCCTTTCGTCTTATCCGTAAAAAAGCGGGCGTCCAACGTACAGGCAGTGCTCGCAATCAGCCTCGTCTTCATGACCTGAGACATACCTTTGCCGTTCATCGATTAACGGCATGGTACAAAGAAGGGGCAGATGTTCAAAAATGGCTGCCTGTTCTTTCTGTGTATCTGGGACATACCAGTATTTCATCAACTTCCGTTTATCTCACTATGACACCTGCTCTCCTTGAGGAAGCAGGTCAACGTTTTCACCAGTACGCCTTTAAGGAGGGATCACATGACTAATCATTCACTGCTTGGCTCTTGGATCAAACGATTTTTACAAGAATATTTATCCACCGTTAGAAATCTTGCGTCAAACACGCAAAGGAGTTACCGGGACACTCTTTGCTTACTGCTTCCATTCATGGCTCAACAAGCCAAAACGGCAATCGATCAACTTAAGATCGAAGATGTTTCAGCAGAGCGTGTAAAGATATTCCTTTTAGATCTTGAACAAACACGTCACTGTAGCATAAGCACTCGTAATCAGCGTTTGGCCGCTATTTGTTCTTTAGCCAAATTTATCGGGATTCACAATCCAGAACACCTGCAATGGTGTGGAGAAATTCGGGCTATTCCCTTTAAGAAAGCTTCTCATAAAATGATTACGTATCTTGAGAAAGAAGAGATGGACGCTTTAATGAAGGCTTCAGAGGGCGACTTACATCAGCAACGGCGAGATCACGCAATTCTGCTTTTTCTTTACAACACAGGAGCACGGGCAGATGAAGATGCTCAACTGACTATTGCTAATCTTAATTTAGCTCATGTGCCACAGCGTGATCAATCCTCAGTTCTCATACAAGGAAAAGGGAACAAGATTCGTTGCTGTCCACTATGGCCACGAACCGTTAATGAAATCATCCCGCTTATCAAAGACAGGGCTCTCACAGAACATGCTTTCCTTAATCGCTCAGGACAACCAATTACACGTTTTGGTATTTATACATTAGTCAAACGTTATGCTCAAAAAGTATCTAAACAAATACCCTGTTTAAATAAAAAACGCGTCACCCCGCACACCATACGGCATACGAGTGCGACACATCTATTACGATCTGGTGTGGACATTAATACCATCCGCGCTTGGCTTGGGCATGTTTCTATCAACACGACCAACATTTATGCTGAGACTGATCTTGAGATGAAGGCAAAGGCATTGGTACTTTGCGAAGTCAAAGAATCAAAAACGGCAAAGTATTGGTATGATGATAAGGGCCTAATGGCTTTTTTAAAGGCCTTGTGATAGGATTATTTATGTGCTGTTAAACCTTCGCTTCCCTTGAGATTATTGTGTGTCTCAAGGGGAGCATAACATAACTATTAACGCAACATAATATGGGGATATGTCTGACAGGGTTATGTCGGCTTTATCGTCCTTTACGCCCAGTTTAGAAATTTATTCCATTGATGAGGCTTTTTTGTCGTTAGAAGGTTTCGAGAATTATGGGTATTTAGATTATGGCAGAAAGATTAGGAGTACTGTTAAAGAACGCACAGGCATTCCTGTTTCAGTGGGCATTGCGCCCAGTAAAACCTTGGCGAAGGTGGCGAATCATCTGGCCAAAGATAACCTCAAAATGGGCGGGGTGTTTTGTCTTACGGATGAGAAGGACATTGATCGATGGCTTGAAAAAACACCTGTTAAAGAAATTTGGGGCATTGGTTCAGAGAAGGCTTTATTTCTTAATCGTCATGGCATTACAGATGCCTTGCAATTAAAGAACGTGCCGGATGAGTGGATCAAGAAGCATTTGTCGGTCGTGACCTTGCGCACGGTCAAAGAATTGAGGGGAATCCCATCGATATCTTTTGACGAAGTCCAACCTAGTAAAAAAGCTATTATAACTTCAAGGACTTTTGGGTATGAAGTCACCAGTCTCATTGAAATGGGGGAAGCTGTTGCTGCGTATATAGCGAATGCCGCAGAAAAAATGCGCAGCCAAGATTCAGTGGCTGGATACATTCAGGTCTTTATTGAAACGAATCCTTTTAAAGGTTCTTATTATCGTAATTCTATAAGCATTGATATGACTCCACCAACGGCGTATACGCCGCAATTAGTATCAACAGCGAAAATGCTTTTGTCGAGGATATATAAAGAAGGCTATCATTACAAAAGTTGCGGCGTAATGCTCGCCAATTTTTCTCATGAAGACCATTCTCAGCAGGATTTATTTAAACCTATTTATGCGGATAGCCGTAAGCAGCTTTTAATGAAAGCCTTGGATGGGTATAATCATTTAGGTAATGGGGGAGAAATATTCTTCGCCTCAGAAGGTCTGGGCAAGCCGTGGTATATGAAACAATCGCATAGGTCTAAGCGTTATACAACACGCTGGGATGAATTGCTGGAGATCAATATTTAATATGCGTAATTTTAAAATCACATTCGAATATGATGGCGCTCAGTTTTGCGGATGGCAGGCTCAGGGGCAGGGTGAACGCACGGTTCAAGGAGAGTTGGAGACTGTTCTTTTAAAAATTTTTAAAACGCCAGTCAAGTCAATCGCATCGGGCCGCACGGATAGCGGGGTGCATGCCAAAGGGCAGGTAGCTTCTTTTAAGGCAGACACACGCATGAAGCCTTTAGAAATTCTTCGGGCTTTAAATAGTTCTTTGCCTAAGGATATTGTTGTTCTTGAGGCGCGTGAGGAGAAACACGATTTTCATGCTCAGTACAGTGTTAAAGCTAAGACTTATCGTTATACGATTTTGAATCGTAAAACCCGTTCGGTATTCTTAAGAGACAGAGTTTATTTTTATCCACACTCGTTAAATGTTGTTACGATGCGCAAAGCCGCTAAGTATTTAATAGGACGGCATGATTTTAAATCTTTTCAAGCGTATGACCCTTTGCGTGCCGAACGTCAAACAGTGCGTACGATTAAAAAAATCCTGATTAAAAAAGACGACGACTTAGTTTATATCGATGTCACCGCTGATGGTTTTCTCTATAAGATGGTGCGCAATATAACCGGCACACTACTGGCCATTGGTGCGGGACAATTGCCGCTAGGGGAGATGCCTAAAATATTAAAAGCAAAAAATAGAAAACTCGCAGGCAATACTGCCCCCGCGGAGGGATTATGCCTCATGGGTGTAAAATACTAATTGAATTAAAAATAATTGACATTTGGCGTAAAGGTGGTATATTTTAGAATCTTGTTTCAGATAAAAAGATTGCCACGCCCTACATTAGGGCTCGCAATGACACAGGTTTATGTAGCCGAAAGGTAGGGCATTTTGAAAACGTATTTACCCAAAGTTGATCAAATTGAACATAAGTGTTTTGTGATCGATGCCACAGACAAAGTTCTGGGCAAGGTTGCAGCTAAAGCGGCATCTGTGCTGCGCGGCAAACACAAGCGCATTTTTACACCGTTTTTGGATACCGGGGATACCGTTATCATCATTAACGCTGAAAAAGTAAAAGTGACCGGTAAGAAATTAACGGATAAGGTTTATACACGTTATACGGGTTATCCTAGCGGACAAAGGGCCATGACCTTAGGAAAAATGTTGGATAAGGCTCCAGAGAAGGTTTTGGAATTAGCTGTTTCCCGTATGTTCCCCAGTGGTGCTTTAGCTTATAAGCAAACAGCCAAACTCAAAGTTTACGCGGGCAGTGAACATCCGCATGCAGCACAAAAACCAATTGCATTAGAAGTCTAAAAAAAGATTGCCGCGCCCTTCGGGCTCGCAACGACATGGAGAAAGAATCATGGTAGAAGTTGTCAAGTATGCAGGTACAGGTCGTCGTAAAAGTTCAGTAGCCCGGGTTGTATTAACCCCAGGTGCTGGAAAAATCATGGTCAATAAACGTGAGTTTTTGAACTATTTTCCTCGCGAAACTGATCGTATTTTGATCTTGAATCCTTTAAAATTAGTGAATTTAGAAAATAAATTCGATATAGCCGTCCGTGCAACCGGTGGTGGTTCAACCGGCCAAGCAGGTGCTTTTCGTTTAGGATTATCACGTGCGATTATTTCATGTGATCCTTTAACCCGTGGTATTTTGAAAAAGGCTGGCTGTTTGACTAGAGATGACAGAATGAAAGAAAGAAAGAAGCCTGGTCAAAAGGGAGCGCGCCGTAAATTCCAGTGGGTAAAACGTTAACGACACTTAAAATATAAAATAAAATGGCCCATCTCCTTAATAATTACATTGACGAGATGGGCTTTTTTATTTATTATAAACGAATTCTTTTAATGGCTTTTTGCCGACGGTAACTATATGAAAAATAAAAACTTAGAATATCCAATCAAGACGATTCGCGTTGGCATCTTAGGTGTTAGCGGTTATACCGGCCGTGAAGCATTTGCTTTGCTTTTAGATCATCCCGGCGTGCGGATAACGTATGTGGCGGCTAATAATACCGAAGGGGCGATGTCGGCTATTTATCCGGAATTTTTAAATCGCACAACCTTGGTTTGCCAAAAGTTAAACCTTAAAGAAGCGATTGAAAAATGTGATGTGGTTTTCCTGGCATTGCCGCACACCGAATCCATGAATGTGGCGCCGAAGCTATTAAAAGCAGGACTTAAGGTCATTGATTTAAGTGCTGATTATCGGCTCAAGAGCAGTAAGATTTATGAAGTCTGGTATGGTCATAAGCATACTGATACAAAGAATATTAGTAAGGCTGTTTATGGGATGCCGGAATTATTTCGACAAAAAATAAAAGGCGCTGATTTTATTGCAAATCCTGGTTGTTACCCGACGGCTGCTATTCTTGGCTTGGCTCCTCTGGTTTCAACGCGTAATGATATTGGGTCTATTATCGTTGATGCTAAATCAGGTGTCTCTGGTGCCGGACGCAAGCCTTCCGTAGGATTACTGGCTTCTGAAGTGAATGATAATTTTAAAGCCTACAAGGTCTTAAGCCATCAGCATTCGCCGGAGATTGATCAGTATTTATCTCAGTTATCCGGTAAGACCACCCGTATTCATTTTGTTGCGCATCTGCTTCCCATCACACGGGGGATTTTGAATACCATGTATGTGCCATTATCTGAGGGAATAACTTTAAATCAATTGCACAGTTTATATAAGAAATTTTATAAGATGGAGCCTTTTGTGAGGCTGCATCCGATAGGCAGTCAACCTGAAATCAAGAATGTGGCTAACACTAATTTTTGCGATATTGGCTTGGCAGTGAGTCCTGATAAGAAAATGGTCGTTATCACCTCAGCCATTGATAATTTGGTCAAAGGTGCAGCAGGGCAGGCGGTGCAGAATATGAATATCATGTACGGGTTTAATGAGATTGAGGGACTACTATGAAAATTATCAAAGGGGGTGTAACTGCCCCGCAAGGTTTCTTGGCTAATGGGGTGTCTTCTGGGATCAAGCGCTCTGGTAAGGTTGATTTAGGGGTTATTGTTTCTGAAGAATCTGCTATCACGGTCGGTGTATTTACAAAAAGTTCAATTAAAGCGGCCCCTTTAGTCGTCAGCATGAAACATATTAAAAAGGGGACAAGCCGTGCTGTCCTGGTTAATTCCGGGAATGCTAATTGTTATACCGGTGACACTGGTTTAAAACATGCTTATGATTCATGTGCTTTAATCGCAAATTTTCTAGGTGTTAGCGCTGATCAAGTTCTGGTCACATCTACGGGGATTATCGGCAAACCGTTGCCTTATCAAAAGATTGTTGATGCAGCCCCTGCCTTGATCAAAGGATTAAGTGCAAAGGGTGGTGGTAAATTTGCCCGTTCTATCATGACCACTGATTTGAAAGTCAAAGAGATGACTGTTGAAATTAGCGTGGGTGGTAAGAAGGTGATCATTGGTGGTTGCAGTAAAGGGTCGGGCATGGTTGAGCCTAATATGGCCACGATGCTTGGGTTTGTGACAACTGATATTGCTATTTCTCCTAAGATGTTAAAGTTGGCTTTAAAGCGTGCAACGGAGCGTTCATTTAATAGTATTTCGGTAGATGGATGCATGAGTACCAATGATATGGTCACTCTTCAAGCCAGCGGATTAGCCGGAAATAAGAAGATTGTTACTGAAGATGTGGATTTTAAGAAATTTTATCAAGCTCTTGAATATGTATGTATTGATTTGGCCAAGAAAATCGTTTATGACGGCGAAGGAGCAACCAAATTTTTGACGATCAATGTCAAGGGTGCTGCAAGTGAAACACAGGCTCGTAAAATTGCCAAGACCATTGCTAATTCCGCGTTAGTTAAGACGGCGGCTTTTGGAAGTAATCCAAATTGGGGGCGAGTGGGCGCTGCAGTTGGTTCTTTGGGGATAAGTAAAATTAATGAGCATAACATGAAAATTACTTTTTCACCTTTTGATAAAAAAGAAATTGCTATCACTGTTAGTTTGCCCTTGGGCAAAGCCAGTGCAACGGTTTATACCTGTGATTTTTCTTATGAGTATGTGCGTATTAATGGGGAGTATAATTAGTGGAACAAATTGTTAAAAAAGCTTCAATTTTAATTGAAGCAATTCCTTATATTCATGAATTTCGCCGTAAGATATTTGTCGTTAAATATGGTGGCAGCATTTTGGATGATCCTAAAATCCGTCATAATGTTTTGCAGGACATTGTGTTT